>FRDC01000692.1_pt1 | contig 23657 bp, 23 predicted proteins | sample 1106171 | NCBI WGS metagenome assembly FRDC01 (sample SAMEA3930566, study PRJEB13176) | freshwater metagenome | biome: Drinking water system; feature: drinking water; material: water | place: Singapore | collected 2014-12-20 | reverse complement strand
TGGCAAAAGACCTTGGTCTCGCGCAATCTTCACAGCAAATTCAAAAAGCTCGCCCACCATCTTTTGCTGATTCGGCTCGTCACCCGGGAAAGCGGCATCCAGAGAAGCAACATGGAGCTTCGGCATCACAAGCAAGTGAACAGGGGCCTGCGGGTTTATGTCTTCTATGCAAAGAAAGTTTGAAGACTCCCCAATTTTTTTGGCCCCAATCTGCCCTGCAATAATTTTACAGAATATGCAGTCTTTCATTTCAGCCTCTCGATATCGGCGCCAAGCTTTCGAAGTTTCTCTTCCATGCGCTCGTAGCCCCGATCGAGATGGTAAATACGGCTGATCACCGTCTCACCTTCGGCGCAGAGCCCGCCAATAATGAGACTCGCACTAGCACGAAGGTCGGTCGCCATAATCGGAGCCGCTTTCAACTGACTCTTGCCCTTAACCAGAGCCGCCTTTCCACGAATAGAAATATCCGCGCCCAAACGAGATAACTCCGGAACGTGCATGAAACGATTTTCAAAAATATTTTCCGTAATCAGCGATGCTCCATCGGCAACAGCCATCACCGCCATGAATTGCGCCTGCATGTCCGTCGGAAACCCCGGGAAGGGCATAGTAATGACGTCCTTAGAAATGGGACGCCCGTGACTTTTTAACGTCACACTTTCATCGCCTCTTTCGATCCGAGCGCCAGTCTCTTCAAACTTGGCCAACACCGACTCTAGGAACAGCGGCGAAATTCCATTCACCGTCACTTCGCCTCGGGTCGCCAAAGCCGCCGCCAAATAAGTTCCGGCCTCAATTCGATCCCCCATGATGGAGTAATTGATTCCACCCAAGGTTTTCTTACCCTGCACGTAAATGGTCTCAGTTCCTTCACCTTCAATGATGGCACCCATAGACTTTAAGGATTGAGCAAGATCGACGATCTCTGGCTCGCGCGCGCAATTTTCTAGAACAGATTCCCCTTCCGCCAACGCTGCTGCCATCAAAGTATTTTCAGTCGCTCCCACACTGGGGAATTCAAATGCGACTCGCGCACCTTTCAATTTTTTTGCCTTTGCTAAGACATAGCCTTCTTCGAGTTCGATTTTAGCGCCCAATTTTTCAAGCGCACTCAGATGAAAGCCGATCGGTCGTGCGCCGATTGCGCAACCACCGGGCAAACTGACTCGCGCTTGTCCGAATCGAGCTACGAGTGGCCCCAGCACCAATACAGAAGCACGCATCTTTCGAACTAGGTCGTAGGGCGCTTCAAATGTTTTTACACCAGCAGCGTTGAGTTTTACTTTGTGCTGCTCCGGGGAGTTTTCAACTTTCACTCCCATCTGCTCTAGAAGCAAAAGCGTAGTATTGATGTCCTGAAGCTGAGGGACACGAGCCAATTGGCTCGGTTGATCAGTGAGAAGCGAAGAGAGAAGGATGGGGAGCGCGGCATTTTTTGAGCCCGCTACATCGATCCGACCTCGGATCGCCTTACCACCCTTGATTCGTATCTTATCCATCTGCCAACTCGTCCGTTTTATCGATGAGCTACGAGCGCACGACTTCTTCCCGTAAGGTCCGGCACTAAAACCACCTGCCACCCTTCCGTTTCAAAAAGCCCTACAATCTGCTCAGCTCGATTTGATGGTATCTCTACAAAAATTTCAGCATCCTCGGCAAGGAATTCCTTCGAATTTCGAGAAATTTCTGCATAAAAATGCAGCGAGTCCATAGACACCGGAAACAACGCCAGTGGGGGTTCATGCTCCAACACCTGCGTTTCAATCTCGTCACTCAAATCTAAATAAGGCGGATTACTGACTAGAAAGTCAGCCCGAATCCCTTCTGAATTCTCACGAAATGTATCAAATACTTCCAGTGCATTGCGCGCACGAAGAAGTTGCAAGCGCGACGCCCCTTCTTTCAAAATGGATGATGCGTTCTGCTCAGCAATTGCGGCGGCGGAATCACTTACCTCTGAGGCAATCATTCGCAAATTCGTAAACGCACTCAAGAGCTCAATTGAAATCACACCACTCCCCAAACCAATTTCAATACCCATTTTAGGCGGGCGGGTGCGCGACTGAAGACGCTTGATCACTTCAGTCACAACTAATTCAGTTTCTGGGCGCGGGATCAACACCCCCGGGGCCACCCTGTAGTCGTGATTTAAAAACACTTGAGACCCCAAAAGATACTGGAGGGGTTCGCCGGAAGCACGCCGATTCACAATCCGCTCAGTGGTCAGCCAGCTCTGGGGAGATACCTCTTCCAAAAGATTTTGATAGAGCTCCGCTCGTTTCGGAAATCGCCCCATCCGAACTTCTAAAATTTTTGAAACAAGTAATTCTGATTCCTGCAAAACCGCATCCTCTGAAGCCGCTCTGCCCGAAGACAGAAGCGTCTGCCGAGTGAGCTGGAGAGCTTCGCCAATCGTGATTGGTAATGCTTGCATGACTAACCCTTGAAACCTTGCTCTTTAAGGGCTTCCATCTGGTAGTGATTTTGAAGAGCATCCAGAAGCTCCTCGATCTTTCCTTCCATCACATCGGGCAGCTGATACAGCGTGAGTCCGATTCGATGATCCGTCAAACGACCTTGCGGAAAATTGTAAGTCCGAATGCGTTCGCTCCGATCGCCTGTCCCCACCATCGTCTTGCGCTTATCAGAATGCTCTTTTGCTGCGCGTTCTTGTTCCGCATCCAACAACCGGGAACGCAAAATCTTCATCGCTTTGTCTTTATTTTTCAACTGCGAGCGTTCATCTTGGCAAACCACGACTAAGCCGGAGGGAATGTGGGTAATACGCACAGCAGAGTCTGTCGTGTTAACACCTTGTCCGCCTGCACCACCGGAACGAAACACATCAATGCGCAAGTCCGCCGGATTAATGTTGACGTCCACTTCTTCTGCTTCCGGCAATACTGCCACAGTCACTGTAGATGTATGGATACGACCTTGCGCTTCGGTTGCAGGGACACGTTGTACGCGGTGAACTCCGCCTTCCCACTTCATTCGGCTAAACACGCGCTGGCCGTCGACCTGAGCAATGATTTCTTTGAAACCACCAATTCCCGTGGGGTTGGTGGAGAGCAAATCCATTCGCCATCCCTGTTTTTCAGAATAGCGTTGGTACATTCGAAATAACTCGCCCACAAAAAGAGCTGCTTCATCCCCACCTGCTCCGGCGCGAATTTCGAGCATGACGTTTTTTTCGTCATTGGGATCTTTCGGGAGCAAAAGGATTTGCAGGCGCTTGGTCGAAGCCTCGAGCTCAGGCTCAAGATTTTTCAACTCTTCTTTGGCCATGCTGACAATGTCAGCATCCTTTTCAAAGAGGAGTTCCTTGTTGGATTTTATTTCCTTCTGAAGATTTCGATACTGGCGGTATTCCGCTACGAGATCCTGCAGGCTGGAATGTTCCTGCGAAAGCTTACGAAAATCCCCAGGACGCGAAGCAAGACTCGGGTCCGCCAAGCGACTTTCGATTTCTAAAAAACGAGCTTCGATGGATTCTAATTTATCAAACAATAGAACCCCGATTGATGAGTCGAGCTACTACTTTTTCTTATACTTATTCAGGAAGCGCTCGACGCGGCCTTCGGTGTCGATGAGTTTGTGCTTGCCCGTAAAGAACGGGTGGCAATTCGAACAGATTTCGACCTTAATATCCGGCTTCGTAGCGCGCGTCTGGATGACGTTGCCGCAAGCACACGAGACCGTCGTTTCAACATAAACTGGATGTAAACCTTGTTTCATAGCCCGAGAGTCCTATCAAAATGGAGAGTTAGGGTCAACTGCTGGCTTTTAGCCGCTCATGGATTTTACGAATTCCTCGTTGGTCTTACTATGGGAGACCTTATCCAACAGGAATTCCATCGCATCGACGGTATTCATGGGATGCAGAACCTTACGTAAGATCCAGAGACGATTGAGCATTTCCTTCGGCAGGAGGAGTTCTTCCTTACGGGTGGCAGACTTATTGATGTCCAAGCACGGGAAGATACGCTTCTCCATGAGCTTCCGGTCGAGGTGGATTTCGGAGTTACCGGTACCTTTAAATTCCTCGAAAATGACTTCGTCCATTCGAGAGCCGGTTTCCACCAGGGAGGTCGCGATGATCGTCAGCGAACCGCCTTCTTCAATATTTCGAGCCGCTCCAAAGAAGCGCTTCGGCTTATGGAGAGCGTTGGAGTCCACACCGCCGGAGAGAATCTTTCCAGACGGCGGAACCACTGAGTTGTAAGCACGGGCGAGACGAGTAATCGAGTCGAGCAAGATGACCACGTCGTATTTGTTCTCGACCAAACGCTTCGCTTTTTCGATGACCATTTCAGCCACCTGAACGTGACGGGATGCTTGTTCATCGAAGGTGGAGCTCACGACTTCACCCTTCACCGAGCGTTGCATGTCGGTGACTTCTTCAGGACGTTCGTCGATCAAAAGAACGATGAGCTTAATCTCAGGATGGTTCGTGGTGATCGCATTCGCGATGTCTTGCATGAGGACCGTTTTCCCCGCGCGCGGAGGAGCAACGATCAAACAGCGCTGTCCCTTTCCGAGTGGCACCATCATATCGATAATTCGGGTGCTGTAATTATTGGGCTGATATTCGAGGTTGATGCGCTTGTTGGGATATAAAGGAGTGAGGTTATCGAAGAGAACTTTTTCAGCGTTCATCTCCGGGGTTTGGAAATTGACTTGCTCCACCTTCAAAAGAGCAAAGTAACGCTCGCCTTCTTTTGGCGCTCTCACGGAACCGCTGACGGTATCCCCAGTACGCAAACCGAATCGGCGAATCTGCGAGGGCGAAACGTAAACATCGTCCGGACCTGGCAGGTAGTTATAATCGGGAGCTCTTAAAAATCCGAAGCCGTCGGGCAAACATTCCAAAACGCCGTCGGCATAAATGTGTTCATCTTTTTCCGCTTTTTTCTGAAGAACGGCGAAGATCAAATCCTGCTTTCGCATTCCACCGGCATTCTCGATGCCCAGCTCTTTGCCCATTTCGACGAGGTCGTTGATCTTCTTTTCTTTTAATTCTCGTAAATGCATTCAAGCCCCTTAATACATCACAGTCATGTCAGATATTTGGCGGTGACGAACGGCCACCTTTTGATTTGAAATTGGATAAAGGAAACTACCCTTTAACGCCGAGTTAACAAAGTCTGTTCAACGAGTAAAGAAAAAAGAGTAAGATAGTCTTATATGCATTCTAACTCGGGGAAGTCTTTCTTTGGGTTAATGATCACAGGGGGCCTCCTGGCCTGCCTGGCAGGCGCACTTTACTTTGCGTACTACGCCTTGATGCCCGCAAAAGTAGGCCTCGATCGCCCTGAAGATAACATCATCATTCTCGTTAAAAAGGGGCAAAGTGGCCGCGAAATCGCCACCTTCTTAGCCAGCAAAAACATCGTTTCGAGCGGCCGAAAATTTCTGATGATTGGGAAGTTTTTGGGCAAGGAAAACAGCATTCGCGTGGGTGAATATCAAGTCTCTCCCACCATGACCCCCATGAAAATTTGGTCGGTCATCACGAGCGGTGTCAGCCTGAGCCACCCCATCACAGTCCGTGAAGGCGAGAACATGTACGAGATCGCCGATGACATCGAAAGTAAGGGCCTGGGAACCAAGAAGGAGTTCCTTCAACTCTGTAAAAGTCGCGTCCTAATGCAGAAACTCGACTTCAAGGAACCCTACCCGGTTTCCCTGGAAGGGTATCTTTTCCCGGAAACCTACTTCTTCAACCGCAGCATGAGCGCCGAAGAAATGATTAAGCAGATGGTTAAAAAGTTTCAGAGCGTCTGGACACCAGAACTGGCGAAGCGCGCAGAGGACATGCGACTCACCAAACACCAAGTGGTCACGCTAGCGTCGATTGTTGAAAAAGAAACGGGCGCCCCGAGCGAGCGGCCTCTGATTAGCTCTGTTTTCCACAATCGCCTGAACAAGAAGATGCGCCTTCAAAGCGATCCCACGACGATCTACGGAATCTGGGAACAGTATAAAGGAAACTTGCATCGCAAGGACCTCCACACCCCCACGCCTTTTAATACCTACACCGTCGCGGCGCTTCCTTTGGGACCCATTTCGAATCCGGGACGAGAGGCGATCCGAGCAGCCCTATTTCCAGCTCAAAGCGACTTTCTCTATTTTGTCTCTCATAATGACGGGACCCATCAGTTCTCTAAGACTTTCGCAGAACACAACAATGCTGTAATCAAGTTCCAGAAGGACCCGAACGCCCGAAAGGGAAAGAGCTGGCGCGACTTGAAAAAGAACAAGAGCCAGGCCCCCGCTTCGAAGCGAAGACAATCGAGTTAATGCGAATTGCCCTCATTGATCTAGGAACCAACTCCGTACGTTTTGACGTCCACCAATTCGGACCCGGTACACGCGTTCGCCTTCTGCACCGTGAAAAAGTCATGGTTCGATTAGGGCAAGGAGTGTTTACGGCTGGACAACTAGATCCCAACGCTGTTCATCGAACGATTCATTCTTTCCGTGTTTTCAAAAGAATCTGCGAAGACCTGAATGTCCGAAAGATTGTAGCTATTGCCACCAGCGCTCTTCGCGAAGCATCGGATGGTGCGCAGTTTGTAAACGCAGTTCGAGAAGCGACCGGCATTGGTATTCGCATCATCTCGGGCCCGGAAGAGGCTCGGCTCATTGCGGTTGGAATTTTAGCAAATGAGAAAGTTCCCAAAGGGACATTCGGATTGATTGATATTGGGGGCGGTAGCACTGAGATCAGTATCTGCAAAAAGAAGAAGGTGACGTTGAGCCAGAGTTTTCCACTGGGAACGGCACGCCTTCAACAGCTCTTTTTAAAAGGAACTCCTCCACACCCGAATGACATTGACCAACTCCGTCAACACATTCGACAGACTTTTCATTCTCAGATGAAGAAAAAACGTTGGCCTAAAACCAAAGATTGGTTGGGGTCCAGCGGAACAGTTCGTGCGGTTGCCCGCATTCTCCGAAAGAAAAAACAAAGACACTTTGAACTAGAAGAACTCCATGAATTGGTGAGGGCCATGAGTAAAATGACCACCACGCAACTTCTAGGTATTCCGGGAATGGAACCCAAGCGCGTGGACATGATTCTTCCAGGCTCAATATTGTTGGAAGAAGCAGCAAAGATTTTTGGATGCAAAAAAATTACCGCCACTGAATTCTCACTTCGTCACGGACTCCTAAGAGAACAGCAAGAGATTGCCAAGAAAACATTCCGATCCGGAGTCGCTCTTCACTTTGCCGACATTGAAGAAAAAGCCAAAAAGATGGGCTTGGACCCAGACTCCCTGAAACAGGAAAGACAGTTCGCAGAGAAGATTTTTGACCGGTTGCGGGCCATTCATGGGCTCGGTAAGGAATGGAAGCCCTACCTCGGGGCAGCCATGATGCTCCGAAATGCCGGACAAGCCGTGTCGATGATTGGCCACCAAGAACACTCTCATTATATCGTTAAGAATGCGCACTTCCCTTTTGCAGAAGACTGGGAGGCGGAACTCATTGCAAAACTCTGCTTAAATCACGAACGCGCGAAGATCGAAGCGAAGGGAATACCTTTTAAAGGAAACTTGAAACTTCGGCGCACTTTTGTGAAACTCTTAGGGATTCTTTCTCTCGCCGACGCGCTTTCACCCGAATCGGGGCCCCCAGTAAAACTCAAAAAGGTGAGTATTCAAAAGAAGTCGATCGAGATTGCCTTTTATTCCAACAAAGATTCTGGAGACATGGAATCCCTTCGAGTCCAGCAACGCCATGCGATCTACTACCAAGCTTTTCGGCGATCCGTAGCGGCATTCCCCACCTAGGAATAAAATGGCTTTTTATGTTTACTACTGGCTTTCTTAGGTTGTTTCTCTATGATTAAAAAGTCCGTTAATTTGGAGAATCTAGCTTGTCCCGGTCGGAACTTTTGGAAGTTTCATTTCTAATTCCAGCACATCGTGCTGAGTCTCAACTTCAAGACACCGTTGAGAAAGTACACCATTATCTACAGTCGAACTACCCGGGATCTTTTGAAATCATTCTTGTGCCCAATGGAAATAAGCAAGGCCAAGACCTCACCCTCGAAGCTGCAGAAAAACTGTCGCAACGCTTTTCGGAAGTGAAAACCTGCAAGACAGCATTGAGGCTTGGCGGAAAAGGTATCGCTCTAAAAAACGGATTTTTTGCATCTCGTGGAAAAAGAATTTTTTTCTCCGATGCCGACCTTCCTTACGATTTGAGTTTCTTTGATGAAGCAAAAATCTTGATGGATCAAGGATACGAATTCATCACCGGTAATCGCCGACTTCCCAATAGTCGCTTCACACTTCCGGTTTCGGTGTTACCACTTGCGTACAAGAGACACCGCCTTGGCCTAAAGTTTAATAGTCTCACCAGAATGCTTTTTCCAATTCAGTCGCGCGATACACAAGCTGGCATCAAGGCCATGAGTCGCGCGTTTGCTGAAAAAGCTTTTCAACGAATGATCTGCGACGGATTTCTTTTTGATGTGGAGTTTTTCTTAGTCGCCAAAGAATTTGAGACCAAACGAGCAGAACTCCCGATTCATCTTTATTTGAACCACGAAAAAACCACCGTTCGTATCTTTCACGAAACGCTTTCTATTGGACCCATGCTGGGTCGAATTTTGAAAAATTACTATCAAGGTCATTACGGTAGGCTTTCAAGTTCAGACCCGAGTAACAATCTTCTTCCCCGCAACCTCACCGTCACAGGTGATGACTGGGGAATGTCTCCCGCGATTAACCGCGGAATTCTGGATCTCGCTCGAAGAAAAATTCTCAACCGCGTCTCGGTCATTGTGGATGCGCCGTTTGCAAGTTTTCTCATGAAAGAGCTACTTGAAATTCCTCAGGTGCAAATCGGTCTCCATTTTAATCTTACTTATCGAACCCGGTTTTCATCACCCGGCAAACTTATCGCTCATGGATTGAACCCTTTTCGGAAAAAAGGCGAATGGGAAGCCTGGGTGCGCTCAGAGTTCTCAAGGCAGCTCGAAAAACTCTTCGGACTCATTCCCACCGTTTCTCATATTGACGGCCATCACCACGTTCATATTTATCCTGGCATCGTAGAACAGATCGTACCCCTCGCTAAAGCGAGGGGCGTTCTAGATATGCGTTTACCGGCCGATCCCGCACTGTGGAAAACTCCGAAGGTCTTGCTGCTCATCTTTTCTCTTTGGGCCAAGTTTCAATTTGATCGAAACGGAATCAAATATAAGCCCTGTTTTTATCCGCAATCAAAAGACTTCGAGTCGGGCAATCGTCTTTATCGAGCGCTTGCAAATAAACAGGGCTACGAAATCATTCTCCACCCAGCTGACGAAGATGATTTAAAGGCAAACGCTTGCGAAGACTCCTACACCTATCAACGTGTCACTGAGTTCAAAGCCTTTGGAAATATTTTAGGGAACTCAGGGGCCTAAATTTTGAAACTAGGAAAGCTTTCTAAAGCTCTGATCATTTTTGCTGGACTTGTCTTCTTCTATTCCACCGCTCTTTATATTGATCGCCTTCACGAAGACATTCCGAGCGATTTTAAAGTTTATTATAAAGCATCCAATAGAATGGCATCTCACAAATGGGCCGATATCTATTCCGTCCAAGATGGAAGGATGCCTTTTAGATACTCTCCCTCCACGCTCATTCTTTTTACACCTCTGTCCACCCTACCCCGAGTTCCTGCCAATCAAATCTGGTGCTTTTTGCAAGCTGGGCTTTTTGCTTTAGGGCTGTATTTTATTTATAGGACCCTCAAGGACCTTCGAACAGAAAATCCACTCCTGATCGTTGCAATTACTTTTCTGCTTGTTGTTCGCTATTATATGGACGCTCTGTTCTCGGGCCAAATCTTTGGAATGATGTTTGCGGGCTTCGCTGCCGGACTTTACTTCTGGCAGCGCTCTCAACAAGCTGGTGCGAGCGCTGTGTTGTTTTTACCTGTGGCCGCAAAACTGGTTCCCGGGACAACCTACATCCTGGCTCTTTGCCAAGGTGGTTTGAAGAAAAACTGGAAAACTATTTTTGGAATTCCCGCTCTTTTATTGGTCGTCACGAATCTGCTACTTCTTTTCTGGACCAAAAGTCTTAGCATCATTGGTTCGCTTTGGTATCAATGGTGCTCCGTAGTTCTCAATGACAAGGACACTTACGACGCCCGCATTTCGCGTAGCCAATCCTTTCGGTCAGCTCTGTTGCGCTGGTTCGGCGAAGGTCCTGGTGTGGAACGATTTTGGTTCTCAATCTTTGTTTTGGGGATCGCCTTCTTAGTTTATTTGTGGGTCAGCAGAACGCCGAAAGATCCGCGTGGAAAAGCCTTAGGATATTCGTTAGCAGTTCTGGGATTTGTCATTCTCATGCCCCAATCCCTTCCCTACGCGTTTGCGCATCTAGCTCTGCCAATTGCGATTTTGCTTTCAGAGCTTCATTCAAAAAAACTGAATCGAAAGATCATCGCCTTGGTGGTGCTGTTTTTTGCGTTCTGTTCGTTGCCAGGAACTACTGTGGTTGGATTTCAAATCGCAGATGCCATTCAGATTTGGTCGATTCCCTGCCTGGTCGTAGTCGGCCTAGCTGCAATGACTGTGCGCCTCTACTGGAAGCACTCTCGGCCTCAGTGAATCGTAGCTCTCTTGATGGCCCCACCTAGTAAAATGAGAAGCGGAATGTGAATGAGCGACGCTAAAAAATCGACTGAAGAAAACTGGCGCAGCTTCAAAGGCGAAAGCCCGCACGCAATGTAAATGGGCGCTCGAACATACGGCGTGAAGCGGGTGACAAAGACAATCCAGAAGCGTCTTTTTATTACTTTTTCTAGAGATGCCTCCACCTTGTCGGCATTTACAAACCAGACGAAAGGTTTGCGCTTCAGCGCACCCTTTCCAATATATTTCGAGAGAGAGAAAATAAATGCGTTCGCAGGCAACAACCCGATAGTAACTGCGAGCCAAGCCTCAAAGAATCCGACCCGGCCTTGACTCCAAGCCATTCCCAACGCCAGCATAATCACTTCTTCAGGAAAAATGGTGAGGATCGCTCCTTGCAAAAGGAGCCAAATCACTAGTAAATCAATTTGCCAATGGGTCAGCTGTTGAAGCTGATGAAGAAGAGATTCCAATTAGTCCCGCTTCTTTCTGACAACATCTTGAATGAGCCAAGTGAGACGAACCTGCGTTCCCACAGATTCGATTTCAACCCATCCGGCCTTCTTAATATCGATCACTGCACCCGTGAGAATTTGAACGCACTCGGGAATCCAATCCCCATGAGAACAAGCGACGGTTAACTCGGAAGCCGACGGACCCCGCCACCAATCCGCAAATTTCTGGGCGCGGAAACGAAGACCTAGGCCTTCACCGAGTTCATCGCGGACTTCTACTTTGTCAGAAATGGCCTGAATCGTTTCCATGCACCGTTTTTTCGGACTACTCAGAAAAGTGGCCTCAGACGAGTCAAAATAGTCGTGAAAGTACTTCGCCACTTCTTTGGCTTGTTTCTTCCCCTTGTCACTCAAGCCATTATCGACCTGGGGACCCAGAAGCCTTTCTCTATGCGCGTGGCGAATGAGCACCAGTGTTTTGCTCAAGAGGTGTTCCTTTATAAACGGTGTCGGCTAGTTCTTGGAGTCGCTGCTGCGAACGAAGCGGCTCCTGTCCTGCGGCTATGCTTCGCTTCTTCCAAACGCCGTCAGAAGTGAGTTCGCGTCCTTTGACTCTATCCCCTAAATAGGCGGGGATCACTACTTTTTCTAGATGCTGGTAAAGACGCTCATCTAAAACCGGAAACGCAAGCTCTAAGCGCGAATAAAAATTTCTGGGCATCCAATCCGCGCTCGAGAGATAAAGGGTCTTCGTTGTTTCAAAAAAGTAGATTCGACTGTGCTCTAAAAATCGATCGACGATGCTGACAACCCGAATATTTTCGCTGAGGTTCTTCACTCCCGGAATCAGGGAACAGGCCCCTCTCACAATGAGGTCAATTTTCACCCCTGCCTGAGAAGCGTCATAGAGGCGCTGAATAACGGCTTCATCAACCAGAGCATTCAATTTCACGACAATTCGCCCGGGCTTTCCACTTTTCACGGCAGTGACTTCGTTATCAATCAATTGAATAATACGACGGTGAAGTTTGGTTGGCGCATGAATCAACCTCTTAAAGGCTTGAGGAATCTTTCCCCCATAAAGAGAATCAAAAAAGACGCGAGCGTCTTCACCGACAATGGGGTCGGCCGTGAGTATCGCTAAATCCGTGTACTGACGGGCCGTGACGGAATTGTAATTCCCTGTAGAGAGATGGGTGTAGCGCCTTTCAATCCCTCCCTCCATTCGCGTCACCAGAGTCACCTTGGCGTGAACTTTCAAGTCTCCAAAACCAAATGTGACCAAAACTCCCGCCTTACGAAGTTCATCAGCAAGTCGCAGATTGTTTAGTTCATCAAAGCGTGCACGAAGTTCAATGACAACGCGCACCTTCTTACGCAAGCAAGCGGACTTCAATAGTTCGATCACCGGAGAAAGCGCATCCATTCGGTAAACGGTCATTTCAATACTGGTGACATCGGGATCTTTACAAGACGCTTCAATCCACTTCACATAGGCATCAAACGAATCGTAGGGATGATGCAGAAGAAAGTCCCGCGTGGAAAGTTGCTGAAAAATTTTTTCAGTTTTTCTGAATTCCACGGGAATCGGAGGATGCACCGGCGGATAAACCATTTCCGACCTCTCTAAAAGTTGCGCCGGCAGTATTCCCAAGGAAGACCAAAGTCCGTTGAAGCAGTAGGTCTTCTGCGCACGGTAAACTTGTTGAGACTTTAGCTTAAAGACTCCCTGGATAGATGAAACTCTCTCCTGAGTTTTTTTGTCCCACTGCTTGCACTGAAATTGAAGACGAATGGGTCGACCTTTTTCGCGCTTCCCAAGGCCCGATCGAATGACATCGGGAATGGACTCCGAATCTTCTTCATCAAAGTCGACGGTTAAATCAGCGTCACGCGTGAGACGGATCACCACTGGGTGACCGGTGACACCAAAGGCCTCCCCCAGAAACCGCGAGAGCAACACATCTAGGAAAAACAGGTAAGTCTTTCCAGTTCCGCTATCTGTAAAAACCAAGACAGGTTTTATTTTTTTGGGAATTCGAAACCAGCGACCGGAATCATAAATCACGGCCGACTGAAGGTTCTCGAGCAAATTTAAATCTTTCGCCTTGTAGGTTTCAGGTGCCTGTAGCTCTGGAAGAATGTCGCGTTCAAAGGTGGCTTTAGCAGCCGCCACAAGCGATTCACTAGTTCCCAGATCGAAGACGAGTTGTACGCCCTGGGGCTCCAACTCTTTAGAAAGAGTTTCGGCGGTCTTGGATTGATCAACAGCAAACTTTTGAACGGCATTGAGAATCTGAGTTTGGATCTGCGTGAGACGTGTGGCTGAGCTGCGTTCGCCTTTTCGCGTGGCCAACGAAATACTTCGGCGAAGTGAGGCCATTCGAATCATAAAAAATTCGTCGAGATTCGATACCGAAATGGCTAAAAATTTCACCCGCTCTAGGAGCGGGTTGCTGGCATCTTTCGCCTCGGAAAGGACGCGCTCATTAAACTGTAACCAACTGAGATCTCGATGAATGAATGGCTTTGCAGGGTCCGAGAGAAGTGGTCTGAGGCGAGGAGAAAGTCTAAAAGCGTCCATATACGTCTACAGCGAGTAAACCACATCTATGTAGGCTCAAAGCGAAGGGGAGTCAATCTTGTCTGAATCCTAATAGAGTGAACAGAGGTGAAATTAGGCGTACTGCAGGAGGAATTCTGGCTCTTTGACCAGGAATGGAAAAATGGGATTCACATAGGACGCTTCCAGGTCCAGGAGCCATTGTTTCATCTTCAGCTCCGGGTCTGCCTGGCCCGATTTCCCCATAAAACCGCCGATATTGCTGGCTGCAACGACCCGATGGCAGGGAATCAAGATCGGAAGGGGATTCTTTTTTAGAGCTTGCCCCACCGCTCGTGCCGCGGGAGTTATTCCATTCTTGTGAGTTCTCATGGCTACCCAAGAATAGGTTCGGGTTTCACCATAAGGAATATGCGTAATGGCATCATACACGCGCTTCTGAAAATCGCTGAATTCCGATGAATCAATGGAGTCCCAAGACAGCGGAGCGATAGGTCCGCCTTTTTCTAAGTAAGCCTTCAGCGAATCAATTGCATGAGCCACGTTTGAAGGAAGTGGCGTGCGCGAAAGTAAATTCCAAAGGGGCACGCCATCGGTGGTCGTATTCAATTCGACCTGGCTGAGTGTGCCGTTTTCTCCCCACTTCACTGTGACGTTTCCAAATGGAACGCGAAACTGGGCGTGATTCATTCTTCTTCGAATGTAAAGCAAGAACCCGCGATACGAAAGGCTATTTTAGCAAAATCCCGATACTCCAATTCCTCGTTCACCGTCGAGTAGACCCGGTACTTGTCCCAAAATGAAAGCTCACAGTAATTGGTTCGTTCGTAACATGTGACGTGTGACGAAAGAGCAACGCTACGAGCTTCACGACAAGAACCCGCGCGAGAATTTTCTATCTCTTGTTGCAGACAAGCTTTGACTTCAGAGAGCCAAGTTTGTCCATCCGCAGAGTATTCGGATTTTCGCGTTTCAAATTTCTGACAGTACCGATAACCAAACTCGAGATAGTACCCTTCGGCACCACAAGCAGAGTTCGACTCCTTACAAAGGTAGTAGTCGCAGGTTCCGATAAACTTAGAACAATCATCAAAGATTTTTGAATGCGCCTCAGCGAACCACGCTGAGAGCAGGAATAGAACGATCCCCATTTCCTCTTTCCCCCGAAAGACGGTTCTCTATTCGCTCAGTTCTGTGATAAGAAAAAGCGAAATCGACTACTGCAGCGTGCTGACAGCTTGCGCAAGTTTTTCGCTTTATTTTCGCTTGTTTATGCGTTTTTGAAATTGTAATGTGCCCCTGGCTTTTTTTAAGCCTGGGGGGAGAGAAATTCTGTGTCGTCTTACGTAGTACTAGCCAGAAAATGGCGTCCAGGACAGTTCTCGGACATCGTCGGACAGCAATCCGTTGTCCGCACTTTGATCAACGCCATTCGCACTCAAAGAATCCACCAAGCTTATTTACTCACCGGTTCTCGCGGAATCGGAAAGACCACTATTGCCCGAATTTTCGCCAAAGCTGTTCGTTGTGAAAATCCTCAAATTTCTGAAAACGATTTTAAATCTTGTGATCAGTGTGTGAGCTGTAAAGAAATCACCGCTGGCAACGGCGTCGATGTGATTGAAATCGACGGAGCTTCCAATAACGGTGTGGATGCGATTCGTGAAATTCGCGAGAACGCAAAATATCTTCCCTCAACTGGCTCTCGAAAAATTTACATCATCGATGAAGTGCACATGCTCACCACCGCAGCATTCAATGCACTTCTGAAAACTTTGGAAGAACCACCGGCTCACGTCATCTTTATTTTTGCGACAACCGAACCACATAAAATTCCAGCCACGATTCTTTCTCGCTGTCAGCGTTTTGATTTAAAACGAGTGACCACTGCCCAAGCACAAACTCGGCTCACGGAAGTTTTGGCAGCAGAAGGAATTGAAGCAGAGCCAGCAGCTCTTGCATTAATTAGCCGGGCTTCCGAAGGTGGAATGCGCGATGCGCTTTCTCTTCTAGATCAAGCCATTGCTTACTCGGCGGGCAAAATTACGACTGCAACAGTGCGTGAGTTTCTGGGAATGATTGAAGGTCAGGCCCTTGCTGAAATTCTTCGGGGAATTTTAGATCGCAAGCCTCAGAAGTCTTTGGAAATGATTCATAGAGCCTATCAAGACGGACATGATCTCAAAATCTTGACGCGGGGCTTGGTAAACTTCCTTTATGAAACCATTTTAATGAAAGCGGGATTGGAACAAGGCGGTGAAGAAGATCTGTCCTCTGAAGAACGTGAAGAGATTCGCTCACTCGTTCCGCTCCGCAGTTTAGAAGAGCTCGAGCTTATTTTCCAAGCCCTTCATTATAGTCTGGATCAGATTGCTCGCTCGTCTCAGCCCAAAGTCATCTTAGATATCTTGGTGATTAAGTGCGCCATGGCGGAAGCATTGGTGAGTGTGGATGGTGCAAGTGCTGCACCGTCAGCACCAGCACCACAGCCTAGCAGGCCCGTACAAATGACTGCAGCTCCCGCACCTCGGCCTGTAGTTTCACAACCCCAGCCGGTGCAATCCACAACACCAGCTCCAACGATTGCTAAACCCGCAACACCTCCAGCTTCGGCTCCGCAGGGTCCCAAATCTTGGGAAGGTTTTATTCGGCACGTGAAAGCAGCGCGCCCCATGTTAGCGACTATTTTAGAACATGCGAATCAATCGGATTTTAGCACTGATGTGTTGGTACTCTTATTCAACTCTGAAGACGCTTATTTCCGCGACCAACTTCAAGCCAAGGCATCGAGCGAGCCGCTCACTGCTTTAGCAAAAGAATACTTTGGCACGATTCGCCGAATCAAAGTCGACATGAACGACTCCAAAACAGAGAGCGTGGCCGGTCGACGGGAACGCGAACAAAAAACTCGTGAAGATGCTGCTCGCGACGCGGTAAAAAATAGCGCGGTGATCCGTGAAGCTCAGAATTTATTTGGCGGCGATTTAGGACCCATCGAACTGTCGGAGAACAACCCGCATGTTTGAAACACAGAACACCTCCACACGGGATCCAGTCTCACGATTGATTTATGAGCTGACGAAGCTTCCTGGAATTGGTGAAAAAACTGCCACACGTTTGGCTTATTACATTTTGAAACAAGACGCGGGTTACGCAAAGTCTCTTTCGGATGCCTTAACGACAGCGAAGCAAGCCATCAAGCTTTGTAGCACTTGCTTTAATTTCACGAGCGCTGAACCCTGTGCGATTTGTTCGGATCCGCGCCGGGATAGCCACCTCATCTGCGTAGTGGAAAGACCTTCTGACGTTCTTTCGATGGAACAATCCGGTGTGCATCGTGGCGTGTACCATGTTTTACACGGCGCCCTCTCTCCGCTCGATGGAATTGGTCCTGAAGAATTAAAAGTTCGCGAGCTCTTGCAACGTCTCCAAAGTGAAGTGCGGGAAGTCATTTTAGCGACGAATCCCAGCGTGGAAGGCGAAGCAACAGCGATTTATCTTTCGCGTTTAATCAAACCTCTCGGAGTTCGTTTGACCCAGCTTGCTTACGGATTACCAGTGGGCGGGATGCTCGAATACGCCGACAAACAAACCATCAGTCGTGCGATGGAGAACCGCGTGGAGATCTCCTGATTGAGCTTCATCAATCGTGTTTCAAAAGAAGTTAATTTAAAGATTATTTATTGCGGCACAGGTCTTTCCGGAAAAACGACGAACGTTCAATACGTTTACGAACAGACTCAGCCAGAGCAACGCGGCAAGCTCCTGAAGCTCAGCGCCGAGAATGAACGAACTTTGTTTTTTGATTTTTTGCCACTCTCCGTCGGCGCGATGAAAGGGTATAAGACCCGGTTCCATCTGTATACGATTCCGGGGCAAACGTTTTACGATCTGTCCCGACAATTTATTTTACGGGGTGTGGATGGAGTTGTTTTTGTAGTCGATAGTCAGTCTGAAAGAATGGAAGCAAACATCGAGAGCTATGAGGCGCTCGAGAAAAGCTTAGAGTTCCAGGGATACGACATCAACAAGCTGCCGCTGGTTTTTCAGTACAACAAGCGGGATGCAATGGGGGCGATGCCGATCAAGGAGCTCGAAGCAACATTCAACCCGATGAAGCGACCGCATTTCGAAGCAGTTGCCAATCGGGGTGATGGGGTAATGGAGACACTTCAGTCCATCAGTCAGTGGATTGAAAGTGAGCTCAAAGGGGGGGAATTACCATGAGAAAGGATGTCTTAAGGAAGTTTCAAAAAATCTTCGAAGCGCAGAGGAAGACGATTCTCTTCAACGATCGAGTGATCCGCGAAGATTTCAGCGTCAACCACGACGACCGCTTCGATGAAATCGATCAGGCCACCACGGATGTCGAACAGGCTATGAGAATGCGCCTCTGCAACCGTGAAATTCTTTATCTGAAGAAAGTGGATGAAGCACTCAAACGCATCGAAGATGGAACTTTTGGGGAATGCACGGAATGTGGAGAAGATATCGAGGTTCGACGGCTGGAAGCTCGTCCGACCGCTAATCTTTGCGTGGGATGCAAAGAAGACCAAGAACGCCGAGAAATTTTGACGGCCGCTGGTCGCAAACACAAAAGCCTCGGAGAGGCTTTTTCTAAAAAGTTCGCTTAAGCGAACTTGGGGGGAGAGGGAATGAGAAAGTTTTTATTCATCGTGGGCGCGGTTGCGCTCGCAAGTTCATCAGCCTTTGCTGTTCACGAAACGAAATCAGATAAATTAAAAGCTTTATATGAAGCAGCTCCGAAGCCGGCCGTGATTGGAGATTTTGATCTTCTAGGAGACCAACAGAGTAAACAGAACTGTGGCTTCTTTGAGCTCGATGACAGCTTTAGCGAAACCTCTATAAAAGGGTACATCTATAATCCGCCGATGCCCCAGGAAAAAGCAGGTCCGCTCTTTCCGACGCCACCCGCACCAGGATCTGTTTTGGTATTGCTCTTCGGATCCGTCGCTTCTACTCCTCAGTTGCAGGATCATTTTGCCAGTTACGTCACCTTTAAATATGGAGCAAGCGCTCTAGAAATGAACGTAGCACCCGAATCCCGCATCTCTGACTCTCCGTGGAGAATTAGTTTCAAGAAAGATGCGACCTACATCTACTTCAAGCTCGATTCCTATGTTGGCATCGCCGGCAGCGAAACCACTAGGTATGGGTACTGCTGGAGGGAATAAGCCCCATTACCTATACATCATAAGTGATGGAATTTAAGCGGTTTTAGTCGTGACATTCAATGACACATGAGACTTTTATCCTAGATTTGACATACTTATAAGAGCGGCGGATGGTCCAAAAAAGACCTTGGTAGTATGGTTCATCTGCCGCTTTTATATAGTATCTCTATAGAAAGTCGCTGAATGAAAAACAAAGGGTTTGGGTTACTCGAAGCCGTCATCGCACTAGGAATTACAGGGGTGGTGGTTCTTGCCGTAATGAATGTCACCGGATTAGGATTAAAAACCCAATTTGAATCCAATCTTAAGTTTTCGGCCGATAATTTTCGAAAAAACATTATTCAACATCTCAATAATCCGGTGGCCTGGACCAACACAGTCAATGACGCCGCCAATGCGAGCTTGCTCTGCCTAAGAACAAACGCAAACTGTGCAGGTGGTGGCGGACCATTCCGCGTAAGAGACGCTTCCAACAATATCGTTTGGGATGCGATTACAAATCCTCCAGGTGGAGCGGCAGCGCAGCGGGGTATTACTCCTAATGGTGAGCTCTGCAGTACCTTCAACCAAGCGGCGGGTAACGATGCTTGCCCGCTCCGCCTAAATCTCACTTGGACACCGGTTTGCCCGGCCGCCGGTGCGTGCATCAGCCCCCCCGTTCGGGTCACGGGTGCTATGACCTATCGAAACTCCACTCCCGCTCGAACGATGGGCTGGAGAGACACGCAATATGGAATTGATGTGATCATAGGTACGGCGGGTGTGGGAGCGTACCACATCGTCAACACTCAGATCGACGCCTTTCGGTGGCCGAATGGAGCGGTCTACTGCCCCGTGGGTGAAGTGGCCACAGGGGGAGGAGCTTATTGTCAGGGCCAACCCGGAATTGGCTGGGCTTTTATATTCAACAGTAGCCCAACCCTCGATGGACGGGGATGGTCGGCCAACTGTGACACTCCAGAAAACCAGAATGTGCGCTTGCACCTCTACGTTGTTTGCACCCGACCGTAGTTCTTAAACAAGATTTGAAGAAAAAAATGGATCCATTTGACACCATATTCATGGTTCCCTGTTCTTTTTTACATTTTCCGTGAAAACTAGTCGGAAAATTATTCAAACCCCGAAAACCGCTCCCCTCTTGATTCTTCAGGCTTTTTTGCCGCAGCTCGTTTCATCCAGGTATTTCTGACGCCTTGCCAAGACATTGGCACACCCCTCGCATTAGTAAGAACGCAGGAGGCGGTGACACAAATGAAAGGGCTTCAGATGACGTTAGCAGCAGAAAGCACCAACACAAGAACAGCAGTCGCCGTTGCCGCCTCCTCTTCTTCCTCTCCAAAGAAACAAGGTTGGCAGTGGCCAACTCCCCTTTGGACCGCTTGGCTTTCACCAAAAAAATGGTGGTGGCGAGCTTGGTCCCAATGGCGAGTATGGCGCAAGCAAGCCTAGTCGCATTTAGTTTTCTATTTAAAATTTAGCCTAATTTAAAAGCACCCGGAGGGTGCCAGCGAATGCGCCGCTTTTTCTGAGGCCAGGATGGCCGAAGCAAAAAAGCGGATATTAAAGACAGCGCCTTCGCACCGGCAAATGCGCCGTCGCATAGCGACGGATTCTGAAGGAGCATCTTATGACCCACGAACTGCTAAACAGATTTAAAATTCATTTCAAACAAGAACAACAGAAACTCAGTCTAAGCCGAGTCGCTGCGAACGCAGAGTTCCACCTCAGCAAAGATGACATGCTCGACGATGTCGATATGACGTCTGTCGAACTTGAAACGGGTATGCGGATCCGTCTTCGCAACAGGGAAGCGTTGCTCGGGAAGAAGATCCAGGAAGCTCTCCGAAAGATCCAGGATGGAACTTTTGGGGAATGTGAGACCTGTGGCGAGGAGATCGAGCTCAAGCGCTTGGAAGCCAGACCGATCACCACGATGTGTGTCAGCTGCAAGGAAGAAGCTGAACGCCTCGAGAGCCTGCATATCGATGGTCGCAAGCACAAGAGCTTGGGCCGCAAGATCCGATTCGTTGGTTAGTCGTTAGTATAGGGGACCTGATTTCAGCGGGGTAAGTCTTCAAGGATGGGGACTGGATTCTCTAGGGATGGGGAAGGTGAGCGCGATTGGGTTGTGGTGCGCTCCGTATAGGGAGATCGGGGGAGAGATCTTGAAAACAGGTCTCTCCCCTCGATCCTTACCGACGAAGGAAAACGTTAATTCGTTGCTAAAGCCTTAGCGATGTTCAAACGACCACCGGTCACGGTCTTGTCAGACAATTCCTGAACAGCATCAACCGTAGACATCAAGACTTCTTTTACCTTCTTGTAGTTCCAGCTTGGGTTCTTCGACCAGAGAAGAGCAGCTGCACCAGCTACGTGCGGGCATGCCATCGAGGTTCCGGAGAACGAAGCATATTGGTTGCCAGGAACGGTGCTATAAACACCGACGCCCGGAGCAGCCAAGTGAACCGATTTCTTACCCCAGTTCGAGAACGAAGCCATGGTGTCGTTCTTGTCCGTAGCAGCGACAGCAATTAAATTGTCGTTGTTGAAGGAAGCTGGGAATGCGGGATCATTGCCATCGTTGTCGACACTCTCATTACCCGCAGCAGCGATGAACAAGACGTCCTTCGCCTTAGCGCGTTCAATTGCATCGTAGAGAGCTTGGTTCTGACCGTCGTCGCCGTGGCCGCCCCAGCTATTGCTGAGAACCTTAGCGCCGTGCTCGATAGCGTAGTCGATAGCTCGGATAGCATCAGCACTGGTGCCGCTGCCATCTTTGTTCAAGAACTTCAGGCCCATGATGGAAACACGTTGATTGACGCCCGAAACGCCGAGGCCGTTGCCACCCACTGCGCCCACGGTACCCGAGGTGTGCGTGCCGTGTTCGTTATCGTCGAAGGGCATGCCATCATCGTGTACGAAGTCGTAACCCGTGATGTCATTGTTCTTCGGATTCGGATTGCGCCAAACGTTGAATGCGAGGTCTTCGTGGTTGTAATCGATACCGGTATCAATCACAGCGACGACGAAATTCTTATCGCCCTTGGTAGAAGTATTCCAAGCAGAGACAGCGCCGATCTTAGTTAAGCCGTAAGCCTTGCTAATTTCTGGATCTGCCACCGGAGGGTTCACTTCAGCCGGAGGATCATTCAATGCCGGTTTACCTTCAGCCGGTTTGCAGGGGAGCCACGGAAGCGTGCAAGAATCTTCAAACAGATTCACGCCGGTTCTGACAAACTCCGTAGCCTTCTGACGAAGATCTTTAGCCGGATAAGCATAGATCATATAGTTTGGCTGAGCGTATTCGACGTCAGTATTCGCCTTTAATGTTGCGATTGCGTCTTCGACCTTAGCGCCCTTTTCGAGATAGAGCTGCTCGTAGCCGCTCAAGATGCCTCTGAAGTGCCTGACCTTGTCGACCTTGGTCTGTGTATAAAGCACGTTCATCACGTTACGTGAACGATTTGCGTGCTTCTTGTATTTAACGATGACTTCGCCTTCCTTGTACTCAGCTGCGGATGCAACTGCCGTAAGACCTGAGCAAATTAGGCCTACGAATACCATCCTTGGATATTTCATTTAATGCCCCCCTGTTTTTGAAAGAAAACAATATTAACGAAGTTTATCTTGAGGGTATTTAATTGCAAATTTTCAGGGTAACTTTATTTTTTTCAACTACACTTGTTTTATTAACAAACGTACGTATACTAATGCACAACAACCCAAATATTCTTTTAATGCCTTAGAAGATTTCTTATACAAAATCTATGTCATCACCTCTTAAAGACAAAGTAGCGATCGTCACTGGTTCAGCCCGAGGCTTGGGAGCCGCAATAGCTCTGCGTCTCGCTCAAGACGGAGCGAACGTCGTCATCAACGATTTGAACGAAGCCGGAGCGAAAGAGACCGCGGGGCAGATTGAAAAGCTGGGACGCAAGTCGATGGTCAGCACTCACGATGTCTCGGATTACGCTGCTGCCAATGCCCTCGCTGCTGAAACAGTGAAAAAACTCGGAAGAATCGACATTCTGGTGAACAACGCCGGCATCCTGCGCGACGCCATGCTTCACAAACTCACTGAAGAAAAATGGGATGAAGTCATTAAGGTGAACTTAAAAGGCCCCTTCAACATGGGCCAAGCCTGCGCCAAGGTCATGATGGAACAGAAGTGGGGACGTATCGTGAATGTGTCCTCAGTGGCGTGGCTGGGAAATGTCGGACAGACCAACTATTCGGCATCTAAAGCGGGCGTAGTGGGTTTAACCAGAACCTGGGCGCTGGAACTCGCTAAATTTGGAATTACCGTGAACGCCATCGCTCCAGGAATGATTGACTCGGTGATGACCCGCTCAGTCCCCGCCGACATCATGGAAGGCTTCATTAAAAAGATCCCCCTGAAACGAATTGGGGTTCCAGAAGACATTGCCAACCTGATCGCCTTTCTCTCCAGCGATCAATCTTCCTACATTACCGGCCAAGTTATTCAGATTGATGGTGGGTTGAGCGTCGGGGTTTGAAATAACCAGGCAGCGGGCATCAGGCATCCGTCGCCGAAACGGGCATCCGTGCCTGTTCCGGTTTCGTTTTTTTTTATTGTCGGACTAGTTTGTAGATGTGCGCGGCTAGGGTGTCTGCCGGTTGGTTCAGGTGCCTGAGTCCTTCCTCCATATCGATGATGCTTTGGGTTTCTCGGAGGGAACCGAAGGCGATGGAGTAGAAGCGCACTCGATCTTTTCGGGTACTTCGGCCTGATCCTTCTGCCAAATTTAGAACCACGCTGGAGGCTGCTCGGAGCAGCT
>FRDC01002042.1_pt1 | contig 23831 bp, 24 predicted proteins | sample 1106171 | NCBI WGS metagenome assembly FRDC01 (sample SAMEA3930566, study PRJEB13176) | freshwater metagenome | biome: Drinking water system; feature: drinking water; material: water | place: Singapore | collected 2014-12-20 | reverse complement strand
AACTGGTGCGCCAGAATGGACTTGAACCATCATGCCCTTTCGGGCGCCAGCCCCTCAAGCTGGTGCGTCTGCCAATTTCGCCACTGGCGCACACATGTTAAGTAACCCAATAGATATAGGACTTTGGCCTAAATTTTTCAATCACTAACCGCGCCTAAATCTTAAGCAGTCTCTAATATAACGACCTAAACCCAAGGACGGGGGGATCACAAAATGAACTTAAAATCTGACATGAATAAGCTTGAAGAACTCTCTGAAACACTTCGAGTTTTCAGACGTACTAAGGATTCGCGCACAAAAAGCCTTCTCATTTCTTATATTCAAAATTTAATTCGAGAACTCTATAAGGAGAAAAAATAATGAACGATGTCGCAATTGTGGTCCTCTTCTGCGCAGCTTACGTTAGTCTTGTGATTTTTTATACTAGCTACGTCGTAGGATACAATATTTCAAAGCGCAGCCGAAAAGCCCGCTCTACCTTGAATTCGCTTTTTGACTAAGCTCTCTAAGACCCGCCTCGAAGGACTTGAACTCTTGCTCAAGTGTGTCCATGAGCCCAGGAATTGAATCGCTTTTATGTTCACGCCCCGCAACTTCGAGCTGATAAACACAGTCATAAAACTCCTGGCAGCCGAAATGCGCAATAGACCCCTTAAGTTTATGGGCGTGATGTTCAAGCTGGGAAAAGTTTTTCGCATCCGCAGCAGTCTTTATATTACCAACATACTCTGGGACCTTCTCTTGGCAAAGAGTAACAAGCTCGCGTATCAAATCCCAGTCGCTATCAAAAGCCTCAAGCAAACCATTTACATTGATCATTGAAACACCCTCCCTGGATGTTGACCTGTCATAATATTAAACGAAATTTTGGAAATTCCAAGAAATAGCTATATTAATAAATGCTTAATATCCATCCATTCAAGGACTTAGCTATTTTTTATTTAATAACTCATGCCTCAGACTGAAACATCACTACTTTTTGGGATTTAGGCTAATAACGACATCTCGTAGGTTATTTTCACTTATATCTAACTTTTCTCGCTGAACTTTATAAGCTTCTGACTCACCATTGGATCTACGAAGCGCAAAGTAAGTGCTAAGTTGTCGGATTGGTAAAAATAATCTCGATTGACTTTCGATTTGAAAATTAGAATCCGTCATTTCTGCCGACCAAATAACTTCTCCGTTATTTTCGGTCACTTTGATTCCATTTTGAGTGAGAGTACTTTTGAGATCACCCGCCAGAGGAGAAAGCATACCCAAATTTATATTTTGACCCTCATTAGGAAGTAGTTGTGTGCGAACAAGCACAGGATAAAATCCAACCTTTTTATCTATAAAATTTGCTACCAGAAGCTCACAATTTGAATCGACACATACTACTTTAGCTGAAAAACGTGGCCCCTGATCGATAGGCGGCTTATTGATTGGCACCCTTACCGACTTCTTTGGTCGCACCCCGTTTGAATCAGGTTGTTCTTCTATAGATTCTTCAACAACATTGCTATTTGCATTTTTCGATTTATCTTCTTCCAAGTGACTCTCTGGAACCGTATCAGCCTTCAAGTCCCCACGTTGAGTGGCCTTGTCGACTTCTCCAGAAAATACAAACCCTGATTTGCTATGCGCCTCGACAAGTATCTTATCTTTTGCTTCTGTGAGCTTGGGAATAATAGATATGATGCCAAAAGTGCTTTCTAATGATTCGTTAGCAGAGGCTTGTTTTTTATCTGTACTAATTGCCGCGTCATAGGCACGCAAAATTTCTTTGGTAATCAAAAGAAACCCAGTCTCGGGAGTGGGCTTTCCGGCTTTGCTATTTTTTTTAACTTCCGCAACTTTGGCAATAAACGAAAAGAGGATATGGCTTCCCTGAATCTTGGAATTGGCCTCGATAGTTTTATTGTTTCTTTGTCCAGTTACTCTCCCATTTCGGCTATTTCCACAGGCCAAGACTGTCCCAAGCAATAGCAAAATTGAAACCTGAAGATAACCATTTAGGAACCTCATTTTTCCTCCGTGGGTTATAAGAGTTTCCCACGATTTTCGATAGATGCAAGCCCGAGACCTAGTGGCAGGTCCTTTAAGTCAAATATAGACCTAAACCAATGAAATGAAACGTAAAATTGCTGGCCGGCAGGGACTAAATTCGGCCTTGACGGTAATAGATTCAGCCAGGGAGAATAAAACGTCACTAGAGTTTAATACGTATCTAATACAAGGAGGTATTCGTGAAAAAACTTATCGCTATTTTGGCGCTTTCGGTGATGGGATCTATGGGATTTGCAGCCGAACAGGTTGATCTTGTCGCGGTGCAAACGACAATTACTCGCCATCTTACTGGTGTTATCGACTGGAAAGTCGGCCAGGAGTTAAACAACAAAATTACTTTAATGGGTATGGAAGGAACTATGAATGTTTCTGTGGCCTCAGAAACCGACAAGGGTTACTGGCTAAATCAAGACATCAGTATCCTAGGTCAAAATATGACTTCAGAAGCGCTTATTAGCAAAGAAGATGGAACTATTATTGAATTGAAGGTAAACGGTCAAAAACAAACTCCACCGGAACCACCAGAAATGGAAATTGTTGAAATGAAAAATACGGACATTACTGTTCCCGCCGGAAAATATGCTTGCGTTTACGCTAAACTCAAAGATTTGAAAACTAACCAAATCACTGAGGCGTGGCTTAATCAGAAGGAAATTCCTATTAACAATATGTTAAAAATGATTACCTCACAACAAGGCATGAAACTCACCTCCGAACTCGTTTCTTTTAAAAAGTAATTGTTTAAAAAAGTATTTTCAAGGGAACTGGCCAACAGTTCCCTTTCTATTTAATTAATCTCTTCAATTCACCAACAAGATACAAAGAACCCGTTACTAAAATCATATCCTCTTTTTCTGATTTCGCCACGGCATAATCTAAAACCGTTTTTGGGTCGGAATTGCTGTAGATGGCATCAAATTTATAGTCAGAAAGATTCATTCCTCGAAAAGGTGTCTCTGTGAGCAAAATTTTTGTCCTCGGGATTGAAGAAAAAGTTTCTAGCATTTGTTTCGCGTCTTTTGCCTTTCCAATGCCGATGACTGCCCAAAGATTTCTATAACCAAAATGAGATAGAATTTCTTTTAAGCTTTCAACCCCTTGAGGGTTGTGATCCCCAGAAAAATAAATTTTCTTATTTTCATAGACCTCAAAATCCATTCTCCCTGGCCAATTTACTTTTTTCAAAGCCGATAAAAATTCCCGAGGATCGAATCCTAGCTCCGAAAAGACCCGTAACGCCAAAGAAGAATTTTCCACCGCCCTCTGCCCCATAAGTCTTAAGGGCGTGACTCCCCACGGGGTTTGCAACCTATAAACTGGCTCATCCTTCGTTTTATCAATTTCAAAACGAAAAGGATTTACTTCAATAAATTGGCTTTGCATTTGCTTTTTATAATTTATAAACAGCTTGTCGACCTCGATGGGAAGTGGAAGATGTATAACTTTATGTTCTCGGCCGTCACGGGTAATACCCAATTTATTTTTCGCAATCTCCCACATGGATTGCCCCAAAATATCCTGGTGATCAAAACCTAAACGGCAAATTACTGAAGTGTCATGGTCAAAGGCGTTGGTGGCGTCCCAAATTCCACCGAGTCCTACTTCGTAGATTATCCAATCACATTTTTCAGAGGTAAAAACCGTATGCGCCATAAGCGTTAACATTTCAAAGTGGCTTAAACGCTCATGAGGTATTTTTTTCTTCACAAAATCAAATGCCGTCACAAATTTTTCTTGGGAAATCGGTTTCGAATTAATACGAATTCTCTCGGTCGTATCTATCAAATGTGGCGAGGTATAGAGACCCACTTTTGCACCTGTAGCTTCAAGTAATACCGAAAGTGTGGCCGAGACAGTTCCTTTTCCATTCGTTCCCGCCACGACGATAACTTTTTTGGGGTCATAACCAAGGTTTAGTGAATTTAGTCCTTCCTTCACCGGCAACAAACTTGGTGGTCGGTCGGGCATAATTACTCGTTCTTCAAGATTTTTGACAACTTCTTTATAGGACGGCATGCAATACCACATCGTGAACTCGGATATAGTCAACTCCCTCATTCACTAAATATTTAGAGACTGTTAGGGTCTCTGTATCGCGATCCTTGGGATTTGAAGCCATTGTAAATAAACGTAAAAAGCTTTTACGTGAATGACCAACAAGGATACGAACTCCCAGATCTTTGTACTCACCGATGCGCCTGAGAATCTCAATGCTTTGCTTTGGCCCTTTGCCAAACCCAATTCCAGGATCAAAAATCAATCGGCGCTTTGGAATTCCCAACGTTTCTATTTGATTTTTTGCCCAATCCTTTACGACAAGTACAGGGTCTTGGTCACTTGGCAAAAAAACATTTGGATTTGCAGGAATTCCCAAATTGTGCATGAAGATAAAATCATTATTGCTATTTTTCGCAATTTTGATCATCTCGGGGTTAGTCAGGCCGCTGACATCGTTAATCCAATGAGCACCTTGCCCAAGGGCCCAGGCCGCAGTCTCAGGGTGCCGAGTATCTACACTTATGACGACCTCACGTTTAGAAAGTTCACAAATACTATTTCCCAGCCGACTCATTTCTTTTGTGGCATCTATAGAAACTGCGCCAGGCCGAGTCGATTCTGCACCGACATCGAGAATGCTGGCGCCCTGAGAAACCATAAGATCGGCTTTTTTTACTAGGCTCTGAATATCAGAAAGTTCACCGCCATCACTAAAGGAATCTGGTGTGAGATTTAAAATTCCCATGATTTGCGTCGTATCTACTTTCCATGAAATCTTCTGAGTATTAAACGGAATTTTCGGCCCCCACGCCGGTGAGATATCAATATATGGATTTAGCTCTAGAAGTGGCAGTAAAACAAAGGGTCGATTTCGTATTTCAGGATGCGGGATTTTGAGAATTTCATTTTGAATTTTCTCACCGTCAATAAACAGCAAATCAATATCAATTTCTCTTGGCGCCCACCGCTGACTTGGTTTTCTACCGATAGCGGCCTCGATATCTTTGACTTTTCTCAACAAATCCATCGGATCCAAACTTGTTTCGCCAGTCACCACAATGTTTAAAAATGGATTATTCCAATTTTCTGGTGCGCCTGCCGGCATCAGTGCGTCAGATTCAAACGTCGACGACGCTGAAATTCCCGATAGAATATATTTTAACTCAAACCAAGCTTTACGTAAAAACTCTTTGCGAACACCCTGGTTAGAACCTAAGCCAAGATATACTTTCATCAGAGCCGTTTTACCTTAAATTTAAAGCAGGTGTCTAGCTGATAAGGGACATTCTCGCGATTAAGCCGCTTTTCTTTCGCCCAAAAGCAAGTTTAAATTGGTGCTGAGAGTCTCTAGAAATTCTTGAGCCTTAAGAAACTTCTCATCGGCTCCCGTAAAATCGCCTAATCTTCCCATATTTTCTAGCTCTAAAAGTAATTCCTGGACCTCATGGTTAAAAAAGTTGGCTGCATTGCCTTTTAAGGTATGGGCAGAAACCTGCAAATCATGTGATTTCTTTGTTTTGATCGCCTGTTCAATTTTGCCAAGGCTTTCGGGTAGAGAAGAAATAAAGCTGTTTATAACCTTCTTCATAGTTTCTTCGTCGTGGTTAAAGTGCTTTTTTATCGCCGTGAGATTAAAAATCTCTGGTGTCCTATTTTCAACACTTGATTTACGAACTTTTCTAAGTGCTTCGGCCAACGAGGAAATCGAAAATGGCTTTGAGACAAAATCATTCATTCCACACTCATAGCACCTTTTCTGATCCTCTTGAGTCGAACTGGCCGTAAAAGCTATGATCCAAGGCAATTTTTCTTTACTATATCGACCTTGAATTCTACGACTAGTCTCATAACCGTCCATTTCGGGCATATGACCGTCCATAAAAATAACGTCATAATGTTTAAGCTCAAGGGACTTAAGGACCTCGAGGCCATTACCCACAATGTCTAGTTCATAGCCAAGTTTTTCCAAGTAGGTTTTGGCCAAAAGCTGATTGGTAGAATGGTCGTCAGCCACTAGAATTTTTAATGGATGTCTCTTTCCCATCTCGGGATCAAAAGTACTGCTAAAATTAGATTTGATTGAAGATTCTGTCGCTGGCTCCGCAATAAAAGTAAATGAAAATGTCGATCCTTCTCCCATTTTACTTTCCACCCAAATTTTTCCACCCATGGCCTCACAAATCCCCTTACAGATTGCTAACCCAAGACCCGTGCCCCCAAATTTTCGTGTCGTCGACGCGTCCACCTGAGAAAAAGACTTAAAAAGGGCTCCTTGAGATTCTGCTGTCATACCTAGACCAGTATCCTTTACGTCGAGACGAATTAAATGTTTTTCACCCATGTTCTCTTTGACAGAGGCTCTAATTGTTACCGAGCCCTGCTGAGTAAATTTTATGGCGTTTCCAAACAGGTTAGTGATCACCTGTCGTAAGCGAGTAATATCAGCATTGAGGTACTTTGGAACGGTTCGCTCAATATCAATGTGAACACGAAGTCCTTTTTCTTTGGCCTTAAAGTAAAGAAGAGAGACAAGTTCATTGACCATATCCTCCAGGCAAAATGCGACTCGCTCCAAAGTCAATTTTCCTGCTTCAATTTTAGAAAAATCTAAAATGTCATTGATTAAAGTTAATAAGACTTCCCCACTGTTTTTCATAATTTCTAAATTACGACGGCCATTTGGTGAGAGCTTTTCTTCAGATAACAAAGTTGACATACCCAATATTCCGTTAAGCGGGGTACGGATTTCGTGACTCATATTTGCCAAAAAACTTGCTTTTGCTTTGGCAGCGACTTGGAGTTTTTCATTAATCGCGATCATTTCCGTAATGTCACGACCAATCGAATAGATAAGACCTTCTGCGGAAGGGGTCGCTGTCCAAGCTACGTGGATATATTCGCCCGACTTGGTTCGACAACGACATACAAACGAGGTAACCGACTCACCTTTTGATAACCTCTCAGCTTGTAACTTGGTACTCTGAATATCCTCTGGGTGAACTAGGCTAAAAAAATTCTCTGACAAGATTTCTTCGGTCGAGAAGCCCATAATTTGCGCCCAAGATTTACTGATCTTTTTGAATTGCCCATCGACGTGAGCAATGGACAGTAAGTCCTGGGAAAGATCAAAAAACTGATCGAGCTCTCGTTGCTTAGCTTCTAATACTCTCTCATCGTTTCTTGATTTTTTAAAAGCGAAAACACCAACTAAAAATAATGCAGCACTTAATACAAAGTTCATGACCAAAATGATAAGAGTCTGAACATACTGACGTCGCGCCAGATCCACCTGCACATCGCCAAAATTATCGTCCATTTTTCTAAATTCTACCCTTAGCTCAGTAAAGGACCGGCGCATTTCGGCATAAGTCCGATCCATTTGGGCCATGCTTTTTGACGCCGCAAGAAAGTTTTTTTTCTAAAATTAGTAAATATATCGTTGGTCATGGTGGCTACGATTTCACCGTAAAGCTGTATCGAATCTAACGTCTTAGATACTCGGTTCCAATCTTCCAAGTCGAGGGACTTTCTAAGTGTATGATGGAGTTCAGAAACTTCGCTCGCAAAACGCCTTTTGTAGTTCTGAAAACGAGCCTCTTCAAAATCGATATTTTTTGACTCAAAAATATCGTTTCCAGGACCGTTCAAATCGCCAATCGACGACTCAAATTTAATTAAGCCCGTTAGTGCCTTATTGACCTCTTGTCCTTTACTAGCAACTACTTCTAACCTTTCAGCACCCAAGTGAATAACCAAAAAAATAGTCAGAAAAGATAGGACATTAACTGTTACGATCGCAAAAAAAACTTCAAAAATACTATGCTTGATTTTCTTGATGCCCAATTGCTCTCTACCTTATGTAACCTGATCGGCCTTGGGATGTGGAATCTAAAGTAAAATTAATTACTGTCTAATTTCGAGAAGAGGCCCATATTGGGACAGTAAGGCCTAAAGATCTTCTAACTCAAAACTCGCACCGCCCAGCAATCCCTCGACGGGAGCCTCTGGTTTTGTAATCATGAGTTTCAATTTCATTTTTTTTGGAATTCTTTGCTTTACAAAAGCAAAGAGCTCCCAAGTTAAGTGTTCAATAAGTTTAAATTCCTTGCCACTCACATAGGATTTGATGGCAACGGCCAGAATATCATAACAAACCGTATCTTCGAGGGCGTCGGTTTTGCAGGCCTTAAATAGGCTACTTCCCTTAAGCTCGATATCAAGATAAATTGTTTGCGGTTTGGCCCGTTCTTTTTGGGGCCATCCCAAAAGAATATTAAGCTCAAATCTATTAAGTCTTAAGCGACTTTCTGGTAAACGCCCGATAGAAGATCCCACAACTTTTCAGAAATCTCATTCGCAGCACGACGAGCTCTTTCTTTTTGCAAATCACTCAGTTGATCCATTAATTTTGCAACTGCTTGAGCATGCCATACGTCCGCCCGCAAATGCACCTCAAAAAACGCTAAAGTTTTTTCGTCATGAATACCGTAAAACTTCTTAAGACCCTCAATTTTTGAGGCGGCGATTTCAGGAATTTGATTTTCATAGGCAAACAAGGCGCCTAGACCCTCCTCATAACTTGACTTTCCTAAACGCAAGAAAGTACTGATAAGCGCTTGCGTTTCTGGAAAACATTTCTCATTTTTTACATTTTCTCTTGTTTCACCAATTCCCTCGGCAAAACGTAACCAAAGCTCTGGGTGATTATTTGGCCCCTGCTCTTCATCATTTAAATTTTCAAGAAGAATTTGGCGACTTTCAAGTTCACTACAGTTGGAGTGGGTCGCACTTATAAAGCGCGGAAATTCTTTCACATGTTGAAAGTACTGACGAGCGTAGGTACGCAATTGATCTATCGTCAATTTACCGCAAGTCCACTCGTGGTAAAATGGGTGTTTGAGAAGATGTTTGGGGGCTAACTCAACCAAAAGTTCTGATGCAAATGACATATGCGGGTCTCCTTTTGGGTATGGTCGTTAAGATCCAGCCTATGGTCAAGTTTCCGGAAGGCCGCTAACGCAAATAGCTACAGAGTCGAGTATTTTTAAAGTAGGCTTAATAATATGCAAAATAAATTACTGGGCATCCTAACAATCGTGTTGATCGGCGTTTTTGCTGCAAACGCTGAAGAATCCGTCAAAAAACTCTATATCAATATTCCTCAACCACCGCAAAAAAAAATAGACACTATCGACGAAAAAAAAGCCGAAGAAACTCCCCCTCTTTCTTCGCCAGGCAGACATGCCCCTGATAGCGATATCAATAAGCTCTTAAACGAAGGACCTTTTAACGTTTTCGCAAATCCAAAGTTCAAAAAGTTTATGGAGTTTCTGACCAATAAAAAAATGATTGAATCCATGAACAGACTCGCTGACAAAAATAAATTGCGCTTCATGATTATTGGACAAATTGTTTTGATCGTGCTGAGTTTAATATTGCGCTCAATAGTGACTACCAATACCCGCGGTTTTTTTTCCACATTAGTTGCAAATACTTGGGTGGCAGGGGTTCACTTGTTTTTGGCGACGGTTGTCTTACCACGTTTTCTTTATGGGCCACACTATTTTGAGGTGATCGCTGAGCTCTATAAAATTATTTCCGCGGGTCAAACCTAAATTATGGCAAAATAATTTTGGCCACTGCCCCTAAAATCCCGTGAGCGATCTCAGCTAAATATTTGTGATCAAGCTCCCTCTGCTGATCACATTTTCGATGATAACAAGGGTTACCATCGCCGCCAAAAAAGTTCTGCGAGACAACAATTGCCGGACGATTGTAGGACCAGAATATGGCGTGATCTGAGCGATCTGTGCACGCCTTCACACGCTTCAATGGCAACCCATTTTCTTCTATAGACTCGATCACGAGCTTTGAAAGGTCAGCACTCGTATTTTCCTCACAATCAATAACATGAATGCCATTTCTATTTTGTGGATTGTATCCCGTCATTTCCACTTGAAAAACACCTAGTAGGTTTTCCATCTGTTTTTGGCTCTCTAAATGTTTTGCATAGGCCCTTGAGCCGATAAGACCAACCTCTTCAAGATCAAAAGCCACAAACTGAATTCCGTGTTTTAACTGACTTTGAGAAAGAGATTTCGCTAATAGGAGTGAAGTCGCGATGCCGCTCCCATCGTCGTCGGCACCAGGACAATTTACGGTATCATAATGGGCAGAGACGATAACAAAGCCTTTTTCAGTTCCTTTTTTTTCCGCAACTAAATTGATTCCACTATATCCACCCTGCGAGAACGCCACTTCTTTGATCGAATATCCCATTTTTTCGTATTCACTACGTAAATATTCTCTTGCTAATTTTTTATTTTCATTCGTGCGTCTGTCTTTAATATTTTGACCCCGAGTTGATTTTTCACCTGATAAGATGGCGACAAATTCCGTCGCATCTTCCGCACTTGGCGGTGTTAACTCTACCAAATTAAAATCTTTTGAAATCTTACTTTTAACGTCCACACTGAGTTTTAACGGCCGAATAAAGTCACTAGCTACCCGATGATAAATCGCGCCATCGACGTGAGCTTCCTCAAGATTGCTTACTGTCTGCAAACAAAAATCATCGATACAAGCGCCCTTGTTCCCACCCTCAACAGCATAAAGTGGTTCATTGCCTTTCACTTCGAGTCGCGCTACCGAAACTGCATTTTTAATGGGTGTTAAGGTGACCGAATAGTGATATTTTTCGGTCGCCAAACGTATGAGAAACGAGCGTACTTCGTTCTTTTTAGTTTTCGAGAGGTAATAAGTCTGCGGTGCCGAAAAAGAATCCACCCCTAATACCAAAATCAAAACTATGATACAAATTCTCATTGTTACCCCCCGCCTGGAGAGTATACGATAATGACTAAGTGATTATGAAGCGTTTTTTTTCAATAATATTTCCAATGGTTTTGTGCCACGGTGCTCTCGCAGACGGCAGCTATCAAATGGCATTGGGATTCTTTCCGATGGGGCGCCTTATTAAAAAAACAGCAGAAAATAATCAGACCGCGTTGACGGGTGATCTTTACCTTGGCTTCACAAATGCAAACAAAAACTCTTATGGAATCATTTTGAGTGCTCAACACGAAGAGGCCGAACAAAAAGGTTATTCCAATCCTTCTGATAATCAAAAAGTCATTCGTGATCGCACCTCCGCAGGTTTTGCATTTGGTCATAGTTTTGATTCTTTTTACCTACGGCTCGGTGTCTATGGTTACTCCCGTTGGGTCGATACTTTTAACACCGTTGCTACAACTTATAAAAATGGCCTTGGAGTCCAATTTGATTGCGGTGTACCCATTATGATGGGTTCATCGTTTTATTTTGCTCCACAAGTTACAATTCAGATGTTTCAATACTTAAGTTCAGAGTCTAATGGCGAAGTTTCTACTCTCAATCCGCCAATGACCGACACAGTTTTTAGTCCTTATCTTGTTTTTGGGTTCACGATTTAAGCTTTGATGCCGATCTGCTTTTCATGCGCGTGCGACATGTTGTCTGCCTAGTCTTTTATATAGCTATAACTTCGGCCTGCAATGTCTCCAATGAAGGATCGACCAGTTTAAGTTCCTCCTCGTGTTTGCGAGATGGAGGACCGGTAACAAAAAAACCACCACTTCCGAATTTTTTTAAGTCTTTTGATCTGCCTAAAGTTTTCGATATTGTGCCTCTGATTTCGCCGCTAAATTTACCCCAAAAATTTTTCTGGAAAAAAGACTCCGAGTTTGTCGTTATCCGGTACCCTCGTTGCTCTCAACAATTAGCAAGTCACTTAAAGTTAGACCGAGACGTCAGTTTTGAAGAGCTCAAAAATTATTTTTATGGAGACAATTGTTTGGCATCCATTTCTCCAGAAATTTCGCTTCATACATTGGCCGTCACAAATGATCCTGAATATACAAATCAAACTCATCTGACGTCGCTCCACGCCACTGAAGCCTATAATTTTTTATACGGGCCAAGTGGGCCTACGAGCCAGGTCACAATAGCCATCATCGATTCCGGAGTTGACATCGATCATGAAGACTTCAGCGGAAATCTCTGGGTAAATTCAAATGAAACTGCCGGAAATTCCGTCGATGATGATCACAATGGCTATGTTGACGATGTGAATGGGTATAATTTTGCATCAAATACAGCGAATCCTCGTCCCCAAGCGTGGCCCGCGCCCAATACAGGAGGAGAAAGTCATGGAACCCACGTCGCGGGGCTTGCCGCTGCGAAAGCCGACAACAGCAAAGGTATCGCTGGAGTCATGGGAAAAAATATTAAAATTATGTCGCTCAATGTTTTTGGAGCCACGGCTGGAGCTAGCACCACAAATATCATCAATGCAATTTACTACGCCATTGACAATGGCGCCGATATTATCAATTTAAGTCTTGGCGGCTATGGCGTCAGTGAATCGATATTTCAGGCGCTCAAGAATGCAGCCGCAAGCGGAGTTATGGTCTTTGCCGCCGCTGGCAATGATGGCTCCCTTTTAGATGATGGACACTTCATACTCCCCGCCTCTTATGCACAAAGTATAATGGGAGTACTTTCCGTGGGTGCGACCGATGATAACGATGGAAAGATCGCATGGTTTTCTAATTACAGCTCGCGCTATGTCGAGATCGCTTCCAGCGGTACCCACTCGGGCAACAACGGTTTAAAATCAACTCTGCCGGGAAATTCCTATGGGTTTAAACAAGGAACTTCGATGGCGACACCAGTGGCCGCCGGAGTTGCGGCGTGGGCTATTAGTTATTTAAAAAGTCTGGGCGTCACCCCAACCCCGATGCTCGTCGAACAATTCCTTCAGGAAACATCTGACACTGTTCCTGACTTGTATGGAAAAGTCTCGCGCGGACAGCGCCTGAATCTGCTGAGTCTTGTAAACAAAATTGGCGATTGCTTTTGACCTAGAGGTTACCCTTCGCCACCCGAGGCGCGAATAATACGGCTATTCGTTTTAATGCTCGCTGTTTTTCGGGCAGTATTAACCCATTCACTCATCACACTCTGGCCGCGTGTGCGGCCGATATCCTTCATCAAAGAATCGTCAGCCTTTTCTGATATACTTTTCTCACTACCTTTATACCTTAATAAGAACTCAGCGCCACTACTTGATGCTAACCGATTAGCAAGGGGTGACCTATCATTAAGTGTCCCCATAATATCGGCAAAATCATCGAAGTTTCCAAGTTTAGGAATCGAGTAGTCCGCCAATCCAAATAAGCCTGTTTCCTCCCATGAAAGTCCCCGCGCCTTTAACCAACCGTCGATTGCTGCAGAGTCTTTTTTCGCGACGAGATTTTTAAATTCCTCGATGGATTCCTTAGCCTGTTCACGCCCCAAAAGTTTACGAGCTATCTCGACTTTTACCTTTTCAAGTGGCGTTGAAGCTTTAGATTTTTTCTCCATCACTTGAATCAAATGATAACCATAGTCTGTTTTGACGGGCTCACTGATTTTATTTACAGGAAGCGAAAACGCCGCTTCGTCAAACTCCGGCACCATACGGCCGCGACCAAAAAATCCAAGGTCGCCTTTCTTGGCTTTCGAACCAGGGTCATCGCTATATTTTTGCGCAAGATCGCCGAAGTCTTTTGTTTTTACTTCAGCCGCGATGTCTTTAATTTTCTTAAGAGCTTCTTCCTCTGCCTTCTTATTTCCTTTTTCAGCCTTCACTAAAATGTGACGAGCTCTAACTTCCTCATCTTTATTATAATCATTACTATTCTGACTATAGTAATCAGAGATTTCTTTGGCATGTTCGCTCGCCCACTTATCAACTTCCCCATCTGCTTTCTTGAGTTTTTCTTTTTTCTCGAGTTCAGAAGGAAGAAGTTTCACAAATTGAAAATTTAATTTTGTTGCCTTCAATTCCGATTCCTTACCCACCATTCCCGCTGTGGGGGTCATAGCAATATTAAATAGTTCGTTGACCCTTTGACCGCGCAATTCCTTTTTCAACTGGGATTCGAATTCTCCCGCAGAGCGACCAACTTGTCGCAAATAGTAATCATATTTTTCTCTCTTAAATCTCCCTTTTTCCTGAAACACCGGGAGATCAATGATAAAATCACGGACTTCATTATCAGTAGAGTAAATATGATTTTTCTCACTTTCCTGAGCGAGGAGTTCACGGTTAATTAATTTTTCCACGGCCTGTGTGCGCAAGAATCCTTCTTGCCCGCCCATCTGTCCACCAAAAAACTGTTTGTACATTTGTTCCATTTGCTGAACTTCTTGTTGGAAGTCTCTCATGGGAATGTAAGTATTGTTCACCACGGCAACAAAAGAAACGCCGCCGCCACCCAAATCAGAAACGGGTAAACCAAAAAGTGCAAAAACCAAGCATATCGCACCAAAAATTACGATTGAAACTATTCTCTTTGTTGTGTTCTCCACGAGAGGACTCCTTCACCAGTTATGGTCGCCGAAACATTTCATTCTTAAATTAATAAAAATTCAAGCACTTGTTAATTTAAATCTCCATTGGTAGAATCTCTGCAAATGGGACCATTCAACATAGATTTTCGCCGACTACTTTTGCTTCTTATGCTAGGAGCAATTCCTATTCTTGCCATTAACACTCAGCGCCAAGCCACCGATTCGAAACTGCTGGCACCTTTTGCGGCGGTAGTTTCTCTCGTTTCAAATTCCTATGCGAATTTTAGTCATGGCGTACGCGAAACTGCTTCGCTCTACATAAATATACTAAACATCAAAACTCAGAATCAAAGTTTGCAAGCAGAAAATATGGAGCTTAAAGCTCGACTCACACAGTTTGATGAAATTTTGCACGAAAACGAGCGCCTCAACTCTCTTTTAGATTTCAAAAAATCAGACAACTTGGAGTTAGTTGCTGCACGGGTGATAGGCACAGACGTTAATCCCGATTATGATACAATTCGAATCTCACGTGGCACACACGATGGCTTGCGGCCTTTCATGGCAGTTATTTCCACCGACGGAGCCGTCGGTTATGTTTTTCGGCCACAAGCACGCTCTTCGCAAGTTTTGCTATTATCCGATCGTAATTCTGTTGTCGATGGACACGTCCAAAGATCGCGAGCTCGTGGCCTTGTTGAGGGACATAGCCGGGACAAGCTAAAAATGACTCACCTTCTGCGCGCCGATGACGTCGTGGTCGGCGACATTGTAGTTACCAGCGGGATTAACCGCATTTTCCCCAAAGGATTCCCTTTAGGAAAAGTCACATCTGTAGAAAAAGATGCGTACGGAATTAGTCAAAACGTTGATTTAGAACCAACGGCAAATCCCTACAGTCTAGATGAAGTGTTTGTCGTGAGAAAAGTTTTAAAAGACTTTGAAGAAGAACCCGTAGAAGAAGCGAAAGAGAACAAAGACGTCAAGGAAACGAAAGTAAAATAGCGGAGTCTAAAGAAATGCCGGCGATTATGCCCAAATCCAGCCAACTTATTATAAATCTCTTTTGCTCATTTGCCTTTTTGCTTTTGCTTTCCCTTACCCAGACCACAGTATGGTTCCAAGTTTTTCATCCCGTCCCTGCCCCCAATCTTTGGTTACCCGTCATTGTCTACTTTAGTTTATATCGTCCCTTTAAATTGGGGGTCAGCTGTATTTACGTTTCGGGTTTATTTTTGGCAACTATGACTTCGCAGCCACTGTACCTCATGCTTTTGAACCTGCTTTGTATTTATTTTGGTTTGCAGATTTTACGTCTAAAATTCTTTTGGTCGGGCACAGGATATTTTGTTATGGTCTGCACAGCATCGATTTTTTTACTAAATTTTTCGAACTGGATTTTGTCGCTTAATTTCGAAAATAATTTTCTTCGTCACCCACGCTTTGGTGCTTGGATTTTTCAACTTTTTATTATGCCATTTCTGGCTCCTATTGTGTTTGCACTTTTTCGTCGTATCGATAGCTGGACACAATTTCAAATTCCCAACGAATATGGATTTGAAACCCTATGAGTACGCTTCTAGATACCACAGAAGATACGAGAGACTTTCAACAACAATGCCGCTATTTATACGTATTGGTTGGCGTCGTGTTTGTTGTGTTCTTCATTCGACTTTGGTTTTTGCAAGTTATTAGCGGAACCGAACTGCGCTTTTTCTCTGAAAGAAATATCAGCAAGAAAACCACAATTCCAGCAGCGCGCGGGATTTTTTTCGATCGCGACGGTCAGGTGTTAGTGGATAATTTACCTGGCTCTGAGGTCACAATCACACCTCAGTATTTAACCAACCCAGAAAACACATATCAAGCCCTCGCCGGTGTTTTGAAAGTCTCTGCAAACGACATCGCCGCGGATGTTGCCAAAAGTAAACGTAAGAACGGCCCATTTGAGCCCGTAAAAATCAAAGAACACCTAACGCTCGAAGAAGTTTATCAGTTAAAACTTTTACGGATCGACCACCCCGGTTTAAATATTAACGAAGTTATTTTGCGTAACTACCCCTTAAAAGAAAATGGAGCGCAACTTTTGGGATTTGTCGGTGAGGTCTCAAAAACCCAACTCCCAATCTTAAATAAAAAATATAAAGAAACCCGCTTTCGCCAAGGCGATCATATTGGTAAGAGGGGTTTAGAGAAGTATTTGGATGAAGACGTTCGTGGCCGCGACGGCGTTCAACACTTTGGCGTCGATGCGCGCGGACGAGGTGCCGAGTTTTTGAGTTCTGATTTGCTCGAATCGATTCGCCGTTTCAACGCTATGCCCCTGCAAGGGCGAAACGTACAACTCACGATTGACCGTCATGTGCAAGAGGCCGCTTATAAAGCTTTTACCGATAAGTCTTTTCTTGGGACCGGAAGAATTGGTGGACTTGTGGCCTTAAAAACTAATGGCGAAGTTTTGGCATGGCTAAGTTCTCCATCTTTTGACCCAAACAATCTTTCCGCAGGAACAATCTCGCCGCAAGTTTGGTCGCAATTAATTAATGATCCGTTTAATCCATTAACCGATAAAGTGATTCAAGGCCACGCCGCCCCTGGATCGACAATCAAGGCCATCGTAGCGTTGGCAGGGTTGCAAGAGAATTTAATTAACCCCAATACGACTGTTTATTGCTCGGGGTCGATGAAATTTGGTACCCGACCCTATCACTGCGCCAGCAAAGGCGGACACGGAAATGTAAATCTCTTTCAAGCGATCGAACGTTCCTGCAATATATATTTTTATAAATTGGGCTTACAACTTGATATTGATAAGCTGGCCGAATACGCATTTGCTCTGGGTTTGGGAAAAATTACGGGAATAGATCTTCACGGGGAAATACCGGGCCGTGTACCCACAAAACAATGGAAAGAGAATTTAACTGGCGAGCCCTGGCAGGCTGGAGAAAACTTGAGTAACTCTATCGGCCAAGGTTATATGCTGGCCACACCACTTCAAATGGCGACGGCTTATATGGCGATCGCCAATGACGGGCCACTTTATCGCCCTTTTATCGTAAAGAAGATTTTTGACTCACAAAACAATGTGATCAAAGAATTTCACCCCACTTTAATCCGCGACGTTTCACAAAGAGATAGTCCTACTCCTATTAATAAAGAAAATTTTAAACTCGTAAAAAAAGGACTTTGGCAAGTTGCCAACGGCGAGCAAGGTACTGCGCACTGGTGGAAGATCCCCGGAATCGATATTGCTGGAAAGACAGGAACAGGACAATTGGCGAACCTATCTTTAGATCAGGTCTACTCAAAATGTGAAAGTAAACCGCTCAATCAACGCCATCACGGATGGTTTGTCGCATTTGCGCCTGCGAGCAACCCGGAAATCGTTGTCGCTGCCCTTGCTGAGCACTCCTGTCACGGCAGCACTGGCGCGGCACCCGTTGTTCGCGATATTATGAAAGCTTATTTTGAAAAATATCATCCTGACTTAATCAAAAACCCAAAGACAATGTCTGCAGTTGTTAAAGAAATACCGGCGGTCCCGGCACGCGAAGAAGGTGAAGACTAATGGGCATGTTAACAGGACTGAGTGTTCAAGAAAGAAATTTTGCCAAGCGCGTGGATTGGAGCTTCATTCTTTATATTTTGGCGCTGAATTTTGTGGGTTTAATAAATCTTTATTCAGCAACACACGGAATTTCTGGAAATTATAATCGGTTATTTTATGGACAACTTGTCTGGATCGCAATGGGCTGGATCATATTTTTTGCCCTGACCTTCCTGAATTATGATCTCCTGAGGAGACTTTCCTTACCCTTTTATGTCATAAATTTATTTCTCCTGGCGTTGGTTCCGTTCATTGGCAAATCTTATTATGGCGCAAAACGCTGGCTGGATCTTGGTATCTCGAGTTATCAACCATCTGAAACGATAAAACTCGCACTCATTTTTTTCTTGGCCCGCTACCTATCCGCCCGCTCTAAGCCTGAGGGCTTGGGAATTTTAGACCTCATGGTCCCTTTACTAATTATCGGAATCCCTTTTGGACTGATCGCCAAGCAGCCCGACCTTGGAACCGCCTTACTTATTGGTTTTATCGGATGTTCGGTGTTGTTGTTTGTTGGAGTTCGGCGCTACATCGTAGTTTTGGGCTTAATACTCTCAACCATGGGTGCAATTTTAGCATGGAATTTTGCTCTGAAAGATTATCAGAAAAATCGTATCGAAACTTTTATGGATCCGGGAAAAGATCCACGCGGGACTGGATACAATAGCATTCAATCTAAAATTGCCGTTGGTAGCGGCCGAATTTTAGGAAAGGGTTTTCGTAAAGGAACTCAGTCGCAACTTGAGTTTTTACCAGAACGCCATACTGATTTTATTTTTAGTGTGCTAAGTGAAGAACATGGATTTGTAGGATCAGTTACGACAATTGGTTTATTTTCAATTTTGTTTTTAATGGGAATACGTATCGCCAGCCAGGCTAAAGATCGTTTTGGGGTTTTAATGGTTGTGGGATGTATGAGTTATTTGTTTGGCCACATGTTAATTAATATTGGCATGGTGATTGGGCTTCTGCCGATTGTGGGAATTCCCTTACCGCTATTGTCGTACGGCGGATCGAGTCTTTTTACCACAATGGTATGCTTGGGAATTACTTCTAGCGTGAGTTACCGCAAGTTTTTATTCTAAATATATTTATTTAACGTCGTAACGATATTGTCTTTTGGATGATTCCCAACCATCTTTTCCATTTGTCGGCCATCTTTGAAGATAATCATCGTTGGAATTGAAACAACGCCAAATTTAGCAGCAACGTTAGGATTATCATCAACATTGACTTTTCTAACATCGATTTTGCCCTTAAGTTCTTGCGCAATTTCTTCAAGTTTTGGAGCCAGCGCACGACACGGAGGACACCACTCCGCCCAGAAATCGACAAGAACTGGTGTTGAAGACTTCAAGACGTCACTCTCAAAATTAGAATCCGTTGTATCTTTGGTAAATTCGCTCATAACGGGCCTCCGCTAAATTGCACTTTAATCACAAAATATTATGAGAGCAATATGTTAATACGCTTCAATTTGAGGCAGACGCAACTTTCGTCCTATCGCGCCGCCAAAATTCCTTAAAATAATATGAGAATAAATCAGATTTCCGCAAGGTTTTCCGATAAATATTTGATGGCTGCCAAGAAAATTCTTATTGTCGATGACGACAAAACCATTAGCGAGGCCCTTAAGTCAGCTTTTGCCAAAAAAGGCTATGAACCCGTCATTTGTGGCAAAGCTAACGAGGCGCTAGAGAAGTTAAAACTCTCCGAGTTCAAGGCTATTTTTTTAGATTGCATGCTCCCTCAACTGAGCGGCGTCGACCTTGGAGCAAAAATCACTCAGGAAAACTTATCAGATGCCCCCATCTATCTCATGAGCGGTATTTACAAAGACAAGCGCTATATTCGCGAGGCAATTCAAAAGTCTCATGCAACTGATTTTATTACCAAGCCATTTAACATCGAAGACCTCTTTAAACTTGTCGATAAGAATTCTACTGATCCCGTAGAACATTCGCGGCCACCACTATTCCGAATACTTTCCAACCCAGAAGCCAACACTGAAGATATTTTGCGCGCAATCGACACTACGGACACAATTCACGGTTTCGACTTACCAATTATTTATTCTTTCTTGTTAGATACCGGAGTGAGCGGCCAACTCCAAGTTCAAGAAGCCAAAGGCGACAATTATATTATCTCTTTTTTAAACCACAAAATCGTTAACGTCGAGACTAACCACAAACAAAGTTATTTAGGCGTTTTACTTGTCGAAAAAGGCTACTGTACAAAAGATCAAGTTGAAACTATTATGAGTGATACGACCAATAACAAACGCATTGGCGAACGCCTGTTGGAAGCCAATATTATCAGCCCGCATTCTATTTTGGAAGTCATTGCCGATCAACTTATTATACGCTTGAGCAAAACAATTTGGGATACTTCGGTAACCGCCAATTTTTCTCCTAACAGTGAGATTAAAGATGGACCTCGCGTAGAGGGTGAAACATTTCACATGTTACTCCATGACTGGATGTATTCTAAAATTCCTTTTCCTTGGCTGAAAGCTTTCTATGTAACTTGGATGGATCAACAAATTACCCAAGGCCCTTATTTTGGGAAAATCTCTGATGCCTACGGCCTTTCTGTTTTCAAGAGGCTTCCTAATTTTGAAAAACTAATTTTTTCTGGTCGTACAGTTGACCGTTTACTTACCGACGGCAATTTTAACGAAAAAGATTTTTATACTGCCATTCACTATCTTGCCACTCGTCGAATGATCTGCTTTGGTGGCAAAGACGAAAAAATAAACTATGACAATGCACTCAGCCGCCTCCAACGCATGTTGAGTGAGTTTAAGGGTAAAGATCATTTCCAAATTTTGAATTTAAGTAGAAATGCGCGCGACCCTGAGATCAAACAAGCATATCATGAGCTTGCAAAAGCATTTCACCCCGATCGCTTACCAAAAGACGCTCCCACGAAGGTACGCACACTCACGCAAGAAATTTTTGGCTTAATATCAGGAGCATTTAACGCGCTAAAAGATGCTCCCTCACGCCAAAGTTATTTACGGCAACTCGAAATTGGTCAAGCCGAAGACTTATTGCAAGCCGAAGCAATCTTTGAGCGTGGCAAACAACTCTTAAAGGTCGGACAGGCAAAGCAGGCTCTAGAATGTTTTGATTTAGCACTGGCAAAAAAGTTTACGCGTTCATCGCTAAATCTTCATCGTCTTTGGGCAATGATCAGAATGTTTGAAGGTGGCGACAAGAATATAAAAATTCGTGAGCTTGAAGCCTCTTTAGATGAAGTTCCTCCTGAAGATCGTCACGACGGCCTCTACTTTTTTGTTAAAGGTCTATTTTTAAAATCTGTAGGAACGGTCGATCAAGCCAAGTCATTTTTTGATCGCGCCATTGCTGTCGAACCAGATTTTATCGAGGCTCGTCGCGAAATCAACGTCATCCGCTTGAAACAAGAAAATCATACCGCAAGCGGTGTCAGCACCATTCTAAAGACCGACCTCGGCACTCTTCTTTTTGGTAAAAAGAAGAAATGATGCTAGAGCCGGTTTCATAAATACGTCAGTATGATTTTGAAGTTGTTTTTTTAACGCACCGTTTAGTCAACGCCGGCGGTAAAAAAATTGGCAATAGGTCAAAATAATTTGGTTTTAATAGTGAGTTATGAAACTCACGGAAGACCAATGGGCCTTTATCAAGCCCATATTACCCAGAGAGCGAGTAAGAAAAGATAATCACGTATTTATGAGACCGGTTCTACTTTCGGTAAAGCGCCTTCACAAATTCTTGGCGCGCCAAATCCAACTCCGGCTCTGCACCTTCTCTAGCTATCTTTGCGACCGCTTTTTGAATGCTGTCCTTGTCAAGTCTCTGCTGCGCGGGTAATTCAATATCTAGAAGTTTGTGATTTAAATATTTGCTGGGACTCACTTCCGATTGAGTATTGGCTCCAGAAATTTCGAATAAGGAATCCTTGGTACCCCTGCCTTTTACCCACGTTGCCGCTTCTTCAATTTTTTCTTTAGACTTTACGAAGGTACTATCTTTAGGAGTAACTTCTTCAGGCATCCTACTTAACTTCTCTAACTGCTCTTTTAAAGAATTCAAATCCAATTTTAAATGTTGGGCCACCAACTCCAACGCCTTCATGGGATTAATTGGACTCTCCAAAAAACCAACAATGTTTATACCCTTTAACTCGGCCGGCCTAATTCCAGAAGAGCTAGAGATAGCCAGCACAATTTTTGTCGCATCGCCCTTAGGATTCATCTTACGACAAAGTTCTATTCCATTAATTTTTTTGCCTCGCGCAGTCATGATTACAAAATCGGGCCGGAAACCTAAGAATTTATCCATAATGCCGACATTTGTCTTAACGACTTCGACATCAAAGCGCAGCTTGCGAAAGAGATTTTCAAGAAAAGTCATTTCCTTAAGTTCTTCTAGAATTAACAAAATTCTTCTCATATAATAAGATTCTCTTATTCAACATAGAGTTGGTCAAGCCGGGCCAGAACGTTAGGAGAACCAGCCTTGAATTGGCGCAGTGGCAAAACAGCTTTTAGTTATATTATGCTCCAGATGGTTCCTTATTATTTGTTAGGCGTTGTGATTTTCTTGTTCATTCTTCTCATGTTTCAGGCCTTACGCCTAACGGAATTTGTCTTGGTTCACGGAGTCAATCTCTGGATCTTGACCAAGATCGTGATCTTTCTTTCAACTAGTTTTTTGCCTGTTATCCTGCCTATGAGTTTACTATTCACCGTCCTGTTCGTTTACAACCGCTTAAGTTCAGATTCAGAAATTTTAGCTTTCTATTCGCTGGGACACAACGTTTTCGTTTTAGCAGCGCCGGCCCTTGTACTTTCGGTTTCGGTAGCTCTGATATCAGCGGCAACCTCTTTTTATTTAGGACCCTGGGGAAACCGAGAGTTTGAAATCATTATTGAAAAACTCGGAGCCAGCAAGGCCGAAGCGGCAATTCGCGAGGGAACATTTTCTGAAGGTTTTTTTGATTTCGTGATATACGCCAACAAAGTCGACACTAAAGAAGGACGCCTTTACAATGTTTTTCTTTATGATGAGCACGATCCGACAAATCCGCTCACCATCATTGCTAAGCAAGGCGTTATCGTCCGCGAAGAAACAGAAACAGAATATCGCGGCATTTTGCGACTCATCGATGGAAATATGCATATTTCTCGCGGTCCACGTTATACTAAAATTGATTTTGAATCTTATGACCGTTATCTCACAAACCCAATTTCCTTCAATGCGCGAGAGAAAAGCTTAAACTCTATGACATTGGGAGAAATTAGCGACCTTATAGAAAAAAACCCCAATGATAAAAACCTGGCTGATGGCTATCGTATGGAATATCATAAACGAATTGCCATCGCCATCGCCTGCTTGATGTTTGCACTTGTTGGCGTCGGGATGGGAATGACTATTTACCACCGCAAAGCCTCAAATGGGCTCGTAGTCTGTATTGCCTTGATTGTTATTTATTGGATACTCTATATCGTTGGCGAAGGCCTGGCCAACAGCAGGGCTGTACCTCCAGGAATTGCGATTTGGTTTGCCAATATTGTTTTCGCAGCATTTGGGACTTGGAAGGTCAGAAAACTTGCGCACGCCTAGCCCAAAAGCTAGAAGGCAGAAGGCAATACGTTTGGGTCATGGTCAACGGGTTATTCGCACCAACAATTTATTCACTATTTAAGTGATGTCGATCTTTCTAAGAATCGCAATCTGTAAATTGTGACTTTTACGAAGTTATAAAGTTATATATTATTTCTTAATACTTTTTCTGATACCAAAAACTTTTT
>FRDC01002836.1_pt3 | contig 23850 bp, 30 predicted proteins | sample 1106171 | NCBI WGS metagenome assembly FRDC01 (sample SAMEA3930566, study PRJEB13176) | freshwater metagenome | biome: Drinking water system; feature: drinking water; material: water | place: Singapore | collected 2014-12-20 | reverse complement strand
CAGCCCCAACATGACGAACTGAGCATTAAGCATTTGGTTTTGGACAAGTGTGAATATTTCGGCTTCAATGTTCTTTTTGGGAGGAGCTATGAACCTATTTTTTTCGCTTTTAATTTGTATTGGTACTGGTGCGAACGCAGCCGTTTTTCCAGATGGATACTATTCGGGTGAAGGAGTTGCGACAAATGCTCAAGGCTCTAAATTTAAATATAAGGTGGAGCTAACAATCGATAAGTTGAAATGGAAATACACTTATCACTATCCCGCAAATAAAATTGTCACTTACGAAATGGATGACGTCGCACAAACAAACGGCTTTTACAAGATGATCTCAAATGGCGTCGAGGTTGGGTCTGGCTATTGTGGGGTTAGTCAATGTCGTCTAAAATTGAACCTTAACGCTCAAAAAATCGATGTTACGTCTCATTTCTTAGACAACATCATGTATGTGTTAGGGGAAAATGCAACAACCGGGTACTATTTCGAAGAGAACTTGAATCGAACAGATTTGTAATCTCAATAATATCGCGAGGTTGGCAAAAACCCTCCGTTGTCGGAATTTCCCGACCAATTTTTTCCAACTCGCTTAGGATAAACCTATTGACATATAGCGTTATATGGCCTAGAAGTACCGCTTTACTCAATCATTTCAGGAGTTTCCATGCGTCTTCTTTGCTTATTGTTATTGTTCGCTTCTCTTAACAGCAAAGCTGAAGTCCTTGATCATATGATGGCCTCCCGAATCAGCAACGACCCCTTTGGTTATGTGTGGAACCAATACGCTGAAGCCGCTGAAGTTCTTCGCGAGCAATTGAATCTGCACGAAGCTGCGAAACTTACTTTCTCTATGAACATCAAACCGGGAAGCTTTGTTCAAAAGTTTTCGGTGAAAGTAAAATTCTGCACAAAGAATCCCCCACTCAAATGTTTGAAAGATAATTTTCCAACACTCACTTTCAACAACTCAAAAGAGCAGCTGTTGATCCAAGAGCTAAACTTGTTAAATCTGAAAAAAGAAACTCTTGTTCACTTGGCCAATATGTCGAAAGACAACAACCTGGTGATCGTTACCACCGTGACGGAAATCACAGCTTGGCATAGCTTTAACAAAGTTCTTTGTGAAAAAGTATCTGACTTCAACACGACCGTTCGCAACCAAGAAGTGATCGAGCTTTTACCAAAAGAGCAAAATCCATTTGTGCAATTTCAATTTCAAAATAAGCCTTAAACACCGAGGTTAAAATCGGCACCATGACGAGGCTTTTGGTTGTACATCTTCTCGTCTTTGCTGCGCGGACGTCTAACCAAACTTTCGGCTCCGGTTTTTCTTGTTGTTGAAGTGCTCTTTGGTAAACTTTTGGCAGCCATCATCATCGCAAAACTCATTAGCTCTGGAAACAAAACTCCAAACAGCACTCTGATCTTCGCAGTAAAAGATAAAATCACCTCGGACTTTCCCCTTTCAACTGCATTTAAAATTTTCTTCGCAGCTTTGTCCGCCGACATAGAAATAATCGGTAAATTATCAAAGGCCTCAAAGATTTTAAATTCTTTTGGAGTATCCCCCTTAAACACAGCTTGAATGGGTGATCCCGTACGCATCACTGTGGGAAAAGCCGTGGTCATCGTGATATTGTCCGCCGCTAACTCGCTACTCACACCTTGAGCAAAACCTGCCAGCGCAAACTTCGAAGCATCATACGGAGTCATATGGGGCACTCCCACTTTTCCACCAAGAGAGCAGATATTTAAAATACGACCACCGCCACGAGATTTAAAGTGCTCTTGTGCAAGCTTCGTGGTTTCGATCGCCGCATAAAGATGAAGCTTCATTTGTGCCTCAAAATCCTCCATCTTCATTGTCACGAAAGGCCCAACAAGAATAGCTCCGGCATTGTTCACAACCAAATCTATTGCGCCATATTGATGGATGGCCTCTTCAAAACTTTGCTTAAGCTGGCGACTGTTTGTCACATCACAAGCACTTAATAAAATTCCTGAACGAGGAAAGTCTTTTCTTAAAATTTTATAAGCATCATTCAATTCACTTTGATCACGCGCAACGAGGACGACATGACCACTTCGGTCCAAAATATTCCACGCTAAGGATAGGCCAAGACCGCGAGATCCACCTGTAATGTACACAATTTTATCTTTGAAATTGAATTTGCGCATAAGGCCTCCACTGAAGCTAGATCTTGCAAATTTGAAGCCCTTTGCCCGCTAGACTCGCGTGATATCTAGTTGCTCTAATTATTAAGAATATTTAAGATTTTTATATGAATAGAGTAAGTTTATTTACTAAAAATTCTGAAAATATCACTCTGCTCTTTCCTTTGTTTTGCGTCCCTTTATTGATTTGGGAATTTTTTATTCATGGCCGCTTAACAAAGATGGAACATGCTATAGGCATGTATGTAGCGTCCACCCTTTTCTTAAATCACCTTCATGTCTATTTTACCTTTTCTCTTTTTTTCTTACCTGAAATAAAAAATTGGCGAAGCGCTTATAGTCCATCGCTAACAAAATATGTGTTTAGAATTTGTATGTTATTTTTAATTTTTACTGGTCTTGTTTTGGCCTATGGTGACTTATTGGGTTTGAATAAGTACGTCGTCCTTGTCGCTGGGCTCTTTGCCATACTTTACAACTTACACCATGCGCTTTGGCAGTTTCATGGACTTGCAAGACTCTATGTAAAGGATCAAAGCAAAATTCCATTTTATGAAGAACTTCTAACTAGATTTATTTTTTACGCTGTTGTTGTGCGTTTTGTTTTTAAATTTTCACCGGCACACCTGGCAGATCCTTATGCTTCTTCTATTTTCCTTATAGACAAACTGATTTTCGGATTGTCAGTTCTTGCTGTTATCGGCTTGATTTACTTAGCGTTCAAACAATTCAAAGTGATTCGAACAAATAAGATTTTTTATGTTCCGCGATTTTTTATTTTTATCCTTGCGCCAGATTTATCTTTGTCCTTAGCTGCTATCGCCGCAATTCATGGTATCGAGTATTTATTTGTATTTTTGAAGATGAAAGAAAATAGCTGTGCTATTCAAAAAGTAAAAAATAAAGTTCTTGTTTCCGCGATCGTACTCGCTAGTCTTGGTTTACTAGCGATTTCATTTCGTTATGAGTTTGTTTTATCTATTTTCAATGAGAAAAAAGAAAGTTTACCTATGTTCGTGCAAGTACTTACCAGTTTTGCGGCTGCCTGCTCTTTCATCCACTTTTATTTGGATGGTCAGCTATTCAAATTTAGCAACCCTCAGTCAAAGCAATTTGTTCTTCCTCTTTTAAATACCAGCAGAGCAGATTAGTGATGATGGTGACCTTTCCCTGCTAATTGAACAGGGACAATTTGTGTTTCTTTTGTGCCATTTTGGTATTTTAAAATCACTTGAACATCCCATTTGCCGCCCATGATAAAAAACACATTCGAAACAAGATAGGAACCATCTTGTTGTTTATTTATTTGAGTCGGATCCGAACCATGCCCCATCGATGGCATCCATAGCACCACTTCAAAATCGCCTGGCTCAATAACACTGTTATCTGCCACTTTTTTCCAGACAATTTTCAATAATGATTCTTCTTGCTTTATAGGTCCTTTTTCCCAGCTTGTCTCAGCTTTAATCGCCCCTTGAGAAAAAAGTAAAACATCCGCCTTAGATTGGATTCCGATGAAAAAAAGAGTAACGGCCAATAACGTTTTCATATGCATGCATCCTTCGTTAATAAAACTGTCCTAAGCCACTTTTCCTGCAGACACAACACTTAATACTAGCGCTGCCTTAGGGGCCATGATACTCAGTCTTTTTATGAAATTTCTTATCGCTATTTTCATCTACTTTTCATTAAATACCGCCAACGCTCTTCCTGCATCCCTTGCGGGCAAAAGCATCCCTGATATGAAAAATACAACTGTCGATAGCAAAGACAAGAAGGGCCTTGTTGTTGTCTTTTTATCAGCACTCTGCCCATGCTCTAATAGCCATGTGAAAGAAGTTATTCAGCTCTCACAGCAGTATCCTGATTTTAGTTTTGTAGGAGTGCACTCGAATGCCGACGAAACAAAAGAACAAACCATTGAGTACTTTAAAAAAATAAACCCACCCTTTCCTGTCCTTCACGACGAAAACAGTAAAATTGCCAACGAGTTCAAGGCACTTAAAACCCCTCATGCTTTTGTGGTTTTAAATAATGGCGAAACTGCCTATCAAGGTGGAGTGTCCAGCAGCCAAACTTTCGAAAATGCTAAACATAAATTCTTAAGAGAAGCTTTAAACGACTTAACCAAAGGCGAAAAAGTGAAAACAACATCGGGGCGGACTTTAGGCTGCGCTATCACTCGTGAGGGGAAACATGCTTGGTAAAATTATTATTTTAAGTTGCACAATTGTTTTACTTGCTTGTGCAAAACCACGTTATGAGAATATCAATATCAACAACAATGAGACTTCGCTTCCCGCACAAAAACTTTCTGACTGTCCTCTTCGCTTAAAAAATTCTGGCTACTGCGTGACCTGGGCTTGGGAACAAAAACCTATGGGCTCTCAAGCAGGGTCTATAACTTTTAAAATTCTCAGAGCCAATTTGCTTGATCAATCGATCATGCCCGCCGACATCACTCAAGATGTTACCGTTTTGCTTTGGATGCCATCTATGGATCATGGATCCACACCGGTGAAAGTCAGTAAGGTAGACACTGGCAGTTATCGTGCAACCAATGTGCGTTTTGTTATGCCAGGAGACTGGGAAATTCGCTTTCAAATTAAAGATGGAAACAATATTCAAGATGAAGCTATTGCCACTATTCTTTTTTAATATCGCTGTTATCTTTTTCTCAGAACAAAGTTTCGCCGCTGCTTGCTGCGGAGGCGGCTTCGCCACGCCCTCACTTATTTCCGGTGACGATAAAGCACAACTAACAACATCTTATTCGGTAGGTGAGGTCACAGAAAGCGTGGATGCTCGCGGTGTTTGGAAAAAGTGGGATGAACATCAAAAGGTACAAACTTTTCGTATTGATGGTGCCCACTTAATTTCTGACCGCTGGCAAGCTGGTTTTACTTTACCAGTGATTCAACGAAGCTATTCAGAGCAAACTCACTCTGGCTTAGGCGATACATCAGCCGCTGTCGCTTACGAATATTTACCCGACTGGGATTATCATCCTTACCGCCCCAAAGGGATTGGCTTTATGCAATTGACATTGCCCACAGGAAAATCCAAAGCCGAATCAGAAAACGGTGGATTGGACAGTCGAGGCAATGGGTTTTGGGCTCTCGGTGTTGGCACTTTGCTAACCAAAATTATTTCTCATTACGATCTTTACTCAAGTTTTGAAGTGCATAGATCGTTTGGAAAGAAATTTTCTAATTCGCAAGTATCTGGAACTTTAAATCCCGGATGGGGCGGTAATTTTACTCTTGGTGGTGGTTATAGTTTTCTTAAAGTTTGGAGGGCTGGCACCGCAATTACCTGGAGCTACGAAGACCCACTGAAGATTCAAGGAAATCTAAACAGCAAAGGTTTTGCCGAACGTTATGCAACAGCCACTCTTAATTTAAGTTATTTGATCGATACACAATGGGCAGGAACTTTAAGTTACACAGATCAAACTGTGTTTGGAAATCCTGTGAACACCAGCTTAGCAAAGACAGTGCTTTTACAAATTCAAAGAAGATGGGAAAGGTAACTCCCCCAATTTGATATCGGGGGAGTTTCGCAAATAAATTAACGGCAACGGTAAGTGTTGAACCAGTTAACTTGTCTAACGTTATCCCACCAGTAGCCATTGTTAACGTAACAAACTTGGCCGCGCTGATAGTAATCACAATATTGCGGATACTCGGTACCGCAATAGTTAACACCATATGGTGATCCGTGAATTGGACCATGTCTTTGGCCATCATATTGCCATTGTGGATAGTAAGCGCTTGCTCCAAAAGATGTGAAAGCAATTGCTAGAGTAAAGAAGATACCTGTTAATTTTGACATTTTTCCCCCTTGAGAAAATTTGGTTTATAACTGACAGCTCGTTACAAACTTTGTGCCAATAAAAAACAAGTTAAACTTTTATTATTTACAGATAAGAGCAGCGCATCCAAAAAAAGGGCTAAAAAAATATCTATTTTGATACCACCCATGCACTAAGATTAAGCAAGTGGGGTCAAAGTGCAACCTCATGGCATGGATTTGGCTACCTAAACTCACATGGAAAGCTCAGCTACCTGGAGCGAAGAAATTCTTTTTACCGACGGAGACCTCTTTTTTGAGGACGTACTCAAATCAATAGATTCCGCTAAGCAATCTATTGATTTAGAAACCTATATCTTTAACAAAGATAAAATTGGCACGAAAATTCTCAATGGCCTAATTCAGGCCGCTGCACGTGGAATTCAAGTACGTATTCTTTTGGATGGAGTGGGCTGCTATGACTGGACCCCTGATGAAATCATGGCCATCAGAGCTCAAGACGTTTGCATTAAAATCTTTCATCCTTTGCCTTGGTATCAATCCGATTCTCCAGAAAAATTTATTAAGAGCTGGGAAAAACTAGAGCGCAGAGCTCACCGTAAATGCATTATTATCGATCAAGAAACTGCGTACTGCGGTAGCGCAAATATCACTCAAGTTCATTGCCGCAGTGCTGTTGGAAATGAAGCCTTTCGTGACACCTGTGTTCGCGTCAAAGGCAAAAGCATTCAAATGATCCAAAAGGAATTCAATTGGATCTGGAGCATGGCCTCTCCTTTAGCCAAAACAAAACCACCCAAAGCCCCCAATGAATCCTCACTGGTTCGAGCCAACTCTTCTATGAAAGCTCGTAAATGGCTGTTTAAAGATTTATTTAGCAGAATCACAACCGCACAAGACAAAGTGTGGATTATGACACCTTACTTTGTTCCGCGCCTCAGTTTACTTTATGCTCTTCGCGCTGCCACTCGTAACGGTGTGGACGTTCGTATTCTTGTTCCGCGCAAAAGCGACATCGGACCCTTAAGGCGAATTGCCCATAGTTTTTATTCTACTTTGCTAAAACACAAAGTCCGCATCTTTGAATACAAAGCTTCAACGTTGCATGGAAAGATTATTCTGATAGATGATTGGGTCAGTATTGGATCAGCCAACTTTAATCATCGCAGCCATATTTACGATTACGAGTTAAATGTCGTGCTGAAAAAATCGCAATCAATAGACGAAGTAACTGAGCAGTTTTTGATGGACTTCAAGCAATCCGAAGAAATTAACGCAGCAAAATGGAATTCCAGATCCATTTTCGATCGCTTTATGGAAGGGCTCGTATTGCCTTTCAAGAATTGGTCGTGATTATGAAATTCACGGTGCTGTCTTACAATATTCATAAGGGATTTACCTTCAACAACCGTCGTTTTATTTTAGAAAAGATCAGAGCCTCCGTCAGGGCTGTCAATGCTGACGCTCTTTTACTTCAAGAAGTGATTGGCGAACACTCTGGCCATGCAAAAAAAGTTGATAATTGGCCAGCAACCTCTCAGTTTGAATTTTTAGCCGATGAATTGTGGCCTCATTTTGCCTATGGCAAAAATGCTGTTTATACCAAAGGTCATCATGGAAATGCTATCTTAAGCAAATTTCCAATTTTATCTTATGAAAATTTCGATATATCCCAAGGGCCCTTTGAACAAAGAGGTTTACTGCACGCGCAAGTGCAAACTCGTGAATCAGAAAAATTGCATTTGATCTGCACACACTTTGGCCTCAAACAAAAATATCGAGACTTTCAAACCAAAGCGATGTGCACTTATATCAACAAATTTGTTCCGAAAAACGAGGCACTTATCGTTGCCGGAGACTTTAATGACTGGCGTAAAAAAATTTCCCCAATTGTTTGGAGTGAAGAAAACCTAATAGAAGCTTACTTAAGTTTACACCGCAGACACGCCCGCACTTTTCCAAGCAGGAAGCCCCTTTTAGAATTGGACCGAATTTATTTCCGTGATGTTAAGTGCACTTCGGCGCAAGTGGTTCGTGATCGAAATTGGGCCATTTTGTCAGATCACTTGCCCCTCATGGCTACATTTCAAATTTAACTATTGGTTCGCTGGTATGCGACTGCACCAATTCAGCTTTTGCTTCGCCTTTCCTTCGTAGGCATAGGCAAGGTTATTTTTAAGCAAAATCTCTTTCAAAGGTTTTCCATCCACTACCACATCGGCCAAAATTCTAAAGTACTTATCTTTTCCAACCTTTTCTAAATCAATTCGTTTAGCATTCTTCAATAAATTTTCGATTAAGCGTTTGGCCGTCCTTGCAGCTTCTTTTTCACAGGGAAGTTTTCCTTTAATTTCTGGAGTGTCCACGCTTCGAACTCGAACCGGAATTTTATTTCCTATTAACGGATGAACATTAGGAATATTGAACGTAATCGTATCCGCATCGTAATTGCGAACATATTTTACGCAGCGAAAAGTTTGCGCGTCGTGATTGCAATTGTCTGCATATACCAACGAATTCAAGAAAAAATAAATCAATAGTATCATCAGTCGTTCCAATACCCTTTTTTAATTAAGAACCACGCCGTCAATCCCACAGAAAAAATCATAATCCCAATGGCTGAATAAAATAATTGATGATTAGAGAATGGGATAAATTCAAAGTTCATTCCCCAAAATGAAGCCCAGAAGGTAAGCGGCACCGCAATACTCGCAAGCAGCGACAATCTTTTTATCTGCTTATTGGTTTTGTTGGCCTGAAGTCCCCAGTAAAGCTCTATGGCCGTAGCAATCTGCGATCGGTACAAGTCAATGCTCTGCGTGATTCTTTCACAGTGATCATGCAAATCTCTTAACTTCCAACGCAAATCCCCTTTGGGCTGGGAAAGATTTTGCAGCTGCTTTGCCACTGACGGCAAATGCCCAATAGAATAATCCATATGATTAAACTGCTTCTTTAGAGTGAGTAAGGATTGTGGATGAACTTCATTGGCAAACATCGCCTCTTCAAAGTTTTCCACTTGCTCAAATAAAATTCTTGTTTCTTGCCATGTGATATCTGTTGCTCTGTCTAAAGCCTGATAAAGCAAATGCCAAACATCCTTGTGCTGATCAGACAGACGCAAGTACTCTTTCCAATTGACAGCACTTGGTGGATTATCGTGCGGCACCATAATGATTTGTTCAGGAAAAATTAAAAATTGTAATTCATAAATCTCGCCCTTACTCATCATAAACCAAACCAATAATTGATGAGTCTCATAGTCGTCGAGTTTAGGTCTTTGATCTCGGTGAATACAATCTTCTAAAGCCAATGGATTGACTTGATATTGCTCACCTATGGACTTTAAAGTTGCAGCATCGGTACTTGAAATCTCTAACCATGTTGCCATTTAATTAGTATGTACCATTAATGGCGATCTGCAACTTCAATATGAATTTCATTTTTACGCAAAAAAGGCAAAGTCGCAGGATTGTCATATTCCACTAAATAGATCTCATTCGATGGATAATAAACCTCATGCTGATTCAGCCACTCGTTAAGCTCTTGAGTGTGCCTCTCTGCCTTAGCTGCAGCGTTAACTCCAGAGTAGTGAATCACTCCGACAAGATGACCAGGTTTTTCATGAAGTATCAAACGCTTATCCAATGGCGCCGGGGCCATGGCTAAATTACAACTCTTTGGCAAGACCATTGAAACCATCAGTCTTTTTAAATTCTGTTTTTGCAGAACCGGAGAGTTTTGAACATACCGAATGTCTTGAAGCAACAGCATTCCAGTCGGAACGATAAGTTGCTCGCTCTCATTCTTTCCAAAAATATAATCCATCAGACAAGTGATCGCTACCCTCTTCGCCTCATCGTAACTTTCTCCGCACATCGTAACAGAGGCTAAGGTTAGAGGGCCGTAGCGTCTAATTTCTTTGTCCGCCTCCGATTGTAGCAACTGAAATTCTGGTTTTTCACCCAGCCTGATGCCAAAAACCCCAGGAATCATTTTAAGGCGCTCTGTCAGCGGTGTGGACATATGAACGTCGTAGTTTAACTTATTTTTATTCATAAAAACCTCATGATCAGCTGTTCAACGTAACAATAGATTTCAAATCCCATGCCGAGCTAAATCCATTGCTCATTCCTTCTCGCAAGACCAACGAGTAAAAAATGAACTAGACCCACTGTCTGCTGTTGATAAACAAAGAGCTCATCAGTACTCTGTAGCTATGAAATCATGGCGTTATATTAAAGTGCATCCTGATGCCAATATTAAAATCGATACCGAAGATTATGAAAAAGTAAGCCAACACTCTTGGCGTGTGACGAAGGCCTCAACAGGACGAGAGCGTGTTGTCACTTCTTTTCGTACCCCTCAAGGAGTGCGCTCTGTCACACTTGGAAAATTTTTAATGAATCCACCCCCAGGTAAGCAAGTGTATCCTCGAAGATTCAATGAAGGCTTGGACTATAGGAAAAGCAATTTGATTGTTTGCACCTTAAAAGAACGACAAAGACTACTGCCGAAAAATAGAACCGCCAAAAGCTCTTCTTACAGAGGCGTGTCATACATTCAAAAACAAAAAAAATGGCGAGCTGCTATTGAGGTAAAGGGCCGTACTGTCAATCTTGGTAATTTTAGCAATGAGGCTGAAGCCGCTAAAGCCTATAATAAAGCTGCTAAAAAATATTTTGGTGATGTGGCCTACCAGAATAGTATTGGAAGAAAGCAGATAAAAAGTAGAGCTTAGATACTATCACCATTAATGTAGACATACTCATTTCTTTCTCAGTAAAATCTCTGCATGATTCGTTTTTTCCATTTTGGAAATGGACAGATACTTTTTTTTGCTGTTATTGCTACACATTTATGTCTATTGGCCACTCCATTTTATTTTAAATGGCACTACGTGGCTCTAGCGATTGCTATTTACTTTCTAACTGGTTGCATTGGATCAAGTGTTGTTTTGCATCGGTACTTAAGCCATAGATCATGGCGCTGCCCTCAATGGCTCGAGTTTATTGGATCTTTTTTTGTAACGATCGGACTCATTGGTTCAACAATCACCTGGGTCTCTATTCACAGAGCTCATCATATGCACACCGATACCCCCAAAGACCCTCACAGTCCGCATTTTATGCATTGGTTTAAAGTTCATTTTTTTACTATGTACTACAAACCACGACTCAAATTAGCTAAAGATTTAGTTCAAAGACCTATGCATCGATATATGCATCGCTATTATTGGTTAGTGAACTTAGCCTATCTTGTTTTTTTATATTCAGTTGGTGGAGTAGCGGCCGCACTATGGGCTTACGCTGTGCCAGCTGTTATCTTATGGCACGCCGGAAGCGGGATTAATTCTTTAGGACATCTTTTGGGAAGTCAGCCCAGCTCTTTAAAAGATCAAAGCCGTAATAACTTTTTACTTGCCGTTTTTATGTGGGGAGAGGGTTGGCACAATAATCATCATCGCTATCCGCAAAGGCCAAGCTTTCAAATTCAATGGTATGAATTCGATCCGGGCGGATGGATCATTAAGTTATTTAATTTAAAACAAACTAAATATTATAAAGATCAATTTCATAACGGTGGCCTAAGCCTGCCACCACCTGAGGTTTGATCAAAACTTGCTCTTCAAATCGTTTCATCCATATGTGGCGCTGTTCTTCAGATACAAATTGTCTAGTTACAAGAGAATAGTCATCGCCTTTTTCTAAGCTTACAGAAAGTAGGCTTTTCTTTTTTTGAAATTCACGATCCAAGGCAAACAACTTTTTATAATCTATGTAGGATTGTGTTTGTGAAATACCCGTCTCAACATCCAATCCTTCACGTAAAATAAGTTTCCTCTTTAAATAAAAGCCTTTTTCCTGCTTATGATTCATAGGCATTAAAGCGGCCAAACTTGATAAAACTCCACCGAATAAGAAATGACGTCTTTCCATGTTTTAATTTTCTCACTTAAAAAGTAAGCGTCAAGACCAACTTTTCTTTAATTGCCCTAGACCCCTAAATCGTCCATCCTAAAACTATGGAAGGTTCACTAAATACCGAATACCTACAATACGGTACAAATAACAATCCTTTCAGGCTTCGCAAATCAGCCTCAGACCGATGGTTTACCAACCATTTGGCATGTAGCAGAATCCCAAATTCTTTTTTTAAAGAGTGCTTAAATGCAGCGAAGACAATTTCCCTTAAGAGCTCCTCTACGACTTTGCTGATAAGTGGGGGCTTAGACAGCGAAGTGATGGCCCGCAGTTTTATTTTAGCGGGAGCATCGTGCACAGCTGCTATTATGGCTTTTAAAAATGGCCTCAATCAGCATGATGTCGATTTGGCTTTGAACACCGTAAAAGAATTGAACTTATCTTATAGAATTTATGAACTAGACCTTTTTGAATTTATTCATAGCAAAGAAGCCGCGCACTACGCCCAAAATTTGTGGGTAAGAGTTCCATGGGTTTTACCCCACATGTGGTTACTTAATAAAATCGATGGCTTTCCAGTCATGGGTTGCGGTGATTGCTATCTTGAAAAAGATGCAGATGGACATTGGCACCTCATAGAACGCGAACAATTCGCCACTTGGTTCTATTTTTTAAGACTTATAAAAAAGCCAGGTGTGTCTCATTTTTTCTCACTAACTGCCGAACAAAGATTAAGTTTTCTATTAGATCCAGAAATACAAAATCTCTGTCTCAATAAAAAAAGTTATCAAACAAATTCTACTTACACAAAATATACAGTGTACGCGAATCACTTCGCAGTTAATTTTCGTCCGAAGCTTCATGGCTTTGAAAATATTCGACTTGAAACTCACGATGATCTAACGGCAAGACTACAAACTCTTCATCCAGACTTGTACGCCAATGAAAAAGCATACGGGTCTATCTTTAAAATTAGATACCAAGAAGCTATTGAAGCTCTAAAACCAAGAGTGGCATATGACGAAAAAAATTGACTTTGCAGTAACGAAACAAAATTATCTTCCTATGGATATGCCTGCACCAAAAGAGCAAATACGCCGACTTAGCGTCAGCGACCTCCCATTGATTAAAGACTTACTACAGCATCAACATCGTTTTTTTCAAATGGCAAAAAATAAAGAGATGAATGCTCAGTTTATCGAGGCCCTTAAACACCGCTTACTTAATGATACAGAGCATACGTCCCTCCATCTTTACGGAGCATTTTTTGATGAACAGCTTGCCGCTATTGCTGGTGGATTTTTTGGAGTCAAAATGCCGCTTTGGTCCCTTACTTACATGCATGCAAGGCAAGATGCCCATATTCACTTTCGAAAAACGACAGGTAAAATTATCGATACTCTTATTGATCATGCAGAAGCTAATGGAATTTACCGTTTTGATTACGCTACCGCACTCCGCTCAATTTTAACTTATAATGAAGCAAATTTCCCATCGCGCTTGGTTAAGATCTCTGAAAAAGCCAAGCGTTATCAATATTACACTGACGCTTTAATACCAAAAAACACGAAGCCTCAATATGAGTACCACTGGTTTTTAATGGGACAACGAACTCATGACATAGACATCCTAATCCGTGTTGGAGAGCTCAAAGAAGAATATAGAACTGAGGTTACTCAAAAAATTAAATCTTCAGAAAGAAATAAGTTTCAAAGAGTGCTTGAGCTTGAATACTGATGATGGCGCGAAACGCCCGTCTTGTCCGTGACATCCATAACCAAATGAAAGCGGTGAACGCTACCATCATTGACCACCCGATGCATTCGATTGACCTTAAGTAGATAAGCCGATCCGTCCGCAGGCAAATGGGCCATCCCCTCTTCGCATTCAAAAAAACATCCAGAATTCGTTTCAATTGGAATATGCAAACGCACCCCATAAGTATGATTGGGAAGATCTCGGTGCCATGTAGAACTCGATTGAAAATGAAGCCTAATGATACGTACACGACGCGGATTCAAATCCATTTGTTTTAATTGCGAAATAATATCTGCAAAGTACCCATGACAGATTTCTGTTGGATTTACGTGATCAAAAGATGTCAGAATTTTTTTCTCTTTCAAGTTGTCGGCATACTCTTGTGCATCTTTAAAATTTTTTGTCTGTAGAATCTGCAAACCCTCGGTTGTCCAGCCATCACGAAAATGTCCAGTATTCGAAGTTACACTCCAGCCACCAAAGTGAGGGGACTGATTCGTAATAGGTAAAGGCAACACAAACTGCTTTAAATGATCTTGTAATTTTTGAATATCAAATTGAATATTCAATTTTTCATAGATCATGTTTCACCAAAAAATCTTTATCTGTTTGGCTCATTTGGTGAAATTGAGACAGGCTTTTTAAGTCATAAGCGTCCATCACCAAATGATATCGGTGCGTAAGCCCACGGTTGATCACCCGATGCATTCGATTGATCCTAAGTAGATAAGCCGATCCGTCCGCAGGCAAATGGGCCATCCCCTCTTCGCACTCGAAAAAGCATCCAGAATTCGTTTCAATTGGAATATGCAAACGCACTCCGTAATATTGAGACGGCATATCTTGATGCCACGTCGAATCACTCTGAGGTTCTAAACAAATAATACGTGCTCTGGTTGGCCGAAAATCTTTGCTCTGTATGTCCATTAAGACTTCAGATAGGTAACCGTGGCAAATTTCCGTAGGCTTATTGTGTTCCTTCGGTAAAGGAATCGACATTTTTTTTAGCTCAGCGATAATTTCTAAAGGATCGGCACCTTGATACTTTGCAATCACCTTTTGCCCTTGAAACCATCCATCTTGATAGCGCCCGTTACTCGAAGTCACACTCCAACCACCAAAACTAGAAGATTGAGTGACTTTCGGAAGAGGTAAAACAAATTCAACTAAATGCCGTCTTAATTTATCGATATCATAAGAAAAGGGCAATTTTTCAAAAATCATAAACCGCCCTCAAGCTTATGAATTAAATTATTAACTTCGCAAGACCAAAACTGATCATGATGTGCAAATTGAGTTCTCAATTGCTGACGATAAACCCCAATTAAATCTTCGATCTTTTCAAAGCCCGTGTACTTCGTTCTCATTTCCACTTCAGGATAAAATTGCTGAGCCATAATATTTTTACTACTGCGCGTCCCAAGCTTTCCCTCTATTTCATTATTAATAAGTTGCTGCAGATACGGGTTGTGCTTTAAATAAGATAACACCTGTTCAGGAGTGTACTGAAAAAACCCTGGCACGGCAGGCTTGTCATAAAAAATAAAGTACCGGTACAAAGCGCACAGTCTTTCACTTTCCACATAGTACCACTTTTGATCATCGCCCTTTTTTAAATGCACTTCACCCTGAGCCATAATGGGAGTGCCCTCAAGTCGAGAAGCCAGCCACAAATGAAATGCGTAAATAGGACTGATGTTGCCAATAAGACTACTGATTTTTAAAAACTCGCTGGATTCTAAAAAATCATTTGGATCCAAGTCAAAAAAACTTACATCGACATTAAGTTGGTCTTGAAGTTTATATATGTACTGTAAGTCATATTCGTTGGCTTGATTTGCAAGCCTTAAGGTAGCAAGCTTCACCGGAATTTTTGCTTCTAAAAAAGTACGCAAACAAATTTCACTGTCGGTTCCGCCACTTAACAAAATCCAATAAGGGCCCGGAAGATTTTTCTGAATCTTCAAAGCTGCATCGATATTGGCTTGGCGCCAACATTGGATACTCTTATCGGCAAAGCCTAAGTTTGCGTAAAAAGTCTCATCTTCTTTTTGCCTATTAGAATATTTTCGACCAGGCTGGTAACCAAACTCAAAATGATTTTGATAAGTGTATTGGTACATACTTTACCTGATGTGCAAAGCTCCATGAGCTTTAGCAATTGCCTGTTGGCTTAGGTTTAGGCTCAAGGCCAGTGTTAAGGCACGGTCCACAACAGAAAAAACTGTGTGCGTCTTTAAAGCGTTAAATAAGTAAACACGCCCAGGTTCATAGTTCACAATTTTATTATCATAAATAAAAAATAACTGATTTTCACCGGTATGAGTCAACGGGACGAACAATCGAAAGTAATCAGGCATTTGAAAGTGCAAAGAATGATCTCGATGAGGAGGAAAATGCCCCCCTTCTTTAAAACGTACAAAGCGTGACCTTCCTAAATGATCTTTAAAATAATCCAACAGTTCGCGAATGGCGGTTACCTTTTCATAAACTTCCGTTAATTTATTAAAATCATTTTCGTAAACTTTTTTCCCAGTTTCTTGGCCATATTGGTATAAAGACTGTAAATCTGGATAGCCTGTCATCTTGCCGTCCAATGAAGTAACACTTAAACCCAAACGCCCACGATCACCTCTTTCGATATTGTATGGAATCCAGTTGTCTTCAAAAAATTTTAGCTCGGACTCTAATAAGCGAATGTCGATTTTGAACTTTAATGGAACAATATCGCCGTATAAAAACAGCTGAGAATAAAGCTGCATTCTTTGAATGTTGATATCTTCAAACTGCAGACTAGTTTCGTTCTTTTGCAAGTTCACTTTGAACATCCTTTTCAGCTTTGAATAGAAGAGCATATTTCTGGCACTGATACCTAGTAAAATAATAGGGTTTCATAAGGATCGGACGGAAATTATGATAGTAGACCTTACTAAAAAAGACATAAGAGTGACCGTAAGCGCGCACAAGACTCCAGTAACCTCTTGCGCTATATTGCCTTAAATAATGTTGCACAGAGTGGAAGTAATCCTTCCAGCAAGTCAAATGGACATAATCTCGAGCTTTTAATGATTGATAATTAAAGTTTCTACCCCGCAAAAAAAACTCAAACTCTTTATAAAGAGCCGGGCTCAAATTTAAACGATAAAACGTCTCACAACTTGAAACTAATAAAGCTTCTCGTTTTGCTGCATTAAAATGATGAATGGCACCCAAACCCTGTGGATAAAGGTGAAAAACGTCACTGTTTGAATAACCAAAACGCAAACCGCCCAAATAAGCGCGAAAGCCTAAATCAACATCTTCAAACCCATACTGATTGTACTGCGGACGAAAACCACCGAGTTCAAAAAAATCTCTTCTTTTAAGGCTTAAAGAATAGGTGCAAGTGTACTTCCAATAAGCCCAAAGGGTTTCCCAGTCCTTGTTATTTTTAAAGGTTTCCCAGTATTCTTCTTCTTTGTATACTCCAGAAAAATGATTCGCACCCTGAACCGTTAGGGCCGTACTTTCCTCATTCAACATTCTTCTTTTCGCCTGGATAATATTGTAGACAGAAAACCCTTTTTCTAACTCTAAAAGATAATCAGACTGAACAATAATATCCGAATCCAAAAAGGACAAATACTCTCCGGCAGCAAACATCGAACCCAATTGTCTTGCCATACCCGCACGAAATTCTTTTGGATTCTTTGACGATTTTTCCCATTGGATAATACTAATCGAAGTATGCTGATTTAAATCTACGAAATCTTGCACAGCCCTCACATGATCCGCACTGCTTCCATCACTAACTAAAACAATCTCATACTTTTCTTTACTGTAGTTTTGTTCGCATAAGCTCTGCATGACTCTTTTTAAGAACAAACTGTTGTTATAAAATGGAATAATGATAGAGAACTTGAGCCTTTGTGAAAACTTCTTTCCCTGATGCACGATACGGGGTTCTGGCCATTGCTCTATATGGCTATGTTCAATCAATACTACCGAATTTAGCTTGTACTTGTATTTAGCTTGTTGAAGCAGACTTGTTGCACGCTCTACATTTCTTTTTATTTCAAGTGGAGTGAGTAAATTATTGGAACAGTAAAGAGCTACCTTGAAATGAGAGTATTTCTGAACGTAATACGACAAATCAGTGAACTTATCTATTTTAGCCACGTCGAGAACAAGCAGCTCTTTAAGCAAACCCAATCCATTTGCTAATGACTCTAACTGTCCGCAGGTCCAAGCCGAACGAAGAGAAAAAGAATGAGTAGAATTCGCGCCAAGAAAAAATGTACCTGACGATCCGTAATGTTTTATTCGTTTATTAATTTTTTGACTTAAATAATTGGCATAACACCGATAGCTCGCCCATTTAATATTTGAAAAGAACTGAATGATTCTGCTTTTTGTATAGCCATACGCTCTTTGAATAGGTCTGAATGAATAAGCAAATGGAATCTCACCAGATCCCCATGAGTAAAATAATTCTCTAATGGATAAGATTAAACGCGGCTTCCAACCAAATGAAACATTCTTTTTTGCTCCGCTTTTGTAAAAACAATAACGTGAAAAGCCGTGGCCTTGTCGATAGGCCTTTTTACAATACTCTACAAATGTCATTTGAGGGTTGTGATAAACAGACAAGTTATACTGATACTTCAGTATAGCCCCGGCACGAAACAAACGATGATGAAACTCTGTTTCTGTAGCACCGTACAAGAGATTTGAATTAGGCAATAAGGCATACCTATCCAAATAACTCTTTTTATAAGAAACACATCCACCAAGTAAATCCACGCTGTATCTTCCACGCTGAGAGGATCTCAAAGAAAGATGAGCATCTAAATTATAAATCCGATCGAGCAAAGAGGCTTTTCGTAAACTCTGATAGCTTCCACCTAACGCTAAAACTTCTGGATTATTTTTATGAGCCCACCACAATCTCGATAAATAAGAAGTGTCCGGCAAAATAACATCATCATCCAGCATAAGAAGAATGACCCCACGAGCCTTAGTTAAACCAAAGGATCTGGCCGTGTTGATACCCAAACTGTTGGTTCGACAAAACTCAATGTGTAAATTCGAAAACTGTTTATTAAAAACGCTGCGATCAATATCTGGGAAATCACCATTTTGAATAAGCAAAACTTCATACTTTGATTTTTCATAATCTTGCTTAGCAATACTCGACAGCAGAGCAAGCAAGCACTCTGTCTTACGACCTAAAGTAGGAATCAATATTGAAAAATTAAAGACGCTTACTGGCATAGCAATGCTCTAGCCCCTTTTCATCCTCGATCCAAAATGTGTCAGAAACAAAACCATGTTTTTCATAGACAGACCAAGCTTCTTTCCGGGGATAGGTCCAAATAGAATCAACACCTCTATCAAGAGCCCAGTCTATAGCTTGTGAAATTAACAAACTGCCAATATTCTTTCGGCGGTAATCTTTGTGAACCCAAAGCCCTCTGATGCGTATGCTTTCTTGATCTGGCAAAGAATGTGCTGAAATCACTCCGACCTTTTTGTCTTTATCCAAAGCAAGCCAGAACTTCTTTTCTGGATTATAAAAGTTTTCATAGTGCCCTCCGCCAAACTTCATCCAACTATAGCCTTCGATATCATCTCGACCTGGCCACAACTCTTTTTGCCAGAGGGGAAGAATAGATTGAAAATTAGCTTCTATGATTTGCACATGACAAAAATCCCTCAATGTCCTAGAAAAGTAAAACGATGTTCTCAACAGAAGAAAAAAACCTAACCAAGCCGCTACCAGCTTACGATCTGTTTCTGTCCGACGCCTCGCGCAAATCACTCAATCCTGATGCCTTCAGTCGAGAACAGTTTTGGTCCAAACTATGGTGTGTTGAAAACATTAAAAAAACTTACGGGAAACGATTTAACGAAATTTATATTCTTGGTGGTTGGTATGGAACTTTAGCAGGACTCTTACTGCAAGATCCTACAATCCAGGTTAAGAAAGTTTTCAATCTCGATTTAGATGAAGATGCATTGACCCAATCCAAAAAAATAATTACCGATCCACGCTACATCACCCGCGCAGGAAATTTAAATGGCTTTTTAACTCAAGCACAGTCTTTAAAAAGTTCAGATTTATTGATTTGTTCTATCTGCGAACACATGGACAGTTTAGCAAGCTTTAATCAATTAAAGTTCAATATTCCTATTGTTTTTCAGTCTACAAACTTAAAATGCGATGACCATATCAATATAAAAAATAATCTTCAGGAATTTCAAAATGAAGTTAAGCAAATTAAAAATTTTAAAGAACAATGGTCAGGAACCCTCGACCTAAAATGGTTTCAGCGCTATATGATTATGGGCAAAAGAAGTCGCTTCCATTTTACCTAAGGCTTTATCGAGATTCGTCATTTTCAGACGAAAAACAGCTATAGGCTTATCTGAAGAACTCAAAAAAGAATCCCACTTCTGCTGATGAACAATAACCTCATAATCAATATCTTTTAAAAATTGTAAACGTTTTGATTCAGCCAAAGTCGTACCATAAATATAAAGATGATCTTTTGAAAGATGCTGCTTAATATATCTATATACAAAGGCCCTTAAGGCCATATTAATGCCTAAACCTAAGTACTCTACATGAGTCGCAGCTCTTGCCAAAGCCAAGCTTGGCGTGAAGATAAAAGACGGATTTTCAGAATATCTCAGCACTCTTTCAAATTGAGCATTTGATTTTATCTCTGTAAGCCTTAAGCACGAAATTAACTGCCCATTTAAAAAAGCCCCGAAGTGCTGCCCCGAAGCATCTTCGTCATTCCAACCAAGCCCGCTCAGCCGTACAAAATCTTGATATTTCTTTTGATAGGCTTGTTTACGCAACTCTACAATTTGATTGATTGCAGCAGAATCTAAGTTGAGCTTTTGAAACTGAAAAGATCTCATTTAAGTCATTTACTTGAAAACAAAATATCGTGCAATATGTAGCAGGATGACTAATGCGTTTTATGAATCAGGATACAATGGACTTCCATGGAGCTGCTCGACAGAGCCCGAAACGGACATTTTTTATTTTGATCTACAGGCTTTAAGTTTATCTGACAGCTTAGTGATCGAACTTCAAAATGCTGCTGCCGAGATCTTTAAGCAAGAACCTCTTATAATCGATGATCGTTCTTTAGAAGCTGAAATAATCAAGAGAATGCTTCCCTCTTCATTGAAAAAAAATATTGTTGATTGGCCTTCTGATTTTCCAATCGATTGCTCTCTTTCACAAAAATGGAATAAAAAGATAAAACTTGCCGATCCAGAACTGCATTTGCTTCTTCAGTATGCTTATCATACTCGCTCTCCACTAGTGGTTCCACGTGCATGGCTAAGGATTGTCAATGCCTCTTGGCTTTATTCTGCCCAAAAAAGTATTGGTCCGGCTTATTGGGTTTATACAGAAAACGAAAGACATCATGCCTTTGAAACCATTGCGAAAACAGAAAATCTAACGGTATTTGGCAATATGTTTAAGTGGTCAGATAAAGTCTATCACTCTTACTTCAACGATCCTTTGATAAAAGACTTTCTATTATCTAATAATACGAAAACTCCAGATAACTACTCTATTGAAAGACAACTCCTACTTAAAATCTATGAAGCCTTAGGAGGAACAGCCACAGATCTTAATCAGGTAGACAAAAAACAATGGATCTGTCCTCAACGTCTTATGAATTGCTTAATGCCTTTACCAATGCAACAAGCCACATTTCCTATACATAGCTTCTACGCAAAATATTTAAATTTGGACCTTGATGTGAATCAATTAGAGAAAAACGTTTACGGATGCGTGACATGAAATTAGTCACCCTAACCTCACATCAATGGCTTACAAGGGCAAAGCAAATTCAATCGACAGCAATGACCCCGTGGCCCTCTGTCGCCAAAAATATTTTTTGCTCCCTCCAGTGGACAGGCAAAGATGCTATTGAAAAGTCTCAAAGACATTACTTTGGTTTAGAAATAAACAATAAGATTATTACTTCAATGGAAGTTTATTTTCTTAGCTCGAGAACAATTCGAGTTCGTGGTTTCTTCTGTGACCCTCAATTTAGAAAAAAAAATTACACGAAAATATGCCTTGATATGATTTTAGAAGAGTACAAAGGAAAGGCCGATCGTGTCGTGATTTTTTCAACCTCATCAGGCCTTGGTTTCTTTAAAAAAATAGGATTTCAAATTGCACCATTGTGGCCCACTCGGCCTCTTGAGTATTATGACTTTGAACGAGAGCGTTATGTGACAGCTGCAAACGAAGAAATCACCCTTTTAGATAAGCTTATCAATTAAAAGTATAGATAAAAAAATTTAAAGTTGATAACTTCCACTTATGCTTCAAGCAATGCCACAATTAACCGATAGAAATCATTTTGAATTTGGCTATGACTATCGACCTTTTTCGTTTCGTCAAAATAAGGACGAAGAGTGGTTTGTAAGGTATGGAAAGTGCAAACGTGAACCGTTTGATTTTAAAAGTGAATGTCTTCGAACGGCACAGACAATAAGGCAAAATACGAAAGCCCCCATCCATATTATGTTTTCTGGTGGAGTGGACTCCGAAGTGGTTTTACGCTCTTTTGTTGAGTCTAAAATTGAAGTGAGTGCCGCTATTTTACGTTTTAAAAATGATCTTAACATTCACGATATCAGCTGGGCCGTCATTGCTTGCGAAGCTTTACAAGTTCCTTATCGCTTTTATGATTTAGACATTCTAAATTTCTGGGAAAACCAAGCCTTTAAATACGCTACACCTACATATTGTGTGACCCCTCAACTTATATCAACCATGTGGCTGGTGGATCAAATTGATGGATATCCTGTGATGGGAAGCGCAGAGTGTCTCTTCGTAAAAGATGTTCCACAGGATTATCAACCAGGGATAAGCCCCTATGAAAGATCGGAATGGTCACTCTGGGAAAAAGAAAGAATTGCCGCTTGGTACAGACATTTTATTGTAAGAAATCGAGAAGGCTGCCCAGGTTTTTATCAATACACTCCTGAAATTATGCTTTCTTATTTAAAAGACCCCATAGTTCAAGACTTAGTTAATGACCGAATTGTAGGAAAGCTTTCCTCAGAGTCATCTAAGCTTAGAATTTACCAACAGCACTTCGAACTTGTTACGCGCCCTAAGTACACTGGCTTTGAGAAAATACAAAAAGAAGATGCTTTTTATCGTGAACAGTTAAAAAATGCATTTCCTTATAGCGATAAGGTTTATAGAACAAAAATTCGCGACTTAGAAAAAATGCTTCAACCTAGTATTCAAAATCAAAGCGATAGAGCTTCGTTAATAGCCTCTCTTTAAGTTCGTAGTTGATAATCGCTTTAAGTTGTTTCAAGCGCTTCGCATCTACTTTATCACCAAGTTCAGTTTTAAGAAAAACTCCGCCGCCTATATTAGCATAGTTTAATCTCAAGGCCGCAGAAAGCTCAGGTTCTAAGTAAAAAGCTTTTGATGTATACAAAAAAACATCAATGCTTCCCTCTTTGACACGATAAAGATTTATATAATTATCTTTTTGTTGAGCAGGACCCAAAAAAAAGTAATTTGCATTTGAGCGCGCTAATATTCCGGTTGTATCCCATATCGTTAACTCTGGGAATGTTATAAATACTTGATCCATCAAGTCGGCTACTTGCCTTTGTTCTTGATTAGAGTGATAAAGCACAACCTGTCTTGACCAATAGCCACATGATAAAAGGCTTCCCATAATGATGACATTGTATACCCACTTCTTTTGCCAAAACTGAAATAGCAACAAAACAAGAAGTATCGTCAAAAAGGGTAACACACTTGCAATTAAAAAAGGGAGGCGATCTGGGTAAAATGCCAACAACCCTAATGATATCATAGAGGGAATCTTAATAACATCAGGCACAACTGGTTTTACATAAGAACGAAAACAAAAAACAAAAGTCCCAAGAAAAAAAATAAGCCACAAAATGTTTTCCTTTATAAAACGAATGATGTGTGTAAAGCGAAGTGGACTAAAGTAATCAAATCCCATCTCTTGCGTTGCGAACAAAAACAGAAAGTGACTCCATGAATTTATCACAGCGGTTTTTAATGGCGTTATTAAAAAAATCAATAAGGATACAAAGAGTAATAAGTAGAATATTATTTTTTTATATAAACAAATAGAATGGAAAAATAAGTAGACTATTAAGG
>FRDC01000729.1_pt1 | contig 23882 bp, 24 predicted proteins | sample 1106171 | NCBI WGS metagenome assembly FRDC01 (sample SAMEA3930566, study PRJEB13176) | freshwater metagenome | biome: Drinking water system; feature: drinking water; material: water | place: Singapore | collected 2014-12-20 | reverse complement strand
GCCGATCGCGGAGCGCCGCCGGCGGGGGGGCCGCCCGCAGCCGGCGGAGCGATCCAGCCGAAGCAAGGGCGCCGCGGCCGTCCGCTGGCTGGCCAAGAGCATCGACGATGCGGCCTAGCCAGGCGCGCGAGGGCGCGGCCACCGGCGCGGGCGAGCGAAAATCGACGCGCGCGCCCCGGCGCACGCCGGCGACGTCGCCGAAAGGCATCGCCCGCGCATGGCCGGCCGCAACCCCGACGACCTCCGCGATCAGCGGCGCCTCAACGGTTTCGATTTCGACACGAGCCCCGACCTCGAGGACGCCCATACGGTCTTCGACGTCGATCGCAAGATCGGTGACCCCGGCGACCGCGCCTGAATGGGCGACTGCGCGAAGCGACGCCTGCGATTGCCGATTGATCGGGACCATTTCCGGGGCTCTCCAGGCCAAGACGCACGGACGGTGCGAGGCCATCGCAGTATTTAACCGGTCAGCCTTTAAGCTCGCGTAAACTCGTGAATCGCTTCACGAGCCAAGCAGGAGCGCGCGGTTAACCGGACCCGCAGATTCAGCGTTTTTGCGGGCTGATTTTGCATGTCGGGGGTAACGAAGCTTCACCGCCGCTTAAAGCGGCTTTGAAACTCGCAGCGATTTCCGCGTCTGCGTTAACCTTTATGAAAGCAAATCAACCTAACTCTGATTAAGGCAAATCGAAAAAAGCGCGGGCCGTCAGGGGGCGCCTCCGCGACGAAGAGGAGATCGGTCGATGCGGGTTCTGCTTATCGAGGATGACGGCGCCACGGCTCAAAGCATTGAGCTGATGCTGAAGTCGGACGGGTTCAACGTCTACACGACGGACCTCGGCGAGGAAGGCGTCGATCTCGGCAAGGTTTACGATTACGACATTATCCTTCTTGACCTCAACCTTCCGGACATGACCGGCTTTGACGTTCTGAAGTCGCTGCGCGTCGCCAAGGTCAACACGCCGATCCTCATCCTGACCGGCCAGGGCGACATTGAAACGAAAGTGCGCGGCCTCGGCTTCGGCGCTGACGACTACATGACGAAGCCCTTCCACAAGGACGAGCTTGTCGCGCGCATCCATGCGATCGTCCGACGCTCCAAGGGCCATTCGCAGTCAGTCATCACCACCGGCAATCTCACCGTCAACCTCGACGCCAAGACTGTCGAGGTGGCGGGCAGCCGCGTGCATCTGACCGGCAAGGAATACCAGATGCTGGAGCTTCTCTCGCTGAGAAAGGGCACGACCCTCACCAAGGAGATGTTCCTCAACCACCTTTATGGCGGCATGGACGAGCCGGAACTCAAAATCATCGACGTCTTCATCTGCAAGCTCCGGAAGAAGCTCGCGGCGGCGACGGAGGGCGAGCACTACATCGAGACCGTCTGGGGCCGGGGCTATGTGCTGCGAGATCCGGCCGAGGAAAAGGCCGCCTGACGGATCGTCAAGGTTACCGAATTCAAAACGCCCCTGCGCATGCAGGGGCGTTTTTTTTCGCCTTTCGCCTACTCGTTATCAGTCCCTTAATCGCGTTGCGATAATCGTCGCGAGGTCGGGGACGGGATACGGGCGACGGAGTTGGGAATGAGCGCGATCCTCAGGCGGCTGTGGTCGTTCTGCGCCGACCAGCGCGGCAACATCGCAATGATGTTCGGGCTTCTGATTTTTGCGATCGTCGGCGCGGCGGGCGCGGCGATCGACTTCATGCGAATCGAACGCGCGCGCACGACGCTTGCGGAAGCAGGCGACGCCGCCCTCCTCGCCGCGGCGCGCTACAAGAGCGCCCACCCGAACGCAACCGATGACGAATTGACCGCTGTCGCGAAGAAACTCTTCAACAACGCCCTGCAGGCCGAATCGGAGATCAAGATCTCGGCGTTCAAGATCAGTTTCGACGGTGGGGCATCGACCTTCCGTCTCGATATCGACGCCGGAATCAACCTGCTCATCATGGGCGTCGCCGGCTATGACCAACACGCGCTGAAGACAATCGCCGAGGCGAAACTCGGCAAGCCGCCCTACATCGAGCTTGCGATGGCGCTCGACGTGACGGGCTCCATGAACTCGAACGGCAAACTGTCGACGCTGAAGAAGGCCGCGACCGACCTCACCGAATCGCTGCTGAGCTTCGAAGGCGCGGAGGCCAAGATCGGCATTGCGCCCTTTGCTCAATACGTGAATATCGGCACAAAGCATGCGGCGGCGCCTTGGCTTCTAAATCCCGGCAATAGCTGGTCCGGATGCGTCGGTTCGCGCGCCTATCCCTATAATGTGCAGGACGGCAATTATGACCTCGTCAAGGTGCCGGGCGTTAACGGCGCCGTCTGCCCTGCCGCGCTCCTTCCGCTAACCCAGGACAAGGCCGCGCTCAAGAAGGCGATCAACGATCTTGCGGCGAGCGGCTGGACCTACATCCCCTCGGGGACAATGTGGGCGTGGAGCATGCTGAGCCCGCAGGCGCCGCTTACCGAAGCCGTCGATTACGGCGCGCTGAAGGACGTAAACGGCACCAAGGCGCTCCTTATCATGACCGACGGCGACAATACGCGCGCGCCGGATTATCCGACCCACAACAGCACGGACAAGTCGCTCGCCGACAGCCTCACCAAGGAGCTGTGCAAGAACGTCAAGGCGGAGAAGATAATCGTATACACAGTCGCCTTTGAGGTGACGGATCCGACGATCAAGGCGATCTTGCGGGATTGCGCGACCAGCCCCGGCTATTATTTCGACGCCAAGGATTCAAAATCGCTCACGGCGGCGTTCAACGCAATCGCGGCAAGCCTGCGCAACATCAGCCTGTCGCGCTAATCCGAGAAATCTCCTCGGCGAGGATCGCCTTTGCTCGCGCGGGCGGCGGAAAATCTTCGGCGATCCAGCGCGCCTCCGTCGCTGCGAGCACGGCGGCGATTTCGGGTCCTTGACTGACGCCCGCAGCAAGCACGTCATATCCCGTGACCGGAAGCGACGGCGGTGCGAAAGTCGCGGCGAGCGCGTAATGCCGGCTGAGATCAGCGCCAGCCGGCGCCATCGCCGCGGCGAGCGCCAGCGCATCGCGAAATCCAAGGGCGCCGAACCGGTAGATCTGCGCGCGGATCGCCGGATCGGAATAGTCAGGGGCGATCGCAGGCGCGCGCTCGACCGCTCGGCGGCGGCGCTGGCCATCCGCGTTTGAAAGGCGCAGGCGGGTGTCGACGCCTTCACCCTTGCGCCCCCAAAGCGCCGCCAGCCCGAGCGGCGCGGGGGCGTCCGGCGCTGTCGCCTTCAGACGCGCCAGCGTTTCAAGCGACGCCGGCGCCGGCCAGACCGCGCCAAGGACGCCAGTGTCGACCATCGCCCTCACGGCGCGCGCCGCGTCCGCGAGCGCGAGAATTTTCGTCAGTTCGTCGCCGACGCGCTCCGCCGACAAATTCCCGAGTCCCTCTTTCAGCGCCGCGCACGCCGCAAGGCCGGCCGCATCGAACGCCGCCGCAAACCGCGCGGAAAATCGGAAGAAGCGCAGGATGCGCAGGTAATCTTCGCGAATGCGGTCTTCGGGCGCGCCGATAAAACGGACGCGCCGGCCGTCGAGATCCGCCGCGCCGCCGACCGGATCGAAAAGGCGGAAGTCCGGCGTCAGGTAGAGCGCGTTGATCGTGAAGTCGCGCCGGCGAGCGTCGGTTTCCCAGTCGGTTGTGAAAGCGACGGTGGCGCGCCGGCCGTCAGTCGAGACATCGGCGCGCAGGCTCGTCACCTCGATCGGAAAGTGATCGGCGATCGCCGTCACCGTCCCATGATCGACGCCCGTCGGCGCCGCTTGGAGGCCTGCTGCATGCAGCGCTGCGATGACGGCGTCCGGCGTCAGCGTCGTCGCCAGATCGATGTCCTTCGGCTTCACCCCGAGAAGACTGTCGCGCACGCAGCCGCCGACGAAGCGCGCCGAACCGGCGTCAACCGCGGTCAGCGCGTGAAGAATCTTCTGCACTGGCGCGGCGGCGATCCACTGAAACCGCGTGCGCGCGCCCAAATCGAGCGGCGTCGGCGAGGCGCTCACCGCTCGCCGCCTTCTGTCGGCTGCAAAGTCTCCGCCAGCGAACGCAAGATGCCGGCGGTGAGGCCCCAGATGTGAAAGCGACCGAAGGGCGCTGCAAACATGCGATAGGGTACGCCCTGATGCTCGCGCTCCTCCGTCGTGTGATTGGAAAGGTCGGCGAACCAGAAAAGCGGAGCTTCGAACACCTCCGCGACCTCGCGCGGATCGGGCCTGATCGGCGCCCGCGGATCGACGACGCCGACGACCGGCGTCACCGCAAAGCCAAGCCCGCCATGATGGACGCCAAGGGCGCCGATCACCTCGACCGCCGAACGCGGGATGTTCACTTCCTCCTCCGCCTCGCGGAGCGCCGTCGCATAGCGGTCGGCGTCTTCAGGATCGACGCGCCCGCCCGGAAACGCGATCTGTCCGGCATGCGAGGCGAGATCGTTCGACCGCACAGTCAGTAGAACGGTCGGCCCCTCCTCGCGATTGATGATCGGCACGAGCACCGCCGCATCCCGGCGCTTCGTCGTCCAGCGGTTTTCAAATCGGCGATCGTCGGCGAGATGGGGATTGATCTCTGTGAAGAGCGCGCGAACGCGCTGCGCCGAGGCGCGCGAAAGATTCGCTGCGATGCGCGCGCGCCAGTCGAAGTCGGCGATGAAGTTTTCAGTGCGTAACATTACGATCGCTCGCCCGCCTCGGCGCCGTCGATGTCGCCGGCGCGGCCAAGCGGAAAGAACAAGCCGCAGGAGACGACGCCGAACGAGGCCTCGGCGTCGGTCTCGCGCGTTTCGCCGATGGCGACAAGGTCGTACCAGACCGAACGCGCGATGCGCGCATCGAGACCGGCGCGGACGTGAATGTAAGGCGCGCGTCCCTCGTCGCGGTCGCGCATCTCGATCGGATGGCCGGGCCCGGCGACAACCTCGTCGCCGACATTCGTGGTGAAGATGAGCCGCGCGCCCTCCGGCCCATCCTCGCGGCGCATGGCGACGGCCAGGAAGGGCGCGTCCTCGACCCTGATCCCGAGTTTTTCAGCCGGCGTCACGAGGAAATATCGGTCGTCCTCGCGCCGCAGGACAGTCGAAAAAAGCCGGACGAGCGGCGCGCGCCCGATCGGCGTTCCCTCATGCACCCAAAGCCCGTCGCGGCGGATCTCGAGATCAAGCTCGCCGCAATAGGCGGGAGACCATTTCTCGACCGGGGGCAGCGGCCGTTTCGGATCGCCGGCGAGCTGCGCTGCATATCGCATCAGGTCGGTCATAAAGGCGAAGGCCGGCGCATCGCCTGCGCCGGCCCTTTCACTCTCGGTGTTGAAAATGCGCCTAGCGCCCGCACGTCATGCAGCGGACGTAAAGCGCCCCCGGATCGTTGAACTCGTCGAAGAAGCGCGCCTTGGCGTCGATCGCACCAAGAACCCGGCGCAGCACCGGCTGCGATTTGCGCGCCGCTTTCGCGTCGAGACCGGCAAGCTTCATCGCGCGGGCTGTGGTCTCGCCGAAGAAGAACTTGAACGGCGAGACCTGTTCGCGGACCTTCACGCGATCATAGTCGGTGAGGTTGGCGCGCGCCGCCGCAGCGGCTACCGCCTCGTCGATGTCGCCGAGATTATCGACAAGCTTCAGGCCTTTCGCCTGTTCGCCGATCCAAACGCGGCCCTGCCCGATCGAGTCGACATAGCCGACATCAAGCCCGCGCCCCTCGGCGACGACGCTGAGGAAGTCGCGGTATCCGGCCTCGACGCTCTGCTGGAACACGTCGGCGATATTATCCTCGAGCGGCCCGAGCCCGGCGGCGTAGATCGAGGAAAGGTTCGTAGTGCCGACCCCATCGACGTTGACGCCCCAATATTCAGCGGCGCGTTCAAAGGTCGGGAAGAAGGCGAAGATGCCGATCGATCCTGTCACCGTCGTCGGCGAGGCCCAGATTTCGTCGCCGGGGGCGGCGATCCAGTAGCCGCCCGAGGCTGCGAGCGATCCCATTGAAACGACGACCGGCTTGCCGGCGGCCTTCAACTCAAGAACGCCGTCGCGGATGATTTCCGACGCGAAGGCGGACCCGCCGGGGCTGTCGATGCGCAGCACCACGGCTTTGACTTCATCATCGTCGAGCGCCTGCTTGAGATTGGCCGCCACCGTGTCGCCGCCAGCCGCGACGCCCGGCGTCGCTTCACCATCGACGATTGTGCCGGCCGCCGTGACGATCGCGACGTTCGGCGCCTTGCCGTCCTTCTCCGGTCCGATCGCGGCGAGATAGGTCGACAGGTCGACGCTCTTGTAGCCGCGATCATCGTCGCTTTCGCCGAAAGCCTCGACGAGCGCCTTTTTCTGCTCGATGCGGTTTGCAAGCTTGTCGACGAACCCGGCGTTCAGCGCCGCTTTCGCCAAATCACCCTTGCTGTCGCGAAGCACTGTGTTGAAGTCGTTCGAAAACCGGTCGATTGCGCCGGATTGCAGGCCGCGCGCGCCTTCGACGGAGGACTTGTATGAGGTCCACATGCTGCCGAGGAAAGCAAGATTGGCTTCCTTCGCTTCCGGCGACATGTCATCGCGCAGGAATGGTTCGACCGCCGCCTTGAAGGTGCCGACGCGGAAGACGTGCGGCGTCACGAGAACCTTCTCGAGGAAGGATTTAATGAAGCCGTCATAGGAGGCGTAGCCGACGAAGAAGAGCGAGCCCTTGTCGTGCAGATAGATCTCATCGGCGCGCGAGGCGAGCAGGTATTGTTCCTGCGTGTAGGAATCGCCGACAGCGTAGACTTTCTTGCCGGACTTCTTGAACTCGTCGAGCGCGGCGGCGAGGTAATGCGCCTTGCTGGCGCTGATTTCAGGAATATAGAGAGCACCGAGGTCGAGCACGATGCCCTTGATGCGATCATCGCTGGCGGCGTTCCGGATCGCGCGGGCGACTTCGCCGACTTCGATCTGCGCCGGCTCTTCGGCGCCGTAAACCTGCTGGAACGCCTGCTCGATCGGATCGGCGGATTCAGCCTCTTCGACGAGGACGCCGTTCGGGTTGATGACGAGCGCGGCTTCATGCGGCACGCTCGCCCCCGGGCCTGAGCCGCCGGCGATGAAATTGCTGGCGCCGGAGAAAAGCCCGACGAGCAAGAGCACGAGCGCGAGGCCGACGATCCCCTGCAGCACCATCAAGATGCCGATAATGAGCTTGCCGAACCCCTTGATGAACCCCCAGACGCTGGGACGATTGTCTTCTTCCGCCACGGACATGAACCCCTTCTCTGGCGCGTCAGCGCCACCGGCTTGCCGGATTTCTGTTATCCCAGACCCCTCTTAACGCGTCGATAACTCTGTCGGGACAGGGTTTGTCTTGGCGTTCAAGCAGGTCATGGTAATGAACTTGGCGCGCGCCGCGCAAGGGGCAAGGCCGATGCGACAGGCCGCTTCGGCCGCCGGACCAACGGTTGTGGGACGCCTTCAAAACCGTGTTATCTGAACGTGTTGGCATGCCGGCCGCGGTGGTCGGGAAGGCGCTTTTGAGGCGTTAAGAGGACAGATGAGCGAGAGCGCCCTCCTGAAGGACTTTGAAGACGTCTCGGCCAGGTTCCGCTCCGCGCGGCAGGGGCTCGACAAGGTAGTTTACGGCCAAAGCGAGGTCATCGACCTGACGCTTGCAACGCTCGCCGCCGGTGGCCACGGGCTGCTTGTCGGCGCGCCAGGCCTTGCAAAGACGTTGCTCGTCTCCTCGATCGGCGCGCTGACGGGGCTCGAATCGCGGCGCATCCAGTTCACCCCGGACCTTATGCCGAGCGACATCCTCGGCTCGGAGGTGCTTGAGGAAAGTGCGAGCGGACGGCGCGAATTCCGGTTCATCCCTGGACCGATCTTCTGCCAGCTGCTGATGGCGGATGAAATCAACCGCGCCAGTCCGCGCACGCAGTCGGCGCTGCTGCAGGCGATGCAGGAGCGCCATGTCACCGTCGCCGGAGCGCGCCACGACACGCCTTCGCCCTTTCATGTTCTGGCGACCCAAAATCCGATCGAACAGGAAGGCACCTATCCGCTACCTGAAGCCCAGCTCGACCGCTTCCTGATGCAGATCAATGTCGGCTATCCTGATGAAGCCGCGGAACGGCGCATGGTCGTCGCGACGACCGGCGCGGAAACGCCGTCGCTGGCGCCGGTGATGGCAGCCGCCGACCTCCTAACCGCACACGCCGTCGTCAGGCAGATGCCCGTCGCGGATCGCGTGCTCGACGCGATCTTGAGCATCGTGCGCAGCGCGCGTCCGGTCGAGGGCGCGCACGAACGCGTGCGCATGCTTGTAGGCTGGGGGCCGGGCCCGCGCGCCAGCCAGGCGCTCTCACTCGCCGCCCGGGCGCTTGCGCTGATCGACGGGCGCAAGGCGCCCTCGCTCGACGACGTGCGCCGACTCGCAAAGCCGGTGCTTCGTCACCGCATGGCGCTTAACTTCACGGCGCGCGCCCAATCGATCGACGTCGACGGTTTCATCGACGAGATCGTCGCCAGGGCGCTCTGATGGCGCCGCGCCCGCCTGCGACCGGCGAAGCGTTGCGGCGCGAGGCGGACGCGCTGGCGGCGGCGCTCCCGCCCCTGCTCATCGAAGCTCGTCGCGTCGCGCAAACGGTCACCGCCGGTCTCCACGGGCGGCGGCGCGCCGGCCCCGGCGAAACCTTCTGGCAGCACCGGCCCTATGTGTTCGGCGATCCTGTCTCGGCGATCGACTGGCGCCAGTCGGCGCGCACGCCGGACCGGCTTTATGTCCGTCAGAACGAATGGGAAGCGGCGGCGACGGTGTGGATCTGGCGCGACCCGTCGCGCTCGCTCGATTATTCGTCCGAAAGCGGCTTGTCGACGAAGCGCCTGCGCGCGGACGTCCTTGCAACGGCGCTTGCGCTGCTTCTCGCCGAGGGCGGCGAGCGCGTCGGCTGGATTGACGCAGCGCCGCGTGTGTTTCAGGGACGTCGCGCCGGCGAACGTCTGTTCGAAACCATGATGGCGCAGCGCTTTGACGACAAGGCGTCGGTCCCGCCCGATGCGCCGATCCGGCCGTTCAGTTGCGTCGTCTATCTGAGCGATTTCCTCTGCGAGCCATCAGCGTTCGCCGCCGCGGCAGCGCGCGTCGCCGCGCTTGGCGCCGGCGGCGTCCTTGTCGAGATCAACGATCCCGCCGAAGAAACTTTTCCCTTCGCCGGCCGCACTGAGTTTGAAGACATGGAATCGCCGGCGCGCATGAGGATCGGCGACGCCGCCCGGCTCGGCGAGGCCTATCGTACGGCGTTCGGCGCGCATCGCGCGGCGGTGGCCCAGATCGCCGCTGGGCTGGGCTGGCCGATTATCCGCCACCGGACGGATGCGCCGGCCTCGGCGGCGCTGCTCTCACTTTATGCAGCGCTCAATCCGCGGGGCGCACAATGATAGAGACGGCGGCGCCATGGGGCCGTTGAGCTTTTCCGCGCCGCTCATCCTTGCAGCGCTCATCGCGCTGCCCGCGCTGTGGTTCCTGCTGCGTGTGACGCCTCCCGCGCCCTCGCGCGTCCGCTTTCCCGCGTATGTGATCCTGCAGCGCCTGCAGAAAACGCCGGAGACGCCGAGCAAAACGCCGTGGCCGATCTTGCTGCTGCGCCTTGCCGTCGCCGCCCTGACGATCCTTGCGCTCTCCGGCCCGATCCTCAACGCATCGCCGCCGCCGTCGACGTCGGCGCCCCTCATGGTTGTCGTCGACGATAGCTTCATCGCCGCGCCCGGCTGGCGACGCCTTGCCGCCCAGATGGAGACGATCGCCGAACAATCGGTGCGCGAAGGGCGGCCGTTATTCCTGCTGCGCACCGCCGGCGGCGGCGACGACGCGCTGCAAGCGCTCAGCCCTGCCGACTTCCGGGAGGCCATTGCGCGGGGACCCGCGCCCTTGCGCCCGGACTACGCGAAAGCCGCAGAAAGGCTCGCAGCCCTTCCCCTCGCAGGCGCCGAGATCAATTGGTATGCGGACGGCGTCGCGCATGACGGCTCCGCGGCCTTTCTCGAAGCGCTGCGCGCGCGCGGCGCGGTGACGTTGCGCGTGGACGAAACGCTGTCGCGCCTTGCGCTCTTTCCACCCGTTTCTGACGCCGCCGGGATCGCGGTCAGCATCCGGTCTGCAAACGGACGCCCCTGGCGCGGCGCCGTGGTCGCGCTCGCGCGCGACGGACGCGAGCTTGGCCGCGCCGATGTCATCGTTCTTGAAGGTGCAAGGACCGGCGAAGCGCGCATCGACCTGCCGCTGGCCCTCCAGAACGAGGTCGCTGAAATACGGCTCGACGGCGTCGCCTCGGCCGGCGCCGTGCAGCTCGCCGACGCGCGCGAGCGCCGCGCGCTCGTCGGCTTCATGGCGACGGGCGAGGTAGGCGCCGATCCGCTGCTCTCCGGTCAGCATTATGTCAGGAAGGCGCTGGAGCCATACGCCCGCTTCGTCACAGACACGCTCGAAGGACTCATCGCCGCCGAGGCTTCCGCGATCGTGCTGGACAATGTGGGCGTCATCCGGCCGGGCGAGGTCGAGGCGCTGACGCAATGGATCGAAAAGGGCGGTGTGCTCATCCGCTTTTCCGGGGCGGCTCTCGCCGAAGCCGCCGCCGAGGGAAAGCCGGCGCTGATCCCGGCGCCGCTGCGCGGCGGCGGACGCGCTTTCGGCGGCGCGCTCACCTGGGAAACGCCGCAAAGACTCGGCGCCTTCTCCGAGACCGGGCCGTTCTTCGATATGGCGGCGCCCGATGACGTGCTCGTCCGCCGGCAGATCCTCGCCGAGCCGGGCGCCGAGGCCGCCGCCCGCGCCTGGGCGAGCCTCGCCGACGGGACCCCGCTCGTCACCGGAGAAAGGCTGGGAGCCGGCGCGCTCGCGCTCTTTCATGTGACAGCGACGCCCGACTGGTCGGATCTCCCGCTGTCGCCGACTTTTATCGAAATGCTCCGCCGGCTGATTTTCCTGTCGGCGCTCGGACCGCAGACAGACGAAGCGCTGAAGGATCGAGTCTTCCAACCGCTGCGCGTCATGGACGGCTACGGCGCGCTCAAAGCCCCGCCACGCGGCGCGGCCGGGGTCACGCTATCGGAAATCGCAGCGGGCCCCGCAGCAGGACGCCTGCCCGGCCTTTACGGCGCGCCTGAGGCCCCGGTCGCCCTCAACGCGCTTCGCGCCGGCGATTCCTTCGAGGCCGTCGCGTTCGAGGGCGTTCCGACGCGCGGCTTTGTCGACCGTCCGCCGCAGCGTCTCGCCGGCCCGCTGCTCGCCGTGGCGCTGCTGCTGTTCGCGCTCGATGCGATCGTCGCGCTCTTCCTGTCAGGAAGGCTTAGAACGCCCGCCGCAGCGGCGATCGCGGCGGTTATGCTCGCCGGGCCCTTCCCCCGCGCGGAAGCGCAGCCGCTCGACGCGGCGATCGCGCCGAAGGCGCTAGACGCCACGCTTGCGACACGCCTTGCCTTTGTCGAGACGGGCGACCCAACAACCGACGCCGCCTCGCTCGCAGGACTCCAGGGTTTGACCCGAGAGCTTGAACGGCGCACCTCGCTAGAGCCCGCGGCCCCGGCGGCGATCGATCCGGAGACGGACGATATCTCCGTTTATCAGTTTCTTTATTGGCCGATCGTCGCCGGCGCGCCGACGCCGAGCGATCAGGCGGTCGCCAGCGTCGAGAGTTTCATGCGCTTCGGCGGGCTCATCGTTTTCGACACCCGCGACGACGAGCGTGCGGTCGCGGGAACCGAAACGCCGGAACGCGAGGCGCTGCAGGCGATCCTGCGTCGTCTCGACATTCCGCCGCTGACGCCGCTGCCGCCCGATCATGTGTTGCTGCGCTCATTCTACCTCTTGCCTGACCTGCCCGGCCGGATGGTCGCGGGGCACGTGTGGGTTCAGGCCGGCGAAGGCCCCAACGATTCCGTGACGCCGCTCATAATAGGCGGGCGCGATTGGGCGGGCGCCTGGGCGAGCGACGCGCTCGCCCGGCCGCTCTTTCCGATGACGCAGGGCGGCGAGCGAGCGCGCGCGGTCGCGATGCGCGCCGGAATCAACATGGCCATGGTCGCCTTCACCGGGAACTACAAGCTCGACCAGGTGCACACGCCGATCCTGCTCGAAAGGCTGGGCCGCGAATGACCGGCATCGCTTTCGCGCCGCTCGTCCCCGTCTGGCTGCTGGTCGCGCTTGCCTTGATCGGAATCATGGCGGCGCTTTTGTCGATTTGGCGTCGACCGTCGAGCGGCCTCCTCCGCGCTCTCGCAATGACGGCGTTCGTCGCGCTCGTCGCAGATCCGCAGATCCTGGAGACCGAGCGGACATCGCTCGACGACATCGCCGTCATCATCGCCGACGAGAGCGGCAGCCAGACGCTCGACGGCCGCGCGGAGACGACACGCAGCGCCGCCGATGCGCTGGAGGCGCGGGTTGAAGCGCTTGGCGGCGTCGAGATCGTCCGCATGGACGCCGGCGGGCTTGAGGAAACCCGCCTTGGCGAAGCGATTTCAAGGGCGGTGAACGACAATCCGCACGCGCGCCTTGGCGCCGTCTTCGTCATTAGCGACGGTCAGTCGACCGACAGGCTCACCCCCGAGCGGCTGAAGGACGCGGCGCCCATCCACCTCCTTCTCACCGGACGGCGGGGCGAGATGGACCGCAAGATCACGCTCGTGAAAGCCCCCCGCTACGGCATCGTGCGCGAGGGCGCCGAGGTGAGCTTCCGCGTCGACGATCAAGGGCGCGACGGCGAAACGCTGACGGCGCGCGGGCAGGCGATGATCGTCTTGCGAGTCGACGGGGAGGAAGTGCTGCGCCAACCTGTGCCGATCGGGTCGGAGATCAGTTTCACCGCGCCGCTCACAAGGCCTGGGCGCTCGATCATCGAGCTCGAGGTCGAGGACGCGCAAGGGGAGCTGACGGCGCGCAACAATATCGCGGTACTGCCGATCACCGTCATTCGAGACCGGCTGCGCGTTCTGCTCATCTCCGGCGAGCCGCACCCGGGCGAGCGCGCGTGGCGCAATCTCCTGAAGTCCGATCCCGCGATCGATCTTGTTCATTTCACCATCCTGCGGCCGATCGAGAAGGCGCAGAACGACACCGCGCTCGAAAGCGAGCTGGCGCTGATCGAATTCCCGCAAGACGAGCTTTTCATCGAGAAGCTGTCCGAGTTCGATCTCGTCATCTTCGACCGCTTCACCGACCGCGGCGTCCTCAACGCCTATCATTTCGACAATCTGGCGCGCTATGTCGAAAACGGCGGCGCGGTGCTCGTGGCGTCCGGCCCCGAATTCACCGGCGATTACTCGATTGCGAACCAGCGGAATTTCGCTTTCGTGCTGCCGGCCTCGCCCGCCGGACCGGCGATCACCGGCGCGTTCCGGCCACGTATCAGCGCTGAGGGCGCGCGCCACCCCGTCACCGCGACGCTTCCTGAGCAGGATTTCTGGGGACGCTGGCTGCGCCTTATTCCCGCATCGGTGCGCAGCGGCAGAACCCTGATGACGGATCAGGCGGGGCGCCCGCTTTTGATCCTCGACCGCGTCGGCGAGGGGCGCGTCGGTCTCCTGCAATCGGATCACGTCTGGCTGTGGGCGCGGGGCTTTGACGGCGGCGGGCCCCATGCGGAACTTTTGCGCCGCATCGCCCACTGGCTGATGAAGGAGCCCGACCTCGAAGAGGAAGGGCTGTTACTGCGCGAGGACGCCGGCGCCCTCGTAATCGAGCGGCGAACGATCGGCGAACAAGCCTCTCCCGTGCGCCTCATTGCGCCCGATGGGACACAAAGCGATGTCTCGCTCGCCGCCGGCAAACCGGGGCATTTTTCGGCGCGGATCGCGAATGCGCCGCGCGGCCTGTACCGCGCGCGCTCGGACAATCTCTTCGCGATCGGCGCTGTCGGCCTCGCCGCGCCGCTTGAGTTCGAGAATGTGGTTTCCGACCGACGGCCGCTCTCACCGGCGATCGTGGCGACCGGCGGCGGCGTTTTTCAGACCCGGCAGGACGGCGATGTCTCGATTCCGGACATTCGCCGGGTCGGCGCTGGCGCAGCGAAAGCGGGTCCTGGCTGGGCGGGACTCGTCGGGCGGCGGGCTTTCCAGACCGCGTCCGTAAGGGAGCGCCCTTTAGCCCCGCCGGCGGCTTGGCTCGCCGCGATCGGTTTCCTACTCCTTGCCGCCTGGCTCATCGAAGGCGGCTGGCGCAGTTCGGGCGGCAATCGCGCTTTGCAGCCTTCTGCTTAACCCCCTCTCAATTCAGGCGCCTTACCGTTGACGTCGGTGCGCGTCGGGGAAGTGCGGGAGTGTTGCGTTGTGGCGTCCGAGCTGGAGAAGCCGTCTATCGACGGAGAAAAAGAACGGCCAAAGCGCGGCCTGTCGGGGCTTTTTGGCTTCCGATCGGCGGCCGTTGAGGCCGAAGACCTGCCGGCGATGGACGTCGCGGGCGGCCTTGATCGCGCTTTGAGGCGCACCGGCGGCCGTGAATCGCCGCGCGCGACCGCCCCCCAACTCGACAACACGATCAAAGACGCGCTCGTCGCCATCGAGTCGGCGCTGTTTTCGATCGACCGCATTCGAGAAATCATCGAGCAGGCCTACGAGGTCGCCCTCTCCGCGCACGAAGCGGAGGAAGCCGGCGCGCGGGCGCTGCTCGCCGAGAGCTTCGACGAGCTGCGCCTTCAGATCAACGCGACGATCGACGCCATTGACGATCGCGCCGCGACGCTGATCGGCAAGAACTCGCGGCAGATCGACGTCAAGCTCGGCGGAAAGGCGAACTACTCAGTATCGCCCTTCCGTCTCGACGCCTCTCCGAAGGGCCTAAACATCACGCCGCCGCGCGACGCGTTCGAATCGTTCGACGAAATCAACGCCGCGCTCGACGAGCTAGACGTCGCGATCAAACGCGCCGACCGGGCCGCGAGCGCCTACTGCCGGGACGCCCAGTTCCTGATTCAGCGCCTTACCGGTGAAGCGGCGGCGGCCTAGGGAATGCCGATCAGCTTGTGCGTCTGGAGGCTGAGCCTCCAGCGCGGATGCGCTAGACAATAGGCGACAGCCGCGGCGGTATTCGCCTCGCGCTCCGGCCCGTCCATCGGCTGCAGGAAGAAATACCGGAAATCGAGGCCTTCGAACCGCTGCGGCGGCGCGTCCGCTTGCGGAAAGACGAGCTTCAATTCATCGCCCCGGCGCTGGGCAAGCGTTGCGTTCGATTTCGGGCTGACGCAGATCCAGTCGACGCCCGCGGGCGCGGCGATCGTGCCGTTTGTTTCAATCGCGATGCTCAAGCCTCGCTCATGCAGGGCGCCGATGAGCGCGTCATCAAGCTGGAGAAGCGGCTCGCCGCCCGTGCAGACGACGCGCGGGTTCCCGCCCGCGCCCGCCCATGTCGCACGCACATGGTCGGCGAGCGCCGCAGCGTCCGCGAACTTGCCCCCGCCCGGACCATCGACGCCGACGAAATCGGTGTCGCAGAAGGTGCAGACGGCGCCCGCGCGGTCGCGCTCAAGCCCGCTCCAGAGATTGCAGCCGGCAAAACGCAGGAAAACCGCCGGGCGTCCGGCCTCCGCCCCCTCGCCTTGCAGCGTGTAGAAACATTCCTTGACGGCGTAACTCACGCGCGTGAGCTCCGGTGCTCGATCCAGCCCTTCGCGCGAAGATCGCACGCCGGACACTCGCCGCATCCATATCCCCAGTCGTGACGAGTCGTACGCGCGCCAAGGTAACAGGAATGGGAATGTTCGATGATGAGATCGACAAGCGCCGCGCCCCCGATCTCCTCAGCAAATCGCCAGCTTTCCGCCTTTGACATCGCCATCAGCGGCGCCTCGAACCGGAGGTCGCAATCCAAGCCGAGACGGATCGCCCGCATCTGCGCATCGAGGGTTTCCTGACGGCAATCGGGATAGCCCGAGAAATCCGTTTCACACATGCCGCCGATGAGAACGCCGAGTCCGCGCTGATAAGCGAGCGCGGCCGCGAGCGTCAGGAAAATAAGGTTGCGGCCGGGCACGAAGGTTGTCGGCAGGCCGTCGTCGCCGACGGCGATCGGCGTCGCCCGCGTCAGCGCCGTTTCGCTTATCGCGCCGAGCGCCTTGAGATCTATGACATGATCCGCGCCAAGACGCGTGTTCCAGTCGGGATCGAGCGCGCGCAGCGCGGCGATCACATCGAGTCGCGTCACGAGCTCGACGGCGTGGCGCTGTCCGTAATCGAGGACGAGAGTTTCAACGCGACCAAAGCGCGCAAGCGCGCAAGCGAGCGCGATCGAGGAATCTTGTCCGCCTGAGAAGAGAACGAGGGCCGTTGAAGGGTCTAGCTTTCGCATGGCGTTTCGGACGGGCGGTGCGTAAGGTTTACGCTCCGATAGGGACAGCGATCCGGAGACGCAACATGGAGCCGATCGTCTTTCTTTATGTGACGGCGCCGGATGACGCCGCCGCCAGGCGCATCGCCGAGGCGCTCGTCGAGGGGCGTCTTGCGGCCTGCGTGAACATCCTGCCGCGCATCCGTTCGGTCTACCGGTGGAAAGGCGAGATCGAGCGCGCCGACGAGGCGGCGATGATCGTCAAGACGACCGCAGCGCGGGCGGTCGCCGCGCGCGCCTTGATCCAATCCCTCCACCCTTATGAAACGCCAACGATCGCCGCGCTGGCCGTCGATGCGGAACGTTCGGGCGAAAAATTCGTAGGGTGGATCGCATCGGAAACCATGGAAACGATTTCTTAACCCTACACTCGTATAAGTTGTGTCGTTGTCGCGGCGCAATCGTCTCCAGCCGACCGGGACCTGCTTCCCCTCACCAGCCAGCACCCGGGAGCGCCGCGACGACCACCGCTGAGCCGGCGCCCGCAATTCCCCATCGCGGCCGGCTTCAGGGGCGATTGGAAACCGCCTGCTCCTGCCCCAGCTGCGGGGGCGGCGGTTTCCGGTCTGCCCGTTCCGCAATCCAGTCCGCAATGTCGGCGATCGGGTCAGCGCGCTCGAGATCTGCAAGGATGAGGTGCCAGCTTCTGGGATAGGGCTTGGTTTCGACCGACCCCTGAAGGCGCGCGGCCGCCTTTCGCATCGCCCTCAAGGGAATAATGTCGTCCTTCTCGCCATATACGACGAGAAATGCGCCGCTTATGTCGTCGCTGGCGCGCCAACCCTCGCCCATCATCCGCACCGCGCCGAGCAGCGTGTCCAGCCGCGTGTCCTTGATGACGTTTGGATCCTCATACATCGCACGCAGGAACGAGATGTTGTCGGACGCCTGGCGACCGGCGCTTTCTCCCGTCAACGTTTTGCCGGGCGCGATGCTCGCTGCGATGTTGAGACTGATGCGATAGAGGATAGGCAATTGGGCGCCGCCCCATACACCCGGCGCCGCGAGAATGATCCCGTCGGCGTCGAGCGGGCGGTCGCGCTGCGCGGCCAGGACGACCGCCGCGCCCATCGAATGGCCGACCACGAAGACCGGCTTTCCGGGATTGGCGCGCCGCACCGCCTCGATGAAATCATGAAGGTCCTGCTTTAGCGCCGGCGCGCCCGGCCACCTTCCTTTCTCAGGCGAACGCCCGAAGCCGCGCTGGTCATAGGCGTAGGTGGTGATGCCGCGCGCGGCCCAATCGGGCGCTGAAAGCGAGAAGGCGTTTGCGTAATCGTTCATGCCATGCGCGGCGGCGACGATCGCGACTTCCTTCTGCGCGCGCCACACGGTCAGGCCGAGCCGGGCGCCGTCTGAAGCGATGAAAGCATCCGCGGCTAATTCCGGCGTCCTCGTCACCGGCGGCGCATCGGGGAAAGAGACGCAGCCCGCTGTCAGGACCGCAAGGACTACAAGACTATTCCGCGGCGCGGTCCATGGCCTCCAGCGCCTCCAGGCCGTCGAGAAACGCTTTCCTGTCAGCAGGCGAAAGACGCCGGAGAAGTCGGTCCTCATACCTTAGCGCGATGGCGGCGACACGCTGATAAACGGTTTCGCCATTCGCTGTCAGCCTCAGCGCGGCGACGCGGCGGTCCTCCGCCGTCTGGCGCTCGATGAGACCCTTTTCTTCCAGCGCCGTGACAGCGCGGCTCACCGCCATCTTGTCCATCGGCGTCATTGCGACGACATCGCGCGCGGCGACCGAAGGCGCCTGCGCCACCGCGGCGATGACGCGCCATTCCGGAATCGTGAGCCCCTCGTTTCGATAAGCCTCGCCAAGCTCCTCGCTCAATCGTCGGCCAAGCGCGACGATGCGGTAGGGCGTGAACTCGGCAAGCCTCAGCCGGGGTCGCTCGCTCATCGCTCAGGCCTTGAGGACGCCCCGGCGGATCTGGTCTTCCTCGATAGACTCGAAGAGCGCCTTGAAGTTGCCCTCGCCGAAGCCCTCATTGCCCTTGCGCTGAATGATCTCGAAGAAGATCGGCCCGATGGCATCCTGCGTGAAGATCTGGAGGAGCAGGCCCTGTCCTTGCGTCGGAGCGCCGTCGATGAGGATGGAGTTCCGATGCAGCCTTTCGAGGTCTTCGTCATGGCGGCCGACGCGCGCTTCGACCTTTTCATAATAGCTGTCGGGCGTCGACTGGAAGGGAACGCCGCGGCGACGCAACTCTTCGACTGTCGTGTAGATGTCGCTCGCGCCAAGTGCGATATGCTGGATCCCCTCGCCATTGTAGCGCGAGATGAACTCCTCGATCTGGGACTTGTCGTCCTGGCTTTCGTTAAGTGGTATACGGATCTTTCCGCATGGACTTGTCATTGCTTTCGAGACGAGGCCGGTGAGCTTTCCTTCGATGTCGAAATAGCGGATCTCGCGGAAATTGAAGATGCGCTCATAATAATCCGCCCACACAGCCATGTTGCCGCGGCGGAGATTGTGCGTCAGGTGATCAAGATAGGTGAGCCCGACCGCGTTCGCCTCGCGCTTCGCCCCCGGAATCGGTTCGAAGTCGACGTCGTAGATCGAGCGCGCGCCGTAGCGGTCGACGAGATAGACGTTGAGGCCGCCGATCCCCTCGATGCCGGGAATGTTGAGTTCCATCGGCCCGGCCTTGGCTTCTATGGGCCTCGCCCCGCGCCTGATCGCCTCGCGAAAGGCGAACGCGGCGTCCTTCACGCGGAACGCCATCGCATTGGCGCCGGCCCCGTGCTGGTTGCGGAAGGCGCCCGGCTGACCGGCCGTCTCGCGGTTGAGGAGGAAATTGATGTCGCCTTGGGCGAAATGGACGACGTCCTTCGATCGGTGTCGGCCGACCGCGGTGAAGCCAAGGGTCTCGAAAAGGCGTGCCAGCGCGTCGGGGTCAGGGCCCGTATATTCGACGAATTCGAAGCCGTCGGTGCCTAAGGGGTTCTCGAAGAGGTCGGCCATGGGGCGCTCCTGAAAGCGCCGTTAGTAACACGCGTTACTAATTCGGCCAACCCTCGCCTATTTCGGCGTCCGGTTCGCAGCGATGACGAGCGATCGGCCCACTGTTTCCGGCGTAATTTCGGGCAGGAAGCGTTCCTGCAGTTCGGCGGCGATTTCGCTGATTCGCCATTCGACCATCACCGCGCCGCGGTCGACGACCTTCGACAGCATTTCGTTGTATTTGAACCGTCCCTTGAAGTCCGGATGGCGCTCGAGAACCCGCAAGCAATTCGCGAGGTCGTTATAGGGCCGTCCCTCATCGAAGCGCAGATTCGCCCGCGCCCATTCAGCGTCGCCGCTTGCCTCGCTGCGCACCGGGGTTTCGAGTTTCGTCGCCTGCATCCGCCACCCCTTTGTTAGGCGCCGTCCGCGCTGCCCCCGCGGTTTGGCTTCAGCGCACAATGCGGTCTAAGTTGAACAGAATTCTTAACGAGCGGGTCGGCGATGAAGCTTTTCGGGTACTGGCGGTCGAGCGCCACCTATCGCGTGCGGATCGCCATGGAGCTCAAGGGCCTCGAATTCAGTTACCAGCCCATCAACCTTCTGAAGGGCGAACAGCGCTCGCGGGATTTCTTGCGCCGCAATCCGCAAGGGCTCGTTCCAGCGCTGGAGACCGAGGAAGGGTCGGTTCTCACCCAGTCGATCGCGATCGTCGAGTATCTCGAGGAGCGCTATCCGGAAGTTGCGCTCCTGCCGGCCGAGGCGGCCGCGCGCGCCCATGTTCGCGCGATTGCTGCGACGATCGCCTGCGAGGCTCAGCCCTTCATGAACCTCCGTATGCAGAAATACCTGAAGGAGGAACTCGACTTCGACGATGCGGCGATGAAGGCCTGGCTCGATCGCTGGGCGGGCGGCGCGATGGAGTCTGTCGAGGCTCTCGTCGCCCGCTACGAGGGCGATTTTTGCGTCGGCGACAAGCCGACGCTCGCCGACGCGTTCCTCGTGCCCCAGATGTACGGCGCGATGCGTTTCGGCGTCGATCTTTCCCGCACGCCCAAGCTGAAGGCGATTCACGAGCGCTGCTCGGCGCTCGAGGCCTTCAAGCGCGCGCACCCCGAAAACCAGCCGGACGCCGTCAAGTCATGACCATTGAGCCCCTTATCTTCGCCATCGGCGAAAAGAAGCCGAGGATCGACGCCACCGCCTTCATCGCGCCGGGCGCGGTCATTTGCGGCGATGTGGAGATCGGCCCCCAGGCGTCGATCTGGTACGCCTGCGTCCTGCGCGGCGACACCAACAAGATCGTCGTCGGCGAGGGATCGAACGTGCAGGACGGAACGATCATCCATGTCGATGCGCCGGAATATGGCGGCTCGCCGACGATCATCGGCCGGTACGCCCTCATCGGACACAAATGCATGCTGCATGGCGCGACGGTCGAGGACGAGGGCTTCGTCGGCATGGGCGCGACGATGCTCGACGGCTCGGTCGTGAAGACGGGCGCGATGCTCGCCGCCGGCGCTTTCCTGTCGCCGAAGAAGATCGTGCCAGCCGGCGAAATGTGGGCGGGCATGCCGGCGCGCAAATTCCGCGATCTCCGCGACGGCGAGGACAAAATGGCGCTTGGCGGCGCGCATCACTACATTGAGGAGGCGCGCGCGCATGCGCTCGCATTGCAGAAGCGCTGACGCCGCCGATGGAAATGACCGCGTCCGATCCGGCGCAAGCCGCCGCCGACAGCAAGCGCGAGCGCCTTGTCATCGGCGCCTCGTCGCTAGGCACCATGTTCGAGTGGTACGATTTTTTCCTCTACGGCGCGCTTGCGACCTATATCGCCAAACACTTCTTTTCCGGCGTCAACGAAACGACTGCCTTCATTTTCGTGCTCGCCGCCTTCGCCGCCGGCTTCATCGTGCGGCCCTTGGGCGCGCTCGTCTTCGGGCGCATAGGCGACGTTGTCGGACGCAAGAACACCTTTCTCGTCACCATGGCGCTGATGGGCGTTTCGACATTCGTCGTCGGCCTTCTTCCCAGTTACGCCGATATCGGAATCGCCGCGCCGATCCTCCTCATCATCTTGCGGCTTATGCAGGGGCTTGCGATCGGCGGAGAATATGGCGGAGCGGCCATCTATGTCGCGGAGCACGCCCCGGCGGAAAAACGAGGCTTCCAGACGAGCTTCATCCAGACGACCGCCGTGCTCGGCCTCATCCTGTCGCTCGTCGTCATCATGGGCGTGCGCGCGCTGATCGCGCCGGAAGCTTTCGGCGCGTGGGGATGGCGGATTCCGTTCCTCGTTTCAATCTTCCTGCTCGTGATCTCGCTCTGGATTCGCCTGAAGCTCAATGAGAGCCCCGTCTTTCAGAAGATGAAGGCGGAGAGCGCGACATCGGCGGCGCCCTTCGCCGAAGCGTTCGGGAACTGGGCCAATTTAAAGCTCGTGCTGATCGCGCTTTTCGGCGTCGTCGCGGGCCAGGCCGTCTCGTTCTACGCCAGCACGTTCTACATGCTGTTCTTCCTCGAGCGCGTATTGAAGGTCGACGGCTTCATCGCGAACACGATCGTGCTTGCCGCGTTGATGATCGGCGGCCCATTTTACATACTTTTCGGCTGGCTTTCCGACCGCGTCGGCAGGAAGCCCGTCATCATGGCCGGCCTCATCGCCACGACCGTGACCGCGTTTCCGGTCTTTCATGCGCTATCGGCGGCGGCAAACCCGGCGCTCGCCGCCGCGCAAAAGGCGACGCCAGTCATCGTCGCCGCCGACCGGGCGTCCTGTTCGCTGCAGTTCGATCCCGTCGGACGCAACAAGTTCGACCGAACCGCCTGCGACATCGCCAAGGCTTATCTCACGCGCGCAGGCGTTTCTTATGCCAACGCCCCGCTTGCCGCGGGAGCCGAGATCCGCATCGGCCAGCGTGTCATCGCGGCGCCCGACCCCGCCGGGCTCGACGCCGAGGCGCGCAAGGCGGCGATCGCGGAGTTCAGCGCGGCGGTCGACGGCGCCCTGAAGGCATCCGGTTATCCCGCGAGCGTCGACCCCCAACGCATGAACAGGCCGGCGATGATCGCGCTGATCGCGTTCTTCGTCATGGTGCAGACGATGTGCTACGGGCCGCTCGCGGCAATGCTGGTCGAACTCTTCCCCGCGCGGATTCGGTATACGTCGATGTCGCTGCCCTATCACATCGGCAATGGCTGGTTCGGCGGCTTCCTGCCGACGACGGCCTTCGCGATCGTCGCCGCGACGGGCGATACGTTCGCCGGCCTCTGGTATCCGGTGATCGTCGCCGGCGGATCGTTCCTGATCGGCCTTGCGTTCCTGCCGGAAACACGCGGGCGCGCCGTCGCGCACTGACAATCCTTTAGCGTCCGAAGCCAGCGGCCAGCAACGCGAAGATCACGATCCCAAGCCCGATGCGATACCAGGCGAAAGGCGCAAGGCCGCGCCGCGCAATGAAGCCGATCACCGCTTTTACGACGATGAGCGCGGCGACGAAGGCGGCGACAAACCCGACCGCCACCATTGCGAGGCCGTCCGCCGATATGTCGCCGCGCGCCTTCCAGGCGGCGTACGTCGTCGCTCCGACCATTGTAGGAATGGCGACGAAAAAGGAAAACTCCGCCGCTGCGACCGCCGAGAGCCCGAGGAGTCGCGCGCCGATGATCGTCGCGCCCGATCGCGAGACGCCCGGAATGAAGGCAAGGCACTGGACGGCGCCGATCTTGAGCGCGGTCAGCGCATCGACATTGTCGGCGCTGTCGAACCTCACCGGCTGCGCGCGCTTTTCAAGAACGAGGATCGCGACGCCGCCGAGGATAAGCATCGTCGCGACGATTGAAGGCCGGAACAGTTGCTCGCGCACGGTGTCGCCGGCGACAATGCCGAGCACCACCGCCGGCGCAAAGGCGGCGAGGATGCTGACGGCGAACCGGCGCGCGCCGGGATCGCTGAAAAGGCCGAGGGCCTTGCCCCAGAGCCGGCCCCAATAGGCGACGCAGACAGCAAGGATCGCGCCGAGCTGAATGCAGATTTCGAAAACGCGCCCTGGCGGCGTGTCCACGCGGAAGAAATCGACCAGGACGACGAGATGGCCTGTCGACGACACCGGGATGAATTCGGTCAATCCCTCAACAACGCCGAGGAGGAGCGCGGCGACGAGGAACCCCTCCGTTGCCGCATCGGTCGCATCCATTGGGCTTTGCTGCATCGACTACGCCGCAGGAAGAGGGGCGGCCAAACGCCGCCGAAGCCCCGCCTAGGCCGCTTCGCCTTACAAAACAATGAAGCCGGCGCGTTAGAGCGCCACTTTGAAGGGCGCCTCGGTCTGCGCCTTCACGTCATCGAGGCTGACGCCGTCCGCAAGCTCGATCAGCGTCATGCCCCTGCCGCGCTCGATCTCGAAGACGCCGAGATTGGTGATCGCCATGTCGACCACTTGTTTGCCCGTCAGCGGCAGCGAGCATTCTCTCAGGAGCTTTGGCTCGCCCGTCTTCGAGGCGTGGTCCATCACAACGACGACGCGCTTGACGCCCGCGACGAGGTCCATCGCGCCGCCCATGCCTTTGACCATCTTGC
>FRDC01000238.1_pt1 | contig 23884 bp, 17 predicted proteins | sample 1106171 | NCBI WGS metagenome assembly FRDC01 (sample SAMEA3930566, study PRJEB13176) | freshwater metagenome | biome: Drinking water system; feature: drinking water; material: water | place: Singapore | collected 2014-12-20 | reverse complement strand
GGCATCATCGGCCTCCGCAGGTGATGCCCTTGCACGCCGTTCCGGTATTGTTCGTCCTGAGCGTTGCTTGGCGTACCTCCCACGCTATGCCCTCAAAATGACTACCGTGAACGCCGCTTGGGCGGTCGCCGCCGCGAGCGCCGCGCGCGGCTCCGCGCCGCGCGTTCAACGAGCCAGTTCGATCTCGGCTGGTGTGGCGAGCGCGCTCCATGCTCGATCAGTGGAGAGCGCAACACCGCCACGGCTGATTGCCAGCGCCAGGCAGGCGCGATCGCCGAGCGATAGTCCGGCGGCGCGCGTCTCGGCGCGGAGCAGCCCGGCGGTCATGGCCTGTTCGCGATCTATTGGCACGACCGCGACATCGAGTTGCGCCATGATCTCGCGGATCTGGTCAGGCGGGGCGCCGCGGTCGACCAGCTTGGCGACAACCTCGCTAAAGTTGACCGCGCTGAGCAAGGCACCGCTCATCCGCGCCGCGACATGGTCTGCGCCGGGCTCGTCGAAGAAGGCCGCGAGCACCGCCGAGGCGTCGAGAACGACCGGCTTGTCAGTCACGCGCCGCCTCCGCGCGGCGATCGGCGATCAGCTCGTCTGCAACCGAGCCGCCACGCGGTGCGTAGGGCTGGAGCATCGCCTGAATGCGCTTCAGAACGTCCCGGCGCGGACGAACGTGCAGCTCACCGTCGACGACACGCATGACAACCTGATCGCCGTCGGTCAGTCCGAGTTCGCGGCGGACGTCGGCGGGCAGCTGCAACCGTCCACCGCTCACCAGCCTGCCGTTATGCGCATTCATCTGTCGGAGCCTTTGAGTCGATACACACTGTGGTTTAATGTACAAGCATGCCCCCAACCCGACAAGCGCTTAACGTGTGTCCGATCATGGGAGCCTGTCATCACCACAACAAATCCGGGATACACGGAAGAGGTGTTTGATGGACGCTGAACCCACGCTCAACATGACCGCCCTAAGCGACGGCGTCGCCGCGGCTGTCGCCGGCGATGTCCGCGAGCTCGTCGGCCCCGCGCGCACGGTCGACACGGCCCTGATCGATGCGGCCACGCGCGGCTGGTCGGCGAACACGCAAAGGGCGTTCCGCTCGGACCTCGCACTCTGGGCCGACTGGTGCCGGCGGCAGGGGATCGGCGCGGCGGCTGCAGGTCCGAGCGACGTCACGCGCTGGCTGCGCCAGCTCGGCGGAACCGAGCCGTCGCAGGAGCGCCCGCGGGCGATGGCGACGATCGAGCGCTATCTGGTCCATATCGGCTGGGCCTATCGCATCGCCGGACTCGCCGATCCGACTTCGGCTCCGTTGGTCAAGCTCGAAAAGAAGGCGCTGCGCAAGGCGCTCGGCGTCCGCCAGCGTCAGGCGCGCGCGATCCGGTTCAAGGGCGACATATCCGATCTCGACAGCCCCGCGAGCGGCGTGTGCCTCGCCCATCTCATCAAGGCCTGCCGCCGCGATCTGTTGGGCCTGCGCGATGAAGCGCTGCTCCGGGTCGCCTATGACAGCGCCGCGCGCCGCTCCGAGCTGGTCGCGATTCTCATCGAGCACATCGACGGCCCTGACGAAACCGGCGCCGGCACGCTGTTCGTGCCACGCAGCAAGACCGATCAGGCAGGGGAGGGGGCCTATGCCTATCTCTCGCCGGCCACCATGCGCGCGATCACCCGCTGGCGCACCGCCGCGCGGATCGAGCGGGGGCCGCTGCTCCGCCGGGTCGAGGTCCACTTCGATGGGTCGGTGGCAGCGGTCGGCAGCGACGCGCTTCATCCCGGCAGCATCAGCCTCATCTACCGCCGGCTGATCCGCGCCGCGCACGCGAAGAAGTTCCTGGGTGCGATGGGCGAGACCGAGCTCGAGCGCTGGGTCAAGGCGGTGTCGAGCCACTCGATCCGGGTCGGGGTTGCGCAGGACAACTTCGCCGCCGACGAAAGCCTCCCCGCGATCATGCAGGCCTATCGCTGGCGCGACCCCAAGACCGTGCTCCGCTATGGTGCCAGGCTCGCCGCGAAGAGCGGGGCGAGCGCGCGGATGGCGGCAAGGTTGGCGGGGGAGATATAGAACACCACTGCGGTTCTTGGCGACCGAACCCCTCATGGCTAATGCCACAGTTTCTCCGACCGCCTCGCCCGCTAGGTCAAGTCGGTCGCGTGCGATCGGGTTAATGATGGGCGCGCAAATCCGAAAATTGTCGTATCAGGTGTTCAGCATGCCACCTCTGCCAATTCGCGCGCACGACATCACCCTTTGGGCTGACACCGTCCAGGCTCGCTCGCTGCTGCCCGTCCTGATGCGCCGCTTGATCCATGAGGGGGCACAAGCGCTCGCGGCCGTTGACTTTCCCGGACATGATGAAGCGCAGCGACCCGGGTGGGACGGCTGGACGGTCGCGGGAGAGGCGGGCGCTTGGGTGCCGGCGGGCGCGACCGGGTGGGAGCTCAGCGTATCGCAAGATAACCCGGGCAAACCGAACCGGGACTGGACTCAACGTCGTTCGCTTCCCCCGGATGAACGCGCGCAAACCAGCTTCGCGTTCGTCACCGCGCGTTGCTGGCGCGGCAAGACACGCTGGGCCGAGGAGGGACGCCGCGAAGGTTTGTGGGCCGACGTGCGCGCCTACGACGCTGAAGACTTGGCGCAGTGGCTCGAACAATCGCCCTCGACCCAGCTTTGGTTGGCGGGCGTGCTGGGGTGGCCCGTCGAGGGGTTGCAGACGCTCGACGATGCCTGGGCTGCTTGGGCGGGGGTTTGCCGGCCCATTCTGTCGATCAAGCTGTTCGACGAGGCCGTCGCAGCGGCGGCAGGGAGACTCGCCGACTGGCGCCGGGCGCCTGCGGATCGCCCCTATATCGTGACGGCGGATTCGGTGGGCGAGGCGGTTGCCTTCGTCTTCGCCGCGCTGGAACCGGCGGAGCGGGAGCGGGCGATTGTGGTTCAGCAAGACGGCGCCTTGCCTGGCCTGCTGGCGGCGCGCCCATCTGGCCTTCTCATCATTGCCGACGCCCGCGCGGAAGCTGGCGCCGCAGCAGCGGCCTGCCGTCATCATATCCTGCTTGCTCGAACACACGTCACCGTCCCGGCTGAAGCTGACGTCCGGCTCGGACCCATCAGCTATGGCGCCTTCAAGGCCGCGCTCATCGACATGGAGGTGCCCGAGCACGATCTGGACCGGATCGTCAGCGAAGCCGGTAGCGCGCCGACAATTCTACGAAGACAGCTCGCCATCGCCCCGGAGCTGCGCGTGCCCGATTGGGCCCGTGATGCCGATCTTCGGCGCAAGCTGGTGCCGATCCTTCTGGCCGGGGCCTGGCGGTTGGGCGATCCTGGCGACGAGGCCTGTGTCGTCGAGATGGCGGGCAAACCCATCGCCGAGATTGAGCGGGATCTGGCTGAACTGGCCGCGTTGCCCGACGCGCCCGCTTGGGCCGCCGGCGGCTTTCGTGGCGTCGTCTCGCGCAAGGACGCTCTGTTCGCGATCCACCAAGCGATCACCGAACAGGATCTGCGCAATTTTCTGGCGGTTGCCGAGCTCGTCCTGACGCTCGACGATCCGCGGCTCGATCTGCCCGAGGAAAATCGATGGGCTGCCGGCATTTACGGGGTCCAGAGGGAGGTCAGCGGCGCGCTGACCGATGCGATCGGTGATCTATTGGTGTTGCTGGCCCTTGAGGGCGACCGGCTATTCGGCGCGAGGCTTGGCCCGGTGGCGGTTCGCGTGGAAAGTCTGGTGGCAAAAGTGCTCAAGGACGCGCCCCCGCGACGCTGGCAGGCGATGAGCCATTTGCGTTGGCTCGCCGAGGCCGCGCCCGACGCCTTTCTCGATGCGATCGAGGCGGATTTGCGTCGCGAAGAACCGGCCGTGTTCGCGCTGCTGCGACCGGTTGTGTCGCCCATGAGCGGGTGCGAGCGCACCGAATTGCTTTGGGCGCTGGAGCTTCTGGCATGGGAGCCTCGCCGGTTCCCGAGAGTGTTCACCATTCTCGCCAAGCTGAGCGAGGTTCCGATCGACGATAATTGGGTCAACAAGCCGGCTGCATCGCTTGAATCGCTCGTGCGTTACTGGCTGCCGCAGACGGCTGCTATCGTCGAAGAGCGCATTGCCGTCGTGCGGGCTTTCGCTGCGACGCGCTCGCCAATCGCCTGGGATTTGTTGCTGGCGCAGCTTGCGCGATATGGGCACGCCACACCCAATGTCCGCCCACGTCGACGCGCGGTGGCGGCGGGCGCCGGCGGACGGCCGCTTTATGAAGATGCGCGAGCCTTCGTGCTGGCAACGCTCGATCTCCTGCTTGAATGGCCCGATTACAGGGTTGAGCAGCTTGGCGACATCCTAAGTATCATCGACGAACTTCCCAATGAGCACGCCACGACATTGCTCGAGCGCGCCGAGCGATGGGCCGAGACCGCTTCAGATTCAGACCGTGCCACTTTGCGGGAACTACTGCGCCGCGATGTGCGGCTGTGGCGGGCCAAAACCTCAGAGGGCGACAACATTGCGCCTTGGTGGCGGGAGCCGTTGCTTGAGCTCCTCGAGCGGTTGACCCCTACGGACCTGATCGAGCGCCATCGTTGGCTCTTCGCCGAGCACTGGGTCGAAGACCCTGACAGCGATCTCAACGACGTAGAGCATTGGCGCAAGAACGCCGAACGGGTCGAGATCAGAAGGACAGCGGCGCTGAACGAGGTGCTCGCCGCATATGAAACCGACGGCGTCGTTGCGCTCATCGCCGGCGGCAATGCCGGCTGGTGGATCGGGCGTTTGCTTGCGAAAGTCGAGGAAGGGCGACGCGAATATTGGGTGCGGACATTGCTGGCGCGCGACGACCTCGCGGGCAAGGCGGACCCGGTGATCAGCGGGGTGCTGTGCGCCGCCGATCCCACCGCGCGCACCGCTCTTCTTGCTCGCCTGCTCGACGACCCTGCGTTATCGACTGCTGACCGATTGCGTGCGCTGCTGGCCGCTCCATGCGATCACACCACCTGGCAGTTGCTCGCCGATCGCGGCTCAGCGCTCCATGGCGGCTATTGGCGCAAGGCGGCGACGGACGCCTATGGGCTGCCGGCGCCCGACGTCGCCTTCATGGTCGATCGGCTGCTGGAGGCTGACCGACCATTCATGGCGTTGCGAACGCTTCATCTGATCGTCGAAGACGTAGAGCCGGCGTTGCTTGGGCGGGTACTGCGGGCCATACGCGCCTCGAAGGGTGATGATATTGCGGAGGCAAAGCCCAGTGGTTGGTCTCTGGGTAGGGCGATCGCGCGCGTAGCCGCCGACGAGGTGCTCCCCCGCGCCGAGCTCGCTCGGCTCGAGTTCAGCTTCTTCACACTCCTCGAGCACGACATGCACGGCACCCCCAACCTAGACCGCGAGCTCGCTGCCAACCCCGGCGATTTCCTCGAACTTGTCCGGATGGTGTACAAACGCGACGACGGGCTGGTGGATCACGAGGGCGCAACCGAACTGGCGGGCTACAACGCGTGGCGGATTTTGCATGAAGGCAGGCGTGTCCCGGGGACGGCGGAGGACGGCTCGATCGATGTCGGCGCGCTGTTGGCCTGGATCGACGCTGCACGGGCACTCGGGAAGGAGTTTGCGCGATCGGTCATGACAGATCAGTCAATTGGGACGATGTTGTCCGCAGCGCCTACCGGTACAGACGGACATTGGCCGCACGAAGCTGTCCGCCACGCGCTCGACCAGCTGTCATCAGACCATATCGCGACGGGGTTCATGCTGGGAAAGCGAAACGCGCGCGGCGTCGTGACGCGCGGGCCAGGTGGCGACCAGGAGCGGGCGCTGGCGGCGCGGTTCCGCGCTGGTGCCGACGCGATGCGGCCGGCTTATCCCTTTACCTCGCGCGCCTTGGACCAGATCGCTACCGACTATGAGTATGAGGCGCTCCGGTGGGACGGCGAGGACCAAGTCGATCGGCGCCTAGGGCGAAGATAATTTCTTGTTACTTCACCACCGGTAGCGCCCATCGCCTCACGTCTATGTACACAACGACAATAAATACGCGCATCGAGAATCGTCCGGCACCGATTACGCTAACACCCAAACGATCGATTTCGATACGGGGTCATATAAGACGGTGTAGCAGGGGTCGTGCGCGGATCAAAACACTTTATCTGACGTGCGCCCCTGGAATGTGACCGATTTTGGGTAGAGTCGGCCTCGAAGGAGTCGGACGTAATGAAGCGGAGCAGGTTCAGCGAAGAATAGATCATCGCGATTTTGAAGGGACAGGAAGCCGGGATGGCGACGGCGGATGTGTGTCGTCGTCACGGGATCAGCTCGGCGACGTTCTACAAGTGGAAGTCGAAGTACGGCGGGTTGGAGGTATCCGAGGCGCGGCGTCTGCGGGCGCTCGAGGAGGAGAATGCCCGGCTAAAGAAGCTGCTGGCCGAGGCGATGCTCGACAATGTCGTATTGAAGGATCTGGCGTCAAAAAAATGGTGACGCCCGGCGCGAAGCGGGAAGCGGTCGCCCATGCCCGTGAACATCACGGGCTGAGCGAGCGTCGGGCGTGCAGTCTGATCGGCGTGAGCCGGCGGGTGATCCGGTATCAGTCGACCACGGGCGATGATGCGCCCTTGCGGGCGCGGTTGCGTGAGCTGGCGGCACAGCGCCGCCGGTTCGGCTATCGTCGGCTGGGCTATCTTCTGGCGCGGGAGGGCATGACGCCCAACCACAAGAAGCTGCGGCGCATCTACCGCGAGGAGAATCTGCGGGTGCGTCGTCGCGGCGGCCGCAAGCGAGCGCTGGGCACCAGGTCGCCGATGGTGCTGCCGGATGGACCCAACCAGCGCTGGTCGCTGGACTTCGTCTCTGACACGCTGATGTGCAGCCGTCGCTTCCGCATCCTGTGCGTGGTCGACGATTACACGAGGGAATGCCTCGCGCTGGTGGCCGACACATCGCTGTCGGGCATGCGGGTCCCGCGCGAACTGACACGGCTTATCGGGCTGCGCGGCAAGCCGCATACGGTGGTCAGCGACAACGGGACGGAACTGACCTCGTCGGCCATCCTGCGCTGGTCGCAGGAGCGCCGTGCCGAGTGGCACTACATCGCACCGGGCAAGCCGATGCAGAACGGCTTCGTCGAGAGCTTTAATGGTCGCTTGCGCGACGAATGCCTCAATGAGACGCTGTTCACGTCGCTGGCCCACGCCCGCTTCGTGCTCGACGCTTGGTGGCACGACTACAACCACGTGCGGCCCCACTCGAAACTGGGCGGGAAGACCCCCGCCGAGATCGCCGGCCAACGTGTCCGGGGGCATGCCCCCGGATACGTTGCCATCCCATCAACCAACCATCATGAAGGAGCCGGACTCTACCTCTGACTGGTAACAATCAGGGGCGCACGTCAATCGATTAGGGCACATATGAACAGCGAATCAGCAAATTAAAAGGCTTATCCCTTTTTGGCATCTCCAATCGCCACCAGCTCAGAAAGCTCACTTTCTTTTCGTCCTGCCAAATTCTTATCGAGCCGCGTAAGAAATTCACCTTTCGGTATCAGATCCCAACGGATATATACCGCAGCTAAAGTTAGATTTTACTCGGCTTGCTGTTGACTGAAATTCCTGATCCGTAATATTGTAGAGTTGGCAACGTCAGCAATGCGGTTACAACCGGTCAGCGTCATCGCCACGCGCATTTCCGCAGCGAAAAGCTGAAGCAAATGCGCCACGCCTGCTTCGCCGCGCGCTGACAGTGCATAGGCCCAGGCACGGCCAAGCAGCACACCATGGGCGCCGAGCGCAAGCATCCGAATTACGTCAAGGCCTGAGCGAACGCCGCCATCGGCCAATATGGTCAACCGATCGCCGGTTGCATCGACAATCGGCGGCAGCGCATCGACCGTCGCGGGGACGCCATCGAGCTGGCGGCCGCCGTGGTTCGACACAACGATGCCGTCAGCGCCTAGCGCCGCCGCCGCGCGCGCATCCTCTGGGTCGAGTATGCCCTTGATGACGAGGGGGCCGTCCCATTCGGCGCGGATGAAGTCGAGATCGGCCCAAGTGACGCTCGCATCGAAATTGTCGCGCATCCAGCCCAGAAAATCCTCCAGGCCACTCTTTTCGCCCAAAACCGGCGCGATGTTGCCGAGCTGGTGCGGGCGACCATTGACACCGACCTCCCACGCCCAACGGGGACGGCACGCTGCCTGCCACCAGCGGCGGAGATCGGTGACGAAGCCGCTTGAACCCGACAGCCCCGAATGCACGTCGCGATATCTCGAGCCGGGTACGGGCATGTCCACCGTAAAAAGCAGCACCGAGCAACCCGCGGCGCGCGCCTGCGCCAGAAGTTCGCGCATGAAGCCGCGATCCCGGATCATGTAGAGCTGAAACCACAAGGGCCGCGAACTTGCTGGCGCCACCTCTGCCAGCGGGCAGCACGATACGGTCGACAGGCAAAAGGGCACTCCCGCCGCCGCCGCCGCCCGCGCCGCCTGCACTTCGCCCCGGCGAGCATTCATGCCCGCAAGCCCGATCGGAGCGAGCGCCACCGGCAGGCTCATCGCTTCACCCAGCAGAGCAGTTGAAAGATCGACTCCGTCGACGCCGCTCAACACGCGCTGCCGCAGCATGACCGCCTGAAGGGCCTCGACGTTGCGGCGCAAGGTGACTTCAGCATAGCTGCCGCCATCTATGTACTCGAACAGAAAGTGCGGCAGACGCCGTCGTGCCAACACGCGATAATCGGCGGCCGAAGCGGCACGGCGGATCATGGGAGACTCACCGGGCCCTTGCGGCGGTGACGGCGCCGCGCGCGTCCGCAACGTTGCTGGTCGCGACAATCGTCATCGTGGGTCAATACGGTTGATAAGATTCTCGAGCCATTCCTGCCGACCCGATCTCGTTGCAGGCGCAAAGCGGCGTGCCTCGGCGAGATCGGCAAGGCCAGCAAGATCGAGAGTCGAAATCTCGACGCCAGCCACCGTACCCCAATCCGCATAGCGCGTGGCCCGGAACGCATCGATACGACCGTCTTCGATAATGGCCGCCGCTTTCAAAAGGGCCTTGGCGAGTGCGTCCACCGCGCCGACATGGCCGTGCAGCAGGTCGATCGCGTCGATCGACTGGCGGCGGATCTTGGCGTCGAAGTTGAAACCGCCCGTCGTGAAGCCGCCGGCGCGCAATATTTCGAGCATCGCCAGGGTAAGGCTTTGGACCGAATTTGGAAATTGATCAGTGTCCCAACCATTTTGCGGATCGCCGCGATTGGCGTCGATCGACCCAAAGATGCCAAACGCCGCGGCAACGGCGATTTCGTGTTCGAAGCTGTGGCCCGACAAGGTGGCATGGTTGGCCTCGATATTGACCTTCACCTCGCCCTCCAATCCATAACGCTGCAAGAACCCATAAACGGTCGCGGCGTCGAAATCATATTGATGCTTGGTCGGCTCGTGCGGCTTGGGTTCGATCAAGATGGTGCCGCCAAAGCCGATCTTGTGCTTGTGCTCGACGACCATCGCCAAAAAGCGGCCGAGCTGATCGAGTTCGCGGCGAAGATCGGTGTTGAGCAGCGTGTCATACCCCTCGCGACCGCCCCAAAGCACATAATTGGCACCGCCTAGCCGGTGCGTCGCCTCGATCGCGTCGCGGACCTGCGCAGCGGCCCAGGCAACCACCTGCGGATCAGGATTGGTCGCGGCGCCGGCGGCGTAGCGGGGATGGCCGAACAGGTTAGCGGTACCCCATAACAGCCTGCGGCCGCTTGCCTGCTGCAAAATTTCCAGGTGATCGACCGCCTCGGCGAAATGGCGGCGAAAGGCAGCGATGTCCTCAGCATCGGCCATCACGTCGACGTCGTGGAAGCAGTAGAACGGCAAATCGAGCTTGGAAAACAGCGCGAAGGCCGCCGCGCGCTTCATCGCTGCGGAGCCGGCGTCGTTCGCGCCGGCGTGCCACGGACGGGCGAAGGTGCCGGCGCCGAATACGTCGGATCCCGGCCAGCAGAAGCTGTGCCAGAAGCAGACTGCCATGCGGAGCTGATCCTCCATCCGCTTACCGAGTACGATGCGGTTCTTGTCGTACCAGTGATAGGCAAGGTCGTTGTCGCTGTCGGGCCCTTCGTAACGGACCGTGTCGAACGCATCAAAATAGCTCATGACAGCCCCTTCGTGGTGTTGCCGGGAAAAATTTATCAACGCAGCGCGTCGCGCAGCACGGGGTAGAGCGCGCGGAACCGCGCATGCTTGCGCGCGGCTGGCTCGATCAGCGCCGGATCGGGCTCGACACGGTGAACAAGCGTCGGCACCGTCGCCACCGCCTCGACCGGCGCGCCCCCGGCGATGCGCGCCAGTCGCCCCGCGCCATAAGCCGGGCCGACCGCCGCATCGCGCCGATAATCGAGCGCGCGGCCGAGCGCCGCCGCCAGCACCGTGCCCCATAACCGCGACCGCGCGCCGCCGCCGATCACCGCGATGTCGTCAATCGCGGCGCCAGCTTGATCAAGGACCGCCGCACCGTCGGCGAAGGCAAAAGCGACGCCTTCGAGCACCGCGAGGATGAGACGGCCCGGATCGCTGTCGTGCTCGAGGCCGACCCAGGCGCCGCGCGCGGAGGGGTCGTTGCGCGGTGTCCGTTCGCCCGACAAATAGGGCAGGAATAGCTCCGGGCCGGCAAAGGGCGGATGGCCGCCGGCGGCTTCGAGCGCTTGCGCGACGTCTCCAAATCGCAGCGTCCGCGCCGCCCAGTCGAGCGCCGACGCCGCGCTCAGCAGCACCGCCATCTGATGCCAGCGTCCGGGCAGCGCGTGGCAGAAACTGTGCGCGCCGCTATCGGGCGCGGCGAAGAATTGGTCGTTCGCGACGAACAGTACGCCCGAGGTGCCGAGCGAAAGCGACGCCGCACCCCCGCCGATCACGCCCGATCCGACCGCACCCGCCGCATTGTCGCCCGCGCCCGCGGCGACCGGCACCGCATCCATCCCCCAATCGCCAGCAACCGTCGGGCGCAACCGGCCGGTAAAGGCGGTGCCCTCGAACAGCTTTGGCATGTGGCGTTCATCCAACTGCGTCGCGGCGAGCATTGTGGACGACCATCGCCGTCCGGCGACGTCGAGCCATAGGGTGCCGCTGGCGTCGGACAGGTCGGTCGCCTTGTCGCCGGTCATCAGCAGACGGACATAATCTTTGGGCAGCAGTACGCTTTGAGTGGCTGCGAAAACATCGGGCTCAGCGCGCGCGGCCCAAAGCAATTTGGGGGCGGTGAACCCCGGCATCGCCGCGTTGCCGGTGATCCGTCGGCTCGCGGGCTCGCGCCGTTCCATTTCCGCGCACGCCGCGGCGGCGCGGCTGTCATTCCACAGGATTGCCGGGCGTAGCGGCCGATCATCGGCACCCAGCAAGGTCGCGCCGTGCATTTGCCCGCTGAGCCCGATCGCACGGACAGCCGCGCGGCCGCGCGCCGGCAGCGCGATCACCGATTGCTGCGTTGCCGACCACCAGTCGTCCGGATGCTGTTCGGACCAACCCGGACGCGGCCGGTGCACCGAGAGCGCGGCTTGCGTCTGGGCGAAGACCTCCCCATCGCCGTCAACCATAACGGCCTTCACCGCCGAGGTGCCGATGTCGATGCCCAGCCACATCAGCCGATCTCGTGCGGACGGTAGCGCAGTTCGACCGCGAAGGTCTCACCCGACGCGATCCAGCGCCCGCCCCGGTTCGGATCATCACGCCGGTTGATCGCGTCGGTGCTGTGGCTCACCGGCTCGATGCAGGCATAATCGGCACCGTCGGGCACGAACACATGGGTGAAAGCCAGGTGCGCATCGGGCACCAGCTCGACCGCGATGCCCCGATCGGGCCAACTGATCTTCAGCGGTCCGTCTCGATCGGTATAACAAGTGTCGACCCGGCGGGAGGCAAGCGGCGCTCCTTCCCACCAGTCGCGCGGTTCGTCGGCGGTGGCGAGCGCGATCGGCAGCCCTTCGGGATCGACCTGCCATTCGCCCCGGTGACGTCCTGCATAGAGGGTCGCATCGTTGCGCGGAAAATAGGGGTGAAAGCCCAGCCCCGCGAACATCGGCGTTGGCGACCGGTTGGTGACCTGCAAGGCGTGGCGCAGCGTTCCGTCTTCGATCGAAAGACGCTGCTCTGTTGCGTAATGCCAGGGCCAGTCGCCGGATGGGCGTTCATGGCGCAAAACCATCCGGCACGGCTTGCTTTCAGCCACTGTCCATGCCGCCAACCAGCCCATGCCGTGGAGCGGGTGCCGCTGATCGGGGTGATTGGGCGCCAGTCGGTGCACCCGGCCCTCGGCCTGGAACAGGCCATCGGCGATACGGTTCGAGAAGGGCACCAGCACGAAGCACGCCAGATCGAGCACACCTATGCCGCTGGCGGGCCGCAAGATGGGGTGGCCGCGCCAATCGAAGCGGGTGATGCCACCGCCTCGCGCGGGATCCACCTCGACCCGGATGTCGCCATCGTCGATCGCCACCGGCCGCATTGCAGCTACAGCCTGACCGACGCTTCGAGAAGCATAGCGGACGATCCGCCGATGAGCACGCGGTGGACCCCCGATTCGAGCCGCCAGCCATGTGTCGTCGGATCGCGCCAGCGCAGAGTCTCAACCGCCACCGAGAAGCGCACGATCTTGGTTTCGCCGGGCGCGATCGTCACCCGCTGAAAGCCCCGCAGACTTTTCACCGGCCGCTCAGCGTCACGACCGGGGACGCCGATGTACAGCTGAACAACCTCGTCGGCGGTTACGTCACCTTCGTTGCGCACCGCGACCGCCGCCTCGATTCGCTCGCCAAGTACGCGTGCCGTTGGCGCGCGGTAGCGGAACCGGGCGTAGGACAGGCCGTGGCCAAATGGATAGCGCGGGGTCAGCGTCTCGCGGTCGAACTTGGCGTAGCCGTGCCAATAGCCGTAATCGATCCGCGCGGCATCGCGATCGAAGAACGGATAATCGGCCGCGTCACGCGCGACGGTGAAGGGCAACTTGCCTGACGGGCTGGCCTCGCCGAACACCAGCCGGGCGAGCGCGGTGCCGCCAGCCATGCCGGCGTAGAAAGTTTGCAGGATTGCGCCCACCCTATCGCGCCAGCCCTCCACCAAGACCGCGGCGCCGGCGACCAGCACGACAATCACCGGCTTGTTGCTCGCAACCGCCGCCTCGATCAGCGCGACCTGATCTTCGCGAAGGCCAAGGTCGATGCGATCACCACCAATCGGGTGATTTCGAGTGGGCGGGCTTGGCTTGCCGGCCCCGGCCGCATCGGCGCGATCCGCTTCGCCAAGCGCGATGTCGCCCGGAATGAACTCACCCTCGTCCTCGGCGGTGTAGCCGGCGATGACGATGGCGACATCGGCGGCTTCGGCGGCGGCGCGCGCGGCGGCGAGATCTCGCTCATCCCCGGTCAGCACCCGGTCGCCGCCAAGATGGTCGATCAGACCTTGAAGCGGAGTCACCACCGCGGGCGGGCGCACCCGGCTCGACCCGTTGTCGCCGGTGTTCTCAAGCGCTGCGAGACGGCCCAGCACGGCGACCTTGCCGATGCGCGCGGCGTCAAGCGGCAGGACGCCGTCATTCTCCAGCAATACCGCCGATTTCTCCGCAGCCTCCAGCGCCAGAGCACGGTGCGCGTCGCAGGCGACAAGGCTTTCGGGATATTCGGGCAGCGGGTCCTCGGCGCAGGCGAAGCGGAACTGCGTCGTCAGGATTCGGCGGCAGGCGGTGTCGATCACCTGCGGCGCGATGGCCCCGTTATTGACCGCGTCCACAAGCTTGTCGCCAAACACCAGCGGCTCGGGGTTTTCGACGTCGAGCCCGGCGGCTGCGCCATAGATTCGATAAACACCGCGCACCCAATCCGAATGGACGAAGCCCTGAAAACCCCATTCGCCGCGCAAAATTGCAGTCAACAGCACGGGATCCTGGCCGCAATATTCGCCATTTACCTTGTTATAGGCTGCCATGACGCTTGCCACGCCGGCATCGAGCGCGAATTTGAAGTGCGGCAGATATACCTCGTGCAGCGCTCGTTCGTCGACCCGAACATCGACGGTGAAGCGCGCATTCTCCATTGAATTAAGCGCGAAATGCTTCACGGTCGCGATCACGTTGTGCGCCTGGATGCCGGTGCCGAGCGCCGCAGCCATCACGCCAACATGCCAGCCGTCCTCGCCATAAGTCTCTTGGGCACGGCCCCAGCCGGGATGGCGCAGGAGGTTCATGCACACCGCGCCCGACAGCGTGCACCCCTGTGCGCGCGCCTCGATTCCCATAACTTCGCCGATCCGCTGTTCAAGGCCGGGGTCGAAGCTCGCCCCCCGTGCCATCGAGCAGGGAAAGCAAGTCGATCGCCCGCGCGCGACCCCGCGCGGACCGTCTGTGAACCACAGCGGGGGCAGTCCCAGCCGCTCGATGCCGCCGCCCGCGCGATAGGGCTCGGCACCCCAAACGCCGTCGCTCGCGCGATAGGAGGCAAAGAAACCCTGGCCAGACATCATGCCGACCTTTTCCGCCAGCGTCGCCGTAGCGATGATCGACTCGACCGCCGCAGCCTGGGTCTCCAGGGTCGCGCCCGTGGGGGGCATCAGGCTTTCTGGGTTGGTCAATTGAGGTCTCGCTCCAAGGAGGTTGAACGATACGGGCAACACGCTCCCGAGCCCATCAATGCCACCGGGGTCGGGGAACTGGCACGGATGATCATGGGCGGCCGCCATTCAGGAGATCAAGCTCATGGCTGGTCAAGCCGCGCGGGTGATCGTCGGCCAAGCTGACGAAGATTTCGCCTAATGTCTTGCCATAACGCAGCCGCGCGCGTTGCTCCCGCCGTGCCTTCAGCGTGGCGCTGACCAGCCTCCCGTCCACTATCTCGGCGGAAACGTCGATCCCGCCTTGCGCAAGCAGATGCGCAAATGCGATTCTCGTCCACCCGATCGGAACCGCTGGAAACAGGTGGATCGCGTCGTTGTGGCTTTGCAGCAACATTTCGTAAACGGCTGCGATCGCAGCGAAGTTGCCTTCCAGTGTGAAAGCTTTGAAAACCGCTTGGGAATAGCCCTTGTTGGCAAAGTCGCCATTGGCGTGAAAGCTGTTCTTCAGCAGGAAGCCATCGCCATAGGCGAGCAGCGCCTGGTACGCTCCATCGCCATCACCGCTACGGGCAAGTAGCGCTGCCCAAGCCGCGAAGCTGTAGCCCATCCAGAGCTCCGTACCTTTTGCTTTGATGTCCGCCAATGACGCCGCGACGAGCGTCCGCTCGGCGGCGCTGCGGCGCGGGTCAACTTGCCCAAAGGGGTGAATCGCCAGCAGGTGCGAAAAATGGCGATGCGATGCTGGCAACGGCATGCCCGGAGCGATCAGCAAGCCATGTGCAGCATCCGTCGCGAGGGGCGGCAATTCCGCTGCGACCGTGCGCCAACGCGCGGCGTCCGCAGTTTCGCCAAGCGCCTCCGCCATATCCGCGGCGGCGTCCAGCCCGGCGTGGAAACAGGCAATATCGTAGTTGGTCATCGCGCCGAACCAGGCATCGGGCCGATTGTCGTTGATTTCAGGCGACGAACTCAGCGCGACGGTGCGAAAACCCTCGTCGTCCCGTTGCCCCGTGATCCCGTCGATAAACACGGCCGCGGCGCGCACCCAAGGGTAGGCGCGCTCGCGAAGGAACAGATCATCATCGCTATAGCGCCAGTGCAGCCAGAAATGCTGTGCCAGCCACGCTGCTGTGGCGACCGAGTGGGTATATTGCCGCCAGCCGCCAAGCTGGCGATTGGCAAGATCGGCGGTCATCGGTACGTTCAGGCCGTCGATTCCGTAAAACCGGCGGGTCCAATCGAGACAGGCCTCGCGTGTTTGCCACAACCAGTCGAGAAAGCCCGCCCCGGCGCGCAGCCGATTACCGCTATATGCCGGCCAGTAGCTTAGCTGCGTGTTGAGATCGTGATGATAATCTCCCTTCCACGGCGGCAGGCGTCCGTTGTCGATCGTCCAAGGGCCTTGCAGGGCGACGGGTGGCGCGCCTTCGCGGGCGGCGGCGCCGAACTTATAGAGATCGCGGTGATAGATGGCGGACAAATCGGGATCGGGGAGCGCCACGCTTGTCCGTGTCCAAAACTGGTCCCACCAGGCTAAATGGCGATTGCGCGCAGCGCCGTCTCCCAGCAGGTCGCGCGCTTTGGCGATGGCCTGTTGGAACGGATCGGCCTCATCATCGGCGTTGGTCGTGATCGACCAAGCCAGGCGGTCGGCATCGCGAACCAGCGCGACCGCGAAGACGAAATCGCCCCAGCCGGTTTGAATGAAGCCTTCATAGTCGCTGCCACGACGCCAGCGGGGCGACGCATAACCTAGCTCGCAAACGTCGCCGACGCTTGCGTCGAAAATCGGTGGTGGAGCGGGCGGGGGCGATCCGGCGAATGCAGGGGCGATCAATCGCGCCTGCAGCGGGCCGCCCTCGATCTCGATCAGCCCTGCCCGGCGCTCGGCATCAACGCGAACATGAACCTTGGTCGCGCCGACATCGACGGTGGCGATTGCCGTCGCCAGATCGAGATGCGCGCGCTTGAAATCGCCCGTGAGGGAAAGTTCGATGCGTCCTGCCGGAATCTTGGTTGGGGCGGGGCGTCGATAGGGGGCTTCAAGCCGCGTGGCGAGGGCCTCATGCTCACCGGCATGATGCATCGCGGCCACGCGCTGCCAGCGATAGTCGGGGCCATGATATTCGGGAATCGGCCGTAAATCCCACAAGTCGGTTCGATCGAGCGATACTTTGAGAGGCTGACCGTCACCCCATATTAGCGCGCCGATCAGCCCGTTGGCGAGCGGCAACCCCTCCTCGCTCGACATGGCTGGAGCGGCATAGGTGATCGCCGCCGCGTCGACCGCGCGCTTCACGGCTTCGCCCGGCGTGCGGCGATGGCGGCGCGCAGTTCCTCCTGGGCGGCGCGCGTCAGCGGATAGTGCCAGAGCAGCCAGATCGCGGCGATCATCAGCGGCAGCCCTGCAAAGGCATAGACCGCGCGGACGCCGAGCAGGCTGCCGGCCGAATGAACCGGGTCAGAAGGCTGGAAGCCGGTGAGCGCCGGCACCGAGGTGCCCAGCAGCACCCCCACCGCGATCGCCGCTTTGGTGCCCATGCCGAGCACCGCATAATAGGTCGCGGTCCGCTCCCGCCCTGTTTCGAGTAGATCCTTGTCGGTAACGTCGGCGGTCAATGCCTGCGCCAGGAACAACAGCCCGCCCAAGCCCAGGCCGAGCGCGATCATCGTCGCCGAAAAGCCGATCGCATCGCCGCGTCCCCATAGGAACGAACCCGCCAGGCAAAGCGCGATCCACGCGGCGGCGGCCGCCATCGCGCCATGCTTGCCGCGCCGCCGCGCCACCATTGTCCACAGCGGAATACCGATCAGCGCCGCGATGTTCTGCAGAAAGATTGCCACCGGAAACGCTTCCTGCGCCCCGATGACGTGCTTGAACATCAGCAGGTTCAACGTCGCCCCGATCGTCATCGCAGCGATGATCAACGTGGTCGCGATCAGCAGCCGGACAAAGGGGCCATTGCTCAGGGTCATGCGCAGGCTCTGCACAAAGGGCTGCGGTGTTTCGTTGAGATCGGCGGGGGCCGACTCGGGCAAGCGCATGATGGTCAGCAGAAAGGCGGCGGGCTGGGCGATCACGAAGAACAGCGCCATCCAGAACAAGGCTGTTCCGGTGCCCGGTTGGCCCAGCGATTGGAGCAGCAACGGAATGCTGAGCGCGGCCAATGTGCCGACCGACCCTGCCGCGCCGCGCCAGGCGCTGATCCGCGACCGTTCGTCATAATCGTTCGAAAGCTCGGCGCCCCAGGCGTTGTAAGGCAGATCGACGATGGTGAAGCCGAGATAGATGAAGAACAGCCCCCCGAACAACGCCATCAGCCCCGCCTCCGCCGGGGGAACGAAGACGAACCATACCGACGCGCAGATGATGGGCAGACCCGCCAGAATGAACGGCTTGCGTCGGCCGATGCGCGTCCGGAGGCAATCACTCCAAATGCCGATGATGGGATCGGTGAAAATGTCGGTGATTCGCGTCAGGAACAGCATCAGCCCGACCAGCGCGAGGGGTAGCGCGCGTTCATCCGCATAGAATGCGGGAACGAAGTTGATCACCGGCAAGAGCGCCAGAGAATGTGGCACATTCGGCAGCGCATAGAGCGCCAAGCTGCGCGTTCCGATCCGCTGATCGGCCCGGGCCGCTACCGGATTGGTAGCCGCGTCAAGTTCCGCCGCGTTCAAAACTTGAACCCGATCACGGCGCCATAGCTGCGCTGTTGACCAAGGATTTGCAGCGCGCCCGGCGTCAATGCGCTGCGAGCGGTCAACAGCGCGTAATCTTCGCCACCGATATTCTTCATGTACAAGGTAAGCGACAGCTTATCGTTTTGCGTCTTGATCCCGATGTTGCCGTTGTAGAGCGTATAAGCGGGCTGGAAGCTTAAGGGATCGCGGTTGAATGCGAAAAACACGCTGGACCGATATTGTACTTCGCCCCGAACGAACGCCTTGATTGAGTTGCTCAGGTCGAACTCATAGGCCGCGTTCGCCACGGCCGTCCACTGTGGCGCGTTCTGGAACTGTTGGCCGCTAAGGTTGAGCAAGAACGCCGCGCCCGACGGCGTGCACCCGGCCACCGTTCGGAACGCGCTGCACGACACCAGGATATTGCCATATCGCGCATCGATATAAGCCAGCGATCCGCCCAGATTCAAACCGGCCAAGGGCCGGGCGGCGGCTTCCAGTTCAAACCCCCGGGTGGAAACGCTGCCGGCGTTCACCAGCGATTGCTGCACTGGGTTGGCAGGATTTACTGTATTGGCCTGGAAATTGTTGAACTGGCTGTAGAAGCCGGTCAGATTCAGCGTCAGCCGGCGGTTGAAGAATTGGCTACGGATGCCGGCTTCGACGGCGTCCACCGTCTCGGGCGCGATCCGCGCCGTGTTAGCCACATCCGATCCGGCGATGGGATCGCCTGAGTCTGCCCGCACCGCCGGACCTTTATAGCCGCGGGTATAGCTGACATAGAAACCAAGATTGCTTGCCGCTTGGTATTGCAGGCCGACTTTGCCCGACACGTCGTTGTCATCATTTGTCGTCGTGAACGCGGTCGGTAGGCCGAGCACGAGCAGCCCATTGAACGGCGCCCCCGTGATCGTGCCCAGCAACGGATTGGTGTTGGCACGCGCGAAGTTGAGCCCTAGGTCGAACCGGGTTGCGCGCAGGCCGCCGATCAGCTTCAGCCGATGGGTGATCCTGTAATCGAGCTGCGCGAAGAGCGCATATTGGCTCTGTGAAACCGTGCGGACAGCGGTTTCGCGAATAGCACCGATCGCGCTGCCCGTTGCTCCACCGACAAAGAGCGGGGCAAGGCGCTGATCGAAGCGAGAATTGGCGTCGAGTGTCTGATCGAAATAGAAAAAGCCAGCAACGTAATTGAAATTGCGATTACCGGTGCTCGCTGCGCGCAGTTCAACGCTATACTGGTTCAGCTCATTGTTTGTCCCGGCGAAAGGGATGATATTGTTCGTCGTGAAATCGGAATCGCCGCCATCGCTGAAGCTCCAGCCGCGATAAGCGGTAATAGCCGTCAGGCGCGTGCCGCCAAGATCGTAATTGGCCTCAACCGATGCCCCCCAACCCCGATTGACCTGCGCTGTCGGTGCCTGGTCGAGGCCCACCTGCCGATTGGACGGCGATGCGATGACCGGCGCGACCAGCGCGGGCGCGGCGACGCTTCGGAACGACAAGGAACAACAGCGATTGCGGCTTTCAATGTAATCACCGCTGAACAGCAGGTTCAGATTGGGGTTTGCCTGAACTTCCACCTTTCCGCGAAAGCCATATTCGTTACGATTGTTCAGATCGAGGCCGTTGGTAACATTTATCACTTCACCGTCGCGCACGCTGTAATAGCCTGACAGTCGCGCCTTCACCTTGTCGCCGACAATGGGGCCGCTGATCGAGGCACGCGCTCTTGTCTCGTTGAAATTGCCATATTGCACGTCGCCGGCAACGGAAAGGCGATTGCTGGGGCGTTGGGTGATAATGTTGATCGCGCCCGCGGTCGCGGTGGCGCCGAACAAGGTGCCCTGGGGCCCCCGTAGCACCTCGATCTGTTCAATGTCGTTGAGTTCGAACTGACCCTGCGCCTGGCGACCGATGACCACCCCGTCGATAACCGTCGCGACCGAGCCCGTCACACCCTCGCTGAACGATGCTGTACCAATGCCGCGTATCCGTACGCCTTCCGCGCGCGCCGTGTTCCCCGAGGTGAAGCTGACGCCTGGCACGCGCTGCACCGTTTCGACAAGGCCACGGCTGACATTGGCGTCGAGCCGATCCTGATTGAACACGGTGATGGCAAGCGGCGTTTCCTGCAGCCGCTCCGGGCGCTTTTGCGCGGTAACGACGATATCGGCGTTGTCGGTATCGTCGGCTGGCGCTCCGGTGGGCGCCGCCGGGGAGCGCGGCGGGATTTGCGTCTTGGCGGGGACTGCGGTGATCGCGGCAACACCCGTCAGAAGAGTTGCAAGGTGCCTCATGTCTGTCCTCCCTGTATGTCAGCCAAGGATCGTGCCCGAGGCCGTCTTCATTGGTGCTGAGTCCGCGATCGTGAAACGGTACCGTGCCCGCGACGCCGGCAGGATTTCGGCGCTGAAGCCGGGGGCGCTGGTCAGCCGGTAGCGGCCGCGCTCAATGCGAACGGGATCGACGAAATGCTCGTGGAGATGGCCGGCGTATTCCGTCATCCGCCCGTCCAATGATCCGCTGATGCAGATGTAATCGATGGCGGAGACGTGCTGGGCATATTCGCACAAGCCGACGCCGCCCGCGTGCGGGCAGACGGGCTTGCCGAATTTGGCGGCGAGCAGCAGGACTGCCAAGACTTCGTTCAGGCCGCCCAGCCGGCAATTGTCGAGCTGTACGACATCAATCGCGTCCGCCTGCAAAAGCTGTTTGAAGATGACGCGGTTGGCGGCCTGCTCGCCCGTGGCAACGCGAATCGGACGAACCGCGCGGGCGACGCGGGCGTGGCCGAGAATATCATCGGGGCTGACGGGTTCTTCAATCCACCAGGGATCATAAACGGAGAGCGCGGTCGTTCGCTCGATCGCCTGGTCGATTTCCCACACCTGGTTGGCGTCGATCATCAAGCGCCGGTCGGGGCCGATTTCGGCGCGCATGATCGCGCAGCGCCGGGCATCATCGGCGGCGTCGGCGCCCACCTTGATCTTGAAGGCATCCCATCCTTCGGCGACGCCAGTTTGGCAAAGCCTGCGGATTTCCGTGTCGGTATAGCCCAGCCAGCCCGCCGAGGTCGTGTAGGCTGGATACCCCCGATCCGCGAGCATCGCGATGCGTTCCCGCCGGCCCGGCAGATGCGCGGCGAGCATAGCCTCCGCTTCCGTTGGCGACAGCGCGTCGATGATATGCCGGAAGTCGATCAGCGAAACGATCTGCGCCGGCGTCATATCCGCAACCAGTCGCCAAACCGGTTTGCCCTCTGCACGGGCCCACAAATCCCAGATGGCGTTCATCACGGCTGCCAGCGCGAGGTGAACCACGCCCTTTTCGGGCCCGGTCCAGCGCAACTGACTGTCCCCAGCTAGCGATCGCCAAAACCGGCTCATCTCGCCGGTGACGGCGCCCAGATCCTGGCCGACCACCATCGGCCGGAGCGCCTCGATCGCCGCCACGCACAGTTCGTTGCCGCGCCCGATGGTGAAAGTGAACCCATGCCCCTCGACCGAGGTGTCGGTGCGCAGAACGACATAGGCAGCCGAATAATCGGGGGCGCGGTTCATAGCGTCCGAACCAGCCAAGGTCGCCGAGGTTGGAAAACGCAGGTCTTCCACGTCGAGTCCGACGATGCGCAACACGCTCTCCCGTTTCTATATGACTCGTCGTTTCACATATGAGCATGTTTGCGGGGCGCGGGCAAGCGGTCTAAGGACTTTTCATGGCCGATCGGGACGGAATGAAGTCAGCATACGAGGCGCCGGCACTGACGAAGGGCCTGGAAATCCTCGAACTTCTGGCTGAGAGCGCAGAGCCGCTAGCGATGGGCGAAGTCGCCGCCGCGCTGGGGCGGTCTCGAAACGAGATCTATCGGATGCTCGTCGTGCTCGAACGCTTCGGTTATTTGCGGCGGGGCGGCGATGATCGGTTTGAGCTCGCCAGCCGCCTATTCGACATCGCGATGCGTGTGCCGCCCAGGCGCAATCTTCACGATGCGGCGATGCCGGTGATGCATCAGCTGGCCGAAACCCTCTATCAATCGTGCCACCTGGCTGTTCGAAGTGCGGGCGACATGGTGGTGATCGCGCGCGTCGAAAGTCCGGGACTGCTGGGGTTCGCAGTCAGGCTGGGTTATCGGCGCCCGATCGTCGCTTCTACCTCGGGCCGCCTTCTTTTCGCTTTCCTGCCTCAGTCCGCCCGTGCCGCGTTGCGCGATGAATTGGAGCGGGAAGCAGCCAACTCATCCGAGTTGGCGGCATTTTTCAGCGATTGCGAGCGGATTCTCACCAAGGGTTACCATATCGGCCCAAGCGCGTTCGTGGACGCGGTGACCGATCTTGGCGCGCCAGTGTTCGATGTGGAGACGGCGGGCCCGGTTGCCGGTCTTGTCGTGCCGTTCGTCTCCGGACGGTCCGCCCGGTGCACCGTCGAGGAGGCAATGGTGGAGGTCAGGGCTGCAGCGGCGCGGATCAGCGAGTATCTTCGCGTTGGATGACGATTACGTTTATACGTGAAATACCGTTACATGAGTGAATGACCACCGACACTGTCTTCCCGGTACGGCTTGCGCTGGGCGCCGCGCCGCTCGCCGGGCTGTATGCCGGCGTCGACGAAGAGACGGCCTTCGCCACGCTCACTGCCGCCCACGCGGCGGGGATCCTTCACATTGACACCGCGCCGCTTTATGGATCGGGGCTGAGCGAGAGCCGGATCGGCGGATGGCTAGCGCGCCACCCATCCGCGCGATGCACCTTGTCAACCAAGGTAGGTCGTACACTGACGCCTGCCACCGGGCAGCCCGCTAGCCATTTCATTGGCGGAGACCGGTATGGGACCCGCTTCGACTATGCCGAACCGGCCATCCTGCGCGGCTTTGAGGAAAGCTGCGCCCGGTTGGGGCGGGACACCATCGACACGCTTTTGTTGCATGACATCGGCGCTATGACCCACGGCTCCGGCGCCGATGCGGTGTTCGCGCAGGCGCTTACAGAGGCGCTGCCGACGATGGCGCGGCTTAAGGCCGAAGGGCGCGTGGGCAGAATCGGCCTCGGTGTCAACGAGTGGCAGGTCGCCATGCAGCTGCTCGATCGATTCCCGATCGACGTGATTCTGCTTGCGGGGCGTTACACGCTTATGGATCGCAGCGGCCTAGCGCTGCTCGATCGCGCCTTGGCTGCGGGGGTGGAAGTCTGGGCTGCCGGGATCTTCAACTCGGGCCTGCTCGCGGGGGGTGATATGTTCGATTATGCGCCGGCCTCCGCAACGCTGCTGGCGAGGCGGGATAGCCTGCGCACGCTCTGCGCTGCGTTCGGGGTGCCGATCACGGCGGCCGCGATCCAGTTTGCCGCGCGCCATCCGGCCGTAACGATGACGTTGGTCGGCGCTCGGGACGCGGGGGAAGTCGCCGCCGCCGTCACGAGCGCCGCCACCAAGATTCCCGAAGCGCTGTGGGCAAGGCTGAACGAGGGCATCGCATGATCATGGATAGCCATGCCCATGTCTGGTCGCTCGTGCGGGGCGATTATGATTGGCTGACGCCTGACCAAGCGGCTCTCTACCGTGACGTGACCATCGCAGAGGTGGTGGCCAAGGCCACGGCCTGTGGGGTAGAACAGCTTATCCTTGTGCAGGCCG
>FRDC01002849.1_pt3 | contig 23886 bp, 25 predicted proteins | sample 1106171 | NCBI WGS metagenome assembly FRDC01 (sample SAMEA3930566, study PRJEB13176) | freshwater metagenome | biome: Drinking water system; feature: drinking water; material: water | place: Singapore | collected 2014-12-20 | reverse complement strand
TTGTCTAGCTTTTTTCTATCCGGACTTTTGACGCAAAAATTTAGTGGAGATTTTTCATTCGTTCCTCGCGGTTGAGCGATTTTCGATCGGCGCGGGCATTTTCGATTTTTTCCCGACGTTCGTTGAGCACCTGCCCACCACGCCCAAAAAACATATCCGCTGGTCGCAAAAAATTGATCCCAGCATGCAGCCGTTGGTGATTGTATTCGTAACTGTACTTGTTCAAGATTTCCCACGCCTCGCTAAAGTCGCAAGGTTGACCGGGACGAAGCGCTTCTTGTTTGACGGTGCCATTCATTCGTTCGATCTTCCCGTTGGTTTGCGGGTGGTTTCTGCGCGTAAATATTTGTTGGATTTCCAGTTTTTGCAAAAGTCGTTTAAAATCGTGACTGATAAACTGAGATCCATTGTCGTTGATCAGCCGTGGCCGTGCATGTGGATATTTTTCTTTCACACGTTGAACAAAATTTTCAACTGACCCGCCAAGCATGTCCGTCATCAGCTCCCAATCCAGCAGATACCGGGAGTAGCCATCCAACATCATAATCAAAAAATAAAAGATTCCACCCACTTTGATGTACGCAATATCCGTGTGCCAGTGATAGTGAACGTACCTGGGTTTGTGACGATATTCTTTTCCAGTTTCGCCGTTGTCGACTTTGTTCCATCCCTGAAGCCGATTGTGGGCAGATAAAATATCGTAGACCTTGCTTTCCGATAAAAACGCTACGTTCGCATCCACCATCTGCCAGGTGAACTTGCGGTACCCGATGTCTGGGTAAAGATCCCGATATGCCAGCACTGCTGCAATCTCATCGGGACGAACCGAGGCGGCGCTTACAAACGGGGGCTTTTCTGCATCCATCGTGGGCTCTTTTTGCCAGTCATAAAACGTGGATTTTTTAACCCCATACCAAAGCAGCAAATCTTCAAGCTGCAGCTCACACCTATCCTGTTGCAAAACAACATCAGCCACGATTTGCGGTCTGATTGCCGGGGGAACTTCTACAAAAGTCCCGAAGCCCCAAGATTTTTTTTTAACTCAATATTTTCCTGGATAATTTCGGTGATTGCAGACTGCATTTTCTGAATTCTTTTTTCCTGCTCATCAATTTTACGAAGTTCTGCCTTGGTGGGGCCATCATCAGATTTTTTGAAACCCTCCAAAGCTCCACTCAGAAACTTCTCCTGCCACTTGTAAAACTGCGACGGAACAATGTCGTACTTTTTGCAAATATCGCTTATCGAAGTCTTCGTCGTCATTTGCTCTTTGATGACTTTAAACTTCTGGTCTGGCGATAACTTTTTACGTGGGGTATTCTGATTTTGTTGGTCCATTCGCTTCACTCCTTTGACGCGGTTTAAAAGATTAAATCATCCTTTAAATGATCGCGTCAAAAGTCCGGTTAACAAAAAAGCGGGACACTTTGTTGCAGTCCGACCCTAAGAGGTCTCGACTCAAAGTTGTGCGATATGTCTCATGGCCCAGAAAGAAGGGGCTCTTGTCTGCGGTAAAATCAGGTTTCAAAAATTCCTATTCCAATAAAGGGATTAAGGAACATCCGATGTTTCCACAGACCTACCGTGCCTTAGAGGCTTTGCATGTTTCAGGAGCCAAAGGACTGATCTTTGAATCAGGAGGAAGACATTTTGAGTATAGGCAGATTCAATACGCCTATGACCAAGCCTTCAGAAGTGCGGGACTGCCGTATACAGGCACTCATGTTTTGAGGCATGGAGGGACTCGAAATCTCTATAACGAAACCTCTGACCTCGAAGTTGCAAAGCAGCTTCTTGGCAATTCATCGGCACAGTCAGCGTATGTGTATGCAAAACGCCAAGCAAGCGCGCTGACAAAAGTCTCCGACCGAAAGTGGGAGGCTGAGGTGATCGCAATTGATCGCAAAAATGTAAGTCCTGAAAAAACTCTAATAAAAATAAGAGGAGATGAAAAGTTGGCTGGGGTGCTAGGATTCGAACCTAGGAATACTGGAATCAAAATCCAGTGACTTACCGCTTGTCGACACCCCAACCTCACATAGTCACATTGGATTGAAATCCTTAGCTAACAAGAGAGGGGGCTCGGGACAAGCAAATTCTTGCGCTCCCCGCCAGAGTCCTGGAGCGGCTATTGGGACGGTGTGCCTTGTATTTGAATTGGGGGCGGGATAATCGGCGCCCAGGAAAATTTCCGGGGGGGAACTTTCTTGAAGGAATCCAGGGGGAAGTACAGCGGCGGCATCGCCGTTGCTGTAGGATTATTTGTATTATCGGCCTGTGGGCAGGGCAATCCAACGCAGAAGGCGGTGGATGAACTGGTCTCAGGCGAAACCATTCGTCGACTCAACGAAATCAACCAAAAGTGGAGAGCTACGGACTACGTACCGGGAAGTGACCGGTTTGAGGTCGTGACTCCGCAGGCGCCCAGTATGGGGGTAAAGACCCCGTCTGAGTGCCGGTCTTTGATTCCGTTTGATCCGGCGGCAAGCACTCGACAGAAGCAAGCTGCACTAGTCTCATTACTGTTTTGCACACACGACTTGCTGGAGCCAGCCGATGACGTTACTCGGCTGGCTTTCCAGCATTTTCAGTTTTTTAAGTTACCAGAAGGTCAGAAGGCGCTTTCTCGGCTGAGTTTAAAAGAACTGGCGGAGTACCTGGGTGGGCATCAGCCAGACAATTCGCTTCTGAGTCGGATGCGGCAGGATTTAAGTCAGCTGGCTCGCGCCCGCTATGAAGATTCCGAACTAGACGAGCTCCATGCCTTGTCCGTTCAGCGCCAAAAGGCATTGAAAGAGGCCAGCGCTCGCGTGGTGGATTATTTAAAGCAGAATCGGGCTACGCTGGAAGCCTTTGCTCATTTGGATAGAGTGAAAGCGCTTCTGCGTGCTCTCGATGTTACCGAGCCCGATCGACTCTGGTTTGAAACCGTTGCGGGAATGCCGGAAGTTCAGAAGAACTTCTCGCTCCCCACGCCGTATACTATTGCGGATATTTCGGCTCACACGGGCTACCTGCTCTGGGGAGCGCTCTTGCCCGCCACACCGGACGAAATTTTTACACCGATTGATTTTCAAAAGCGGCACCCGCTTTTCTCCCTGGTCGAGGAATATCTCGATCGCTTTGTTCTAGGGAACACGGTTTTCGCTTCGGCGGTCGCGGATTATAAAAAAGCGCGCGACAGTGATAATCCGGAGTTGCCGGTACACCCCGCAGCGGCTTCTGATGCTGTCCGAGTGGCGTTCATGGATTCCGGTGTCGACTTCCAAACTTTTCCAGAGCTCGGAATGTTCATGGGTCAGGGGAAGAGCGGAGAAATTTCTTCGATTGATGCCACCGATCACGACAGCAACGCTTGGTTGCCTGGAGATTCGGGTGGTCTTTTTGGTCACGGAACGGGAACGATGGCCAGCTTGCTCACGTTGGTGGGTTCGCTTTCCAAAGAAACGTTGGAACAACGTAAAGTCGATGTGGCGATGTGGAAGGTGCAGTCGCTTCGACAGATCTTAGCGGGCCAACAAAATTCCGGAAATCACGAGGGCCGTGGAACTTGGCGTGGGGTTTTTGCTGGCACTTGGGATGCCATGGTTTCGGCAATGGATGCGCCGGTAAAACCGCGCATCGTATCCCTTTCGATGTCCTTCATGATGCAACCCCTTCTTCGCTCCATAAAAGACGACCAGTTCTTTCAAAATACCCCGTGGCTCTGGGTAATGAGTGCAGGGAACAGTGGTTTGAGTTTGGACAGCAATAAGCTGCCGAGTTGTATGTTGGATGTACCGGCGCAGAATCGGCCGCTCTCCAGAATTCTCTGTGTGGGGGCTCTGAGAAGAGCGTCGCAATCGCTCTCGGGCTTTGATGAGGTTGCTTCTTACTCGAACTACGGATCGCCGGTGGATATCTATGCGTACGAATCTTATGACAAACGTTGCGTGGGAGGAACGTCGTGTTCCACTCCAGCGATTTCTGCTGCTGCCACTTTGATTTTGGCAAAGTACCCCGCTCTGACCGAAGAACAGGTTCGACAGGTGTTATTAGAATCGGCTGTGACTAAGAAGCTGATGAAGCGAGAATTGAATTCAACAGGTGGGATTGAAATTCAGGTGAGAGTGTTTGATCCGGAGACGATGATGGATCAAGCGTATGCGAAGGCGGCCAAGATTTTAGGCCTGGCCGCCCCGCAGTGACTTACCCCTGGACTTCGTTCAGATTGATACCGATGAGCGGCCACGTTCCGCGTTGCTTCGCTAATGAATGGATGTAGTCCGACAGAGGAACTACTTTCATGGCGCCGCCTTCGAGAGCGTGTCGCAGATAAACTTTACCGTCGACGCGAACCACGAAACCTTGGTGAGTGATGATCACCGGCCATTTCGGGTTGTTCTTGCGAACCATGTTGATCACCGTTCCGTTCGGAATGGAGTTCAACACTTTGTCAACATCAGCAACCGGAATGTAGCGAACTTCAGCGTACGTGGTTTGTGACCAAGATTTGTCGGTCGACGAAGCGATGCTTCGAGAAACTTTGCCTTGTTTCACTTGCGCGTTCAGCCAAGCTGCTTTGTGAACTTCTTTTCCTTCCGTTTGGTAGGAAACACCGGCTGCACGGCCGACTTGAGCCGTGATGTCGCGAAGAATGCCTGCGTTCATATTGTTCGGGAGCCAGTCCGCTTCCGGAAAATGATTGCGGGTCAAGAAGGTCGGCTCCGAGTTCTTGTAACGAACTGCCAAGAGATTCGGATAGAACTCATTCGGATTTTTGCTGCGGGAAAGAGCGACAACCGTTTCAACAAAAGTGGTGCAATCAAACTTGGAGGGAACCAACGCGGCGGTATCGCCGATCTTTGGAGCCGTTCCATATTTCATGATCTTGGCTCTCATGCCATCGGTGTTTGCCAATGCGCGAGTCCAGTGAGCCACACGGTCGCCCATGTTCATTCCCATGGTTTTCGCAAATTCCGCCGGCATTTTTCCGGTGAAGGCGGGGGCCTGAATCGATACGCCCTTCGAAGTTCCGAAGTGGAACGCGAAGACCATCGCGACTAGTGCAGCTGACGCCGTACCGAAAACATTGCGGGGGTCTTTGAAGAATTTTTTCATTTTGGGTGTCATCATCGAGGCGACTGTAGAAGTCACGGTCGAGGTGAGTCCGCGCCACGTGCGCGAAACCGATTTCCGGCGAGCTTTCGACTTCAGTGTCTTTCTTCGAACTTTGGTCTTTTTTGCTTTCATGGTAATTTTACCGTCCTAAGGACGCTATCGGGACGGTTGAATGAAAACTTTACAGTTACTGTTCTTTTTTTTGACAGCAGCAGTCGGTGGGGTAGTGAGCAGCTGCGCGACATCGTTCGTGAAAGAGGCGCCAGAACTCTATCGCATGCTCGACGCGGATCAGAAGAAAGTCTACGTCGCGTACTTTCCCGATCTCACTCGCGCACAGCGTAAAGAGCTTTTGGAAACTCAAGGTAGCTTCTATCCGTTGCTTCGAGAATGGGGAATGGAGACGCGCTTCTATCAACGTCAAGGTGGCTCAGCTCCATATTATCGAGGGCTCCCAGAAAATCACAGCGTTCAGACCGTCGAGATTTTGTCGGACCCAGAAGACCCGATCTACCGAGGAAAGAAGGCCAAGCTGCGTGCAGTTTTGAAATATGCGGATGGTCGGAAGACCGATGTCACTGACGAAGTGACTTGGGTCGTGGTTCCTCATCGCGCTCGACTCAGCGACAACACTTTGACGTTTGGATGCGTACATGCCGATGTGGGTGTGGAGGCCGATTGGATGGGAGCACGAAAAGGGACGCGAGTCATTCGTCTGAGAAAGGCGCTCACTCGGTTAGATGTTCGCTTGGCCCCGGCCTCCGTGGGTTCGGCACACAGCGAGTATCTGAAATTTGAAGCGATTGCTTCCTGTGAAGACGGCACGAAAGAAGACGTGAGCTGCGCTGCGGATTGGGAAACCGATAGTAACGATGTGAAACAGACGGGGTGTGGGCATCTCCATCTGCTCGAGGCCACCCGCAAAGACGACACTCAGATTAAAGTGGCAGCCCGTTACGGCAATTTGACTTCGGTATCGGCGTTAAATATTCCGGCGCGAAAGAAATAGGGCTTATCGAGCCCTATTTTACTTTTCGCTGACCTTGGATTGGCCGAGCAAGAACTTCACCGTCTGTTCTTCTCGTAGCTTGTATTCCAGATCTTCCAAGAACTTCGGATTCTTATTGTAATAATCCTTCAAGCGATCCACTTCCACTTTCATGGAGGCAGCAATCTTGTCGATTTCAGAGTCGACCGCACCTTGTTCGAGTTCGATGTTTTCTTTCTTCGAAATCGCTTCGAGCAAGAGGCTGGAACGAACCTGGGTTTCAGCGCGTTTCTTTAAATTTTCGAATTCAGAACCCAGCATCTCTTGGATCAGCTGTTCGGTGTAGCCCTGGTTCTTTAAGTTTTCAGCAATGTCTTGGGCTAGCGCTCGGGTCTGAGTTTGAACCAAGACCATCGGAACTTCGAAGGGGTTCTTGTCGATCAATGCCTGAAGAAGATCGCTCTTCAATTTGCGTTCCACTTCTTGCGCACGTTCCTTCGTGAGATGGTCGCGAGCTTTCGTCATCAAGTCGGTGAGGTTTTCATAACCCATGGTCTTGACGAACTCGTCGTTCAGCTCGGGAAGTTTCTTTTCCTTCAGCTCGTTCACCTTTACGGTGAATTCTGCATCCTTGCCCGAGAGTTGAGCATCGCCGTAATCTTCTGGAAATTTGATGCGGAAGGTTTTGGTTTCTCCGCGTTTCATTCCTTCGATGTTGGATTCAAATCCTGGAATGAGGGTGTTGCCGCCGACTTCAATCATGCGGGAGCCCTTCATGCCCTCCAGCTTATTGATTCCGGTTTCGGTAACGACGCCGCCTTCAAATTCCATGTCAACGTAATCGCCGGTCTTCACTGCACGGGACGATTGCTGTCCGTCTGCCAAGATCAATCCGCCTGCTACTGGAATGAGTTCGGCTTGAGAGTCGCGGAGATTTTTAATGATGAGTTCAACGTCTTGATCGGTGATGGCAACGGAATCTTTTTTCAGCGCGATGCCCTTGTAAGACTTCACTTGAATCTCAGGCATGATTTCAACAGTGGCGGTGTAGTTGAGATCCTGATCTTCTTTTAAGGAGTGGTCGTGAGCGCCTTCGCCGGTCTTGTGATCCGGAGTTTCAATCTTGGGATTGCCCACGGGCATGAGGTTGCTCTGCCGCACGGCTTGGCGATAGGACTCCTCGATTAAATTGTGAAAAACTTTGTGACGAACGTCATCGCCGTACATCTGCTTGATGACGGTGATCGGGACATGCCCTTGGCGGAAGCCTTTGACGTTGGCGGTCTTTTGAACTTCAGCAAGCCCGCGCTCGAAGTGTTCGGCGACGGTGGCAGCTGGGACCTTGACGGTGAGTTTGCGGACAACATTGGACGACTTTTCGACATCGACTGTAAGATTCATTGTGCCTTATTCTTATGCGACCAGCAGTGCAAAAGTCAACTTTTCCTCCAGTCCAAATCGGGGTACCAAACCCGCTCTAACCAGAGGGCACGGGATGGCGCTGTAGGCCCTACCAGAGCCCGTTTCCCGGTACTAAGAATCTTGGCAAAGTCGCTAGCTGGGCGGCGACCTTCCCCCACTTGAAGGAGGGTGCCCGCAATGCCTCGAACCATCTGTTTCAAGAATCCCGTTCCCACGATTCGGACGCGAACCAGGCCTAGGTTTTCGTGCTCCATGACACTGTCGTGGTAGACGGGATAACCGATCGGTCCCTGAATCACCTCGGCTTCTAAAATTTCACGAACCGTTTCGCCCGGCTTGGCTCCGGAGGCTTGGAAGGGTTTGAAGTCATGTCGACCGAGCAAATGGGCAATGCCCTCTTGCATGGCTTTCACGTCGAGGGGCTTTCGAATCCACCAGCTGAAAGGCTCCAGATGGGGGAGGGGTGCGGTGCCTTGTTGAAAGTAATAGCTGTATTGTTTTTTTTCCGCTCCGCGCTGCGCATGAAAATCCATCGGGGCTTCTATCACTGCTCGTACTTGAATCTGCTGGGGGGAGAGAATGGCGTTCAATCCGCGGCGAAGGATTTCGCATTCCCAGTGGCGTTCCCCTTTTAAAACAAAGTGGGCCACCTGCCCCAGGGCATGCACACCCGAGTCGGTTCGACCACTTCCCACAACGGAGACCGGTTCTTGCGTAATCCTTTTCAAAGCCGCTTCGATCGTGGCCTGAATGCTGGGAAGACCTTCGGCAGCGACGCCCCGTTGTTTCTGCCAGCCGCAGAAATCGGTGCCGCGGTAAGAAAGGAGTAAAGCGTATTTCCACATGGTCTGTTGAGTTAATACTCGAAAGTGAAGCCAATGTTTACTGCAGAAATTTCAAATCGTACGGGACGAATAATGGTTTGTAGGCGGGTAAAGTCTACGGTGAGGTAATATTTCTTCACATCGGCGCTGGAGTAAAGCTCCCATAGAGCGCCCTTACTGACACCGTTGAGTAAAATATTCACCCCGCCCACGGCTTGATAACCCAAAGAGTATCCCGACATCGTGGCTTCTCGGTCAGAGCGGCTTTCAATGAAGCCAATCGCTGCTGCGCTCACAGAGACAAAGGGGCGAATGACCCGGAGCAGATTGAATCGGTAAATCACACCGACCGTAGCCGGAAGAGTGAGGAATCGAAACTGGGTTTGTGACGAGCTCCCAAAGTTGGTGGAAGCGCCCACATCGACGTTTTTATCGAAAGAGCCCGTACCGTTATGAATGGCTACCGCACCCGATGCAATGATGCCGAAGTTTCCAAACCATTCGCTGTGAAAAGGTTGGTACTCGTAAAAGAATCTCAGGTCAGGCGCCCAGCCGCTGCCGTAAAGGGTGTTGAAATTTGCGCCTTGAACATCCGAAGGAGCACTTAGGTTTCTAGTCCCACCACCGCCGACCGAGAATCCAAAGGCGTTATGAATTTCGCCATCCAGTTTAGGGTGAAGCTCCGACTTTCCTTGAGTGACTGCCGCAATTGCTCCGTCGGTAGGTTCACCTGGTCCCAAGGTTTTCTTCGCTTCTTCAGTGAAGGACTTGGCGTCTTCATTTTCACGGAGCTTCGGATCCGTCTTCTTCAAATGTTCGGTGTAGGATTCTTCATCGGTTTCCGTTTTCTTATCTTTTGCCTGGGCATTGATGGAGTCGATGAATGGAGACGGGTTGCTATCTGTTGGATCAGGCACTCGCTTCTCTTCGGGGAGAGTGCTCTTCAGCTGATCGATGTAGGGTTGAAGTTCTGGTTCGGCAAAGGCCGAAAGCGAGATCAAGGTCAGACTCACGAAGCTCAGAGTTCGAATTCTCATTCGACCTCCCGCAAGGTTCGCGGAACTAGGAACCGAGACCCTAAGAGAGCCGCAATCCCCGCAAGCACCAACGCAGCTAGCAGTAAGGGACGCAAGCAGATCCAAGCGAAGATCTGAAGTGGTAAGAGCAAGGATAAAACGGGTTGCCTAAAGTCCGGATTTTCTAAGAGCCAGAGCGCAGCATCGGGCGACCAAGAATAATACCAACGGACAAAAGCGCGACCTAAGACGGACTTGAGCAGCACCTCTCCTCGAAATTCTCGCAAGAGACTGACGGGCGCTGCCTTATCAGATTGAAATGCTGCCGTAGCAATGAAGCACTGACCTTGTTTCAGAAATCCGTAGATGGCAGAAGTTTTAACGCCGGTGAATTCGCAAAGGGGGTCCGCGTTGGAAAACACTCCCGAGTCGTCGCGAAGCCGATAACTGATGTTGTAGGCATTGTCCGTTCCGTCGGTGGTGTTCACAAACCCCCCGAACGGTTGCTGCCCCGACTGAATGGGCATGCGGCCAATGGCTTGATAGGACGACGGCGTCGGCGTCGCCGTCCGACTAGCCAGGCCCACCAGGGTGGTGCCTACTGCATTTCCGCTGATAGCAGTACCGCCACCGAAAAGACCGGTGTCGACGTAGATTTGTTCATCTCCCGGAAAATAGGAGGCGTAAAGATTTGCAGGGCAAGTCAGGGTCGGCTGAGAAAGCTGAGCTTTGATGGTGATGGAATCGGTTTCAGTGGTGGAACCGCTGGCTGCCGTGACATTCGTGCTGCCACCTGTAGTTTGGTAAATATTAAATTTGAGGGGGAGTGTTTTGTATCCGGATGTGGCATCGACGGTTGCGACGTTGTTCGTTCCCGCAGAGGAACAAAGAGTGGCGGCCGTTTCTGGCGCTCCATAGTGACTGAGCGCGAATTTGCAGATGTCGGCAACATAAACGCCAATCGTAGCGGGCATTCCCTTGGTGGCGAGAGGAACGGCGGCGAAGAAAGAAGTTCCGTCGGCTAAAGTTTCCGTGATGCAATCGGTAGAGTTACAGTCTGTTCCTGTGGTTTCGGTTGAGAGGTTCCCAAAAAAGGCGATCGGGACTCGGCTATCTGCACTGTTGGCGTTCATGGTCACAGTGAGGATGTAATTTCTAGCAGGATCTCCGATATCTGTTTTGCTGGAATAAACCGTGAACAACAGCATGTTCGTATTGTCGATCAGGCTTTGTTGACCGGCGCCGCTTCGAGCACTAACTTCTCCCGCAGCTGTTGAAAGAACCGTGAAATCGTAATTGATTTTATAATTCGTGTCGCCCGCATAAGCGGTGGGTGTGACGGAGTAGGCGACAGCAGAAGTCCCGACCGAACGAGACCAAGGAGAAATGGGATAGACGTTTGTCGTCGCCCAGCTCCACGAAGTCAGAAGTAAGCTAAACGAGAGCGCGAAGCAAAACTTCGCCAATTTGGATGGCATTGAGTGCGGCTCCCTTTCTCAAGTTATCTGACACTACCCAGAAGTTTAAACCATTTTCGGTGGATTCGTCTCGTCGAATTCGCCCCACGTAGACTGCGTCCCGCCCCGTAGCGGCCTCCACGCTCCCTCCAGAATGGGTAAAGCCCATGGGGTAAATATTCTTCGAAGGGTCGTCCAAAACCTGAATTCCATCGGCATTATTGAGAACCTCCCGAGCTTCTTCGGGAGTCAGGCTTTTTTCAAATTCCACATTCACACTCTCTGCATGACAGGAAAAGGTAGGAACGCGAACGGCCGTCACAGAGATTTTTAATCCGGGAATTTCGAGAAGCTTTCGCGCCTCTTCAATCATCTTATTTTCTTCCGAGGTGTTTCCGTTTTCCTTAAAGCTCCCAATTTGGGGAATGCAATTAAACGCAATCTGATGCGGAAAAAATTTCGGCTCAATAGATCCCTGGTTGAACATGGCCACAGTTTGTCGAGAGAGTTCATCCATGGCAGCAGTGCCTGCCCCACTCGTGCTCTGATAAGTCGATACGACCACTCGTTTAATGCCCCATTTTTCGTGCAAGGGTTTCAGTGCCACGACGAGTTGAGCCACCGAGCAATTCGGACCAGCCACCAAGCGACTCGACGGAGAAGTTTTTAAGGATTTCTCTAGAGCGTGGCCGTTTACTTCTGGAACAATGAGGGGAACATCGGGCTTCATTCGATGCGCAGAAGAATTGTCGACAACCCAAGCCCCCGCATTCAACGCTTCAGGCACCCATTCGTTTGAAATGCTGTCTGATGCGTCGAAGAAGGCCAGATCGACTCCCTCAAAGCAGCCCTTCTTCAAGGATTGGCAACGATACGTTTTGTCGTTGAGACGAATACTTTTGCCTTCAGAGCGGGCTGAAGCAAAACCCACAAAATCTTGAACTGGAAACTTTCGGCCTTCCATCACTGCGAGCATTTCACGGCCGACCGCGCCGGTGACGCCCACGACTGCGACTTTTAAACCCCGTTTTGAAGACTTCGTTGTCATGAGTGTAAAACTATCTCCCGTCCGGATCTGGAGCAGAGGCGTGAACGACTTTCGGTTTGCCTTGTAAGATCGGAACTCCCAACCATCGGGCTGCATTCCAGAGAAGGCTGAAAACAATGTAGGTCGAAATCAGAAGGAACAGCGTCACTTCTGGCTGTGTGGCGATGAGGATCATGGCCAACACGCCCACCAACATGAAGCCAAAGCTCGCGCGGGATCTCCAATTCAACTCCTTAAAGGAAGGGAATCGAATGGTGCTGACCATTAAGCTGGCCAATGTCAGTGTCAGGAGCAAGCTCACGACACCCAGGGAACTTGCATCGGGCCACTCCGAAGTTTTGTTAAAGATAATGAAGGTAGAAACCATTCCCGCGGCCATAGGAATGGGCAACCCTTGAAAGTAGGCTTTTGGTAAGCTGCCCGAAAAAACATTGAACCGAGCGAGACGAAGACCCCCGCAGGCGACAAACAGGAACGCCGCTAACCAACCCAATCGTCCAAAGGGTTCGAGCGCCCAAAGATACAGAAGAATTCCCGGAGCGATTCCGAAGGAGACCAGATCGGAGAGGCTGTCATACTCCACACCGAACTGACTGGTGGCTCGAGCTAAGCGAGCAATACGCCCGTCGAGCATATCGAAGACCGACGCAGCGACGATGAACCAGCAGGCATCGACAAATTCGTGTCGAATGGATGCAATCATCGAATAAAATCCGCAAAACATGTTCGCCGTTGTGACGAAGTTTGGGACCAAGTAGACCTTACGCATTCGGGAGTTTCCCCACCACAGTTTCACCGGCCTGGAGTTTATCTCCCGGCTTCACGTTGATTTTACTGCCCTTGGGTAAAAAGATTTCCATTCGCGATCCAAAACGAATCATGCCGTAGCGTTGCCCCACGCCCAGATGGTCGCCGACGTGAGTGCGGCAAACAATTCGTCGAGCGATGAACCCTGCAATTTGCAAGAAGGCCACTTGCTGACCTTTCGCATTCTGTATGCTGACCCAGTTGCGTTCGTTATCAGTAGAAGCCTTGTCCAGGTTAGCTGCGAAAAATTTTCCAGGAACGTATTCGACCTTGGTTACTTTTCCTCGAATGGGCGCGCGGTTGACGTGCACGTTCAGTGGAGACATGAAAATGCTGATCTTTTCAGCCGTGCCCCCGTAGCGGGGATCGTTCACCGTCTCTACCTTCAATACAGTGCCGTCAGCGGCGCTGATCACGTCTTCCGCAGCTTGAGAAAGCGGAGTCCGCTGCGGATCTCTGAAAAACCAGATCGAAAAAACGGTGAAGGCGAGGGCCAGAACGGTTCCGCTCACCCAGAGCATCCAAGCGGTGCTTTGAGGTTCGGGGTTCATATAGCGCAGGCCAATCCAGCACCCGAAAGCCACGAAGAGGCCGGCCAAAATAATGGCCCAACCATCATAGGCAATGGGGGAGCTTGGGAATTTTACGAGTTCATTTACGGCTTCAGTGTTGATCGCGTCCATGTCCTTAATCATTAACCCAAAGTCAGGAATTAAGGAACCACCAGAAGCCAGAGACCGCAGACCGCCATCCCCACTCCCCCAGTTCGAACGTAAGACACCTTTTCGCCCCCAATTGCCCAGGCAAAGGGAACCGCTAGGATGGGAGCAAGTGCTGATAATGTTGAGCCTATTGCCAGCGAGGAATGGGCTAAACCATACATGAAGAAAGTGGAGCCCCCAAAGGCCTCGAACAAAATGGCCCACCAGTACTTTTTGAACTCCCGCACGGGGAGGAGTAGAGGCTGCCGTCTCGCCAAAAGGAAGCCCGCCGCCGCACTAATGGGAAGCGCCAAAAGCATGCGAACGGAGTTTCCAACAAAAGGCGAGATGCCTTGACCCCCATAACTCACAGCAATGGAATTCATGGCCCAGAGCAGGCAAGCCCCCGTAGCTAGCGCTAAGCCCTTCAGGGCGTGGCTTCTCTTTTTGTGTCGAGAAACCTCGGTGTGGGGAGCGTAAAGAATGACCAGGACCATTCCCCCAATCGCCACCAGAATTCCAAGCGCTTGTTTCATGGACAGTACTTCTTCGCGAAACAGCACTCCATACAAAGTGGTCAGCAGGGGGTAGGCCGATGAAATAGCTAGGGCACCGGGAATCCCAAGATAGCGAGTGCTCCACAGAAAAAGGGCGTCTCCAATTCCGTAGCTGACTACCATGGAGGTGGCGAGCCAAGCCCAATGATACGGGGTGAGTTCTCGGTAGAGGGCGAGCCCCCCACTCAAAGACCCGCCGGTTATGAAAACGGCCAGAATAAAAACGGGCAGCGCCAACCATGCGCGCGAAAAGTTTACACCAAAGGGAGAATAGTTTTTTGAAAGATGAGAGTAAGCGCTGCTCCCGATTGCCCAAGTGACTGATGACATGAAGGCGCAGACTGGACCCAGCCATGCGACATCGGTCATTTCAGCAAACCTGCTTTCAACTTCATTTCAGCATCGGACGCGCGCACGTAGTGCGGAAACACTTTCAAGGGATCAGCATCTTCGGAGAGAGCCTTCTTCTTTTCGAGGGCTTGATAGGACTCGAGAGTGAGCATGGCTAAGTAGCGCCCCTGAACCTGGTCGGGAAACGGATACTCCGCCTGACGGGCTTGTTTCGCAGAAAGCTTCTTCCACTCTTCTAAATAGCGTTGGCGACCTTCACCCACAGCGAGCCAACGAGTGCCGCGACTTTTTTTCTGCGCTGATTTTATTTCGGAGATGAGGTCTGCGGGGCGAATCACTTTTTCGGCCACTCCTTTTCGAGTTCCAGAAAATGATTTTGCCACGTCCTGCGCTTTTCCCCAAAGGGCAAAGAGCTCTCCTTTGCAAGCGTCGGTGGTGGCCACTATTACAGTGGGTTCTTTTTGGGATTGAGCCCAAATGGCGGCCGGTCTGGCTAAGACTGAAAGACTAGAAACCGAGACCAAGGGTTTTTGCATGGTGTGAGCGAGAGTGCGAGCGGTAACTACCCCAATGCGAAGGCCCGTAAAACTTCCGGGACCTACGCCAACGCCAAAGACATCGACATCACTGAGCGTCCACTTCGAAGCATCCAGAACTTGATCGATGGCCCAGAGCAGGTGTTCCGAGTGGGTGCTCATTTCGATGTTGAGGCTCCACTCGCTCACCAAGCGGGTTTGATGCCCGTCGACATCGGTTTCGATGGCCGCAATGGCTCCCGTCTTTGATGAGGTATCCCAGGTTAAAAAACGCATGAACTTCTTGTGCTCGCTTACTGGAAAATCGGGAGCCGCGCTAAATCGTTTCTCATGACGACAATCATCAGGAGCAAGATCAGCGAGAGCCCCACTTGCTGAAAGATTTCCATCTGTCGCAAGGTGAGCGGTCTGCCTCGAATGGATTCAATTCCCAAGAGCAAGAGATGTCCGCCGTCTAATACCGGAACCGGTAAGACGTTCAGAATTCCCAAGCCGACCGAGAGAATGGCCATGGTGGTTAAAAATGCAATGAGTCCGCGAGAGAGCGATTCACCCGAGATTTTTGCAATCAGGATGGGGCCGCCTAAAGTGCCGACCGAAACATCGCCCGTGAACATTTTCTTGATGGAGACGAGATTTCTCCAGCTGTAGACCGCCATTCTTTCCGTCGCTTTGTAAACGAGGACGAAGGGGTTCCAGGTTCTTTCTAAAATCATTTTGGGTTCTGCCCAGGTCAGCATCGGAACGATGCCGATGGTGTACTGAGTGGTTTTTCTCAACGACGGATCGCGCCCCGTAGTGGAAGTGGGGGAGATCGCTGCAGTCATGATCTTTCCATTTCTTTCCCAAGACACGTTGACCTTGCCGTCTTTTTCGCCGGCACGTTGAACCGAGTCTCTCAATTCAAAGAAGCTCTGCACTTTGTGACCGTGAATGGTGACAATGCGGTCGCCAGCGCGAACACCGGCAGTTTCAGCGGGTGCGGCTTTTACGGTTTTATCGATGAAGAGTTCTGAAGAGTAGAGTCCTAAATCTTCGCCCAAGTTTGTTGCTTTAGCGGGCTTGTTTAGCAGAACGTTTCGAGTCGCCTTGCCTGTTTTTACTTGGAGCTGGAAAGTCGTGGATGGCGCCAGATTTCGGTACGCATTTTCGAGCGTTTCCCAGTCATTGATTTCAGCACCGTTCAAGGTCAGGGCGATGTCGCCGGTTTTTATTCCAGCGCGACCCGCTGGAGAGTTGGGGTTCGAAACCCCAATCGTCATGGAGCGAGAGGTAGGGAGCAATCCTTCGATTTCCCCAACATTCACTGCTTCGCCGTAAACGCTGTATCCCGATTGAATGGTCGGGGTGATGCGAATTTCCTTTGGCGTCGTTTGACCCGGATGTTTCACTAAGAAGGTCATCGGAAGATCCGGATGCTCATTAATATGAGTCAGAACTTCTTCAAACTTTCGAACCGGGGTGCCGTTGATGGAAACCACTTGGTCTCCACTTTGGAAGCCCGCACGTTGTGCTGCCGAACCCTGAACGGAACGCCCCACATAGCTGGCCATTTGGGGCTCGCCGATGACCAAGATGGCCATGAAAATCAACACTGCGAAAATGAAATTGAAGAGCGGGCCGCCGAAGAAAATAAAGAACCGCTTCCAGGCCTTCTGCTTGTGAAGGGCGCGTTTTTGTTCGGCCGGGGAACCCTTTGAGGCCGAATCTTCGCCAAAGAGTTTTACGTAACCTCCGAGCGGAATCCAGGAGACGCGGAATTCCGTTTCCCCGATCTGCTTGCTCCACATCCGCGGACCAAATCCGATTGAAAAGATGTCAGCGCGGACGCCAAAAATCTTGGCGAAGGTGAAATGTCCAAATTCATGGACGATGACCAGGGGACCCAGAACTACTAAGAAACCAAGAATCGAAATGAGCACGGAACTCTCCTCGTTGAATCTCTGTAGCGGACGACTTAGATGACGCCACCGAGGTACTTAACACAACCATACATGACGGGCAGGGCGAAGACTACACCGTCAAACCGGTCTAGGAAGCCCCCATGCCCTGGAATCATGCTCCCAGAGTCTTTTCGGTGGAATGCGCGTTTTAAAAAACTTTCACAGAGGTCGCCAAGCTGCGCAAAAATCCCGACAAAAATAGGGATGGCAATCGTGGCGCTCCACGGAATCTGCCTAAAAATCGCAGCTTTATATAAGAGAACGAGGATGAAACCAGCAGCCAAACCGCCTGCGGCACCTTCTACGGTTTTGTTTGGACTGATCGCGGCAAAGAGCTTTCTTTTCCCATATTTGCGACCTACGAAATAGGCGGCCGAGTCGGATGCCCAAACCACGATGAAGAAAATCAAAGTCCAGTGCATGCCCTTTGGTACGTCGCGTAAAGAAATGAGAAAAAGAGGCAAGAAAACTAAGTAGAGAATCCCAAACAAGGACGCCATGAGTTCCCAGAAATGGGTTGCCAAGGCATCCCCATGATGGCGTTCGACTGTGAAAAGAAAATAAGCAAAGAGGGGAAAGAAAGCGAAGAGCAGGAGCTCGAATTCCATTCTTGGAATCCAGAAGTTGATGAAGGCAATGAGCCAAGCGCTGCCTAAGAGGATCAATCGCTTTTCGCGTTTATCATGCAAAGTGAAAACCATGTCCACGAACTCGAAGAGCATGCCCAGTGACATAATGACGGAGATCGCTGCTACTCCCACGCGGCCTGCATAAACAATGAGTAAGGTGAAGACGACGATTCCCGCCAGTCCGGTGAGTATGCGTTTACTCAACTCGGGCGAGATCGAAAGAGAATTGGTCAGGCTGCTCATATCGGCTGTGCTCCTGCAGCGCTGGCTGCATTGATCGCTCCATAGCGACGCTCTCGATGCGAATACTTTTCGACCGCCTCACGCAAGTGATAGGGCCGGAAGTCCGGCCAGCACAGATCCGTAAAAACAAACTCGGCATATGCTGACTGCCAGAGAAGAAAATTGCTCACGCGATGTTCTCCGCTGGTTCGAATCATGAGATCCACTTCAGCTAAATCCCCTAAATACGAAGTCCACAGGTACTGCGAGAGAAGCTTCTCGTTCATTTCGCTAGGACTGCGTTTTCCTTCCACACAGTCTTTTGCAAAACGGCTCGCTGCGACCGTTAGCTCTCTTCGCGATCCATAAGAAATTGCGAAGGTAAGTTGCAGTCCAGTGTTGCCCGAGAGTTTTTCTACAGCGGGATCCAACACGGCGCGAACATCCGCACTTAGTCGATCCACTTCACCAATGACCCTCAGTCTTACATTTTCTCTGAGCAGCTCTTCTTGTTCAAGAACTAGGTATTTTTTAAGTAGCTTCCAGAGAACTTGGAGCTCCAGTTCGGGTCTCAGCCAGTTCTCAGTAGAGAAGGCAAAAAGCGTCAGGGCTTTGACTCCTAAGCGATCAGCTTCTCGAACAATGGCTTTTACTCGGGAAGCGCCGCGGACGTGACCGTAGATTCGGCGGTGACCACGAGACTGTGCCCAGCGGCCGTTTCCGTCCATGATGATTGCAACATGTCGTGGTGTGCTCGTGGAGGAAGTCATTCGTGTTCCGACTAGATCGTCATGATCTCTTTTTCTTTGGCCTGAACAATCTTGTCGATCTCGGTAGTCTTCTCGTCCGTTTTTTTCTGAATGACGTCCAAAGTTTTCTTCAACTCGTCTTCAGACATGCTCTTGGCTTTTTCGAGCTTCTTAATTTCTTCGTTCGAATCGCGGCGCTGATTGCGAACAGCAACCTTAGATTCTTCTCCCAACTTCTTCACGATCTTTACAAGGTCCTTGCGGCGCTCTTCGGTCATTTGAGGAAGGGGAATTCGAATCACTTTGCCATCGTTGTTTGGAGTGAGGCCAATGTTGGCAGCGAGAATAGCTTTCTCAATAGCGCCGAGGGTGTTGGCCTCCCAAGGAGCAATCTGAATGGTTCGCGCATCGGGCGTCGTGACGTTAGCTACTTGATTGATCGGCACGTTCGAGCCGTAGTAGTCCACGTGCACGGTATCGACCAGAGCGGTGGAAGCGCGCCCAGTTCGAAGCTTGGCGAGTTCCGCCTTCAACGACTGAATACTCTTGTCCATGTGCTGGATCATGACATCCATATGTTCTTTTGCAGACATCGTTATTTCTCCTGACGTACGAGAGTTCCCACTTGCTGACCTTCGACCAGGCGCTTGAGTTCGCCGGCTTTGCCGAGGTTGAAAACAATAATGGGAAGTTTGTTATCCATACAAAGCGAAATCGCGGTCGAGTCCATCACTGACAGTCCTTTTTGAAGGACATCAATGTAAGAAATCTCTTGGAACATTTTAGCCTTGGGGTTTTTAACGGGGTCGGCGTCGTAGATTCCATCCACCTTGGTAGCTTTGATCACCACTTCGGAGCCAATTTCCATGGCTCGTAGCGCGGCAGTCGTATCGGTAGTGAAATAAGGATTGCCAGTACCACCACCGAAGATGACCACTCGTTTTTTCTCGAGGTGTCGAACGGCTCTTCTGCGGATGTAGGGCTCGGCAAGCTCTCTCATTTCAATTGCCGACTGCACGCGGGTCTGAACTCCTTCACGCTCCAGAGCATCTGAAAGCGCTAAACAGTTCAAGACCGTTGCAAGCATCCCCATATAATCTGCGGAAGCGCGATCCATCCCTTGGGTCGCACCTTTGATTCCGCGAAAAATATTTCCACCGCCGAGCACGATTCCGATTTGAATCCCCTTGTCGTGAATTTCTTTCAATTCCTCGGCAATGGATTTCAAAACAGTCGTGTCGATTCCGTATCCGGTGTTCCCAGCAAGCGCTTCTCCAGAAAGCTTCAACAAAATGCGCTTGTAGGGCTGACTGCGTTTCTTATCGGCCGCCATAGGGCCTCCCAGTTAGGCTTACGCTTTTAGGCTTCAGCGCTTGGCGTTTCTTTGAGGCCATCGCCCAAAGCATAACGTGTAAAGCGTCGGATCGAGATATTCTCACCCAGCAATGCGATTGTTTCTTTGAGCAATTGCTCAATGCTCTTTGCTGGATCTTTCACGAAGGATTGCTGCATGAGGCAGGTGTCTTCGTAGAATTTCTTGATCTTCCCTTCGGCAATTTTTTCCAGAACAGCCACCGGCTTGCCGGAAGCTTTCATTTGCTCCACTGCGATTTCTTTTTCTTTCGCAAGGATGTTTGCTGGAACTTCTTCAGGGAAAACCCATTGGGGGCTAGCTGCAGCCACGTGCATGGCCACATCTTTTACGAACTGACGGAACTGCTCTGTTCGAGCCACGAAATCGGTTTCGCAATTGACTTCGAGGAGTACGCCAACTTTTCCTTCTCCATGAATATAAGAAGTAACCGCGCCTTCTTTGGTAGCGCGGCCCGCTTTTTTGGCAGCAGCAGCGACTCCTTTTTTGCGCAGATATTCGATGGCTTTCTCGAAATCACCCGAGGTTTCGGAGAGGGCCTTTTTACAGTCCATCATCCCGGCCCCGGTTTTTTCACGAAGCTCTTTTACTAAGTTTGCTGAGATTTCCATTATTCGGATGCCTCTTCAGTGGTCTCAGTGGTTTCTTCAGCTGCGATATCAGCTTCGTCGATCCCCTGCAGGTCGATGTCGCCTTCAAAGCGAGAAACCTTCTTCTCGGTGACTTCTTCCTTATTGTCCGAGATCTCTTGAGCGCGCAGTTTTTCCTGGAACGTCTTAGCGCCTTCCAAGCAGCTGTCAGCGATCAAGCGAGCAAAGAGACGAACGCTGCGAATAGCATCGTCGTTGCCCGGAATAACGTGCTGAACGTTGCCTGGATCACAGTTGGTGTCCACGACGGCGATCGTCGGAATGCCAAGCTTCTTGGCTTCCTTAATAGCGATGTGTTCTTTTTCCGTGTCGATGACAAAGAGAGCTCCGGGGAGTTTCTTCATGTCTTCGATGCCGCCCAGCGATCTCTTGAGTTTTTCAAGTTCGCGATCGTAGCGAGATTGCATCTTCTTCGGGGTTTCATCCCACTCAGGAGAGTTTTTGAGAGCTTCAATCTTCTTTAAGCGATCGATCGAAGCTTTTACAGTTTGATAATTGGTGAGCATGCCGCCCAACCAGCGGTTGGTGACGTAGTACATGCCAGAGCGCTTTGCTTCTTCTTCGATGACTTCCTTCGCTTGTTTCTTGGTGCCGACGAAGAGAACCTTCTTCCCTTCCGAAGTAATCTTGGAGGCGAAGGTGCAAGCTGCACGAGTTTGTTCGACCGTCTTTTGAAGGTCGATGATGTAGATACCGTTGCGGGCGCCAAAGACATAGGGCTTCATCTTAGGATTCCAACGACGGGTTTGGTGACCGAAATGAACGCCGGCCTCCAAGAGTTCTTTCATAGTAACTGCAGGCATTAAATACTCCGTTTTAAATCTGCGGGACTTCGAGACGACGCGAGAGGCGAAGCGATCGAGGTGAGCCGCGGTTAATGGAGAACCTAGTACAGCCAGGAAACTATTCTCCTGACTTAGGAACTCCCCTCCACCCCCTAAACCCAAGAGCCTAAGCCCTTAAGCACCACGCCTATAAAATAGTAAAGACGGGGGTGTGTGTAATGGGGACTGTATTACCCGGTTATCCGGTGCGTCGCAACCGGAAAATCCGAGCTTTTTTCAAATTCTCAGGTAATTTTAGGGAGGTATGAACAAATCTAAATGGGTTTTGCCGGGTATCGGTGTGGCAGTTCTTCTGTTTATCGGATGGACTGTGTCAGTGAGCAATTCCATGGTGAGGCTGGATGAGGGCGTCAATGGAGCCAAAGCTCAGGTCGAAAACGTCTATCAACGTCGGTTGGATTTGATTCCCAATCTGGTGAATACGGTCCGCGCCTATGCCAAGCATGAAGCGGAAGTGCTGGAGGGTGTGGCTAAGGCTCGCTCCCAGGCAGGCCAGGTGAACATCACCGCCAAGCCCGAGGACTTTGCAAAGTACGATCAAGCTCAAGTCGGGCTTTCCCACGCGCTTTCGCGCCTTTTGGTAGTGGCTGAAAAATATCCGGATTTGAAAGCTGACCGAAACTTCCAAGAGCTGCAATCTCAGCTGGAAGGTTCTGAGAATCGAATCACCATCGAGCGTCAACGCTTCAATGAAGCTTCTCAGACCTACAATGTATACGTTCGGTCCTTTCCACAAATGCTGATCGCCATGATTCGTGGCTTTAAAGAGAGACCGTATTTCTCGGCAGCTGCTGGTGCCGCTACAGCTCCCGAAGTGAAATTCTAAGGAAGAATGATTGCACGCAGGTTTTTCCCGATCCTCGCGTTGGCTCTTCTTGCCGCGCCTTTTGTAGAGGCGTCGCGGTCCGTTCCACCTCCGCCCAAGTATTACATCTACGACGAAGCTGGAGTTGTCCCTGAAAAAGTGATTCAGTCGCTGAACTCCACTCTTTATCAGCACAGCCAAGCCACGGGTGAACAGGTCGTTGTCGCTGTTTTTAATTCCCTCGACTCAGAAGAGTTGGTGGATTTCACCAATCGAGTTTTCACCATCTGGGGTACTGGTCAGAAGGGTTCTAATAAGGGAGCGCTCTTAGCGATCTATCTCAAAGATAGAAAAATTCGAATCGAAGTGGGCTATGGGCTTGAAGCCACGCTGACGGATGCGAAATCCAAGCGGGTCATTGAAACCATTCTCATTCCCAATTTGAAAGATGGAAATGTTCCGCGCGCTGTTTCCATGGGCGCTTATTCCATCCTTCAGGTTTTAGATTCTCCGTTGGTTCAGTCGGGGCAGGCAGATGAGCTTGCCAATCAAGTTCCTAAAAAAACGAAACGGAGAAAAAGTTCTCCCGCCGCTTTCCTAATTCTTTTTGGGGTCATTGTTTTTATCTCGGTGATTCAACGTTTGTCCGAGAGGCATCTTACTTCTCGCGGTAGAATACGTACGGGGTGGGGTGGTTTTAACTTTCCTCGCAACACCGGTGGGTGGGGTGGAGGCGGCGGTTTTGGCGGTGGAGGATTCAGCGGCGGTGGGGGCCGGTCCGGCGGAGGAGGTGCGAGTGGCAGTTGGTAAAATTATTGAAGCCATTCAAATCGCCGAGAGGGGCACCACCGGAGAAATTCGAGTGCACATCGCTCGAAGATTTTTTGAATCCGATCCTCTTTTGCGGGCCAAGAAAATTTTTTACCAGCTCGGCATGCAGAAGACTCAGGCGCGAAATGGAATTTTGCTTTACGTGAATGTGACCCGAAAGAAGTTCGCAATCGTGGGCGATACCGGAATTCATGAAAAGGTTTCTCAGAAGTATTGGGATCAGATTGCAAAAGAACTGGGTGAGGCATTGAAATCCACTCATTACGAGAACGCCATCGCCTGGGCAGTGAACAAAATGGGAAAACCGCTTCGCAAATATTTTCCTGCTGACGGTCAGGTTAATCCCAACGAACTGACTGATGAGGTATCTGAAGATTAAGCACGCACTCCTCTGGATTCCGCTAATTTTAGTTTTTCAATCTTGTGCGACTTCAAAGGCTACAAAGCCTGAAACTGCTCCTACTGAAACTACAGCGGCTGCAACAGCAGCGGCGTCGCATAAGCCCGTAGTGCCGAAGCCCTTCTCCATGGGATGGGATGGTAAAACCCCGGCTCCAAAGATTTTGGAAACAGCGACTCGTTCTCACAACGCTTACTCGTTTTATTATGTGGAGGCGGCACTACTGACTCGGTCTTATGTGGAGGCGGTGGCATTCACGGCTGCTAAGAAAAAGGGGCTCGACGAAGCATTGGCTCGAACCAGTGTCGACCGCGCACTTCGGGAAAGTTTTCTGCGTCGGACCTGTTTTAATATCAAGCTGGCTAGTCTTAGCGTGAACGGCGCTTACTTTAAAAAATGGAAGCTTGCGGTGATTTCTCGAGGAAAGGAGCATCTCCTGTCCTTCGATGGAGTTGGAGAAGGTGAGAAGGTTCCAGATTTAGAAAACCTGCATGGTTACAACTTTGTGAAATCGGGTCGTGCTTGTACTGCGAAGGCCGTGGACCTCGGTGCGCTAATCAAACTCCGAGTTCAAACTCTCTTCGATCACGAGGCCCCAAAGGCGGAGCTGAAGTGGGATCCTCAGACCCCACC
>FRDC01004473.1_pt1 | contig 23903 bp, 73 predicted proteins | sample 1106171 | NCBI WGS metagenome assembly FRDC01 (sample SAMEA3930566, study PRJEB13176) | freshwater metagenome | biome: Drinking water system; feature: drinking water; material: water | place: Singapore | collected 2014-12-20 | reverse complement strand
ACCTGAGGGGCGCCGACCTGAGGGGCGCCTACCTGACGGGCGCCGACCTGACGGGCGCTAAGAATGCCGAAGTCGTGATGGCTCAACTGAGGATACTTCCCGAGGGTGACCTCATCGGATGGAAGAAGGCTCGGGGCCAGGCCATCGTCAAACTCTCCATACCCAATGGCGCTCGTCGGTCGAATGCGACTGGGCGGAAGTGCCGCGCCGAGAGTGCTACCGTCCTGGCCGTCTACAACCAGGCCGGCGACAACATTGAAGAAGCTGTCAGCGGTTACGACTCTCGACTGATTTACCGCGTTGGTGAAACGGTGACGCCAAACAATGGTTTCGAGGAAGATCCGCTAAAAGAATGCGCCCCGGGTATTCACTTCTTCATTACCCGCGAAGAGGCCGAACAATGGACGGTATAATTCCTATTTGTGCTAAACTTCTAGGTGAAAGGGCTTCCGGTCGAGAAAACTCCCGGGAGAGCCGCCTCGATGATTCTGCAAAGCTCCCCACTTTGATCCGAGGCGGCTTTTATGCTTTTCCAGATAGATGAAGATGAAGAACGCCGGCACGAACTCGTTGAAGAGGCTGTTCAGGCATTCGCGCCACAATTAGAGGGTAAGCCCGGGGTTAAAGCGATCCACCTCTACAGCACCAACGACAGTTTACGAAGATTATTCCGTGAACTATTCGGCGGAAGCAAGACCATCCTCGTAGAGCACTGTTTGGATAAGGGTAAACCTAGGAGGGGTGTTAACGAGGTACCCCAGAGGGGAATCTTCCTGAAACTCCCCAGCGAAGCGGACCTGGTGGTGACCAAGACGAACCTGACTTCGAAGATGGAGTGGTTCGCCGCAGGCTTGGGAGCCCAGGTCTGCATCATCCCAGAATCAATCCCCTACGTGTTTGAAAGGCTATCGAAAGTTCCGGCTCTCGTTTTGGTCGGCGCGGAAACGGGGAAGAAATGATGGACCCTATCGACGAACTGATCGAGGCCGCACTTAAAACTGGACCAACACGCCCGCCACTTGAGAAATGCAATCGCTGCCAAGACACCTGGCACGGCCTATCCCGCCCAGGATGTCAAGGCTCTTGGGATGTCGAGGCGATACAAAACCAGGGCGTCATTGATTGGACCGAATCGTGAGTGACTGGGTTGATGAGACCGAGAGATTCCACCGCAATCCTGAATTAGTGGAGATGGTGGACCAAGCTGTCGCGGACATGGGTAACGCGGTCAAGTTAGAAGTGCCCGATAAAGGCCCCTGGAATCGCGTTCCGAACAGGAAAATGCGAAGAGAGGCACAAAGGGACTACGGGCAGTTCAAGCCCCTTAGAAGCCGTGTCAGGCGCGGAAAATGAGATACTCCACGAAAGCCTGGTTAGCTTTAGGCGCCTTCATTGCGGTTATTGAAACAGTCGCGCCGGCTAATGACATGCTGTCCCATGCTGTAGATGACTGGTTGGAGCATCCGGTGGGGAGATTTATAGCTACTGGTGTAATCCTCACCACGGCCGCACATCTATTGAATCAAATCCCCAACAGCGTAGATCCATTCACTTTAGCGTTCAGTTGGAAAAGAGTGACTCCGATTGATGAGATGATTAAACCATGACACTTGAGATAGCAGCCTAGTGCCTGCCCGAATCCTAGTTCTGGATATCGAGACACAAAGGGCCGTCGCCGAAACCTTCTCCCTGTACCGCCCCTTCATTGGGATAGATCGGGTGATCCGCGATGCCAGAATTCTATGCTTCGCGGCCAAATGGCGCGGTGAGGAGAGAATGATCTTCAAAGCCGCATGGAAAGACGACGACGAAGACTCCTACAGGGCTATGCTTCAGGCCGCCTGGAACCTCCTGAATGAGGCTGACATCGTATGTGGGTACAACAGCGACCGGTTCGACATTCAGTGGCTTGAGGAAGAGTTCGGCTGCCACAAACTTGGCCGGCCAACCCCCTACAAGAGTGTCGACCTGTTCAAGGTCCAGAAACGACACTTCAGGGCGGGACTCCTCTCAGGGAAGCTTGACTGGTCGGCGCGAAAGTGGTTGAAGGACAGGAAGATCCCCCACGGGGACACGGATCTGTGGCATGACATCCGCTATGGGAACCGTGAAATCCGACGCGCCGCGCAACGAACCATGCGGGCATATTGCGAGCACGACACGAGATTGACGGAGAGACTCCTAGAGGACTACCTCCCGTGGACCAACCTCAACCTGGCCCTCTATGAGATGAACGATGACGACCTTCTCCACTGCACAAAATGCAACTCCACAAACCTGAAACGCGACGGGAAGAAATACCACGCCACCTCAGCTTTCCTGTATCAGATGCACCGATGCAAAGACTGTGGCGCGACATCACGAGGAAAGCGGGCTAAGGGAACGACAGAATTGAGGCCAGTGTGAACGTTTATGACCTTCCTTTGATCTCACGTCTCGAGACAGCCCTTTTGGATGAACTCGATAGGCAGTATCTCAACGGGGATATCGAACCATCATCGGATGGGCAGGACGGATTCTTCGATCCCGTGGATGGGGAACTCAACGGTAGGGCTGATTGGCATGCTGCGTGTGCGGCCGTCTTCAATGCCCTAAAAGAAGAGGGTGTGTTTTGAGCGTCAAGGTGTGCGTGCCGGCGTGGAATGGCGGGCCGCATGAAACGAAAGATGCCATCACGCTTGGGGTCTTAGAGCTGCTGATCTCCTCCCTCTACGGGCTTGGTTATGACATCGATTCACCCGTGACCCTCCTATACGACGCGGACCACGTGTGGTTGGAGACGGTGGAGTTCGATCCACCCGAGGAGAGAAGTCCTCGTGTAGTGAACGAGTTAGCGCCCGAACTGCGGGAATCCCAGTGGGACACGCCAGCGCACGGAAGGTACCACTGGTCCGGCGGTGACGAGGAATACCCATGGAGTAGGACCCACAATGGGATCACCTCGCACGAATACCGGGGGGATTTGACCGCTGGACCATACACAGAGGTCATCGAATGAAGTGCAAACGCCCAAACTGCACCTCGCCCAACGGCAGGAAAGCCTTTCACGGATTCTGCGCCCCTCACTACGAATCATTCAGGAGGGAACGGGAAGCCAAAGGCGGCAGGAAGGTCGGCCGCATACCATCGGGTCCCGCCGTGGAGCACGTCAACAGGCTACGTGAATCCGGGTTAGGGTACAGGAAAATCGCCGAACTGGCAGGGTTGACACCACCATCTGTTCAGAAGCTCTATAGGCGCAAATCAGTCTTCAGGGACACGGCGGAGAAACTGTTGTCGGTCTCAGTTCCCGCTGTCGAACACGAACTTGCGTTACTCGGTACTAGGGTGCCGGTATTGGGTTATTCGCGCAGACTACAGGCGTTAATCGCTTTAGGATGGCCGGGGAAAGTGCTGGCAGAGAGGCTGGGGGTTTCGGAATCATCCTTCTCCCAATGGTTGCTGGGTAGGAAAAAGTACCTCACCGCCGATCATGCGAAAAGCGTTGATCAACTATATCAAGAGCTACACCTGGTCAGTCCAGGGGATTCGACAGCCTCAAGAAGGGCGAAGAATCGGGCGATAAAGAACGGATGGGCGCTACCGTTCGCCTGGGAAGACATCGACAACCCCTCCTCTGTGCCCGATTATGGCGCCAAAGGTGAATTCTCGGACACTTATAAGGATTTCCGCGCCCAAGGCAGGGATGATCACTACATCGCGAAATTCTTCGGGATTAAAACGGATTCTCTCAAGCAGAGGGTGAGGCGGGAAGTTGCTTGAATGCTTCGAGGCGAAGCCCGATCCCGCCGAGATCGTGAAGAAAGAATTCGCGCCGGCAATCAAAGATGATAAAGAGTGGCATGTCATCGGGACGATAGCTAAAGACGACATCATCAAATCCTGGGTGGATGAGGTTCCAACAAAGCTGGCGCAGAAAAATTCCGTGAAGCTAGAGTTCGACGGTTACACCCTTCACGATGTCGAGGCACTGAAGGAGATGTGGTCCAACGAGAGTCCAACATGGCCCAAGAAATACGCGGATGGCGGGATTATTCAACAGCCCAAGCAGGGCGGTAAGTACGCGGATGCGCTGTACAAGTCATGGTTCGGCCAGATGGAAGTCAACGGCGACGACATCTACTTCTACAATGTCCCGCAAAAGGTCGTCGGGGGCGCCGTAGATCCACCCGCCTTGGCCCATCAGTGTCCACTCTGTCGAAAAGACCGACACGACCAGCCGTTGCGCCAAAGAGTGTTGGAAATGCTGTCCAGCCATAGATTCGACCCGAATTACGACGCCGGAAAAGACGATAGTCCGATAATGTGCGTGGGAAGTGACACGTACGGCCCGAATAGGGCTCCCGCTGCCAGGGAGATTGAGCTGGACCCATGGACCGGAAAAGCGTACCCCCCCTACGGAACCATGTGGGAAAAGGTTAGCGCTAATTATGAGTTTGTCAAGGAAATTCTTGCCTGGCCCAAGTGGGAAATACCCGATATGCCATCGATAGAAATCAATACCTGGATTCCAGAAGAAAAGGAAGAAAATGAAAGCATCTGAACTGAGTGACGCCGCCCGTTGCGAACTCGACATGGGATGGACACAAGGCGAATACTCCAACTATCAAGGGAATGTCTGCGCCATCGGAGCCTTGGAGCGGGTGGCGATGAAAAACATGGCCATCGGTCAAGCTGGTTTAGTCCAGCAGGAGCTTGACGCCAAGGCCCATGAGATGTCCAACGGTGAGTTCGACAGAGTGCAGAGCTTCAACGATGATCGGAACACCACAAAGCAAGACGTTTTGAATTTGTTTGACAAAGTGACGATAGGGCTCGAAGAAAAGGGCCTGTAATCGATTCTGCGGGGGTAAAATGGAGAAGAGGCCATTTTGCCCACCAGCAGTAAAAACGGGCCTAGAAGCAGAGGTAGGGCCGGCGCAAAGTGGCAGCACGCCCGTAGAAGGGTGTTGAATGCCTCGCAAATCTGCGCCTTCGAAGGCAATGACCAGTACCCTCCCTGTGGCGAGCTGATAGACATGAGTTTGAGGTGGCCTCACCCCAGGAGCGCCTCGGTGGACCATTTCGACGACAATCAGGTCAGCAAGCTTGACTGGGATGATGAGAGGCTAACGGATGTCGACCGGCTCCGTAGCATGCACCTCGTATGCAACCAACGCAAGGGCGCCGGCGGCCAGAAAAAGAAACAGCACCCAACTTCCCGTGACTGGCTAGAGTGACATCAAACGGGGTTAAGATTAGATCAGAACGGAAAACTGTCGAGAATGTAAGCCTTGAGCGAAGGCTGGAACCGCACCGTCCATGCGCCTAGGCGTCGGGAAAGCGGGGGAGATAGGGATTCGCATGGCCTACAATTAGCCCCTTGCATCGCTCACAACGGGAGATAAATGGTGTCGACCGCAGTTAAGCCCGCACGTCGGAATCTGCCGGGACCAGAGTTCGATTCTCTGATCTTCCACGGAGCCCACGCCATAGGGCTGACGCAATAAACCTTTGGCCGGCGAGTGGTGCCCGTCGTCAAATCCCCGGGTGAACGCACCATCAAAACTACATACCGGCATGGCGGATAAGGCATCGTAAGATGTTGAAAGGTGGGGTGACATCCCGCCGCCCGAAAGGGTAATCCATGCAATCCAGAACCTTGAGTGATTCTTTAATGGGTCACCAGGTGGTGAGTCTGCCCGTGACCAACGGCGAGTGTGTTGAGGTCGGCAGCCCGTATCGTGCGGGTGCCCCGTGGGGGTTATGCAGGGGACAGGACAAGCCAGTTGTGGTGCGGAAGGAACTGAGTCAGACCCCGGCAGGGGAAGGCGGGTTCCATGATCGATCTCGCGTCGGACGACGGTTCGCAATGCGGTTGAGATTGAGCGCGAAACAGGTCGCCAGCCTGAAGCGCAAGAGGCGTGAAGCATTCTGTGCCCCAAAAGGGTTCGGAACTTCGTGGGAACGCACGTCTCTAGTCAAAACCTTCCTTGCTATAGGAAACCACTTTGAGAATGGTTAATTGCGAAAGCCGTTTCCCGCCGAGGAGCAAAAGCGCCTCTAATCCCAGACCTTCGGGAATCTGGGCCATCTTAGCCCGCAAGGCGACGGTGGTTCGTAGACGAGTATTGCAGCATTGAGACGGCCATCTTAGTGCGAATTGAAAGTCGCGGAGTAGCTTTCGGCGTAACGATTGGTTGACCGTAAGGAACCGGGCGTGGCAGATACCGTAGGGATGCGGTGGAAAAGTTGGGAACAAATAATCCAACGAAAGGCTGCTGTTTGATGGTGTATTCTCAGCCAACCATATTCTTCGGGTTATGGCCCTAAATCCCGGGCCAGGATGAGAACCTGCGATTGGGCGTCAGCCGTTCGCGAAACACTCCCAAACTTGATCAGTGGCGAGAGTCAAAACTGATGTTTTGATACGCAGGGCCGGCTGGCATACCCGGTTCGCCACGTATGCCCACAAAGCTTAGGCCCCTAATAGCTATGCCGACCAAGACCGGTGGGGCTGCCCAGGTGACGAAAGCGGTTTTGGTCGATAGTCATCCGTCCTGGGGATGACGTTAAAAGTCCCCTCAAGCAACAGCCAGCCCCCGGTACCTCTGCCGGTCATGCCTGGTTGGGGTGATAGTTCGATAGATAAGAACACCGTCGCATCTACCGCATTGAGGACCCTATGGGGCGGTGGACGGGACCACGGAGGAATGTCGGTAGGCGATTTGGCAATATACAGCCAACGAATCCGACCACCCAAAATCCCGAACTAGTGGCAGGCGGGATTCAGCAAATCTGCCCGTGGAGCTGCAACCACGTTAATAACAGCGTAACTTTTGCCTTAAGGAAACCCAATGTTTGTTGTAGCCCCGGTATCTCAAACCTTCAAGCCGGACTCTCAAGAGAGAACCAAGTTCTGGCCGATCGTTTTCGAGGACCCCGAGACCGGTAGGACCAGCAGCATCATCGCCAAAAGGTCTTCCAGGGAATCCGCGCAAGAAACCGCCGACGCATTGAATGGGGCTTTGGATGCAACCGCGTAACCTCCATGCACCAGGTTTGACTGGGCACTACCAGAACTTCCCTAAACGCCGGCCACACTACGCCACCTTCGACAGTTCGAAAGAGTTGACGGGGTGTTCGTGCGGGAAAGAACTCGACAGCGACGAAGCGTACAAACTGCACGTGAAGGGCTCCTCGTGAATTAGGTTCACGGAAGGAGCGATATTGAGTCGCACAGACAGAGATCAGAAGAAGTACATATTCAAACATCACCACAAGGACTGCACCAGGCGAGTGCACGTTGGGCCTTTCAAGTATTACAAGGGTTTCTGTGAATGCCTTGATTGGTACGAATACCAGCACGCGAGATTCTGGCCAGTCCCGTCCTACTACAAGCGGGAAACGCGACAAAAGGAACGTGCCTTCGCCCGGAACAGGATGCAGCGCGCCCGCTCGGGGAGTCGCGACTGGGATGGTGTGGATGAACTTCGCGGAGATGAGTACTACTGGTGAGCAGGACTCACAAAACTAAGCCAGTCTGGGTGCAAATGAAGCAAGGTCACCTTGCCCATGAGGAGTGGCACCAGCACGACGGTGGCGTCTGCGACCTCCCCGAAAAGGACTCCGAGGATGGCTGGCGCTGGCGCCGGGGCGGATGTTGCCGAGAATTCGTCTACACGGGCACCCACACATGCGGACCTTCCTGCTGTGGAGACTCCTACTCTCATCCTCCCGCGAAGCTTCAACGCCTCGAATCTAAGCGTCTCGAGAAAAACTGGAATTGGGATTACGAGACGAAAGACCCTTACTTCGACTACTACTTTGAAGAGAATCATTACTGGGATAACTAGGCCCCTTCGGGGGCTTTTCTCATTTAGTCACATCAATCGGCCATACAATTGATTAATGAAGATCGATGAGATAGTCGACAGGGCGCGAAAACTCAACTCCACGGAGCCCAGCGACACACAGCGGATGGTCACCGCAGTTTTGGCGGCCGAAGACATCACACGTGGTGAACGGGACGCCATCATCTCCGGATACTTGATGGGTTTGATGTACGCATTCCAGGTTGACCGAGAAGATGTCGGTACTGAGATGTTGATGCGGGTTCACGAATTGGAGTGGGCGTGATTACATACTTAGCAGCGCAGGCAACCACAGGTTGGGATGTGGCCCTGTTTGCCGTATGGGCCGCGTTTCTCCTAGGCATCCTCTTCCTCACGCGCCTATGACGATCAACCCCGCGTACCTAACTGTCACGGTGATTTCCGCCGCCGGCACACTCCTTCTCGGCCTGCATTCCCTCCACAATGCCGCATTATTCCTGCCCACTGTTTTATGTGCAGCAGTGTTCGGTTCACATCTGTGTGACAGTTTCGGAAAGACTAAAGAGTTCGGCGAGGCGTGGTTGGATCACCAGTTCATGAACGCGGTTTTAGCGGTAAAACATCTAGGACATTTGGAGGGCCACTGATGGGTTTCGAGTTTCGCGAATGGCCGAAGACGCCGCGCCTTAACCGAGGAATCGTTGTCACGGAGAAGATTGACGGCACCAACGCCGCCATCCTGATCAACGAAGACGGCTCCGAGGTGGGCGCGCAATCACGGAAGCGACTCATCACCCCCGACGATGACAACTTCGGCTTCGCCCGCTGGGTTTACGAGAACGCTGGGGCTCTAGTCGACGCTCTAGGCCCCGGCCATCACTATGGCGAGTGGTGGGGGTCCGGTATTCAGCGCGGGTACGGACTTCCCAAGGGCGAGAAGCGATTCAGCCTGTTCAACACCTCACGGTGGTCCGAGAGCCTAGCCAGAGAGTCTGGCGCCCCGGGTTTGCATGTTGTGCCCGTCCTCTATGAGGGTTTGTTCGATCAGGAGGAGATTGAGGCATGCCTAATGGAACTGCAATGCAGGGGTTCGAAGGCATCGCCCGGATTTATAGACCCTGAGGGCGTCATCGTCTTTCACGCCGCCTCAAACCAGTGTTTCAAGGTCACTATCAAGGATGACGAATCACCGAAGAGTTTATCCGCATGACGGCACTTGAAACCCTCCATGCAGTAGAGCGGCTATTACAGCCGGCGATCAACGTCTACACGGAGTCGGCTCATGAGGTTAGTGAGGAATTCCTGGCCTATGCGGTTGCGGGTTCAATTCCCTCGGAGACGTTGTTGAAGATTGTGAAGGTGTTGGTGGATGGGTGAACTGGTTATACACGGCGCATCGTTGATTGAGGATTACGCGGAGATCATCGTCCAGGTTCCGCCGGATCTAATTAGGAAGCACAGCATCAACACTTTGAACACTCCCGAGAAGCTGCGCGAACTAGCCTCGTACCTTAACCGTCGCGCGTGTGAGTTCTTTTAATGACTAAAGATTCGCGCGAAATCTCCGTCCGGTACCTACTGCCTGAAAGATACTACCCCCAGATGTTGGACGCCAAAAACAGTGGGGATTCCAGTTGGATAAGGAAACTGTTAGGTGTCTCCCGAATGGTGGATGTGAAGATTGATTGAGCATGAGGAATTAGTACAGGCGTTAGAGCTGGGTCTGCGCGTGGAGTGCGAGTTGAAGAATACGGGAGAAAATGCGTTCGCAGTCATCGGGCCAGTTGACTTGAATTTCCTAGCTGGATACTTGATTGGATATTTCGGACTTGACTGATATGAGCCTGTTCTACCATGCCATCAAATTTGAAAATGGCGAACATCTATCGCTTAACAATCTGTACCGATTCCTTCGGGCGCTTGAGGACCTTCGAGACTTTAAGGGTATGAATCCTGATGCGCCGCTTGAGATTTGGGCGAAAGAGCAGGAGGGCTGGGTTGGCTTCCTGGTTGGGGATACCGGCAGCCTGCCCGAAGAGGGCTGGGAGCGCCGACTGTGAGTGACTACAGCGGAAACGACTTCAAGCCAGACCCAACCCCGCCGCACATCCGGGAGAAAAACGCGACCTTGGACAAGCTGTACGAGAAATATGGCGCATTACTAGCGCTGGGTGAACGAAACTCCCACTGCAAGGGCTCGTACGAAGATAAGGCCAGTGGCCTCCTCATGGCTATTCGAATCATGGAGGGCCGGGCGTGACTGACAGGGCCGCAGCGGTTAAAGCCGCGCTAGAGCAGATATCGAAGAACTTCGGCGCCGGCTCAGCCATGAGACTGGGGGATGCACCCTCTCAACAGGTGGATGTCATCCCATCCGGTTCCATCGCCCTGGACAAAGCTCTCGGGGTTGGGGGCTATCCGAAGGGTCGGGTTGTTGAGATTGCGGGCGCTGAATCCACCGGGAAAACCACCCTCGCTCTGCATGCGGTGGCCAACGCCCAACGCACCGGAATAGCCGCTTATATCGACGCTGAGCATAGTTTAGAGCCCGCCTATGCAAAGGCCTTGGGAGTGGATGTTGACGCTCTAATCGTCTCTCAGCCCGATACTGGGGAGCAGGCTTTGGAGATTGTGGAACTCCTCGTTAAATCCGGGGGAGTGGATCTAGTGGTGATTGATAGCGTGGCCGCGATGGTCCCGCGATGTGAATTGGAGAATGACTACGGTTCCTCAAATGTTGGGGCACACGCGCGCTTACTCTCCCAAGCGATGCGTAAGCTGACCGGCCCACTCCACTCCACGAACACTTGCGCGATATTTATTAATCAGATGAGAGCCCTGATTCAACCCTTCGGCCCATCCGAAACCACAACGGGCGGTAGAGCGCTGCGCTACTACTCCTCTGTTCGCCTGGATGTTCGCCGCATCGAAACAGAGAAAACAGGGGATGAGGCCACCGGTAATAGAACCCGGGTAAAAGTGGTGAAGAACAAGCTTGCCCCTCCGCATAGACAAGCCGAGTTCAGCATCGAATACGGCGAGGGCATCTCGTACGAGCGTGAGGTTCTTGATCTCGCCATTTCGGCGGGGATCGTGAAAAAGTCCGCTTCCTGGCTCACCTATCAGGATGAACGTATCCAGGGGATGAAGAAGGCTATCGCGTGGTTGAAGGAAAACCCGATTATCGCCTTCGAGATTGAACTAGCCGTTAAGGAGAAACTGTGATCGAGTCAACAACCCACAATGCCCAGGTGAAATTGGTGGGCACACCTTCCCTGGCTGAGTTTATCGACGCATTGAATGAACTACTCAACAATTATCCCGACGCGGATCTAAAAGAACTCAACGGCTACTACTCCGAACCGCCAGTGTTTGTTGTTGGTATCGAGTATGAAGACTGACTTCGTTGGGTTGTTTATCGATGTCATAGGGGATTACTACGACCTCATCTACGACTTCGAGCAGTACTGGTCGGGACATAATTTCGCCCAAACCCCGATCTTGAATGAGGTGTTGTTGGATTGCTGGGATGAAGAGGCGTGGGGATTTTGACAGATACCAGTGCGTGGCCCAAGTATGTGACAGTTTGCGGCGAATGCTTGAGGGCTTGTTGCTGGCAAGGATTCTTTATGTGCGATGAGGCCGTTATAGCAGGGACTTTGGACATGGATATTCGCTACCTACAAGCTCGAGACTTGGAGCATCCTGACTGGTGGGATGTTGACGAGACTGGAACGTCCATCCATTATCGGAATTTCACATGAAACAGATCATAGTTATCCGCGCCGATTTGAATATGCGCAAGGGTAAAATGGTCGCCCAAGGTGCTCACGCATCAATGGGCGCGATACTGCCTTATGTTGGTTACACCGATTGGGACAGTCCTCCCGGGACTGAATTCACGCGCCGGCAATCCCTGGTGAGTCGTTGGCTTGGGGGCTCATTCACTAAAGTGTGCGTACGGGTGGACAGTGAATACGAGTTGATTGAACTCCATGACCGGGCAGAGAAGGCCAATCTCATAACTTGCCTCATCACAGATAACGGTAAAACCGAGTTCAACGATGTCCCAACAGTCACCTGCTGCGCTATCGGCCCGGATACGCCCGAGAAACTTGACCCTATTACTGGACATCTAAAGCTGCTGTAATGGCCGACTGGGAATCGATCATACATGCGGACTGGGCGAAGCCTTGCAAGGATCGAACGAAGTGCGACTGTCTAACCCACGGGGTGAGTGTCATGTTTGGGCGTGACTGGCAGCGGACTCACTGCCCTTGCTGCGACCGCACATGGAACTTGAAGATGAAGTCTTGAAACGCTCATACGGAATATGCCCAGCGCAACTTGACGGAATCACAGAAGACGGTAGACCGTTCTACTTCCGCAGCAGGGGTTCATGGTCGCTGAGGGTGGGGAAGCCGGGTTGGATACCGAATGTGTGCGCCTGGCCCACCTTTGGAATCGTGATCGGATATGGGGATTACGAAATTGAAGACCCGGACACTATCGATGAGCTGGTTGAAGAGTACCTAGGCCCGTGGCGCCATGTCACGTGGGAGGAAACCCTGTTCGACCAGGAATGCCTTCATTGCAAGACGGTGTTCAGGTCGGACGCTAGCAATATCTGCATGGATTGTTTGGTGAAGAAAGTTTTGAGGCTGGAATGAGTAAAGACGCTTGGGCCGATCTACCTAGGGCTATCGAGATGCTGTCATGGCATAAAACATCTAACTGGCCATTCCAGGCTGAACACGATGAGTTGTTCGTCTGTAGCGATCCGTCCAAATATGCCCCAGAGGAGTTGGCGGAACTTGACGAGTTGGGTTTCTTCGTTAACGAAGATGGTGGGTTCTCATCATTCAGGTATGGAAGTGCCTGATGAGTGATTACTTCTGGGTCGACGCTGACGGTGGAGTACCAACCTTCGGCCCGTTCGATACTGAACGTGATGCAGAGATCGCCCGTAAAGCGTTAGCTCAATGCTGCGATTGGCTCATATGGGCCGTGAAGACCACCTTCGTTAATGAGCCATTATAATGAGTGTCTGGTTCACCTCGGACATACACCACAACCACGTCAAGGTTGCGAAGATCCGCGCCGCAGAAGCAATGGTGGGGCTCGAGAATCCCTTTGATGACCAGTGCGTAACCAACTGGCACAACAACACTCTAGCGTTCTGGTGGGACTATCTGGTTAAACCCTCGGATCAAATCTGGGTATTGGGGGATATTTCGGCGGGCGGGAAACAGGCCCAGTTGGATGCGTTGGAGTGGATTAAAGATCGGCCGGGACAGAAGCATCTGATACCTGGAAATCACGATGGATGCCACCCGATGTACAGGGACTCTCATAAGTGGCAGAGGATCTACCTGGAAGCCTTCGAGAGTGTCCAGTTGGCCGCGAGAAGGAAGATTTCCCTCGGCCCATCACTGAGTCAAGAGGTTCTCCTCAGTCACTACCCCTATGAAGGGGATCATACTTCGGGGGATCGTCACAGTCAGTGGAGGCTGAGGGATGAAGGTATAGCCCTGCTCCACGGCCACGTTCATTCCCCGGTCAAGTTAACCCGCAGCTCCTACCGGCATCCCGCGAAATTCGAAGGGTACGACGACCTTTACGCGCCCGCGAAACAGATACACGTAGGTGTCGACGCCTGGGACTATAAACCCGTCCATTTAGATCAGATAGTGGAGTTGATCCGGTGACTAATCCCTTCTCGTTCACCAACCTCAACAGTGTGGCGGATGCTATCCGGGCGGAATGGTTGGCGTTCTGCGCCGAAACTATGGAATTAGATGATGATGGCGAGTATCTGAACACCGGCTACCGTCGCATGGCCAAGGCCGCGATCGCAGTCCTATTCCCTGACAATAAACTGCCCGAGCATGTTTGCGGTCACGGTACATGGTGCCACCCCGAGTCGATTGATGACCCACCGTGGGAGTTTAAGTGAGCATTGGCGCCATAAAGGACCGGATAGCATACAACGCGCATGATTTAGGCGAGTTCGGCAAAGTGATCAGGTTGCAGTATTTATTCAACATCCTCGACGACCTAATGTTGCAACCGCTCAGTACTCCGAAGCGCCCGGATGAGATCGTCCGAAAGGCCGCGATGCTTCGTTGGGCACACTACATAGAACAAGACGCGGAGCCGCTGCCCTGGCCAACGCTGACAGACGCGCAGAAACTCCCTTGGCTACTCAAGGCTGCAAGCGAATGAACCTCACAGAGCCTGACGTTATCCAAAGAGTGTTAGATGACTACCACGTAAAGGATAGCGGTTACATCGCGCAGATTATCCACTCAGCCCTGATTAAAAGGCGCCACGCTATGTTGAGCGAAGAATTGGACCGCAGAACGTGGTTAGGACTGGCGTGATCAGGATTAAAGTTATCCCCGTCCGAGCCATAACCGGCCGTATTCAAGGGTGGGCGGTCAACCAAGGAGCACGGGAGATAGCCTTCTTCACTAACCGGATCATGGCGATGGATATGGGTAACTTCATCGCGCGGGACTATAACCGGCTTCGAGAACTGAGCGACTAAAAACTGTCAGTAGATACCATTTAGCTACTGTTTATTGTTAAGGCGATATGCTAGAACCCAAGAAACTCATGCTAGTGGGGGATCTCCACGGCAACACCAACTGGGCTGTACATGTCATCAACAGTGCATGGGCTTTAGGCTGTGACACCATCGTGCAACTGGGCGATATGGGGGTCTGGCGCGACAACTATGCAACCAACTGTTACCTCAGCACTGTTCAGGACACCCTGGCCGAGAATGATATGCACCTGTACTGGGTGGACGGCAACCATGAGGATCATTCACGCTTAGTCAATGATCTCGCCGGCACAGTCCCTTGGGATTCTGTCGCGGACATGCTGTGGCCCACAACTCCCAACATCACCCACCAACCCCGAGGCTATCAGTGGACATGGTGGGGGAAAACGTGGATGGCTGTCGGTGGAGCTGTCAGCGTGGATAAATACCGCCGAACAGAAGGCATCGACTGGTGGCCGCAGGAAACCCTCACAGATGAACAAGTTGAATACTGCTGCCGTGGGCCCGTGGATGTGATCGTTTCCCACGACTGTCCTATGGGTGTGGATATTCCGGGCCTCAGTCCCCCCGGAACATGGCCACAGTGGGTTCTGTATGAATCCGACCTTCACAGAAGGAAACTGCGTCAGATTTGGAATGAGACCGGCGCAACACGGTTATTTCACGGCCACTACCACACTAGGTACGATGCGCCATTAGGGGAGGGTTTAGTGACAGGGTTGGATATGGATTCCACCACGCTAAAACTCAACACATTGATCTTGGAGGGGCTGTGAGTTGGATTTACCGCCTCCGAACGGGGTGGGCGATAGGCAGGTTTGCATTCGGATATGAGCGCCGCGACTATCTCCTGACCCTCCCATTGGCGTGGCCTACAGTGTGGATCGAGCGCAAGCCTAAATCCCTAGCGCCGGCACCGAAACTCGACACCGAAGCCTTTGAGAAGCGTCGTCGGGAAACGACTGGGCCGGAGTGGACATGAAGCTGTGGGTAGATGACTTACGTAATCCTCCCGACGATACATGGATCTGGATAACCCACCCAGACGCCGCGATATGGATGTTGGATGCGCACATGGTGACCGAAATGAGCCTGGACCACGATCTTGGCATAGACGTGTCCGGCAACATCGGAGACACGTTGACTACCAGGCCGATTGTCCTGTGGATGTGCGAGCACGGCGGATGGCCCGACAAAATCTCAGTGCACAGTCAGAATCCGGTGGGTCGTGAATGGTTGATTGGAATGTTGAACAGGTATGCACCATGACAGTTGAAGAATTAGTCTGGCAACTCACTGATATGCCGGCTGACGCGCATGTTTTTGTACGCAACTGCTGCTGCGGCGGGCTAGACGATCTTGGCCAAGTGGAATTGTCGGTGGTGGCGCTGGATGCCGGCGAAGGATGCGCGGCACATACCTGTCATGACCCTAATGACTCCTACGACGTGAAGGCTCACAGTGAGTTCGTCAAGGTGGTTGGTGTGGTGATCGGATGAACTACATCTGCGATGGGCTCACCACACTCACGTGGGCGCACTCCAACATACTGTCGTTCAGGGCGAAGGTGTTCAAGGAGCGATGGGCCGTGGGATGGTTTGATTACCCGTGGGCGGCGAAGACGTACGCCGGCACTCAACACTTCGAAACATGGCGTGAGGCATACGATTACGCCCGCACACCCATGTACATGATCAACGCCTAGATGGATGGACTCTCACGGTATCCGCGACGATCTCCGCGTACACCTCCGCCGGCAACCAAAGAGTAGACTCCCTAGTCAGGGCCATGAGAAGGTCCCCCGTGGATTCATGGACGGAGCTCAGCTCCCAACTCTCCCCGCACAGCTCCATCGCTGCTGCTATCTGTCGACGGGACTTCAACAGGGATCGCGCCGCCCCATCGACTAGTTCGCGGATCTCTTGTCTAACTTCCTCTGTGTACATGCCCCCATCATGTCACTGGGGTCTGACAACTTCGATCGGCATTAGTCCGGCCAGACAGCTTCATAGCCCAGGAGATGGATCGCGCCGCCATCCGACCGAGTCAAAGATTCCCCGGTCAGAATCCAGACATGGTGCGGATCACTCAGCTTGACGACGATCCCTTTCATGCAAGATTCGTGGCAGGGCTTGTGATTGCGAACCACGTTGCAAAACCCGCCATCAATTACGCCATTGGTCCATTCAATTGTGAAACCCTCTTGTGGAGCGCGGAAGAAATCGCATTCGAAGTAAACTCGCGGCGAATCCTCGGGACGCAGCCCGTTAAGGCAAAACATGCTCGCTACTCCCAGCCGCCGGCGGGTAACCACTCCTCGGCCAACTCCACAGCACTAGCTAGGCTTCGCCGCCGTACATAAGTGACGTAATCCTCGCTGCGACCATTAAGATACAGTTGAACGTCGAAATGCTGCTCACCTAATCCGGGCCAAATAGGTACGATACGAATCAACTGTGCGTTAACGTCCATAGGGTCATAGCGAATGAGAACATCGTTATGCAGGGACCATAGCATCATTAGTAGTCGATACCTTCAACAGGGTTGATCGGATAATGCCACCCTCTACTGTTTGTGGCTGCACATAGTGCAGTACCGCGCTCGGCGCACCAATCCCATGAGCCACCCCACCGGATGAAGTTGATTCCAACGCCGCAATACCTACAAGTCTCACTCATCACTTAACCCACATCAAACTAGCCATGAAATAGGCGTAGTCAAAAGCCTCACGCCATGTGCGGAAACTATTTCCCGGCAAGCCCCTACCAGACCACCCGCCGCGATCATGTGCAAACCAGGGCTTCTCGAAGTACTCACCCTCAGGCCATCTACCTACAGTCCACGGGGCTTTCATACGCCGATAGCCTGACCCTTCAGATGTCCCGTGTAGATGTGCCACACCAGTCCTGGTTTAGTCACCACAGTGCCGACGAATTTATACGCATGACTGGTATAGACAGTCCACGGCACCGGATGTCCCGTGCCGAATATCCACACGGAGCGTCGCCAAGGTTCGCGGTCGGCATAGTGCTCGTACCAGATGTCGAACACGTCTGCGCTACCGTTGCGATCCGCCGCCGCGCTAATTATCGGGCCGGTGAGCATCAACTCTTGATAGTCACCGTTGGCGATGTAGACAGCTTCCCTGTGAATACTGTTCATCCCTCGCTCCAAACCTCGCGACCGTTCTCATCATCAACCACGTAAGGCTCCCATTCCCCCGCAATGTCGAACTCCTCGGCGCACTGATGACACACGAAGACATGCAGCTCCTCGTAAGCCTTGTCGATAGCTTCTTCAGGATCGCCAGCCTCAAGCGTTACGGATGTCGAGGCCGTGGATGTGAAGTGGACGGTGTACTTCATTCGGCCATTTCGATCTGCTCCGCCAGCACGAATGCCAGGCTGCCAACATTGAAGGGCTGTTCCCAGTCGACACCATCCTCCCGGTATCGCACCGAAAGCAGGCCGATGCTTCCGCAGACGCTGCAATCCGCCGACCAGTCGTGTAGTTCGTTCATCCTTCTATCATCCCACCGTTTACAGTCACACCATCGACTGTTACAGTCTTCATGACACTCCTAAGTGTTGACGAGCCCGTCTATGGATTGAGTCCCCGAGGCGGGTTCGTTTTTATTTTGGCCGTGGTACATCCACGAAGTTGTCGGGGTCAAACAGGCTAGTCATGATGCGGCGCTGCTCATCATCGGCATTTCGCCACACACGCCAGGTGATCCACCAGCTACGAATCCAGTTGAACATTTCCACTCCTCAGTAACAAACATCCTCATACACGAACTCAAACCCACAACACGGACACCAATTATGGTCTATCGAGTAGCAGCACTCGATAAGGCAGTATGGGCAGTCCATCTAAACCACCCATTCGTACATTGCGGTAATAGCCTCGCGAATCTGCCTCTCGGCACTCTCCCTGTCATCAATCCCGTAAGAGTCACAGGCAACAGTTTCTCGCGTCCCGTCCGTGTTGGTAACAAACACTTCCCACGCCATAGAGCCTGCCTCTACAGCATGCGGGCCAACTTGGAAAGTGACATTACCTTGCGTCACTACCCAACAACTGCCGCCAGCGAAAGAAGAACTTGACTCATAGTCGGCATCGGTAATGTCCTCGTATACATGCCGCGCAACATCCTCCGCGCTATCAATGTTCATGGAATTCACGGATACTCCACCCCTGGCACTTCGGTGTTTTCATCAATTTCCGCGATCAACTCTTTGCGGTGCTTACGCATCCCCTCTAGCGCGTAGGTGAGGACAAAAGCCTGCTGATCTTCCGCCCAGGTGTACGAGTGGTGATTGTTGTTCAACTCCCGCTCCGTTTGGCTGATCGCCTCATTGAGGGTCGCCACCCTTGCCCAGAGTGCGTCCAGATATTCAGGTGTGTAGGCCATGATTCCTCCTAGATACTCTTCCACCAACACTGTATAGGTATATACAGGATGATAAACACGACAAACAGGAAACAGTTACCCACTACGCAACCACCTTCAACACACTTACTAGGCGATTGAAGGATTGAGACACCACCTCGCCATCTTCGAGCCGGCGGGCCGTCAACTTTCGAGGAGTCACGGCCACCACTTCGAAGCGTGTCCCACAAGTGGGATTGAGCGATGCCCAACCCTCTTTATCCTCGTGGTACACCGATAGGAAGCGCGGCTTCACAATGAAGTCTCCCGGACGCAAATCAGGTACGTTCGTTCTGCGTAGACGCTCGCTCATGGCAACGACTCCGCCCATTTGGATGCAGCCGCCGTGGTACGGAACTTCTTTTTGAACATACGGCACGATCCCCACTTTTCGATTATTCGATATCCGTCACTCATGCCCACAATGACGTATCGGCCATCACGTACTGGTTGGCGGTAGGTTGTGTCGATCATTTCGCCCGCAACTCTTTAACCATGCGCTCACGACGGGCATGCAAACCCTGCACACCCTTCACACTACGTGACTTACGAACCTGTACAGCCCGCTGAACGGTCATTAGATACTCACTTTCCTTTGTTATTCGGTTTACAGCGATTCGATAACAGCTTTAGCCTCGGCTGCTTGCGCAGCCCAACGTTCCCGCAGCGACTCCGCAAAGCTCGTGAACCCCTCACGGTCCAACCCTTCGGGCAGATCGTCCACAGGGATGTGAAGGGCACGCGCTGCACGCTCCCGATCGCTCAACCCTTCGGGGTTACTCCAACTGTCACGCTCATAAGCGCTCGCTTTACCGGAGTAGAAGTACCACCCGTTAGCAATAGCGCCCATAGGCGTGCCATCGGGGTCGGCCAGGTGAACGGCCACCACAGGGGCCAACTCAGGAGCGAACTTCAGGATCTCCGTGTGCATCGCGCCTGCCGAATCGCAATCGCGACCATTGTCAAACCGCGCCTTACCCGACCATGTACCGTGTGGTTCGTAGAGGTGGGCGGTTACAGAAAACCCGTCCGATAGTCCGCGCGAATCGTTCTCGCGCAACTCCGCCGTGATCACCATGAAATCGCGACCCATTTGCCGCTGGATTACCTTACGCATGAAGTTCCCACTTTCCCACGGTGTTACCGTTGTAGTCTTGGACAGATCCCTTACCGCTTGACTGGTACTCGATTTTTTCGGCCAACTCCCGCAAGATGCGAGCGACCTCGTAGCCCGCGCCGACGCCGTTCTCATCCTCGGTGAATGCAGCGTTAGCCGTGTTGATATTCAGGTCAAACATTTCACGCACCCTTCACTAATTGAATCTCGTTAAGCTCGCTACCGATATCAATCCTCGCCATATCCAGGTCATACCTGGACTGAAGATTTATGAAAAACTCCTCGCTCATACCGAACGCACGGGACAAACGTAGGGCTGTGTCCGCACTGATCGAACGCCGGCCGTGCACAATCTCACCGATACGTGTTTGGGGAACGTTGATAGCCTTAGACAGGGCGTACTGTGTGACACCTAGGGGTTCCATAAACTCTGTCAAGAGAATCTCCCCGGGATGTATGGGTAGAAAGTCAACCATTTCCCTCTCCTAGTGGTAGTCGACTATTTCGACATCATCCGCACCATCATCCCAGACAAAGCAGATGCGCCACTGGTCAGATATGCGGATACTGTATTGCCCTTCACGATCACCGGAGAGTTTCTCAAGATGATTTCCGGGCGGGATACGCAGATCGTTGATGTTTCCCGCCGCATCGATCAATTGGAGTTTCGCCCGTGCACGCTTAGCCAATACTTTGTCGATCCGCTTGGTAAAGGTTAAATCCCATACCGCTTCCGTGTCGCTGTCTTTGAAAGTGCGGATCATACCCCTATCCTAACGTGTCACGGTACTAACGTCAAGCGTTAGATAGCTTCTTATGCTCGTCTGCCGATTCCTCGCAAGTACGCGGGACGACATAGGTACGTGACTGCCACCCACAAGAACATTTCGCGCGATACGGATAGCCGTGATTATTGGGCACCCAACCAACACTAGTAACGTGCACCATCACGCACCCTCATAAGCGTCTGCACTACCGTCAGGGTTGACCACAACATGGCACGGCCACGGCGCCACCATCAAACCCGTATCGTTGTAGCATCCCGCCGTGGCACCCTGGGAATTATTCGGGCCACACACAAAGTTTCCATTTGCGCGGCAATCCCACTGCGGCATATCTTCCATCACAGGTGAGGCGTAGGCATGCGGCGCATACACAATCGCGGCCCCACTAAACCCCACAATACCGATCGTGGCTAGTACACCTAGTGTGTTACTCATGCCAGCGTCTCCAATTCGTCCAATACATCGCTAGCCATCATTTCGCCAGTAACGGAAACACCGTACTCATCGGCCAACTGGTCTATGTACGCCAGCTCACCGTAGCTAATGCTCTCACTAGTGAGCGCTAGCCGTAAGTGATCGATCGCGGCCCTAAAATCGCTAGGTACCATCATCGCTCCAAACTCGCTAGTAGAAACTTTGCCCAACCAGATACAACCAAACCCAACTCATTCATAGTTTGGTTGTATACACCCCAATCGGGTGGGTCTATGTTGCCGTCGACTGTGACAGTCTTGAGATAGTCGTTCATTTCTTTTATGGCCGCGACTAAACCGTCTAGTTGGTAGTCGTCAACACTAATGTTGATTCTCATGACTCTCCCTATATGCAACGGCCCAACCAACAATCGTGTCGTCGTCTGATTCTTCGGGCATTAACCCGTCCACAACGACAGCCACATAAAATCCAGGGGTAGCGAGGATATCGCGCGACATCCTTCCGCCGATAAACTCAGACTCATGCATGATGAAACTACGGCTAGAACTCATGTGCTGACCTGTGTAGCCATGCATGAAATCCCAATCGACAGGTATAGACAGAACCTCGACACCTTCACGGCTATCGCTGCCCATCATCTGCCCATCGCTGTCTAAATCAACGTAGACATCTGGCGCATAGATATCGCGCGGCTCACTCACCGTGCCGTCGCTGTGCACCTGGATAACATGGTCGAATTCCATCAAGTCATTCAAGTTGTCAACCGTGATCATAAGTTCCACATCCATCCATCTATCGCATACAGTGTTGCGCCTGACTCATCGACGCCAACGGCATCGAAAACCTCGCGAGAATTGCTGTCAGTAAGAGAATCGCTGTCGGTAAGCAAAAGCACGCGGCCACACTCGACCACTGTGTAATCCCAACCTTGAGCGTCCAGATACCGCGCAAACTCATTTTTGGTACATGCCGGCACCACAAACCCGTTCCACGTGCCCACAATGTGATGGGCATGCAATACGGGAGCGCTGTCCCTCTCATCATCTGGCGTATCGATGTAGCAGCGGATCACGACAGCACCAACCCATCGGAAGTAACGGTGTAGGTGTAATGCTTGATCGGCCCGGAATCGTCTACCGCGATCACAATCACGTTTACCGTGTCGCCCGTGATCAGTAGACGCTCGAAGAATCGCGCCGCAGTAATCGCCGCACCATCCTGATTCCACACACCACCAAACACAACATTGCTTCTCAGCTCGAAATGCGGCGTATCCACCAACTTACTGTGCCAACCATCACGCACACCGTAGGCGATAACCTGGACGCGCCAATCGTAGTTAGTCATTGAAGCTACTGCCTCCCCTTGTAGCCGTCCAAGCGGCGCGCGGAGTCCGCATGTCCCTTTACCGACTCAATCCGCTTACGCTCCGATTCTTCGGCGCGCAACATCTCCTCGTAAGCCTTGTGATCATACATTTCAACGCTCCCATGATGTCGGTAGAAAACCACCGCGCGACAGCCACTCGTCAAGAGCGGATACCGACTCAATCAGCGCGTCTAAGTCCCAATCAGCGTCGGAATACACGTCGCTATCGGTTAACCCCTGGAATGCGGCCAATTGCTCGCGAACCGTTACCAGAGCTGCGTTAGGGTCCATTACTTCACCTATCCTTGAATCGCCGCGATAGTACGACGTGTTACATCTACCGTTTCGTAATACCCGTCACTAGTACGCACAGTGAGGTAATGCCCCTCTACCGATTGCACGATGCCAACAAAACCCAAAGGGCCATGCCCTGAGATACGTACAGTCATACCCTTAGCCATCTCACACCACCTTTAGATAATCCTCGTACACGTAAATTCCGCGCACACCACGTACTGAGACCTCAACAAACCCGATTTCATCCGCAGTAGAAACCACTGTGAACTTCATACCGTCACGGGTATCGGTAACCACATCGCCAATACCCATTTCACGCCGCCTTGATAAGCGATACAGAGGACATGGGGCTAACCATTACCTCGATGTGGTGTACATAGCGAATGTCGGCAGCCCATAAGAGAGCATCCTGCAGGCTCAAGCCGTCAGCGATAACGCCGTACTTCTGACTCCACACTTTGAACATGTCAGGCCTCTAGTTTCTGGATTGCCCGCAATGCTGCCATTGCAGATGCAGATGCAACCGCCTCGTAAGACAGTTTCTGATTGTTCGCACGTGACATAGCAGTCTGTCGCGCACGGCGTACTGAAGGGTGTCCATATAGCGGGTGTTGCTGGATCGCAACGCGCTCGGTGATGGTCATGAGTAGGACTATACGCACGCCGTGCGTACATGTCCATACCGAATATCTAGAGAGCCTGAGACGGCCTAGAAGCGGGTAGATAGGGCCAGCTAGGGCAAGGCGTACGACATCGGTAGATCAGGGCCACACATCAAGCCTAGGGCCGATCGCAGTCACGTACGTACGGCGTGCCTACACAGAGAAGCGAGGGTTACGCCCATCGCATATGTCTTGCACCGTTGAGCGTGGCAGGCCCGACGCCATCGCCAGCTCGCCATACGACGCGCCCTCACTACGCAGCGCACGCACACGGCCATACAGGGCCAGCACAGACGCACGTGCAGCGTCGCAAGCATCGGACAGCGTCGCATCCATGCCACCAACGATACCGTCCATTCGGACGCCGGCAATACCAGACACCGCATCGCCTGGGGGGGTACCCTGACCAGCCACTACGCCTTGAC
>FRDC01000090.1_pt6 | contig 23916 bp, 22 predicted proteins | sample 1106171 | NCBI WGS metagenome assembly FRDC01 (sample SAMEA3930566, study PRJEB13176) | freshwater metagenome | biome: Drinking water system; feature: drinking water; material: water | place: Singapore | collected 2014-12-20 | reverse complement strand
TCCGCGCCGGCGCGACCCCCGGCAGTCGCGCGGCGAGCGGGGGCAGGCCCTGGCCCGCGCTCGCCCGCGCGAACGCCGCGCTCGCATCGGTATCGCCCGGCAGTTCGCCGACCAGTGCGTCGGCCTCGGCGATCGCGCGCGCCACCGCCGGCGTTTCCCAGCGCAGATCGCCGGGGAGGAAATGCACCGTGCCGAACAGCCAGATCACGGTGTCGGCGTCACGCACCACATAAAGCGCGGGCCGCGCCGGGATTTCCCGAGCGCAGCCCGCGAGCAACAGCAGCGCGAAGGCGCCTGCCCGCATCAATAGTTCACGCGCGTCGCGGTGATCTTATAGGGGGTGAGCTGGTTCTGGACGCTGTCCTTGCCCGCCAAATGCCCCGCGCCGACCGCGACGAACACCACGCCGGGCTGTTTCATCCGATCGGCGATCCAGCTCGCCCAGCGCTTGTTGCGCTCGGTGAGCAGCACCGCGCCGATTTCGGGCTGCTCGCGCAGGCCCTCGTTGATGGTCGCGCCCAGCGCTTCGGGATCGCCCGCCGCCCATTGCTTGACCATCTTGTCGAGCGTTTCGCCTTCCTTGGGCAGTTCCTTGAGCGTGAGCTCGAGGAATTTGATCTGCTGCGGCTCGGGCAAAGTGTCGAAATAGCCGAGCTGCTGGTCGATCGTCTCGAGCCCGCTGATCGGCTTGTTCGCCGCCTTGGCCGCCGCCGTCAGCACCTTTTCGGCGCCGCTGCTGGGATCATAGCCCAGCTTGGCGAGCGGCAATTGGGTGAGGGTGATCGCCGCGAACCAGGGCTTGAAACGGTCCATCACCGGCTCGGTGAGCCCGACCGGGGCGGCATAATCGGCGATCGCCTTGCTGTAGAGCGGGCGCTCGGCCTCGGGCAGCTTGGCCGAGAGCGGGGTGCCGCTCTTGTCGGGGGCGCGCGCGAGCACGGCTTGCTGGATCGCGGCCTGGTCGAGATCGGGCAGTTCGAGCACCAGCTCCTTGCTGTCGTCGAACGCCTTTTTCACCGCCTCGTCGAACCAGCTCAGGCCCGGCTTGAGCACGTGAACCGTGCCGAACAGGTAAATCGTCGTATCCGCATCCTTCACCACCCAGAGCGCGGGGTCCGCGTCTTGGGTCGCGGCGGGGGCGGGGGCGGGGGCCGCCGTGGGGGTTTGGGCCCGCGCGGGCGCCACCAGCATCAGCGCGAGCGCGAGCGGCGCGCCGATCACATCACGTAAACGCATGAACTTCTCCCTTTTGCTTCAATTACGCCATTTGGACCAAAGATAAACGATCATCGATGTCGCCACCGTGATCAGGAAGAGCGCGCGGTGGCTCGGCTCGCTCACCAGCCCGCCGCGCCACAGCAGGAACCAGCTCGGGTAGAGCAGCAGATAGACGTTGAGCGCCCAGACCGCGCCGCGATAATGATCGCGCCGGGCGACCTCGTCCATGCCGCGCCAATAGAACCAGCTGCCGATCCCCACCGCGCCGACGAACGTCAGCGTCGCCAGAATCGCGAACCAGGGCGGCAGCGCGCCGATCTGCAGCACGTTGAAATTGCCCTCGATCCCGCCGCGTTCGAGCCGGGCGGCGGTGAAGCCGATCACCCCGCCCGCCAGCGCCAGCGCGCCCATCAACCAGGCGACGCGGCGTCGCCGCGCGCGCTCGGCGCGCTCGCCCGGGCCGGGCTCACCGCGCGCCATCGCCGCCTCCATCATTGCCTCCATCATCGAAAATCTCCTCGATCCGCAGGTCGAACAGCCGCGCGATCTTGAAGGCGAGCGGCAGCGAGGGATCGTGCTTGCCCGTCTCGATCGCGTTGACCGCCTGGCGCGAGACGCCGAGCCGGCCGCCGAGCTCGGCCTGGCTCCAATCGCGTTCGGCACGCAGCACTTTCAGCCGGTTCTTCACGGCTAGTGGTTCAAGATCATCCAGAGCGACACCGCGATGGTGAACAGCCCCGAGATCAGCGCGATCAAATCGTCGCGCGCGCTCGCTCGCTGGGGACACATGCCTTGCTCCTTGGTCATGTTCTACTGACACTGTGTCAGCATCACCTGACTAGCTTCGAGTCGTGCCGATGTCAAGAGAAGCTGACCATATGCTAGGCGATGCTGACATCGGCGGCGCGGGCATTGACCGCTCCCGCCCCGCGCGCCAAAGGGGCGCCGACCTTCTTCGTCGCTTAAGGGGATGCCTTTGGCCACGCCGCCGCTCAGCTTTCAGCGGATGATCCTGACGCTCCATGATTATTGGAGCGCGCGGGGCTGCGTGATCCTGCAACCCTATGACATGGAAATGGGCGCGGGCACTTTCCACACCGCGACCACGCTGCGCGCGCTGGGGCCGGACGCGTGGAACGCCGCCTTCGTCCAGCCCTGCCGCCGCCCGACCGACGGCCGCTATGGCGAGAACCCCAATCGGCTGCAGCATTATTATCAATATCAGGTGATCCTGAAGCCCTCGCCGCCCGATTTGCAGGCGCTTTATCTGGGGTCGCTCGCCGCGATCGGGATCGATTTCGCGGTCCACGACATTCGCTTCGTCGAGGATGATTGGGAGAGCCCGACGCTCGGCGCCTGGGGGCTGGGCTGGGAAGTGTGGTGCGACGGGATGGAAGTGACCCAGTTCACTTATTTCCAGCAAATGGGCGGCTATGATTGCAAGCCGGTCGCGGGCGAGCTGACATACGGGCTCGAACGGCTGGCGATGTATATTCAGAACGTCGACAGCGTTTACGATCTGGCGTTCAACGACGCGGGCGTGAGCTATGGCGACGTGTTCCTGGAAAACGAACGCCAGATGAGCGCCTGGAATTTCGAGGTCGCCGATACCGAGGCGCTCGCCGACGCCTTCCGCAAACACGCCGCCGAATGCGAGCGCTCGCTCGCCGCCGGGCTGCCGATCCCGGCCTATGAGCAAGCGATCAAGGCGAGCCACGTCTTCAACCTGCTGCAAGCGCGCGGGGTGATCTCGGTCGCCGAACGCCAGGCCTATATCGGCCGGGTGCGCGATCTGGCCAAAGCGGCGTGCGCGGGGTGGATGGAGAAGAACGGGTGGGCGGCGTGATGGGTCGGCCCTCACCCGCCTTCGCTGCGCTCGGCACCCTCTCCCGCACGCGGGAGAGGGAAGCGCGCCCAATCCCTCTCCTGCTTGCGGGAGAGGGAGGGGCCCGCCGCTGCCAGGCGGTGGGAGGGTGAGGGCATGACCGACTTCCTGCTCGAACTCCGCTCCGAGGAAATTCCCGCGCGCATGCAGGCGCGCGCGCGGGAGGATTTGGCGAAGCTGTTCGTGGCCGAACTCGCCAAGGCGGGGCTGGCGGCCGGGGAGATCGTGACTTACGCGACGCCGCGCCGGCTCGCGCTGATCGCTCGGCGATTGCCCGAGGCGACCGAGGCGGTATCCGAAGAGATCAAAGGCCCGCGTGCCTCGGCGCCGCCGCAGGCGCTGGAGGGTTTCTTGCGCAAGACCGGCCTGGCGCGCGAGGCGCTGGTCGAGCGCGACGGCATATTGTTCGCGGTGATCGAGCGCCCGGGCCGTGCGACCGCCGATTTGCTCGCCGAGGCCGTTCCGGCGATCGTCCGCGCTTTTCCCTGGCCCAAATCGATGCGCTGGGGCGCGGCGTCGCTTTCGACCGAAAGCTTGCGCTGGGTGCGGCCCTTGCAGGGGATCGTCGCGCTGTTCGGCGATGAGGTGGTGCCGTGCGAGGTCGCCGGCATCGCGAGCGGGCGCGAGACTTATGGCCACCGCTTCATGGCGCCCGGCGCGATCGCGATCGAAAGCGCCGCGAGCTATGTCGAGCAACTCCGCGCCGCCCATGTGATCGTCGATCAGGACGAACGCGCCGCGATCATCCGTGATCGCGCGGCCGCGCTCGCGGCGGAAGCGGGGCTCGCGCTGGTCGCGGACGAGGGGCTGGTGGCGGAGAATGCCGGGCTCACCGAATGGCCGGTGCCGCTGCTCGGCCGCTTCGACGAAGCGTTCTTGAGTGTGCCGCCCGAGGTGATCCAGCTGACGGCGCGGGTGAACCAGAAATATTTCGTGTGCCAGGACGGTGGGGGCAAGCTCGCCAATGCCTTCATCTGCGTCGCCAATATTCAGGCGGCGGACGGCGGCGCGAAGATCGTCGAGGGCAATCGCAAGGTGCTCGCCGCGCGGCTGAGCGACGCGCGCTTCTTTTACGAGCAGGATTTGCGCGTGCCGCTCGATGATCAGGCGGCGAAGCTCGACCGGATCGTGTTCCACGAAAAGCTAGGCACCGTCGCCGACAAGGTACGGCGCGTGGCGAAGCTTGCGCGGTGGTTGGTCGAGGAGGGGATCATCAAGCCCCTCCCCTTTAGGGGAGGGGTTGGGGGTGGGGGCGGTGCCACGAACGCCGCGCCCGGTTCTGAAAGCCCCCACCCCAACCCCTCCCCTGAAGGGGAGGGGCTATCCGCCTCTGAACTGGCGGCGCTCGCCGAACGCGCCGCGCTGCTTTGCAAGGCCGATCTCGTCACCCTCATGGTGGGCGAGTTTCCCGAGCTGCAAGGCGTGATGGGCGGCTATTACGCCGCCGCTCAAGGCGAGCACCCGGCGGTCGCCGAAGCGATCCGCGATCATTACAAGCCCGTCGGCCAGGGCGACGACGTGCCGACCGCGCCGGTGACGGTGGCGGTGTCGCTGGCGGATAAGCTGGATACAATCGTTGAGTTCTTCTCGGTCGATGAAAAGCCTACCGGATCAAGGGACCCATTTGCTCTGCGACGCTCGGCTCTCGGCGTTTTGACCATTTTGATCGAGAACGGCGTCCGCTTGAATTTTGGCGCTGTTTTTTGGAATGGTGTTTCTGACCGTATCGGGAAGGGGACGTTGTTTCACTCTGAGGGCGGCGATTTAAGACCGTTTAGTCGTAACGAGGTTGAGCGGTTCCGATCCGAGCGGCTTAACGCGCTTTCTCGCGACGTAGTTTCTTTCCTCACTGACCGCCTCAAAGTCCAGCAACGCGAGGCCGGCGTCCGCCACGATCTGATCGACGCGGTCTTCGCGCTCGGGGGGGAGGACGATCTCGTCCGCTTGCTCGCCCGCGTGCGCGCGCTGCAAGGCTTCGTCACCACCGAGGACGGCGCCAATCTGCTCGCCGGCTATAAGCGCGCCGCCAACATTCTGAAAAAAGAAGCCCCCGAATCCCCCGCGCACGCGCCCGCCGATCCGGCCGGCATGGCCGAGCGGCTGGGCGGCGGCACCTCCGGCCCGGGCGCGGCGTTCGGGCCGGGGCATGACATCCTGCCCCCGCCGCCGCCCGGGCGCGACATTCCGCAGACCGGCGAGGAAGACCCGCTGGTCGAGGTCGATGATCCCGAATTCGCGCCGATCGTCGCCGAACTCGCGCGCGGCGAGCGGCACAAGGCGCTGGGCTATACCCCCGAACCCGCCGAGGAAGCGCTGATCGCGGCGCTCGACGCCGCCGAGCCCGCCGCGCGCACGGCGATCGCGCATGAGGATTTCGAAGGGGCGATGGCCGCGCTCGCGGCGCTTCGCGCGCCGATCGATGCGTTTTTCGAGGACGTGACGGTCAACGATCCGGAACCGGCGAAGCGCGCGGCGCGGCTCGCGCTGCTGGCGCGGGTGCGGGACGCAGTGCATCAGGTCGCGGATTTTTCGAAGATCGAGGGGTGAGGGCGGGCGCCGTTCGGCCCCAATCGTCACCCCGGCCTTGAGCCGGGGTCCCGCTGCCTCGCGCGGGTAGAAGAAGAAGCGGGACCCCGGCGCGGGGGCCGGGGTGACGGCGAATTGGTGGCGGCCGTGCAGATGGGAGTGACTTATGGGCTATGTCTATCGCTTCGGCGGCGGGGTTTCGGACGGGGGCAGGGGCGACAAGAATCTGCTCGGCGGCAAGGGAGCCAATCTCGCCGAAATGGCCTCGATCGGGCTGCCGGTGCCGCCCGGCTTCACGATCAGCACCGCAATGTGCACGCGCTATTATGAGGAAGGCCAGGCTTTCCCCGCCGAACTGCGCGCCGAAGTCGCGGGCGGGCTCGCCCATATCGAAGGGGTGACGGGCAAGAAATTCGGCGACGCCGCCGATCCCCTGCTCGTCTCGGTCCGCTCGGGCGCGCGCGTGTCGATGCCGGGGATGATGGACACGGTGCTCAATCTAGGGCTGAACGACGCGACCGTCGCCGGGCTCGCCCAAGTCAGCGGCGACGCGCGCTTCGCCTGGGATAGCTATCGCCGCTTCATCCAAATGTATGCCGATGTCGTGCTCGGGCTCGATCACGGGGCGTTCGAGGAAGCGCTCGAGGTCGCCAAGGAAGACAAGGGCTATTTCCTCGACACCGACATGACCGCCGATGATTGGCGGCGGCTGGTGGCCGAATATCAGGCGCTCGTCCAAAAACTGTGGGGCAAGCCCTTCCCGCAGGACGTCCACGATCAGCTGTGGGGCGCGGTGGGCGCGGTGTTCGGATCGTGGCAGTCGGACCGGGCGAAAGTCTATCGGCGGCTGAACGCCATTCCCGGCGATTGGGGCACGGCGGTGAACGTGCAGGCGATGGTGTTCGGCAATCGCGGCGAAACCAGCGCGACCGGCGTCGCTTTCACCCGCGATCCCTCGACCGGCGCGCGCGCCTATTATGGCGAATTCCTGATCAACGCCCAGGGCGAGGACGTGGTCGCGGGCATCCGCACCCCGCAATATCTGACGCGCGCGGCGCGCGAGGCGGCCGGCGCGAAACCCTTGAGCATGGAAGAGGCGATGCCCGAGACCTATGCCGAGCTGGCGCGGGTCTTCGATCTGCTCGAACGCCATTACCGCGACATGCAGGACATCGAGTTCACGGTCGAACAGGGCAAGCTGTGGATGCTGCAAACGCGCAGCGGCAAGCGCACGGCGGCGGCGGCGCTGAAGATCGCGGTCGACATGGCGCAGGAAGGGCTGATCAGCGAGGAAGAGGCGGTCGCGCGGGTCGATCCGGCGGCGCTCGACCAATTGCTCCACCCGACGCTCGATCCCAGCGCGCCGCGCGACGTGCTGACCAAGGGGCTGCCGGCGTCGCCGGGCGCCGCCTCGGGCGTGGTGGTGTTCGATAGCGACATGGCCGAGCGCCGCGCGGAACTGGGCGAGGCAGTGATCCTGGTCCGCGTCGAAACCAGCCCGGAGGATATTCACGGCATGCACGCCGCGCGCGGCATCCTGACCGCGCGGGGTGGGATGACGAGCCATGCCGCCGTCGTCGCGCGCGGCATGGGGCGGCCCTGCGTTTCGGGCGCCGGGGGGATCTCGATCGACCTCAAGGCGCGGGTGCTGCGCGTCGCCGGGCGCGAAGTGAAGGAAGGCGCGACCATCACCATCGACGGCGCGAGCGGCGAAGTGATGCTGGGCGAAGTGCCGACGGTGCAGCCCGAACTCGCCGGCGATTTCGGGACGCTGATGGCCTGGGCGGACGAGGTGCGGCTGCTCAAGGTGCGCACCAACGCCGAAACCCCCGCCGATTGCCGCGTCGCGCGCGAGTTCGGCGCCGAAGGCATCGGGCTGTGCCGCACCGAGCATATGTTCTTCGATGCCGCGCGGATCACCGCGGTGCGCCAGATGATCCTCGCGGAAAATGAGGCCGGCCGGCGCGCCGCGCTCGACAAATTGCTGCCCGAACAGCGCGGCGATTTCGCCGAGATTTTCGAGGTGATGGCGGGGCTGCCCTGCACGATCCGCCTGCTCGATCCGCCGCTGCACGAATTCCTGCCGCATGGCGAGGCCGAATTCGCCGAGGTCGCCAACGCGGCGGGGGTCGGTGTCGAGGCCTTGAAGCGGCGCGCGGCCGAGTTGCACGAGTTCAACCCGATGCTCGGCCATCGCGGTTGCCGGCTGGGGGTGACTTACCCCGAAATCTACGAAATGCAGGCGCGCGCGATTTTCGAGGCGGCGATCGACGTCGCCGAGAAGAGCGGCGAGGCACCGATCCCCGAAGTGATGATCCCGCTCGTTGCGACCAAGCGCGAGCTCGAGCTGATGAAAGCGGTGGTCGATCAAGCCGCCGAAGCCGTGTTCGCCGAACGCGGGCGGCGGATCGAGTATCTGGTCGGCACGATGATCGAGCTGCCGCGCGCCGCCATCATGGCCGGGCAAATCGCCGAGGCCGCCGAATTCTTCAGCTTCGGCACCAACGACCTGACCCAGACGACGCTCGGGGTGAGCCGTGACGACGCCAGCCGTTTCTTGACCGCTTATGTCGACAAGGGGATTTACCCGACCGACCCCTTCGTCAGCCTCGACATCGAAGGCGTGGGCGCGCTGATCGAGCTGGCGGTCGAGCGTGGGCGTGGCGCGCGGCCGGGGCTGAAGCTCGGGATTTGCGGGGAACATGGCGGCGACCCGGCGAGCATCGATTTCTGCGCGCGCGCGGGGCTCGATTATGTCTCGGCCTCGCCCTATCGCGTGCCGATCGCGCGGCTCGCGGCGGCGCAGGCGGCGGTGAAGGCGCGGGGGTGAGGCGCGGGGGTGAGGCGGGGGCTTTCGCGCGGCCCGTCTTCATCCAAACGACCGCCACCGGCCCAACTGCGGGCTTGCGCTCCCCCGCGTGACGCTTTTATGACATCCCCGTCTGGGGGATGAACGATGCGATTTTCGGTGCGGCTGCTGCTGTGCGCGGTAGCCGGCGGGCTGATCGGCGCGGGCGGCGCGCTTTACAGCGTGCGCAGCGGCGCGCTCGGCAATCAGCGGAGTTTGGGACCCTGGACCACGGGGCGTGACTTCGGCACCGCGCAAGCGAGCCGCTACACGCGGGCGGTGATTGCGTTACGCGGGTTGCTCGCGCTGCCGGCGCGCGAGGCGCGTTATTACAATGCGAGCGTGGATAGCGCGGGGTCGCCGCTCGACGGGCGCTGCCGCTATCGGCTGAGCGGCGGCGCGCTCCCCGCCGCCTGGTGGAGCGTCACGCTTTACGATCCCGCCGGCTATCTCGTGCCCAATGCGGCGGGCGTTTACGCGATCGGCAGCGCCAGCTTGCCTCCCGCCGAGCAGCGCCGCTGGGCGGTGACGATCGCGCCGCGCCCCGCCGCCGGGCGCTGGCTGCCGACCGGGGGCGTGGCGCGCTTCGAGCTGACCTTGCGCACCTATTTGCCCGAAGACGGCGGGCGCGGCGAGATCGCGGCGGCGCGTCTGCCGCGCATCGAAAAGGAGGCGTGCCGATGATCGCGCGCTGGCTGGGCCCGCTCGCGCTCGGGCTGTTCGCGGCGCTGCTCGGGTGGCATGTGACGCTCGCCAATTATCCGCAAGCGCTGATGCGGCTCGCGATCGCCCGCGTCGGCCAGGGGGGCGTGAACCGAATGACGCACGCGCCGCTCGTCACCGCGCGCGCGCGGGCGATCGTGCGGCCGAGCCCCGATCTGCTCTATTCGAGCTGCCCCTATGATCTGGCGCGCGGCCCGGTGCTGATCGAGGTGCCGGCGATCCCAGCGCCTTATTGGTCGCTCTCGGTGTTCGACGCGCGCACCGATGCCGCGTTCGTGCGCAACGATCGCGCGGCGCCCATGGGCGTGCGCGTCGCGTTGCTCGGCGCGGGGCAGGTGGCGCCGCCGGGCTATGCGCCGGTGCGGCCCCACGGCACGCGCGGGATCGCGCTGCTGCGCGTGCTGATCGACCGCACGGGCGATTTCAGCGCGGCGGATGCGGCGCGGCGCCGGGCACGCTGCCGGGCGGCGGGGTAGCGTTAGAGTCTGTTCCATTCAGATGGAACGGGTTCGCCCCGAGCCCCCGGGGCGAACGGACTCATTTCGAACAGGACAAGTCTTAGAGCTGTTCGCGCTCAAACCGAAACACTGGCTTGATGTAAAAAGCTCCTCCCCTGAAAGGAGTTCAGGGTTGACCGTGCCCCGCACGGTCAAGGATCGTCCGGGGGACGATCCGACCCTGAACTGGGGACCATTCGCGTAGCGAATGGTGGAGGGGTATCGCCCTCGAACTGCCGGGGACACCCCTCCGTCAGCCGCTCGCGCGGCTGCCAGTTCCGGGTAAACCGTGCCCCGCACGGTTTAGGATCGTCCGGGGGACGATCCGACCCGGAACTCCCCTTACAGGGGAGGAGCTAACCGGTTCGATCACAAGCAGCGCTATTCCTTCGGCGCGTAGAGCTGCTCGGGCCCGGGAAAAGCGCGCGAACGCACCTCCGCCGCATAGGCCGCCGCCGCCGCGCCGATCCGCTCGGCGAGCGCGTCATAGCGTTTCACGAAGCGCGCGGTGCGTTCGAACATGCCGAGCATATCGTCGATCACCAGCACTTGCCCGTCGCACGCGGCCGAGGCGCCGATGCCGATCGTCGGGCAGCGGACGAGCCGCGTGATCTCGACCGCGATCGGCTCGACCACGCCCTCGATCACGATCGCGAAGGCCCCCGCCTCGGCGATGGCGACCGCGTCGGCGGTGATCTTGGCGGCCTCGGCGGCGCTGCGCCCGCGCGCGGCATAGCCACCGAGCATGTTCACCGCCTGCGGGGTGAGGCCGACATGGCCCATCACCGGGATCCCGCGCTCGACCAGGAATTTGACCGTGGGCGCCATCGCCACCCCGCCTTCCAGCTTCACCGCGGCGGCGCCGGTTTGCTTGAGCAGCCAGGCGGCGCTCTCGAACGCTTGTTCGGGCGATTTCTCATAAGCGCCGAACGGCATGTCGATCACCACCAGCGCGTGATAGCTGCCGCGCACCGCCGCCGCGCCATGCGCCGCCATCATCTCCAGCGAGACCGGCAGGCTGGAGGGCAGGCCGTAGATCACCTGCCCCAGGCTGTCGCCCACCAGCAGCATGTCGCAATGCGGATCGAGCAATTGCGCGACGCGCACGGTGTAAGCGGTGAGCATCACCAGCGGCTCGCCCCCCTTGCGCGCGCGGATCGCGGGCACGGTGAGCCGCTTCATCGGCGCCGGGGTGGGGTTGGCGCGGCTGGTCGCGGTATCGAGCGTGTAGCTGGTCGACATGGGGGCGCTTTAGCGGCTTTGGCGCCGGGGCGCCATTGGGGCGGTGTGGGTTGAACAACGCCGGATGCCGGATCGAGGCCAGCATGACGGCTTTACGATGAAGCGCAATTTACGGCAAATGAAACTACGCCCGTCCGTTCGTGCTGAGCATGTCGAAGCACCGTTGTTCTTTTCGGCGGTTGCAAGAAAGTGCCGCCCTTCGACAAGCTCAGGGCGAACGGTTAAACTCTAATATCGAATAATTCAGGACATTCTTCGGAAGAACTAGACGCGTCGCCCCGGCCTCGAGCCGAGGCCTGGCTTCTTATTCTGTGCCAGGGCAGCCGAGCCCCGGATCAAGTCCGGGGCGACGTTATCCTGTAATCGCAATGAGTCCTGGAAGGCGGCTCAGCCCAGCGCCGCCTTCGCCTGAGCGCGCAGCCAATCGGCGACCCCAGGGGCGGCGGCGAGCGCGGTCAGTTCCTCGGGCGTCGCGACGCCGAAATTGATGATCTCCACCAGCCGAGCGAAGGCAAGATCGGGGTGGGGGCGTTCGACCAACTCGACCGCGTCGCCCGCCTGAAGCGCGCCCTCGGCGATCACGCGGTAATACCAGCCGGCGCGGCCCGAGCGCACCATCGCCTTGGGCGCGCGCGCGTCGCCCAGGCGCAGCGCGAATTTGTAGCAGGGCTGGCGCGGCTGGCAGACCTGGAGCCGCGCGGTGCCGATCGCATGGACATCGCCCACGCAAATATCGGCCTCGTCCAGCCCCTCGATCGTCAGATTCTCGCCAAAGGCGCCGGGGTCGAGCCGATCGGCGAGATGCGGATGCTCGGCGGCCCAAAGCGGGTAATGCGCGGCGGCATAGCCATAGACCGCCTTGTCCGGCCCGCCATGCACGCTGAGATCGGCCTGTTCGTCCCCCGCGAGCCCCAGCCGCGCGACCGCGACCGGCCCCTCGACCGGGTGTTTGACGATCCCGCTCGGCACGCGCTCCGGCCCGAGCGGGGCGACGCGGCCGACCTGAACGCTCGCGACGCGCGCGCTCAAGCGACTTCGACTCCGCGCCAAAAGGCGAAATAATCCTTGATCTCGGCGGCGGCGGATTTGGGATCGGGATAATACCAGGCGGCATCGGCATTGCGCGCGCCATCGACCACGATCGACTTATAGCTGGCGACGCCTTTCCACGGGCAGGTGGTGCGCGTCTTGCTGTCTTCGAGCAGGCTCGTATCGACCGACTCGGGCGGGAAATAATGATTGCCCTCGACGACGATCGTCTTGTCCGATTGGGCGATGACCTTGCCGTTCCAACGCGCGGTGACCATCTGGCAGCTCCTTTGGTTGCGCGCGCGATATGGGCGCGCGCCCTGCCTCAGCCAAGCACGCCCGCGTAAACTTCGGGCTTGAAGCCTACAAGCAATGCTTCGCCCGCCTCGAGCACCGGGCGTTTGATGAGCGTGGGGTTGGCCGCCATCAGCGCGAGCGCCTTGGCTTGGTCGAGCCGCTGTTTGTCGCCGTCGGGGAGCGCGCGGAAGCTGGTGCCCGCCTTGTTGAGCAATTTCTCCCACCCCACCCGCGCCGCCCAATCGGCGAGCCTGTCGGGGTCGATGCCGTCGACGCGATAATCGTGGAAGCGATAGGGCTTGCCCGCCGCGTCGAGCCAGGCGCGCGCCTTTTTCATCGTGTCGCAATTCTTGATGCCGTAAATCACCAGGCTCATTCGATCCCCCAATCGTTCAAAATGCTCGCCCGGTCCGCGTCGGGCTTGGGCGGCGGGGCGCCGAGCGCGGTGGGCGTCGCGCCATAGCGCGGCGCGGGCGCGGGTTGCGGCACGCCGTGCGCGGCAACGATCGCCTGGCGCGCGGCGAGATGCGGGTGCTCCGCCACTTCGTCGAAGCGCAGCACCGGGGTGACGCAGGCGTCGGTTTCGGCGAACAAAGCCGCCCAATGGTCGCGCGGCTGCGCGGCGAAGGCGCTCGCGAGTTTGTCCGCCATCGCCGGCCAGCGGGCGCGGTCGTGCTGCGCGGCGAAGTCCGGGTCGTCGGCGAGCCCCAGGCCTTGTCGCAACAACGCGAAGAATTGCGGCTCGATCGCGCCGACCGCGACATAGCCCCCGCAGGCACAAGCATAGCAGCGGTAGAAAGGCGCGCCGCCATCGAGCAAATTGGCGCCGCGCGCCGCGCCCCATGCCCCCATCGCGCGCATCGCGTGGAACAGCGTCGTTTGCGCGATCACCCCGTCGATCATCGCCGCGTCGACGACTTGCCCCACGCCGCTCGCCCGCGCGTGGAGCAGCGCGGCGAGCATGCCGAAAGCGAGCAGCATCGCGCCGCCGCCGAAATCGGCGATCAGGTTGAGCGGCGGCGGCGGGGGGCGATCCGCCGGGCCGATCGCGTGGAGCGCGCCGGTGAGCGCCAGATAATTGAGATCATGCCCCGCGCGCGGCGCGAGCGGCCCGCTCTGGCCCCAGCCGGTCATCCGCCCGTAAACGAGCGCCGGCTTGGCGGCGAGCGCTTCGGCGGGGCCGAGCCCCAGCCGCTCCATCACCCCCGGGCGATTGCCCTCGATCAGCCCGTCGGCGCGCGCGATGAGGGCGAGCGCGAGCGCGCGGTCGTCCTCGGCCTTCAGGTCGAGCGCGATGGAGCGGCGCCCGCGCGCCATCAGATCGAGCCCGCTCTTCGCGAACGGCCCGCCGCCGGGGCGATCGATGCGGACGACGTCGGCGCCATTGTCGGCGAGCATCATCGCCGCGAAGGGGCCGGGGCCGATACCCGCGAATTCGACGATCCTGATCCCCGCGAGTGGCCCCATCATGCTCCCCCCATGGCCCAAGAGCATGGCGGCGCGCGCGGGCGGCGGCAAGCCTGGGTTTTAAGCCGTCACCGGCCGCACCGGGGGCAGAAGATCCTTCAGCCCACCGGTCAGCGCCACCACCCGCGCGCGCATCGCCTGCCAGAAGACCGAGAGCAGCAGCAGCGCGCCGCCGATCACCAGCGCGGTCAGCGCCGCGCTCAGCTCGATCGCGCCTGCCTGGCGGAACAGCGCCGCCATCGCATAAAGCACGTAAGCGAGGCTCGAGACGAGCAACGCGCGCCGATCGATCGCCAGCGCGACGAAGGCGAAGAGCAGATACAGGCCGAGCACCAACAGCGCCTGACCCGCGCCGATTTCTTGGCTGAACACGCCGAGCCATTGGAAGATCGGGTGCGCGATCAGCGGCGCGGCGGCGAGGTGGAGCCAAAAGGCGACGTCGGTGCGGCGGGTGCGGCGCTCGCGGTCCGACATGTCCCACCACATCGCCAGCGCGAAGGTCGCGAGGCCGCCGGCGAGCGCCACGGGCAAGAGCATCTGTTCGGCGCGGGGGACGAGCCAGCCGACCAGCCCGAGCGTGGCGGCGACCCCGGCGAGCGTGCCGGCGGCGACGGTGATCGGCACCCGGAAGCGGCGCCAGTGCAGCCAAGCCGCGCCGCCCGCGAGCGTCGCCACGCCCGCGCCGACCAGCGCGCTCATCGGCTCGGACAGGTCGGGCTCGAGCTTGACGAGGATGCCGATCGGCACCGCCGCCACCCCGCCGACGAAGGCGAGCAGCAGCAGGATGCTCGGCAGCGCCATCCGCCGCCGCCGCGTGAAATATTCGGCCGCCCCCCAAGCGGCGAGCGCCACCCCCGCGCCGCCCAGCCAGGGCGCGAGCTGCCATCCGATCTGCGCGATCGCCCCGATCGCGAGCACGAGCGCGACGCTCACGAAAATATCGTTGAAGCCGGTGAGCAGGCGGAATTGTTCTTCGTCGACCGCCGGGGCGGCGCGCTGCGCGGCGATATAATCGCGCAGCGCCGCCGCCGCTTCCGTGCTGATGACGCGCGCGGTGACGGCGGCATCGATCTCGCTCTCGCTATACATGCACCTGCTCCCACTGTATTGGAGAGCTATGGCACGTGTGTGTTGCTAGAGCAATACGCTCATCCTCCCCAAGCTTGCTTGGGGAGGGGGACCATTTGCCGCGAGGCAAATGGTGGAGGGGCCGGCGCCCGGGCGCGACCGTGGCGGCCCCTCCACCACGCCCTGCGGGCGCGGTCCCCCTCCCCAGCTTCGCTGGGGAGGATCGGGTCAGCCGCCCTGGAGATGCTTCAGAATGATCATCGATTGCTCCGCCCCCGAATTGGGGGTGATCTCGCCGGTGCGATCGGTGATCGCCGCCCAATGCGCCGCGACGCCTTCGACCGACAGATCGTCGCCGGTCAGCAGCTTGCCCTGGGTGAGCGTGACGTAAGCCGCCTGAAACACCCCCGCGCCCGCGCCGACGATCGCGTTGGAGGGCGCGTCCTCGCTCACCAGGAACAGCGCGGCCGGCACCACCTTCTCGGGCGCGAAGGCGGCGAAGGCTTCGGCGGGGAACAGATCCTCGGTCATCCGCGTGCCCGCGACCGGCGCGATGGTGTTGACGCGGACGTTATATTTGGCGCCTTCCAGATACAAAGTCTTGGTGAGCCCGGCGAGGCCGAGCTTTGCCGCGCCATAATTGGCCTGGCCGAAATTGCCGAACAGCCCGGTCGAGCTCGCGGTCATCAGGATGCGGCCATAGGCCTGGTCGCGCATCGTATCCCACACCGCCTTGGTGCAATTGGCCGAGCCGTTCAGATGCACGTCGACGACGAAGCGGAAATCCTCGGGCTCCATTTTGGCGAAGCTCTTGTCGCGCAGGACGCCCGCATTGTTGATCAGGATATGGACGCCGCCCCAGCGCTCCTTGGCCTTGGCGACCATTTCGACCATTTGCGCATAATCGGTGACCGAGCCGCCGTTCGACATCGCCTCGCCGCCCGCCGCCTCGATCTCTTCGACCACTTTGAGCGCGGCGTCCGAATGGCCGGTGCCGTCGCGCGCGCCGCCGAGATCGTTGACCACCAGTTTCGCTCCGCGCCGCGCGAGTTCGAGCGCATAAGCGCGCCCCAGCCCGCCGCCGGCGCCGGTGACGATGGCGACGCGGTTTTCGAAGCTAATGGTCATGGCTGATCCTTCCAAAAATGGCTGGCGCCGTTCCTAGAGGATCGGATCGGGAGGGCAAGGGGAGCGCGCCTCCAACCAGCTCCTCCCCTGTGAGGGGAGGTGGCAGGCGCGGTAGCGCCTGACGGAGGGGTGTTGCCGCTCGATCGAGGGTGACACCCCTCCACCACGCTGCGCGTGGTCCCCCTCCCCCTATGGGGGAGGAGCTTGGACGTGCCGCTGAATCACCTTGCCTTACCGCCGCTTGCGCCGCCGCTCGCCGGTCGCCGCGCTGCCGGGTTCGCGGCATTTGTCATATTGGCCCTTCTTGCACACCGGATAGGCGTCGAGCGGCGCGGGGGCGGGGAAGGCTTGCGCGGGGGGCGGCGCGGGGACGAACTGGATCGTCGCGCCGGGCTGCGGCGTGCCCTGGAGCGCCGGCTGCGACGGCGCGAGCCCGCCCCCCAGCCGCGCGGCGGCGTTGTTGCCCATTTCGACCTCGGCGCGCTGGGCGCGGGGGCCGGTCGAGGGCGCGGTCGAGTTCGACAGCCGGGTCGAGGGTTCGGTCGGGGCGTTGCTCGGCGCGGGTTCGGTGGTCGTTTGGCCCGCGCCCATCTGGCCTTGCTGCTCGGCGGGCGGGGTCTGTTGGCCGGCGGTCTGCGCCAGAGCGGGGGTCGCGATCAGCGCGATCGCGGCGGCGATGATCTTCATGGGTCAAGTCTCCTCAAGCCCACGCGCCACGGCGGCGCGCGCCCCGCCACAACGCCCGCGCGCTGCGCTGGGTCCCGACGCTGCCTTGGGTAGCGCGAATGCTTCAACCGTCACCCCGGGCTTGGCCCGGGGTCCACCGCGGTGCTGGTCCTACGGTGGTGGAGTCTCGCGCGTCGGTGGATGCCGGACCAAGTCCGGCATGACGAACCAGTCAGCGATCGACGACCCAGAGCGCGGTCGCGCCGCCCTTAGGTTCCCGCATCCAGCGCATAGCCCGCCGAGCGGACGGTGCGGATGATGTCGGGGCGCTCGCCGATGTTGATCGCCTTGCGCAGCCGGCGGATATGCACGTCGACGGTGCGGCTCTCGATGTCGCTGTCATGCCCCCACACCGCGTCGAGCAGCCGTTCGCGGCTGAACACCCAGCCGGGATGTTCGAGGAAATGCTTCAAGAGCCGGAATTCGGTGGGGCCGAGTGGGATCACCTCGCCGCCGCGCCGCACTTTGTGGCCCACCGTGTCCATCTCGATATCGGCATAGGTCAGCTGCTCGCCCCCGAGCGCGGGGCGCACCCGGCGCAGCACCGCGCCGACGCGCGCGACCAGTTCGCGCGGGGAAAAGGGCTTGGTGACGTAATCGTCGGCCCCCGTCTCCAGCCCGCGCACGCGATCTTCCTCTTCGCCGCGCGCGGTGAGCATGATGATCGGGATGTTCGCCGTCTCGGGCATGCGCCGCAGCCGGCGGCAGACCTCGATCCCCGACAGCCCTTCGACCATCCAATCGAGCAGCACGATGTCGGGCGTCGCTTCCTTGGCGAGCAGCAGCGCTTCCTCGCCATCGGGGGTTTGCTTGACGTCGAAATCCTCGCGCTTGAAATGCCACACGAGCAGCTCGGCGAGCGAGGCATCGTCCTCCACCAGCAACATTTTCGCGCGCGCCATCCTAGCCTCCCGTCAGATGATTGGTGCGGTGCCGCGCTCGCGCTCGCCCATATGGACGCCGGTCGCGGCATAATAGACCATCTCGGCCACATTGGTCGCATGGTCGCCCACGCGTTCCAAATTCTTGGCGATGAACAGCAGATGCGCCACTTGGCCGATGCTCGCGGGGTTTTCCATCATATAGGTCACCAGTACGCGGAACAGACTGTTGTAGAAATCATCGAGCGCGCGGTCGCTTTCGCTCACGCGGATCGCCGCGTCGGGATCGCGCGCGGCGAAGGCGTCGAGCACGTCATGGACCATCCGGCTCGCCATTTGCGCCATCGCGGGGAGCACCGAGAGCGGCTCGATATCGCCATGATCGTCGATCGCGGCGACGCGCCGGGCGATGTTCTTGGCATAATCGCCGATCCGCTCGACCACGCTCGCGATCTTGAGCGCGGCGACCACCTCGCGCAGATCGTCGGCGAGCGGGGCGCGCAGCGCGATCAGCTCGACCGCGAGCCGCTCGACCTCTTGCTCGAAGGCGTCGATCTTCTTGTCGCCCGCCACGATCGCGGCGGCGCTTTCCAGATCATGGCGTTGCAGCGCGAGCATCGAGCCGATGATCGCTTGTTCGGCGAGGCCCCCCATTTGCGCGATCAACCCGCGCAGCCGGGTAATGTCCTCGTCAAACGCCTTGACGGTGTGATCGACCACCTAGCCCCTCCGCCTCAGCCGTAGCGGCCGGTGATATAGTCTTTGGTGCGTTCCTGGCGCGGATTGGTGAAGATGTCGCTGGTCGCGCCATATTCGATCAGCTGCCCCAAATGGAAAAAGGCGGTGCGCTGCGAAACGCGCGCGGCCTGCTGCATATTGTGCGTCACGATCACGATCGCGTAGCGCCCCTTGAGTTCGTGGATCAGCTCCTCGATCTTGGCGGTCGCGATCGGATCGAGCGCCGAGCAGGGCTCGTCCATCAGGATCACTTCGGGATCGACCGCGATCGCGCGGGCGATGCACAGCCGCTGCTGCTGGCCGCCGGAGAGCGCCGTGCCGCTGTCCGAAAGCCGATCCTTCACCTCGTCCCACAGCCCGGCGCGGCGCAGCGATTGTTCGACGATCGCGTCCATCTGCGCGCGCCCGGCGGCGAGGCCGTGGATGCGCGGGCCATAGGCGACGTTTTCGTAGATGCTCTTGGGGAAGGGATTGGGCTTTTGGAACACCATGCCGACGCGCGCGCGCAGCTGCACCACGTCCATGTGCGGCGCGTAAATGTCCTCGCCGTCGAGCTGGATCTCGCCTTCGACGCGCGCGGTCGGGATGGTGTCGTTCATCCGGTTGAGCGTGCGCAAAAAGGTCGATTTGCCGCAGCCGGAAGGGCCGATCAGCGCGGTGACGTGATCGAGCTCGACATCGATCGACACGTCGTTGATCGCGCGCTTGTCGCCATAAAGGACGTTGACGTGGCGCGCGGTCATTTTGGGGCGGCGGGGCGCAGGGGTCATCACCAGCGGGTCTCGAAACGGTTGCGCAGATAAACAGCGACGCTGTTCATCGCGAGGAGGAAGATCAGCAGCACGATGATCGCCGCGCTCGTCTTTTCGATGAAGGCGCGGTCGATCTCGTCGGACCAGAGGAAAATCTGCACCGGCAGCACCGTCGCCGGATCGGTGAGGCGATCGGGCGGGGTGGCGATGAAGGCGCGCATCCCGATCATCAGCAAGGGCGCGGTCTCGCCCAGCGCGCGCGCCATGCCGATGATCGTGCCGGTCAAGATGCCGGGCAGCGCGAGCGGCAAGACGTGGTGGAACACGACTTGAATGGGGCTCGCGCCCACGCCGAGCGCCGCGTCGCGGATCGAGGGCGGGACGCCCCTGATCGCGTTGCGCCCCGCGATCACGATCACCGGCATCGTCATCAGCGCGAGCGTCATCCCGCCGACGAGCGAAGCCGAGCGCGGCAGATCGAACAAATTGAGGAACACCGCGAGCCCCAAGAGCCCGAAGATGATCGAGGGCACCGCCGCCAGATTGTTGATCGATACTTCGATGAAGTCGGTGACCGCGTTGCGCGGCGCATATTCCTCGAGATAGAGCGCGGCGAGCACGCCGATCGGGAAAGCGAGCAGCAAGGTCACCGCCATGGTGAAGATCGATCCCTTGAGCGCGCCCCAAATCCCCGCCTGCACCGGATCCGTCGAATCGGCGCCGAACAGAAAGGTCGTGCTGAGCCCGGTCTCGATCCGGCCCTTGGCGCGCAGCTGGTCGATCAGCGCGCGGTCGGCGGGCAGGCCGCGCCCCTTGGCGGCTTGATCGAAGGCGGCCGAGGCGGGGATGGCGATCATCGCGCGCTGGGCGAGCAGGCGCGGATCGCGCTTCAAGGCGTCGCGCAACGCCGTCCAGCCGCTATCGGCGATCATCGCGGGCCCGCGCGGACCATAAGCCGCGCGCGCGGCCTCGCTCGCCAGATCGGGCAGGCCGGCGGCGGCGAGCGCGAGATCGGCGCCCGGTCCCCGCAGCCGCGCGGCATCGAGCGGCAGCGCGGCGCGCGCGAAGTCGACCGGCACGATCAGCCGCGTCTGCAGGAAGCCTTGCGCGCCGTTCATCAGCATATTGGCGAGCAGGAAGGCGAGGAACCCGGCCGAGGCGATCACCGCGAACAGCCCGAGCAGGCGGAAGCGCCGTTCGGCGGCATAGCGGCGCTGGACCCGCCGGGCCATGGCGGGGGCGCGCCAATCGGTACGGGGGGCGGCGTCAGTCATAAGCTTCTCGGTAGCGCTTCACCACGGTGAGCGCGACGATGTTGAGCAACAAGGTGATCACGAACAAGGTGAGCCCCAAGGCGAAGGCGGCGAGCGTCTTGGGGCTGTCGAACGCGGCTTCGCCGGTCAGCAGGTCGACGATCTGCTTGGTGACGGTGGTCGCGCTTTGGAACGGGTTGAGGCTGATCGTGGCGGCGCCCGAGGCGGCCATCACCACGATCATCGTCTCGCCGATCGCGCGGCTCACCGCGAGCAGCACCCCGCCGACGACGCCCGGCAGCGCCGCCGGGATCAGCACGCGGCGGATCGTCTCCGAAACCGTCGCCCCCATCGCGAGCGACCCGTCGCGCATCGCCTGGGGCACCGCCGCGATCGAATCATCGGCCATCGAGGAGACGAAGGGGATGATCATCACCCCCATCACCAACCCGGCCGCGAGCGCGCTTTCCGACGAGGCATAGGGAAAGCCGATCGCGACCGCGAAATCGCGCACCGCGGGCGCCACCGTGAGCGCGGCGAAATAGCCATAAACGACGGTCGGCACCCCGGCGAGAATCTCCAGGATCGGCTTCATCCAGCGCCGCACCCCGGGGCTCGCATATTGCGAGAGATAGACCGCGCTCATCAGCCCGAAGGGAATGGCGACGAGCATCGCGATCACCGCGCCGATGAAGAAGGTGCCCCAGAACAAGGGCACGGCGCCCAGCGCGCGGCCGGGATGCGCGGGATCGATCACCTGCGGCGCCCAATGCGTGCCGAACAGGAAATCGGTCAGCGGCACCATCCGGAAGAAGCGCGCCGATTCGAACAAGAGCGAGCCGACGATGCCAAAAGTGGTGAGCACCGCGATCAGCGAGGCGGCGAGCAGCACCGCCATCACCAGCCGCTCGATCCGGGTGCGCGCGCTGAAATCGGGCTTCACCTGAAGATAGGCCCAGGCCCCGCTCGCGAGCGTCAGCAGCACCACCAGCGCGGTCGCGATCCAATCATAGCGGTTTTGCGCGGCGACATAAGCGGGGGCGAGGCGCTGGGCGAGCGCGCTCGCGCCGGCGACCATGCGCCCTTCGGCGATCGCGCGCGCCTGGCCGAGCACCGCGCCGCGCTCGAACCCCGGCGGCGGCAACTCACGCGCGGCGGGCGAGGCGATCACCGCGTCGGTCACCAGGCCGGGGGTGACGCTCGACCAGGCGACCAGGAACAGCAGCGCGGGCAGCAGCGCCCAGAGCGCGACATAAGCGGCATGGTGCGAGGGCAGCGAGCTGAAGCGCCGCGTCGCGCCGCGCCGGAACGCGACAGCGCGCACGCGCGCGGTGAGCCCGCCGATCAGCGCTAGGCCCGTCACCAGAAACAAAAGAGCGAGAGTCGACAAAAGAAGCGAATTCCAATTTGCGATAAATGACGAGCGGGAGAGCGAGGCCCGCTCTCCCGCCGAAGTGAGAGCGAGTCTTAGTTGAGCGTGGTGCCGTCCATCGTCGTGCCGTCTTCTACGATCTTCTTGGCGGCGGCGCGCGTTTCGGCGGACGCGGGGATCAGTCCGCGTTTGGTGAGCGGCCCGTTCGGATCCCACATCGTCGCATAAAGCTCGACGAATTTGCGCAGCCCCGGCACCGCGTCGAGATGCGCCTTCTTGACGTAGATGAACAAGGGGCGCGACCCCGGATAACGCCCCGAGGCGATCGTCTCGTACGAGGGAAGCACCCCGCCGATCGGCACGCCGACCAGCGTCGTCGGGTTTTGTTCGAGATAGCTATAGCCGAACACGCCGACCGCGTTGGAATTGGACCGCAGCTTCTGGACGATCAGATTGTCATTCTCGCCGGCATCGACCCAGGCGCCGTCGCTGCGGATTTCATGGCACAGCTTCTTGAACTTGGCGGGTTCCTTTTCGCGCATCTTGAGCGAGTCAGGATAAATGGCGAGGCAGCCGCGCTCCATCAGGATTTCGGCGAAGGCGTCGCGCGTGCCGCTGGTCGAGGGCGGGCCATAGACCTGGATCGGGATCGCCGGCAGCGTCGGGTTCACGTCCTTCCAGGTCTTGCTCGCATTGGGCTGACCCTTGGGATTGGCGGCGAGCGCCATGTAAATGTCCGCCGGGACGAGCTGCAACTTCGGGCCGTTGGTCGATTCGGCGAGCGTGATGCCGTCGAGCCCGATCTGCACTTCCATGATCCGGTTGACGTTATTGTCCGAGCAGCTCTTATATTCGCTCGCGGTCAACCGGCGCGAGGCGTCGAGAATATCGGGATGCGCGGCGCCCACGCCTTCGCAGAACAGCTTGGCGCCCGCGCCGGTGCCGCCCTGTTCGACGACCGGCGCCTTGAAGGTCGCGTTTTGGGTGCGGAATTGTTCGGCGACCAAGGTGGTGAAGGGATAAACCGTCGACGAGCCGACGACCCTGATCTGATCGCGCGAGCCCGCGCCATTGCTCGCCGCCTGATCATTACACCCCGCCAGCGCCAGCGCCAGCGCGCTCGCGGCGACCGTCCCGAGTTTCACGCGCATGCCCATCCTCCCTTTTGAGATACCCCGTGCGGCGGGCGCTATCACCCCGACCCACGCGCCATTGTGACGTTTAGGTTACTTTTTGATGACGGCGGTTGATGATGGGGCTTCCAGCGGCGCGGGCTGCGCGATCGGCGGCAGCGCGACGCTCGCGGTCGTGCCCTTGCCGAGCGTGCTCTGCAGGTCGAGCCGGCCGCGATGGCGCTCGACGATATGCTTGACGATCGACAGGCCGAGCCCGGTGCCGCCGAGCCCGCGACTGCGCCCGGCGTCGACGCGGTAGAAACGCTCGGTCAATCGCGGCAGATGTTCGGGGGCGACGCCATCGCCCTCGTCGGCGACGGTGATCCGCACCAGCCCGGTGCCGTCGCGCCACAGCCGAGTGACGACCGGCGTCCCGGCGCGGCCATATTTCATCGCATTGCCGATCAGATTGTGGAGCACCTGGCTCAACTGCGCGCGATCGCCCGCGACCGAGGGCACGCCGACGTCGATCTCGCCGATCAAATCCTCGGTGCGGCGATCGAGCCCATCGGCGAGCTCGGCATGAACTTCCTCGATCAGCAGCGCGAGATCGACCGGGGTCGCGGGCAGGCGATATTTGTCGGCCTCGATCCGCGAGAGCGAGATCAGATCCTCGACCAGCCGCTGCATCCTTTTGGCCTCGCCGAGCAGCACGTTCAGGAAACGCGCGCGCACGTCCGGATCGCCGCCCGCCTTGTCGTCCGACAGCGTCTCCACGAAGCCCAGGATCGAGGCGAGCGGGGTGCGCAATTCATGGCTCGCATTGGCGACGAAATCGACGCGCATCCGCTCGGCGGCGTCGCGCGCGGTCTGATCGATGAGATGGACGACGCGGCGCCCATCGCTGAGCGTGGTGAGGCGCATCTCCCAACGCTGGTCGATCGCGCCGAGCCCGACCAGGCTGATCGGCGCGGCGGGGCCACCGATCGCGGCGGCGGGGGCGGTGAGCGCTTCGGCGGCGGCGGGGTGGCGCAGCGCGAGCCGCGCGTCCTGCCCGACGATATGCCGCCCGAGCAGCGCGCGCGCGGGGGCGTTGGCCTGGGCGACGCGCCCCGTTTCGATCAGCAGGATCGGCTCGACGATCGCCTCGA
>FRDC01003139.1_pt2 | contig 23929 bp, 18 predicted proteins | sample 1106171 | NCBI WGS metagenome assembly FRDC01 (sample SAMEA3930566, study PRJEB13176) | freshwater metagenome | biome: Drinking water system; feature: drinking water; material: water | place: Singapore | collected 2014-12-20 | reverse complement strand
TAGCCAAGAAAATTCAAGAGGACATCAATACTTTCGCTCCGAACATTAGAACTCGCGTGGTAAACGGCGTGATCTTCTTGGAAGGTCAGGTTGATACCATTGAATACGCCCGACGTGCGGGTGAAGTAGCAAAGCTCTACTTGCCGGATGTAAAACCAGGAAATCCGGTGGTGAATAAGGATCGCGGCGCTACTTCAGTGCAGAAGGCACTCGTCCAAAACTTCGTGGTTGTGGTTCGGACGCGCGACGAAAAACGCCAAGACAAATTGGTTCGTATCACCGCGCACCTTGTGGAGTTGGCAAAAGATTACAATAAGGTTTTCAGCTTTAAATGGGCACCGGGATTTACTCCGGGCTCTGATTCCATTTCTTTCGGTCAAACCACTCAGGGCAGTACGGGTGCAAGCGGTCCGAGCTTCGCGGGCACCATCTCGAGCTTGTTTCCTCGGCTTGAAAGCTTACAGACTGCGGGTTACGCGCGAATCTTAAAAGTTAGCAACGTCATCACTCGCAGCGGTCAGCCAGCGGAATTGAACGAGCAGACGGAATATCCGTTTTTAACGATTGGCCCGAACGGGGAGCAGATTCCTTCCTCGAAGAATGTGGGTCTTGCCATCGGTGTAACACCCCAAGTGATGGGGCAGACCGACGACATCGATCTCGACCTCCACATCACGCAAAGTAGCGTGAAAGGTCGTGCAACTGCTGGCGCACAACCCACGACCATCAATCATACGGTGAAGACCAAGATCTATATTAAATCGAACGAGAGCGCGGCCGTTGCCGGCGTTGTTTCTAGTGACCTCACCAATGCCTTTAATAAGGACGATCCGTTTGTTTCGGGCACGGACAATGCCAACACTCGTCCGCTCTTCAATCTCCTGAGATCGAAGAATTACAATCGTCAGAAATCTCAGTTCGTCATCTTTGTCACTCCGTCCATTGTCGACAACGCGTCCGATGGAACCGAAGATCTCAAGCGCAACTTCCGAGTGAGGGCTAGATAATGGCCGGTCACATCGTAGCCGTAGTGGGCGGGAAGGGTGGCGTTGGGAAGAGCGTTTTTGCGGCAAATCTCGCCATTGCTTACGCCCAAGAGTTCAAGCAGCGCTCGTTGATCGTCGACCTCGATTTAACCAGTCTGGGCGATCAGAACCTGATTCTTGGACAGAATCCTTCTAAGAGCATCGTGGATGTCTCGAAGCTCCAGGGCGGAATGGCAGACCCGAAAATTCTCGCACCTTTCATGCTGAACACGTCGGCAGGCTACAGCTACATCGGCGCGCCACGAGATCAGATCATGGCCCGCGATCTGGATGTCGAAGGCCTGGGAAAGTTTTTCAAAGGGATCACAGGTCTCTTTAATTTCGTGGTGGTGGATTGTGGCAGCATTAATGACGTCGCTGCATTGAAGACTTTGGAATTTGCTACCGCCATCTTTGTGGTGACTACAGCCGACGTGATTGTCATCAATCAAACCAAGCGCGTCCTTTCAAAGATTCAAGAGTTGCTCTTTCCTCCAGAAATGGTGCAAGTGGTGATCAATCGCTACTCTCAATCGCAGATTATCAATCCGCAGATTATTCAAAAGAATTTAAATCGCCAGATCTTCGCGGCCGTTCCGGATGATCCAGGTGTCTGTGATGGTTGCTTGGCAAAGAGTATTCCGGTTTGTATCGGCGCTGCAAATTCGACCGTGGCTCGTTCGTTTCACGACATCGTTCGCAAAATGCAGCAAGTGAACATGCTTGAGAATCTCGCGCGTTTGAAGAAGCCCTCTGGGGTGGCCCAGAAGGCGATGAGTCAGCTCGCTAGCGGTGGTGAAGACAAGGCGTCTACGGTGACCTCAGGTCCCGGAGCTCGAAGCCTTGCCGCTCCGATGGACGCTTGGACTGCCATGAAGCTTCGAATCCACAAGGCCCTAGTGGACCAAATGGATTTGAAGAAAACCAACACGGATACGAAAGACCCTCGGCAGCTGGCAGTTCTTCGTGAAAAAACTCAGAAGGCAGTCCTCCAAATTTTGGAAACAGAAGACACGGCTAGTGTTTTGACCAGCCGCGAACTGAAAGCCCAGATCGTCAAAGAAGTTTTGGACGAAGCGCTAGCTTTAGGCCCTCTGGAAGACCTTTTGGCAGATGAGTCGGTCACTGAAATCATGGTGAACGCTCGCGATCAGATCTACGTAGAAAAAGGCGGCAAGCCGCAACTTTCTAAAACGACCTTCAGCAGTGAGCAACAAATGATGAACGTGGTGGAAAGAATTGTGACGCCACTCGGTCGTCGCGTGGATGAAAAAGTTCCCTATGTCGATGCGCGCTTGCAAGATGGTTCACGCGTGCACGTCATTATTCCCCCTTTGGCCCTTCGTGGTCCTACGATCACGATTCGAAAATTTCCGAAGAAGCGAATCACGGTGAACGACCTGGTGGGTTACGCCTCGATGACTCAGGAGATTGCAGATTTTCTCCGAGCCTGCGTAGAAGCCAAGTTGAACGTCGTTGTTTCCGGCGGTACCGGTTCCGGTAAAACGACTCTCTTAAACGTATTGTCCAATTTCATTCCGACTACTGAACGCATCATCACGGTTGAGGATTCGGCCGAGCTCCAGCTGGGACAAGATCATGTGGTGCGTTTAGAGACTCGCCCGAAGAATATCGAGGGCGAAGGGGAAGTCACGATTCGAGACCTGATTCGAAACTGTTTGCGTATGCGCCCCGATAGAATTGTTGTTGGAGAGTGTCGCGGCGGTGAAGCTCTCGACATGTTGCAAGCAATGAACACGGGTCACGCGGGTTCGTTGACCACGGTTCACTCCAACAATCCCAAAGAGTGTATTGCGCGGTTGGAAACCCTTTGCTTGATGGCCGGATTGAATCTGCCTTCAAAAGCGATTCGTGAAAACATTGCTTCTGCTGTGAACGTCATCATCCAACAATCGCGTTTAAGTGATGGTTCGCGCAAAATTACCCACATCGCTGAAGTGACTGGAATGCAGGGTGAAGTCATCACGATGCAAGACATCTTCACGTTTAAGTCGGAAGGAATGGACAAACGTCGTAAAGTTTTGGGCCGTTTCGTTCCATCCGGATTTGTTCCGAAGTTCGTCGAGGAAATGGAGGCCAAGGGAATGAATATTTCGAGGAATCTGTTTGCTGCGAAATAGGCAGCCCCTCGTTCTTCCCTGAAAAACTATGCTTCTCAAGTGGCTAGGAATTCTCGTTTTCGGCGGTGCGATCTTTGCGTTCTCGTACGCCTATAACAAGAAGCTCGTGGATTGGCTTCGTTTCCAATCCTTGGGCACTCGCGACTACATCGTCGAGCGCCTCTCCCTTATGTTCATTGATATTCCACCGCAGCGAATTCTGATGGCCCTGTTCATTTTCAGCTTCGGTTTGGGTTCCGTCGTTTTTTTGGCGTTCCTCCCTCAGCTTTTCCCGGCGATTTTCTTTGGAGCGATCACCACGGTGATTGGCTGGAAGTCTCCTAAGCCCATCGTGGATTGGCTCTATAACCGTCGTATGAACAAATTAGTGATTCAGATGGTGGATGGTCTGAGTCTGATGTCGAATGGCTTAAAATCTGGCCTATCCGTCGTGCAGGCCATGGGTTTGGTCGTCAAAGAAATGCCGAATCCTCTTCATCAGGAATTCTCCCTGATCTTAAGTGAGAACAACTTGGGGGTTTCGCTTGAGGACGCCTATAACAACTTCGCGAAACGTGTGAAGTCCGACGACGTTGAAATGTTCGTCACGGCTGTGAATATCTTGAAAGAGACCGGCGGAAATTTGGCGGAGTCTTTCGATACCATTGTGACCACGATTCGTGAGAGAATCAAAGTCGAGAAGAGAATCGAAGCCATGACAGCGCAGAGTTACTATCAGGGACTTTTCCTGATGGGAATCCCGCCTGTTTTCGGTTTGATTTTCTACTTAACCGACCCGGAATTCATGCTGCCGCTTTTCACTACGGCAGTGGGTTGGGTCATTATCTTTGGGATATTTTTGTTGCAAGCCGTGGGCTTTTTTTTCATCATGAAAATAGTGAAAATAGAGGTCTAGTGCGCGCCATTTTGGCCGTTCCGTGGGGGATTCAACTCGTATGACAAAAAAGAAACTATTTGCCGCCGGCCTGTTTGGATTGCTCTTTGCTTCGGTGGCCTACTCGAGCGTGAGTCTCCGCAATGGAAACTTCTTCGTCGGTTACGTCGACATCGTTTACCCGGGTGGCTTTGATCCCAAGATCGAGCGCATTTACAATTCAAAAACTCCGTTTAATGGAATGTTTGGTTGGGGCTGGGGCTTCGAGTATGAAGCGCATCTGACAGCTCTTCCTGACGGCAGTGTGGTGATTCATGAGTACGGCGGCGGTGCTGAAAACCGCTTCCGCCCAAAAGCGGGCAATCAGCAAGATTTAGTTCGCGCTGTGGATCAGATCGCAGGAGCTGCTCAAAAGGCTGGCGTGGTGGGAAACGCTTCTCAGCTGGCCAAGTATAAAAAACAACTCACCGACGATTCTGAATTTCGCTATCGCGAGTGGGTTCGTTTCAGACTTCCTCAAAAACAATTTCCAGCTGGCACTCAGCTCATTTCGAATCGCTTCAGCTATCAGTATCTCACTCGTGTAGCTGACGGCTATGTTCGAACTTACGACAGCGGCAAGGTTGAAAAGTTCCGGGACCCCGATGGAAAGCTCGTGAAGGTTTCAGACCGCAATAACAACTCCATCACTCTGTCTTATACGTCCGAAGGGAAGTTGGAAAAGCTGGTTGATAACTTCAATCGCAAAATTTTCTTCTACTTCAATGGCCAAGGCAAGATCGTCAAGATTGCCGGTGAGAACGGCAAAGAAGCCACCTACGAATATAATAAAAACGGCGAGCTTGTGAAGAGTAAGGACACCTCTGGCAACACGTACACCTATGGTTACAGTACGGACAATCGCCATAACTTGGTTTCGATTGGCAACTCCAACGGCACGTCGATGACCATGACGTATTATCCCCGCGATAAGAACGAAAACATCAAGAGCGTAAAAGACACCGACGGCACGTTGACCGAATACGGATTTGAAACCGACACGGCTGACAAGAATAAGAAGATCGTGAACGTGAAGATCAAGGGTGCCGATGGCAAACCGATCTCCAGCAGTCACTACGAATACTTCATGCGTCGCAAGGCGGACGGGGAAGAGTGGACTTATAAATTGGTCAGCGTCCTAGATGGCGATCGCACCGAAACCGTTTACAACGAGTGTTGCGGAATGCCGATTGAGATTAAGAAGGACGGCGAAACTACAGCGTTCTCTTACGACATCAAGGGCCGCGTGACGAAGAAGATCACTCCCGAAGACATCACCGAGTTGAAGTATAACGATTCGGTGGGCAAGGTCGCTCGCGTCAGCAAGTACCCGAAGAAAAACCCGAAGAAGTTTCAATGGTCGCAGTTCGAGTATGACAACAAGGGCAACCTCTTGTTGGCAAAGAACTCCGAAGGCAAGGGCGTGAAGCTCTTTTACGATCCGAACGGTCGCATCAAGACCTTGGTGGATCAGAACAAGCGCCAGATTCAGTTTAAGTACAACGAAAATTCCAAGCCGGTGCAGATTACCGATCCGGCATTGGGTTCGATCAATGTGACTTACAATAACAGTGGAGAGATCAAGGAAGTACAAAGCCCAGCCGGCCGTAAGATCGCGATGCAAGTGACTTCGGCCTTCCAAAATCTCTTGGACATCATCAGACCGGCTGGCGTGACGTTATCCTTTTAAGGAGTGAGGTAGAGAATGCTTAAGAAACTGAGTTTGTTGGCAGTAGTAATGATCATGGCAATGCCGTCCTTGGCAGTTGCCGAAGAGAAAACCGGCCAAAAGACCGGTGTCGACTGCGCTGGAACGACTGATACGGCTGCAGCGAAGCAAGACGCTTCAACCGGCGGTACCACCGAACCTGCTGCTAAAGAAGCAGGCGGCGCAGACAAGCAGAAGAAAGAGTAGTTCTACTTTCCGCGGTGATCGTTACAACCGCCGTCACGAGCTCTCGAGGGCTCAGTGGCAGTGTAAGAGTAGGTGACTTTTTTCTTGTCATATTTGCGGACAAAAGAAACGGTGCCTGCTTTCGCTACCGAATAATAAACCCATTTCAAACTGTCCTGGCCGATACGCTCAACATTGGCATCGGTCACGATGTCATCGGATGCGTTCAGCTTTAAAACATCTCCCACAAAAAGCTTGCCCGCTTGCCGTTGGGGCATTTGAGGAATGATTACCGAGAAATATTCTGCCTCACCCATGCAAGCCGACGCCTGTGGACCGGCAACCAACCCGAAACCAAAAACCAAACCTGCGACTGCGATAAAAGTTTTCATCTAAAATCTCCTTGGCGGAAGTCATTAGAACTCATGGCGCAATATGTCAAGCGGCTCCTGCCCAGCTAACGCGGGCTGATTTGGCAGGTTGCGACAAATCAGCTATTCTGAAAGAACCTGTGTCAGTACTCGAGCTCATTTCGTGTAGTCTTCTCATCTTTCTTTCTGCCTTCGCCTCCGCGTCAGAAGTCGCGATCTTCAGTCTTTCTCGCTTTCAGATTCGCTGGCTGAAGGACCGGGCCCGTCCCAGTTATCGGAAGCTCAAGCAGCTGATGTCGGACCCCGACGGCCTGTTGATCACGCTCCTGATTTCCAACGAAGTGTTGAATATCGCGCTTTCTACGCTCATTGCTGAGAGCGTTTCGCATATGTGGGAGGCCGATCCTCCGGGGGCGCATTGGTACGATGGTATCGAGTTCCTACGCACGACTCCCGATTGGGTGAAGCAGATGATCTTGGGCACGCTCATTACAACGCCCATTGTTTTATTTGCGTGCGAGATTACGCCTAAAGCCATCGGCGCTCGAGCCAATCAAATGATTGCAGCGGTAGCCGTGGGTCCGCTCGGAACAGTCTACGAATTGCTGACCCCCGTGCGAATTGTGCTGAAGCGCCTGCTCAGTTTTGTGTCCAAACTCTTTGGACAAAAGCATGGCAGATTTCACGACAAAGACGATCAGACCCTGCTGAAGGAAGAGGAATTCCTCTTCATGTTGGAAGAGGGCCATAAGGAGGGCACCGTCCGACAGAGCGAAGTGCAGCTCATTAAGAACGTGTTTGAACTCGACGACACCGAGGTGAAGAGCCTTTACACACCGCTGTCTCAGGTTTTTTCTTTGCCAAGCACGGTCACTTTAAAAGAAGCGCTTGCTCATGCTTCCAATCGCAAGTACTCGCGAATTCCGGTGACCGGTCCCGACAAAAAGCAGGTCGTTGGCATTTTACATTCCAAAGATTTAATTCTTAGCCGATTGGATAGCGAACCCGAAACCAAGCCGGTGGTGGAATTATCGAAGCGCCCGTTTGTGGTTTCTCCCACGTTGAAGCTGAGTGCCCTTTTTAGAAAGTTGAAACGATCCCGCACGCACTTGGCTGTGGTTGAAAACGCTTCGGGTGAAGCGCTCGGCATTGTGACGATGGACGATATCTTGGAAATTATTTTCGAGAACGTCTTGCCGGATTTAGATGAAGGAGATCTGGCCGAATGAGCCTCACGCTCTTTTCATTGTTCTGCATCATTCCACCGCTGCTTTTGATCGAGGGATTTTTCTCGGGAAGTGAGATTGCACTCCTCTCCGCTGATAAGATGCTTTTAAAGGCGGCTGCGAAAAAGGGATCGAACCGCGCGCGTCTTGCCCTGCGTCTGACTAGCAATTCGGAGCGAATTTTTTCGACCACCTTGCTCATGACCAATCTCTGTTTGATTGGGATTTCGAGCACGATCATGCTCTACCTGCTTTCCAAGAAGATCGCGTTTGCAGAAGTGATCGCGGTTTTGGTGACCTCGCCGTTGATTGTGGTTTTCGGTGAAATTATTCCGAAGACCATCTACCAACGTTATGCAAACGTCTTAGCTCCTTGGGTCGCGTTCCCAGTGATGGTCACTTATTATATTTTCTATCCCATCACGCGAGTACTCTCCGGATATACCTCCAAGATCACGCGATTGATTTCGCCGATTGAAGAAATGGTGACGGGTCGGGAGCGCACCACCCGCGAAGAGCTCACCACGCTGCTTTCGTACTCTAAAAAAGAAACCGAGATCACGCCCACTGAAAAGAAGATGATCAAGCGGATCTTGGAGTTTCAGGAGACCGAAGCCAAGCATGCGCTCATCCCTCTGTTTAAAGTGGAAGCCGTTGAAGATGTTTCGACCATTCGTCAAGCGCTGGAACTCTTCCGCGTCCACCGCCATTCGCGAATGCCCGTGTACTCCGAGCGCGTGGACAATATTGTCGGCATCATTGAAGTGTCGGACCTTTTTGGGATCACCGATCTTTCTCAGAGTATTCGCAACTACATCACGCCCGCCCATTACGTGGCCGAGACGCAGGGGCTGGAAGACCTGCTCCTCGACATGCAACGCGAGGGCAATAAAATGGTGGTGGTGGTGGACGAATACGGTGGCGCCATTGGGGTCATTACTTTTGAAGACATTGTCGAAGAAATCGTGGGCGAGATTCGCGATGAGTTCGACAACGATTCCGTCCCTTATAAAGAGCTGACCCCCACGAGCTGGCAGGTCCTGGCCAAGATGGAAATTCAGCAGCTCAATGAAGGCCTGAATCTCGACATTCCCGAAGGGGACTATGAAACCCTGGGGGGGTTTTTACTTCAGCAGTTTGGACGCATTCCCGAAGTACGCGACGAGCTCTATTTTGACACCCCGCGAGGTACCCTGAAGTTCACCATCCGGAAGGCTACCGAGCGGCAGATTGAGTCTGTGACCATCGAGCGGATGCTTCTCAAACCCCAAGCTTGATGCTTGGGGCCGGAAACCGTAGACTAAAAAGACCACTCTTTGTGGGGTTTGGGGGGCCCGATGGCCAAAAAAGTACTTATTGTGGATGATGTCGCTTTTGTCCGAAAAACGCTGACCAGCATCTTGCTGGAAGGTCACTACCAAATCGTGGGCGAAGCCGTCGACGGCAACGACGCCATCGAAAAGTATCAAAAACTTCGTCCCGACCTGGTCACCATGGACGTAGTAATGCCCGAAATGAGCGGAATTGAAGCCACCAAACGCATCATGAAGATGGATAAGAACGCTCGAGTGGTCATCATTACAGCCATGGGGCAGGAAAACTTGGTGATGGAAGCTATCAACGTTGGCGCCCGAGATTATATATTGAAGCCGTTTAGTGCTCAGGATGTGCTAAAGACGGTCGAGCGAGCGCTGCTTTCGGATGATCGTTCGGCCAGCCGCCCAACCCGCGAACAGAAGCTCTAGGTTTTAAGCATGGATTTACAGGCTCTCGAACAATCTCTCCCGTCTGAATTTGAGTTCTTCCATCTGGGGAAGGTCTCTCGCGATCGTTCAGCCACTTTTCCACAAATTCAGTTTATAGATAAGGCCGTGGTGGGGTTCACTCTGCAGGGCGATTTTCGCGGGGCTTTACTCGTGGTTTTTGATCAGGGGTTGGATGTTTCTATGTACTCCGAAATGGGGAATATCATTGCTAGCCAGCTGGTAACGAACCTTTCTAAGCAGGGTTTGGATGTTGTGATTTCTCCGCCCAAAACAGTAGGGTCGGATCAAGCATTGAAGCTGGTGGAGCAAGCCAGTCGCCTTCCCGGGGGGAATGGAATTGCTCAACAAAGATTCCTTCATTTCAACAATCTCTATTTGGTTAATGTCGAAACTCTGATACTAGGGGAGCCATAAACTATGTTTAAGCTGATGGGCTTGCTTTTGAAAATTGCGATTTTTGGCGTCGTGGTGCTGGTGATTGGCAACACAGTCCACTGGGGTGGAAGAACGATTTCGGATCAGATCCGAATCGGAGTCTCCTCAGCGCAGAAAAGCGCCGTCGGTAAACAAGTACAAAGCTGGGCCACGGGATTCTTAAATGAAGCCCGAAAAGGGAGCCTCCAGGCAGCACCTGGCCAACAAGAGGCCCCCGATTCCGAGAACATACCTCACTCCGAGCGCCAGAAATTACGGGCACTCATCAAGGAGATCAACGGGGGCCAGGCTCAGTCAGAAAGAAATTAATTTCTATCTGCGGAATTGGCACCGCTAATGCGGCGGCCGTGTTCAGAACTACGCGGAGTTTCACCGTCGTAGACCTTATCCAAAAGAGCACATTGACGACCGGTTGCGGATACTTCACTACCGCGCAATTGGCCGGTTTTTTCCCACGTTCTTGCATCGTCACTAGCCAAGGCTACTGGCGAAAAAGACACTCCTACAGCAAGGATCACGATAATACGTTTCAACATTTGACTACTCCTACTCAACATCAGCTTCAGCAGTTTCAACGAAACTAGCATCAACTTGAATTGCTACTCTTCTCTACTACGTGTGGATTCCAATGAAGGGTCCACACAGGGGAGTAGTGCAACCCGAATGCCAGCCGGGTCTTTTTTGACACCGGTTTAACTCGCTGTTTTTACACATATTTTAAATAAGAATCAGCTGTGGGTTTAGGGTGGGGGAGTGGGTCACGACATACACAGGTCGGCGATTGTCTAGAACTTAGACAGTAATTGCTCAGTAATAGTTGATCAAATTAGTATTGAACTTAGAGTTGTGATCCATTATATATAGATCGTGATGAATGTTGCACGTGTGTTGTTGGCAGTCCTATTGGTTCAATCGTTTGCACTCCCCGCGGTCTACGCAGGAGACAAGCCTTACAAAAGAGCGATCGTTTTCGCCGGAAACAATCTCGATACGGCTGAGTTTCTCGGAATCTACGATGCTGCAGTTGATGAGGGCAAAGCTCCCGATCTCATTGTCGCAAGTTGCGGGGGTTCCTTGGCTGCTATGATCATTAAAGCCTTTCCGAATCGTGACGAGCGAAATGCCTTTATGAAGTCGCCGACGGGATACGCTCTTTATAAGACTTTAGCTAATGGCAATGATCTCGGGGTAAGAGATTTCATTAGCCGAAAGTTTTATGAGATCGATAGCTTCTCTCGAAGAAATCAGAACTTCTTTAATAACAAAAACGAAAATACGAATGCAGCGACTCTTGAGAGAACTCTCGAAGCCGAAGGGCAACAGATTACCTATCATCAGCCCTGGTCGAGAACGGTTCCGAATCTTTTTTCGAAAACTGCAATCGATATTGCCCAAGACATTAGCCCGGCCGGTGCTCGTAATCGTTTGAATCAAAGATTTACCGAAGGTAAGGGAGGCTCTGACGTGAGTGTTGTGATTCTCGGATCACGTTCCCACTTTGGCCCGCAGGACATTGGCAAAGAAGTTCAAGCCAATAGTCCCCTCTTTTCAGAGGTCCATTTTACTGATGAAAAGACTGCCCGGTATCTGAAGGGTTCCCGTGCCTTTGCTCCCTCTCAGTTCTCGGGAACTGCTGTGGCCGATCAGGTGGAAGTTGTCACAGATGCAACCTTGGCTGAGGCCGCACGCGCTTCGGTATCGGATCCTTGGTTGGTCGCTCCGTTGAAGAAGGATGGCCAGTATTATTTTACTGGTGCTACGAATATTAACCCGAACAATGTGGCAAAGAAGCTCGCAAGCCAAGTGATCGGAAACTATTCCACGGCGTTTGATGATTTCTTAGCTCAGAACGTGCTCTATGCAGCGTTTGGTTTTGATGGCAATGCCGTTCTTAAGAGACAGTTTGTTGTTCCAACCACTTATTCGGTCGACATGACGGATAAGAATTCCAGAGGCTTTCCTCAAGTGAGTCCTCAGTGGTGGAAGAACAAGAACCTTGAAGTGAAGATGGGTCCACCCTCAACGCTCTCAGAATTCAAAGAAATTTTTGATGTTCAGTATGCAGCTGGTAAGCGCCTCGCTAAAGAAGCGCTCTTGCAGGGACCATATTATCGCGGTCACATTAAAAAACGTGAACTCGACAATGGGAATAATTCGGTAACTGATACTGATGAGCAAGCAACTCAGTTTGAAGAGAAGTATCCGAATTTATATCGCGATGACGCTCACGTCCCAGTTGAAGCACTCCAGGTAGGTACCCCTCGTTAAGCTCCGCGAGCCCTACGATCGGGACTTAGCAACCCGAGGCATGCGGGCGCCGGAAGCGGCAATGGCGTGCTTCTTTCGGCCCGAACGAGTCGGCTTCGTGTCCTGGTGCGAGGCACCTGCCGCTGCTGACTTGCTTTCCTTCCCGCGAGTAATTCGATCGGTCAGAGCGAAGACCAGAACTTCATCGATCGTCTTCACAGGAATGAAGGTCAGCTTAGCGCGGTATTCTTCCGGGATATCCTCGAGATCTTTTTTATTCTTCTCGGGGATAATAATGTTCTTAATCCCGTGTCTCATCGCAGCCAAAGCTTTCTCTTTGAGGCCGCCGATCGGGAGAACTCGACCCGTGAGGGTGATTTCGCCGGTCATTGCGACATCTTTGCGGACCCGAATTCCGGTCAGCTTCGAAATCATGGCAGTGGCCATCGTGATTCCTGCTGAAGGGCCGTCTTTCGGAACGCCGCCTGCCGGAAAGTGCACGTGGATGTCGAGATTTGCGAATGAATCTTCGTCGATACCGAAGTCCACAGCGCGGGAGCGAATCAAGCCGAGAGCTGCTTGGCCGGATTCCTTCATCACGTCACCGAGCTGGCCGGTGAGGGTGATGCCGCCCTTGCCCTTCATCGTCGTGGTTTCGACGTAGAGGATTTCGCCGCCGACCGAGGTCCAAGCCAAGCCGGTAGCGATACCGATCTCGTCATGATCCTGTTCGTCTTCGCGGACGTAGGGTGCTGGTCCCAAGAATTTGTAGACTTCTTCTTTACCGATTTGGGTCTTTTCAGTTTTTCCTTCAGCAACGAGCTTCGCGGTCTTGCGACAGAGCGTCGCAATGTTGCGCTCGAGATTACGAAGACCGGCCTCACGGGTGTATTGCGAAACCACCGTTTGAACCGCTTCGTCTTGAATTTCGAGCTGAGGAGTTTTGAGACCGTTTTCAGTCAGCTGTTTCGGGATCAAATACTTCTTCGTGATGAAGTACTTTTCTTCCTCCGTGTAACCAGCGAGCTGAATCACTTCCATACGATCGCGGAGAGCGGATGGAATCGTGTCGAGCATGTTACAGGTCGCTACGAACATGACGTTCGAAAGGTCGAACGAAACGTTGAGGTAGTGATCGCGGAAAGAATTGTTTTGTTCCGGATCCAACACTTCGAGCAATGCTGCGCTCGGATCGCCGCGGAAGTCGCTGCCCAGTTTATCGATCTCGTCGAGAACGAAGACCGGGTTGTTGGTTCCAGCTTGTTTCAAGCCTTGGATGATGCGGCCCGGGAGAGCGCCGACGTAAGTGCGGCGATGACCACGGATTTCCGCTTCGTCTTTCACACCGCCGAGGGACACGCGTACAAACTCACGTCCAAGGGCTCGTGCGATCGAACGACCTAGCGAAGTCTTACCAACGCCGGGGGGGCCTGCGAAGCAAAGGATCGGGCCCTTCATCTTGTCTTTTAACTTACGAACCGCGAGATATTCCAAAATGCGTTCTTTGATCTTGACGAGGTTGTAATGATCTTCATCCAGAATGTTTTTCGCGCGGGTGAGATCGAGATTGTCCGGAGTTTGTTTGCTCCAAGGAGTTTCGATCAACCAATCAATGTAGGTGCGGAGCATCGATGCTTCAGAAGCATCGGGGTGCATGCGCTCCAAGCGAGCGAGTTGTTTCAGCGACTCGGTCTCGACATCGGTTGGCATTTTGCAATTAGCGATCTTCTCACGAAGCTCGTTAATTTCTTCGCTCTTCGAATCCGTGTCGCCAAGTTCGGACTTGATGGCGCGGATTTGTTCACGGAGGAAGTATTCCTTCTGCGACTTGGTCATTTCATCCTTCGCTTGCGAACGAATCTTCGCTTGGATGGTCATGACTTCAACTTCTTTGGTGAGGATCTCGTAAACCTTCTTCAAACGATCGACTGGATCGAGCGTTTCCAAGATGGCTTGAGCTTCCGCCACTTTCAAACCTAAGTTCGAAGACACGAGGTCAGCGAGACGGCCTGGATCGTTAATGTCCTCGAGAACCATGAGAATGTCGGGCGAGAGAACGCGACCGAGCGAGATGATGCGCTCGAGCTGTTCACGAACCGTGCGCATGAGCGCTTCTGCTTCAGCCATTTGCGGGCTGATGGGTTCTTGAATCTGATTGATCTTCACTTCATAGAACGGTTGCGTCTGGGTGAATTCTTGGATGTTGGCTTTGCAAAGTCCTTGCGTCAAAATTTTGATGCGGCCGTCCGGGAGCTTGCGCATGCGCATGATCATCGAAACGGTGCCGATTTTATAAATAGCTTCAGGAGCCGGATGTTCGTCGCTGATGTCCTTCTGAGAGGCGAGCAAAATCAAACGGTCTGAACGAGCCAGGCTTTCTTCGACGCTACGAATCGAAGAGTCTCTGCCTACGAATAGCGGGATAATCATGTATGGAAACACCACGATATCGCGCACTGGCAGCATCGGTAACGTCTGTGGAATTTCTACTTCTTCGCCGTCGTAGTTTGTGACCATCCCCTGCCTCCGGTGTTGACCTTCTTGAGTAACGATTCGGAGTAACAACGGCGGCGCTTTAGGGATTTATTGCCCATTCGGGCACAAAAAAGGCGCCAAAACGATGCCGTTTTGGCGCCTTCTAGAAATAAAGAAGTCTTTAGAACTTAAGCGTAAATCTTTTCGCGATGCTCCTGCTTTTCTTTGCAGGCAATGCATAGCGTCGAGACTGGGCGGGCTTCCAATCGGCGAGGTTCGATGGGCTCTTCGCAGCTCTCGCAGGTGCCGAAGGTTCCTTCGTCCATGCGGGAGAGAGCTTCGTCGATCTTCGCCAGGAGCTGACGTTCGCGGTCTCTGAGTTTGAAAATAAGGTTCTGGTTGATTTCGCTGGCAGCTAAATCTGTTTCATCCGGAAGATCATCCGGTGAAAGTGTGAGTTCATGCTTCACAGCGTTTTTCGAGTTGTTGAGGAGTCTTTGCTTCTCCTCTAGAAGTAACTTCTTGTACTTCGCTTGAATTTTCGCATCCATGATTTTTTCCCCCCGTTCATCTTCCCCAAGATGAATCCAACTATTCTACCCGGGTCCGTGATGAACACAATCTTTTTATAAGAGTTTCTAAGATTGCACAACTCCTTTCGTTGTCAGAAATTTGTCGCCGAAAGAAATCATTCAGAAATTTTCCTGTGTCTCAGACGACACATCTTCGTGACACTCGCCGAGTTTTCTTGTAGCCGTAGAGATCATGTCCAAGCAGCTCCAAGTTCAGTCATCGGTGGGGATCCTCGTTTTGGCCGCGGGTCAAGGCAAGAGGATGAAGTCAGAGAGTCCAAAAGTTTTAATCGAAGTCGCGGGTCGACCGTTCATTCATCACATTTTGCGCTCCATTCACGAGGCCTTTCCAGGCGCTCCTGTGGGCGTGGTGGTGGGTTACGGAAAGGAACAAGTTCAAGACGCAGTGCGTGGAGATGAGCTCTTTTCCAAGATGAAAATCGATTTTATTCACCAGCCTCAGCAAATGGGGACCGGAGATGCCGCTCGTTGCGCGATGGAATCTCCCTGGGGAAAGAGCCTGATTGAGAAAAAATCGACGGTACTAGTTTTGCCCGGAGATCTTCCACTCATTCCCCCTGCTCTGATTTCGCAAATGTGTGATGCGCTTCCGAGAACAACGGCGCTCAGGTTGCTGACTTGTGATTTTCCGGATCCGACGGGTTACGGTCGCGTGATTCGTCGCGGGAAAGAAGGTGGTATTCTTCGAATCGTTGAAGAGAAAGATGCGAACCTGCGCGAGAAGGCTGTGCACGAAGTTGCAGCTTCGATTTATTTGTTTCAGTCCTCCTTTTTACAAGCTTCTTTGAATTGGATTTCGAACAAGAACGCTCAAGGCGAATATTATTTGACGGACATCGTAGAGCGCGCCGTGAAATCTAAAAAGAAAGTCGAAATTTTTAAATGGACATCGCATGAAGATTTGTGCGGCGTGAATAATCCTTTGGAACTGGCGCAGGCACAGAAGTTTTTTAATCAAAAGATTATTAATCATTGGGCAGAGCAAGGAGTGCGCTTTGTCGACTGCTGCAGTGCTTGGGTGGATGTGTCTGTGAAGATCGAAGAAGGCGCCACCATTTATCCCAACGTTTATCTGCGCGGAAAGACGCGCGTGAAAAAAGGAGCTACTCTCGAACCCGGTGTGATTTTGACAGACACCGAAGTGGGCGAGGGTGCGCTCATTAAAGCGGGAACGATTGCAGATAAATCCGTGATTGGTTCAAAGGCCAATGTGGGTCCCTATGCCCACCTCCGTCCCGAATCGAACGTCGGGGCTCGCACCAAGATTGGCAATTTTGTGGAGTTGAAGAAGGCTCGAATTGGATCTGACACCAGCATTGCCCATCTTTCTTATGTGGGAGATGCGGAAGTCGGCGATCGAGTCAATATTGGCTGCGGGTTTGTAACCTGTAATTTCGACGGAAGAGTCATCGACGGACAGAGAAAACATCGTACTGTCATCGAAGACGATGTATTCTTGGGCAGTGACTGCCAAACCGTAGCCCCGGTCAAGATCGGGAAGGGGGCGTATATCGCCTCTGGATCGACTATTACTGAGGACGTCGAGCCGGAAGCCCTTGCGATTGCCCGCTCGCGTCAGGTAAATAAACCGGGGTACGCAAAGAAGGTAAAGTAAACGGTATGTGCGGAATTGTTGGCTACGTCGGAAATCGTCCTGCAGTAGATCTCCTTTTAAAGGGGCTCAAGCGACTGGAGTATCGTGGGTACGATTCTGCAGGCATTGCCGTTTTTCATCAGAACAAACTCGAAATTAAAAAGTCTGAAGGCCGTCTAGAAAATGTCGAAAAACTCTTGAACGGTAGCGCGCCTCTTTATAAGGCTTCGACATCGGGACTGGGACATACCCGGTGGGCCACCCATGGAAAACCAACGACTCAGAACGCGCACCCGCATCGAACCGGCCACGTCGTACTCGTTCACAATGGAATTATTGAAAACTATCAAGAGATTCGCGATGACCTTGCGACTCGCGGACACCATCCGGCTTCAGAAACCGATAGCGAATTTTTTGGTTTCTTAGTGTTGGAAGAAATGAATCAGGGCAGCTCACTCGCTGAGGCGGTGCGAAAAAGTTTTGCTCGGCTTGAAGGCGCTTCGAGTGTGGTGGTCATGTCCGAAAAAGAACCCGGCGTAGTCATTGGTGCTCGCGGGGGCTCTCCTCTGGTAGCGGGGCTCGATCCGAACGGTGGCGCTATTTTGGCGAGCGACGCTCAACCCATTATGGATTACACGCGCGATGTGTATTTCTTAGATGTGGGCGAAATGGTGGTGGGGTCTTCAAAAGGCTTAGAGTTTTTAGATATCTCGAGTGGAAAGAAAGTTTCTCGCCCGTCGACGCATCTCGATTGGCAGCCCGAAACAATGGATAAGCAGGGCTACCCTCATTACATGCTCAAGGAAATCTATGAGCAACCGCGGGTTCTCGTCGATACCTTGAACGGGGTTGTGGACCGTGCAACTGCGGAGTGTTTCGAATTAGCTGAGCATCCGGGCGTGGCTTTGCTCAGGAATGCGAAGGATTTGAAATTCGTGGCCTGCGGAACATCTTGGCATGCCGCCTTAATGGCCAAGTATTGGATTGAGCGCTGGGGCAAGGTTCCTGTCGACGTGGAATTGGCGAGCGAGTTTCGTTACCGCGATGCACTCGTGACTCCCGGAAGCTTGGTTGTAGCGATTTCTCAATCGGGTGAGACAGCCGATACGCTCTCCGTTGTGCGCGATATGAAAAAGAAGGGAGTTCCAACTCTCGCCGTGACCAACGTGCGCGGAAGTACGATGTCGCGCGAAGCAGACGCGGCCTTCTTTACTTCAGCTGGACCAGAAATCGGCGTGGCCGCTACAAAAACCTTTTTCGCGCAGATGCTGATGGTTCTTCTTTGGGCAGGTTTCTTGGCCGAGAAGAATCAACCGGGCAGCACGCGAAAGCTTTTCGACGACTTGGTAAAACTTCCGCACCTGTTGGAAGAGTTTATTCGCCCCGAGGGGCAGATGGCTGCAGCAGTTAAAAAAGCCGCCCACGCGGTTCAAGATTCGAAGGGATTTTTCTTCATCGGCCGCGGAACTTCCTTTCCCATCGCTCTTGAAGGAGCGCTGAAATTAAAAGAAATCGCCTACGTTCATGCGGAAGGTTACGCTGGCGGAGAATTGAAGCACGGCCCCATTGCCATGATCGATGAACAAATGACAGTCGTGGTGCTGGCGCCTCAAGATGGGTGGCGCGATAAGACGGTTTCGAATCTGGAAGAAGTCAAAGCTCGCGGTGCAAAGATTGTAGGCATCGGTGGGGTAGCAGACGGGCCGTTAAAGAAACTTTGCCATCATTGGATTCCTCTCCCTGACAAAGGAGTATTGGAAGAAGGCCTGGCTCCGTTTCTTCTTACTCCGGTAATGCAGCTCTTTAGTTACGAGCTAGCACTTCTCCGCGGAACGGATGTGGATAAGCCGAGAAATTTGGCCAAGAGCGTGACCGTCGAATGATTTCAGTGCTCGCGGGAATTGCCGCAGCTGTCTTTGTCTCCATCCCGCAAATCGCTCAGACTCTCTTTCCTCAAATGCCCTGGAACGCTCCTATATTAATTTTAGGAGTGGCGGGATTGGCCATGGTGATTCAGCGCTTTGTTGTCGATACCTCATCCGGGAATCCGGATTACAAAGGTTTAGCAGATGTCTTTGTTCATATTCATGCGGCCGGTTCGATGCAGTCGGCACGAAAGTGGGCGCTTCGCGGATTGAATTCTCTTTTGCTCTGTTTGTTTGGGGGCACTATCGGTGCCGAGGGGGCAGGAACCGAATTCAGTCATTCCGTTTCGATGGCCCTTCAGTCCCGCTCTTCGCGTTGGTACGAACTTCGCCGCAGAACCGATGCGGCAGTAGCCTTGGCTGCGGGAATTTCGGCCGCTTTCGGCGCCCCGTTTGCAGCGCTACTGATTCCGCTTGAGCTTGGGACAGGCGGTGCCATGCTGCAGACCGTTTTTGCTTCTGTTGCCGCATTTCTCGGGGTGCAAGTACTGTCTTGGGTGTTTCACTTTCCCACTTTTCCCTTTGCGGCGCTTTTTGCGAATTTCCAACTCAGCTCCATCGGTAGCTTTCAGCAATTCGGCCTTCTGCTACTCATCGCGATTGTTTGTGCGGCTTTGGCAATCGGCACTATTCGATTCATTCGGTACACTGAAGAAAGTCTGCAAGAACTATTTCAAACCAAAGTTTGGATGCGGGTTTTGGCCGGCGGTATTTTGCTCTTTTTAGTAATGGTGGTGAACAAGCATGCCCATCAGCCTTTCACCCAGTTGATTTTAGAAATTTTTGAAAAAGGAATTCGCGGAAATCCCATCGCACTTCTTTTTATTACTCAGCTCCTTTGTTTGAGCTTGGTTGTTGCTGGGTTTGGAACAGTTGGAGTTTTTGCGCCCTTGTTTTTCTTGGGGACGTTGATTGGAAGTTATTTTTCTCCCGAGGGTGCTAGCTCTTTTCAAATGGTTGCCGCGTTTGCAGGGGGAGCTGCATTTTTAGGGGCCGTGCTGGGCACGCCGGTGATGGCTGCAGTGCTCGCGTTTGAAATGACCCGCAGCCCCGTCGTATTTCTAATCTGTTTGGGAGTTGCCCTTGCGGCGCATCGTTTGCGAAAGCAATTCTACAAGTTTTCATTGATGGACATCGATTTGCAAGCGCGAGGGGTAGAGCTCAGTCAAGGCCGTTCCGCAGGAATTCTGAATGCACTTTTAGTGAAGGATGCGATGGTGACCGACTTTGACAGCATCCATGAAAATGAACCCATTTCGGAACTGCGCAACAAACTCATTAAGTCGCGTTATCCTTTCTTACCTGTTCTCAATTCTCAGGGGGCCTACCTCGGAATGCTCACCGTGGATATGATTGAGGATAGTTGGCTCAATCAGGAAGTGCTTTCCAAGACTTCGCCTCTTTCTAAACTCTTTGAAGCTAAGGATTTGCTTTATCGCTCTGGGTTAAAAACCCCGGCGATCAAGGTTAGCGAGCGACTTTCGTCTACTTCAGAAATTTTTCAGGAAACTCCCTGCGTACCTGTGATAGCTGATGATGGAAGGATCATGGGGTTGCTTTTCGCTCACAGCGTTCGGTTGGCATATGACCGCGAAGTGGCCCGCCGATCGTTGGCATTTCAATACGGCAACCGGTACTGACTGAGTTTTAAAAATGGAAAATTTTGATTTCGCAAAGCCTGACGATTTTGACTTTTCTGCAGTGTCTCGTCCTGTGACATATTTTAATGGTTTGAACGATCGCCAGCGCGAAGCCGTTGAGACCACGGAAGGGCCGCTCATTGTTTTAGCGGGTGCGGGCTCAGGCAAAACCAAAATGCTGACGTCGCGAATCGCTCACCTGATCGACGGCAAGGGCGTACCGGCCCATCAAGTTTTGGCGGTGACGTTTACAAATAAGGCCGCAACCGAAATGCGCCATCGTGTCGAAAAGATTTTGGACATTGGGCCGAGCCAAGCCTACGGCAGTCACTTCAGTTTTGATTCGCCCAACATCGGGACCTTTCACTCCATCTGTGTTCGTATTTTGCGACAAGAGACGATGCACACCCCGTTTACTCGGCCGTTTGTGATTTATGATGATTCCGATCAGCTAAGTTTGATTAAAGAAGTCGTGGGCAAGATCGGCCTGGATGACAAAGCGTTTAGCCCGAAGGCCCTGCAAGCGGCGATCAATCGGGCCAAATGCGATGCGAAGGCCCCTGAAGATATCGAACCTGCTCCTCATAACGTCTTTGAAAAGAAGATGAAGCAGGTTTACGAGCAGTATCAGAAAGATCTTTTTTCCAACAACGCCTTGGATTTTGGCGAAATTATTTGCATGACCTATCGCCTGATGCGCGACAACCTCGAAGTGCGCGCCAAGTATCAGAAGCGATTTCGTTACATTCACGTCGATGAATATCAAGATACCAACCGCGGTCAGTACCTTTTGCTGGCAACATTAGCGGGCAAAGAGTCGGGCGGCCATCAAAACATCTGCGTTGTTGGAGACGAAGACCAATCCATCTACAAGTGGCGTGGGGCCGATATTCGAAATATTTTAGATTTCGAAAAGGATTATCCGGGCGCTCATGTCGTGAAGCTCGAACAAAACTATCGCTCGACGAAAACGATCGTGACGGCTGCAAGCCAAGTCATTCGCAACAATCGCGAGCGCAAAGAGAAAACGCTTTGGACTGAAAATGAAACCGGCCTTCCCATCACTCACGTTCAAGTGGTGGATGAGCGCGCTGAAGCGGAGATGGTGATTTCAGAAATTCGTCGCTTGGCAGAAAACGAAGGCTACTCTTACGACGATTTCGCCATTTTTTATCGCACTCATGCGCAGAGCCGTCCGTTTGAGGATGTGCTTCGTCGGGACAAGATCGCCTACCAGATCGTCGGCGGTTTGCGGTTCTATGACCGAAAAGAAATTAAAGACATCTTGTCGTATCTCAAAATTATTTTGAATCCGGCTGACTCCATCAGTTTGAAACGCATTATTAACGTGCCGGGGCGAGGAATTGGCAAAACCACGATCGACAAGGTCGACGAGCTTTCGCTTCAAATGCAGATGCAGGGCGAGGCCGATTCCACTTTCTGGGCGGCACTTCAACGTGCTGCAAGCGACTCTTCCCTGACCTCGGCAGCGACCTCCAAAAAACTCGCCGCATTCGTTGTGATGATGCGTAAGTTTATGGATCAGCAAACGAAACTCAGTTTGTCTGAACTCTACCATTTGATCCTGGATGAAACGGCCTACGTTCGAGAGTTGAAAGCCGAAGGCACCGATGAAGCGCAAGCACGCATCGACAACTTAGAAGAGTTAGACAACCTCTTCCAAGAATTTGAAGAAGATCAGGCCGCAAATCTTTCTAAGCCAGATCTTCTCCCGCTTTTCATTGAGCAAGCCGCACTCGCCTCTGAGGTGAATAAAGAAGTTGAAGACATCAGCTCGGTCACCATGATGACACTTCATTCCGCTAAGGGTTTGGAATTTAATGTCGGATTCTTGGTGGGAATGGAAGAGGGGTTGTTCCCGTCGATTCGTCCTTGGGAAGAAACTCCCGATGAAGACATCGAAGAAGAGCGTCGTATTTGTTACGTCGGCATGACTCGTGCTCGTCAACGTCTCTATCTTTCAAATGCAGCGGTGAGAAGAATCTGGGGGAATGTAAATTACCAAGAACCTTCGCGCTTCTTTGCCGAGATTCCTGAAAACTTAGTCGAGCTTCGCGATCTTTCGTATGGATCGGGAGCCTCGAAGTTCCGCACCGGTTCTTCGCGTCAGTTTGGCTATGGGGGAGGAAGCGGCGGCGGCGACGGTTATACCAATTCCAGCGCGCGTGCAGTTCCATCCGTCTCGTCCTCGTCGGCTTCTAAAGGAGACCTCGATGGCGCGATCATTGATCACCCCGAGTATGGAACGGGAACCGTAATTGCCGTCGAAGGCGTTGGCGGAGATCAAAAAGTCGTCATCGATTTCAAGAAGCTTGGCAGAAAGAAATTCCTGCTTCGTTACGTTCAGCAATACCTCGAAAAATAGCCTTTTCCCCCGCACCCTGGGGTGTCTTTTGAGACTTGTTAAGGATGTCGATATCTCATTGAATTTACTTATCTTTTTATCATAAATCCGACTTTATTATTCAACAATAATTCGATAAAATTAGAGGTAGATCGCAACCTTTATTTTCGTGGGACGTATTGGAATGAAGTCGACTTTTTTCAACACACGCGACCTCCTTTTGGCGAGCGCTCTTGCGCTAGCAACGGTGAGCTGCGCGAATAACTTCGACGAATTCTCTCTCTCCAATCAGAACGGCAGCAATTCAGGTCAGTACTATATTTCTACGAATGGCCCTGTGACTTCGATGCTCGTCAACGGGAACAGTCTCTACATCGGGGGTGGATTTACGACTGTCGGTGGAAACTTCTACGGGAACTTTGCAGCTCTCGAAACGGTCAAAGGCTTGCCCGATTACAATTTCCAAATTCAAAGCGGCTTTTCGGGTGGCGATGTTTCCGTCATCTTGGTGGATCCGTCCCAAAGCTATGCGTACGTGGGCGGCACCTTCACGCAGTATCAAGGCATCTCTGTTTATGGTTTAGCAAAAATTAACTTGAGCACCGGAACGCTGGATCCGACCTTTCACAGCTCTGTTGGATTTACTACGGGCCAAGTGTTGGCTCTTGCGCTGACGAACAATGGGAACCTGATCGTCGGCGGTGTGTTTGCGAACTATAGAGGTACGGCTGTCAGCAATATTATGAAGGTGTCGGCATCTACTGGCGCTATTGATACCATCTTTGCGAGCCAGGGCGGATTCAATAACACTGTCTACGCACTTGCTTCCATTGGAAGTGAAATTTATGTCGGCGGTTATTACACGACCTATGGCGCTAGTCCAACCAACGGCCTCACGAGATTGAATGAGAACGACGGTTCCATTAGTGCAACTTTCTTGGCTCATACGGCTCTCAACGGTGGTTCAATGGTTCTTGGAATTGCAGTTGCGCCCGATCAATCTGCTATTTACATCGGTGGGAGCTTTACTGGCTTCAATGCGGCTCCGATTCAAAATCTTGCTAAAGTGAATTTAAATGGAACGTTGGACACCATCTTTACCCAATCCACCGGGCCGAACTCTCAAGTTCGTACCGTTTTAGCTTCCGGGAGTTCGGTTTACATCGGCGGATCTTTCAATGCCTATCGCGGTTCTGGTCCATTCAATCGTTTGGCTAAACTGGATGCCGGAACGGGTGCGATTGACATGACTTTCACTCCCATGACCACCACGGACGTCAATGTCCAGACCCTGGCTCTGGTGGGCACTTCTCTCTATG
>FRDC01000457.1_pt4 | contig 23929 bp, 38 predicted proteins | sample 1106171 | NCBI WGS metagenome assembly FRDC01 (sample SAMEA3930566, study PRJEB13176) | freshwater metagenome | biome: Drinking water system; feature: drinking water; material: water | place: Singapore | collected 2014-12-20 | reverse complement strand
TGTTTGTGGTGTAAATGGATTAATCCGTAGGAGAATATGTGAGATGGATTTTTATATTGTCAGTGGTATTATTTTTCTTGTATTAGCTTTTACGTTTGCTTTTGGTTTTGGATGTGGATATCTGTATTATAGATTGTTTATATATAATATAGACAAAACACAAGAAGCTAAAAATGAACTGGGTATACGAGAATAAAGAATTTGAATTAATAGACGAAAGCCTTTTTTGTTTTGTATATTTGATAACAAATCTTATTGATGGTAGAAAATATATTGGTAAGAAATTGTTTTATACTCACAAATATACAACAAAAAAGGGCAAGCGTAAAAAAATAAAGATAGAAAGTGACTGGAAAGATTACTGGTCATCTTCTGAAGAATTGAAGTCTGATGTAGAAAAGCTAGGTAAAGAAAACTTCAAACGAGAAATACTCTATCTATGTAAAAACAAAGGAACAGCAAATTACATAGAAGCTAGAGAACAGATGGACAAACGAGTTTTGGAATCATCTGAATATTATAATTCCATTATTAATTGCAGAGTACATAGGAAACATATTAGACTATGATAATTTTTGGCACTATAATGATATTGAACTAGGGCAAAGAGACCATGATGTTGATGTAATTTGCCCGAACTGCGACCATAATTTTAAAGTAGATACAGAATACTAAATCATGAAAGAACCTATAGTTGAAGAATCATCTAATATATCTTTGATTAAAGCTTTAAATTGGTATCACATCAATAAAGACAAAAAAGATGCAATGCAATATTTAAAAGATTATTGCAATGTTAAAAAAATCGATTTAGAAAAAATAAAAAATATTAATGATTCTTCATTGATTACTACTTATTGTTGGTTGTCTAGAATTGTATTAAATAATAAGTTAGACTCTGAAATATATCACAAAAAGATTTTAAACTACATAAACGATATAAAAATAGAAGAACCGCGTAAATCAGTATTAAAAACATATACAAAAGAAGAATATGATATTGAAGATTTTATTGGTTATCTTGAAGAATGTTTAGATAATTTTATAATGAATAGAGTTGAATTTGATATTGAAAAAGAATTTACTAAGAAGTTTGTTCCGCAAAAGTTTAGAACAAACGTAAAGGAATGGGCGAAAACTAAGCAATTAGAATATACTATAGAAGATAGCGACGAAGAAAAAATAGAAGCATATTCAAATTTTTCAAATAGAGACAGAAATAAACTACTTAATATACTTGATACTTTCTTAAATATTAAGAAAAAAACAAATAAAAAAATATCAAGAAAAAGAAAAATTGATCCAGCGAAACGTGTATCAAAGATGAAGTATAAGCAATCTGATATGATTCTTGATATTAATTCAATTTCTCCTGTTCATATAGTAGAGTCTAAAATTGCTATATTGTATAATACTAAGAATTGTATGTTGAGCGTTTATAAATCATCTGGAATAGCTGGATTAGATGTTAGAGGTTCTTCTATATACAATTTCAATATTTTGATTGGTAAGAAACGTTTAAAGAAACCAGACGAGTCAATAAAAGTTTTTTTAAAGTGTAAAAAAGAAGAAATTATTGAAAAATTTGATTCTTTGCCAGGAACAACTTATGCTAATAATGGTTTTGTGAATGAGCATTGTTTAATATTAAGGATAGAAAAATGATAGTAGTAGATTTTATGGGTGTTGTATTAGCTGATATTATGGCAAATAAAGATTTTCATAAAACTAATGTTGTTGATGAAGATTTAATACGACATGTTACATTGAATGGATTATTGTCTATAAAGAAAGCGCATTCAAAAAAGTTTGGAGAAATTGTTATAAGTTGCGATTATAAAGGAAATTGGAGAAAAAATGTTTTTCCGCTTTATAAAGCAAAAAGAAGTATTGATAGAGATAAAGACAAAGAAAAATGGGAAAATATTTTTAAATTCATTAGAAAAATCATTGATGAATTAAAAGAAACATTTCCATATAAAGTATTGGAAGTTGAATCTTGCGAATCTGATGATATCATTGCAGTTTTAGCAAAATGGTCACAAACGAATGATTTGGAAGAATCTTTATTTGATGTTCAACCTAAACCATTTTTGATTATATCAAAAGATACAGATTTTTTTCAGTTACAAAAATACAAAAACGTAAAACAATATTCAAAAACTGATAAGAAATTTTTAACGTGCGAAAATATAGAAGAATTCATGTTTGATCATATAGCGAGAGGAGACGCTGGAGACGGAATACCAAATATTACTTCTCCAGATGATTGTTTTGTTACAGGTACAAGACAAAAACCCATTACAGAGAAAAAAATTCAAACTTGGAAAGATGAATTGTCAACGGGCGATATTCAAACAACTTTTTGCGAATTGGACGTCGAACAGATTAGAAAAAACTATGAAAGAAATAAAACATTGATAGATTTTGAGTATATACCTGAAGTTTTACAGAACGAGATAATAAATAAATATGTTTCTTATGAGTGCAATTCGCGTTCCAACTTGCTTAATTATTTTGTTAAGAATAAATTGAGAACATTGTTAGATTCAATACAGGAGTTTTAAATGCAGTTACTTTTTTCTGAAATTTTAAATAATGTAGATAAAGCTGAAACAAGAGATGAAAAGATTTTTTTGTTGCGTAAACATAAAATTGAGAATCTTTTAGTTTTGTTGCGTATCAATTTTGATTTGACAGTTAAACTGGATTTACCAGAAGGTAATCCTCCATATAAAGTGAATGATGCGCCTGCTGGAACTGAACATACTCTGTTACAGAATGAGCTTAGAAAAATTTATATTTGGTTAGATCCAAAATGTGTAATTACTAAAGTCAGAAAAGAAGCATTGTTTATTCAGCTTCTTGAAAGTTTAACGAAAGACGAATCAGAATTATTGTTGTTGTGTAAAAATAATACACTACAAGCAAAATATAAAACAATTTCGCCTGAGTTGATCAGAGAAGCTTATCCAGATTTGAATTTGCCAGGCGATGAAAATATTGCCAGAGTTAATATTACCGAAAAGAAAAAACGTGGTCCAAAACCAAAAAACAAATAATATGAAATTTTCTATAGCTTCTGATTTACATTTAGAATTTGGAGATATAATTTTAAATAATGATGATGAAGCAGATTTATTGATACTTGCTGGAGATATATGTCATATCTCCAACGTTCATTATAATTTCTTTGAACATATATCATCTCAGTTTAAACATATAATATATGTTCCAGGTAATCATGAATACTATGAAGGCGATTTAGTTTGGTCACTAAAACATCTAAGAAAACAGCTATCAAAATTTGAAAATATTCATATTTTAGAAAATCAAACGTTTGAAATGAATGGAATAAAGTTCATTGGATGTACTTTATGGACTGATTTGAATAGAAGAAATCCAATTACTATTCAAACTGTTTCATCCTTGATGAATGATTTTAAATTTATTAAAGTTAATCACACTCAATTTACTCCTAGTTTCTGGTACACCATGTATGAATATTCTTTAAAATTTCTTACTCAAGAAATAAAGAAGAATGATAAAAGTGTCGTTATTACTCATTATGCTCCTAGTAAATTATCAATTCACGAAAGACATAAAGATTTAGATTTGAATCATGCTTATTTTACTGAGTTACTTCATACTATATTTTATGATTGCAATAATATAAAATATTGGATTCATGGTCATACTCATGATCCTATGGATTACGCAGTAAATAATATACGAGTAGTTACAAACCCAAGAGGTTATCATGGTTACGAAAAGATATCAAGCGATTATAAATTAAAAACATACGAGATTTAATATGTGGATACTTCATGCAATTTTTGATTTACTTATTATAATTTCTTTGTTAAAATATTCCATATCATACAAATCTTTTCCGTTATTAATTTTAATATTTATATTATGTACTATTTTATTGACATTAAATATCTCTTTATAATATCTTATAGATTTTCAAAATTTAAACAGATAAATCAAGACCTCTGGAATTGTAGATGTTTTGTTTGCGGAGATTCTAAAAAATCCACAAGAAAAGCAAGAGGGTATTTTAAAAAACATAAGGAAAGAATACTTTATCATTGTTTCAACTGTGACGTGACTTTGAATATTAAAGATATACTTAAAAAGTATGAACCTAATCTATATAAAGAATACAGGTATGAAATTTTCAAGGAAAGTAATGTCAAGAAAAAAGAAGTGGACGAAAATGTACTTATAGAAAATTCTAAGACAAACATAAATTTTGATGAAAGAAGAGTTGAGGTGTTATTAGATTCTCTACTTGATAGATTAGATACGCTAGATAAAGATAATATAGCTTATCAATATTGTCTTGACAGAAAAATACCAATTGATAAGTTCAATAAATTATATTATATTGATGATATTACTAAAGTAAATAATATAAAAGAAAATGCAAGTATTAATCTTTCGCCTGCCCCTAGATTGGGATTACCATTATATAATGAAAAAGGTGAACTTGCATCATTATCTTTTAGAGCTTTACAAGGAGAAAAATTTAGATATTTGACTGTAAAAATTAAAGATAATGCTTCTTGTTTTTTTGGTATAAACGAAATTGATAAATCTAAACCAGTATATGTAGTCGAAGGTCCGATTGATAGTTTATTTCTTGATAATTGCATAGCTGTATCTGGAACTGTATTTGATAAAGTAAACCAATTGAATTTACCAAATAAAATTTTAATTTTTGATAATCAACCACACAATAAAGAAGTATGTAAATTAATCAATAAACATATAAGTAAAGGCGAAAAAATGGTTATATGGCCATCTAATATAATTCAAAAAGACATAAATGAAATGGTATTAGCTGGCATAGATGTAAAAAAAATAATAAAAGAAAGAACTTTTAGCGGTCTTAGATTAAAATTGGAGTTTGATAAATGGAAAAGAGTGTAACATTATTATCAACTAATATGGATGGACTTAATGTCTATTTTATAGGATTCTTTGTTTCTTTAATTATATCTTCATTATTTAGAAAAAAGATTGGTATTAATGGAGATGGTTGCGTATGTTTTGCGTTACTTTGGCCTTTATGTGTAGCATTGTTTCCTTTTTATATTATCATCAAAATATTGGGTAGTTTGATTGATCGATTGTTTATAAAAAGTTAATATAGGAAAAATAAGTATATGAAAGTTGGTAAAATATCTGCAAATGTAATACAACACAGTAGACATGCGATAAGTAACAAAGATATGATATCTTTGGAAATTGAAATTCCTAGAATTATTTTAGCTGAATTGAATACTCATAAAATAATGATTAGAAATTCTCAAAGTACAAGAGCTGTACCAATAAAAGATGCTATTAAACAGATTGAAGAAAATATGTTTATGCCAAAATATTGGGGTAAAAATCAGTCTGGGATGGTAGCAAAAGAAGAATGTAATTCTGAAATAGATCCTAAAAGTTTTCCAGGACACGAAAATTCGACTTATGAATATTTAATTACTAGAGAAGCAACATGGAAAGATTCTGCTAGTTCAGCTATCAAATATGCGATGGCATACAATAATGCTGGATATCATAAACAAATTTGCGGTAGATTACTAGAACCATTTTCTATGATTAAATTGGTTTTCACTGCCACTGAATGGGATAATTTTTTCAATCTCAGAATACATCCAGACGCAGAACCACATTTTCGAGAACTAGCTATCAAATGTTATATTGCTATCAAAAATTCTAAGCCGATAGTTATCAAAAATGGTGAATGGCATTTACCGTATATAGATAGAATTAGAGATGGTAATGGCGTATTGCGTTATTATGTAAATCAAAAAGAAATTAATCTAGAAACAGCTAGAGATATTTCTTTATCTTGTATAGCACAAACAAGCTATAGGAAACATGATACTACTGAAGAAAAGGCAGAAACTATTATATCTAAATTATTTGGTAGTGACCCAGTTCATGCTAGCCCTGCTGAATCTGTAGCTACTCCGATGATTAATCCGACTGGATTTATACCGTTTGAAGGAACTTTACCATTTGAATGCCCACAATATTGGGAAGATGGCGTAACTCATATCACAAGAGATGGAAATAAATGGTCAGGACAATTGAAACATTTTATTCAATACAGACAATTGATTCCTAATAATGTATGTAATGACTTTACACATGATAAATTTATAGAGTATACTATGGATTTACCAATGGAAAGAATATTTGAGTGATTATATGAAAGACATTTTTGAGAAATATGTAGATAATTTAACTGATGTTTATTCGAATGGCGGAAAATCTGAAAAGAACGTTGCTCCTGCAATTACATCATTCTTGAGCGAACTTTTTAAAAAATATGATTTAAATTTAGTTCCAGAAGAAAAAACTACTTCTGGTATACCTGATATTTCAGTTAAACGTAAAGGTGTTTTAGTAGGTATAATTGAATTGAAGTCTATTGGTGTTGATATTTCAGATAGAAGTATCAATAACCAGTTAAACAAATACAAAAACATAAACGAAAACGTATGGTTATTTGATGGATTGACGTTCTACAAAAATTCAGCGATATATCCGATTTTTATCATAGAAGAACAGATTAACCTTCATGAAAAATGGGAAATTAATATAAAAACTGTTTTGAAAAGTTTCAATACAGATAATAAATCATTCGGAAATAACGATGATTTATTGAGATTAATTTTACCAAGTATTAATAATATATCTAAGCTTATTAATATTTATTACAACGAACACAAAAACATACCTGGGTTTGTTAAATATGCAGGAAACAGAGCGTTAGACGAATTGAAACTTGATAAAAACTTAGAACACAAAATAATTAAAAGTTTTATTGAATATTTGATTTTAGTGTATGTGTTTAAGTATTTTGTCAAAAATAAGTATGACATCGAGAATGAAAAAATAAACTTAGAAATAGGTATAATCAACAAAAATTTATATGAACTATGCGATATAAAAAAAGAATTTGATATCTTAAAGAATATCATCGAAAGTTTTTCTTTTGAACAACAACCACGAATAGTATTTGATGAAGATGAAGATAATAAAATAGATGATATCAAAGAGTTCTATGAATCTTTAATGAACAATTTTTCAAATATAGATGATCCTAACGTAACATCATTAAAGAGAAGAACTGGATCTTATTATACAAATAAACAGTTAATAAATTTTCAAGTTGAAGTTTGCGACTATTTAATGAAAAAGTTTTCTGGTAAAAAATACGGAATAACAAATTCTGACAACAAAATATTAGAACCTGCTTGCGGTTCTGGCGTTTATTTTGAATCCATATTAAATAAAGCAAAAACACAAAAAATTAGTAGAGAAACTACACTCAATACATTTGTCGGATTTGAGATGAATCCGTCTATGACTTTAATCGCGAATGCTTTATTAGACAGTAAACACGATGTAGTATATTGTGTTGATACTATAAGCGACGATATACAAGATATGTTTGACTCAAACTATAAAATTTCAAGTTACGCTTCAAAAACGTATGAACTTAAATGTAGAACAATCTATGATTTGATTATCGGAAACCCGCCATATATCAAATATAAGTTCAATAAATTAGAAAGTAAAAAACATAAAGGTAAACAGAAAAAAATAGAGTTTGCTTCAATATTGGGTAGAGATAAAAACATTTTTTATTATTTTATACAAAAATCAGAAGAACTACTTAATAAAAATGGGGTGATTAGTTTTGTAATCCCTAACCGTTGGTTAGATAGGAAATCTCATGAAAATTTTAGAAGTTGGTTAAGAACTAAATTTGATACTATTTTTGTTATGGATTTACATGGTGAAGTTAAAAACAAATATATAAATGATGAAAACGTTTTTGATATAGTAGAACCTGTTTGTATTTTATTTTGCGCGAAAGGAACAAAAAAACAAGAATTATATTTAGATTTAATTGGTTCAAGAAAATATAAACTAGAACAGTTACAACTATATTCGTCTAATATTGTTGATTTTTTTGAAAAAAACCAATTTAAACCAAAGAAAAAGTTAGGTGCGTCTTTTAATGACGTATATTTAGGAAACGAAGAAATTTTTATAGATGCTATTTTTGATATTGAACAAACAGCAGATAGAATACAAAAACCTGAATTTATTTATAAAAAAAGCGATAAAATGGTGTATTCTTCTATATATTGTAAAGTTTCATTAAAAAAAGAAACTTATAATACAATAAAAGAAGTATATGGGGAATATAATATGGTTATTCCTCTATATTGCAGGGAAACTGGTTTTTTTCAATCGCCTTTTTGTATTGATGACAAATATATTCGTTTTTTTATAAATGGAAATGATAGATTAATAAACACAAAATATAACGTCAACCATATAGATTTTCCATATGAATGCGATATGAAAGATATGTTTCATTATACGTTAGCTATTTTAAGTTCTGATTTTTTTATAAAAACTGAAGGTAAAAGTTTGATATCGGATAAACCATATATTAAAATTGTTGATTCTGAAGATAAATTCTATAAGATAGTTGATCTTGGAAATAAGTTAAGATTAGCGCAATTGTTAAAATATAGCGAGCAAGATTATTTTATGTATTTACTTACGTCAGATGAAGAAATTAAAATAGACTATGAATATAGTAATGAAATTTTTTATGTAAATTCTATACATAATGTATTAGATGATAATAGGCTAAGTATGAAAATTCCTAAAGATATTTTTGAATACATGCACAACGGCAAAAAAATAGTTAAAAAATTTATAGAACATCATAAAAAAATAAATCCTTATTATACGAAAGAATTTTTCATACAATTTGCTAAAATTTTAAAATCAATTGAAGATACGATTGAAATAAAAAAATATATAGATGATATATGTAAAACAAGTAATTTCTTGAAATCTGAAAGTATAATCAACGCTGTTGTCTAGACGTGATTATTTGTGTCTGTAAAAATATATCAGATTCTAAAATTAAAGAACTTTTAGAATCTGGTTTATCTATGAAAAAGATAAAAGAAACAACGAAAGTTGGGACACAGTGTAAAATTTGTTGTAAAGAATTAAAAAAACTTAAAAGGAATAAACATGATAGTAAAACCAGTTAAAGATTTTATGTTGGCTTGCGACCAAACAGTTGGTATTGAAAATAAAGAACAAGAAGCTTTGTACGCTAAATTGATGCAAGAAGAACTTACAGAATTAGAAGAAGCAGTTGAAAATCGTAACGCAGAAGGTATTTTAGATGCTTGTTGCGATTTGGTGTGGGTAACTATAGGATTTTATCTATCAAAGCAAACAGTAATTGAAGAAAATCTGTTTGATATTGTTCTCAAGATTCAAGACGATAGACTAAATTATTTTTTAGATGATAGACTATCTGAAATAAGAAAAATGTTTTATAATACAAATCATTTCAGCGAATACGATTTTATTTTTGAAATTATATTATTAGCAAAATATGCAGATTTTGATTTTGTTGGCGCTTATAATGAAGTAGCCAGGTCAAATATGTCAAAAGTAGATTCAACAACAGGAAAAGTATTGAAAAGAGAAGATGGAAAAGTAATGAAACCTGAATCATATTCTCCGCCAAATCTATCTCCATATATATAAATAAAAGCCAGGAGATTTTTATGTTCATATTAGATATTTTACCATCATGGTTCATTTATGTAGTCTATTTTTGTATTTTTGTTGGCATACTTTTTTATTTTATATCTTATTTTTTGGGGCATATGCCATTGTTCCAAAAACACGCTATAATATTTCGTTTACTTGCAATGACATTAATAGTGAGTGGAGTTTATGTTACCGGCGCAAATAGTAATCAAGAATTTTGGAAAGAAAAACTCAGAGACGCTGATGCTAATATAGAAAGATTAGAGGCAAAAATTAAAGACTCAAATCAGATTATTGTTGAAAACGAAGTAGTGAAACCAACAACAGAAATTAAAGAAAAAATCAAAGTAGTAACAGCTAAAATACCAGTTTATATTACAGATAAATGCGATATACCAAAAGAAGCAGTTATTATACACAATGATGCAGCGAGGTTAAATCATGAAAAACGCTAGTATAGTTATATTTTTATTAATGATTGTAGGATGTACTCATGTACCAGTAAAAGTCCCTTTTCCAACTGCTCCGAAAGAATTACTGGAACAACCTAAGCAATTGAATGAAATTGCTATGACACAAGGAAAAACTCCAATAAATAAATTTCTTGAAACTGTAGTAATGAATTATGGAATATGCCATGAAAATTCTATTAAGTTATCTGCTTGGCAAAAATGGTATAAACAACAACTAGATTTATATAAAAAACATGAAATAATAAAGGAATAAAATGGAATTAGATTTTAGCAGAGATAATCTTTTTGATGAATTGGGATTGAGAAGATTAAAAAGTTCTTATATGAGAGATGAAGAAACAAGTCCTCAAGAAAGATTTAAATATGTTGTAGAAAAATTTTCAAGTAACGAAGAACACGCTAAAAGAATGTATGAGTATGTATCTAAACATTATACTTCTCTATCTACTCCAATTTTATCGTTTGGTAAATCGTCAAAAGGATTACCTATTTCTTGTTTTTTAGCTTGGTTACAAGATTCTTCAGATGGATTAATTAATACATTATCTGAAGTAAATAGATTATCAATGGCTGGCGGTGGCGTTGGAATTGGGTTTGGTATTAGGTCAGAAGATGAAAAATCAGTCGGTATCATGCCGCATTTAAAAGTTTATGAAGCTTCAATGATGGCGTATAGGCAAGGTAGAACTAGAAGAGGGTCATATGCAGCTTATTTAGATATTGACCATCCTAATATTGTTCCTTTTATTGAAATGAGAAAGCCGACTGGTGACGTGAATATGCGTTGTTTAGAATTACATCACGGCGTAAATATTTCAGATAAATTCATGGAATTAATTGAAGCGTGTATGTTAGATGATACTCTAGATGATACATGGGAATTAAAAGATCCAGGCTCAGATGTAGTAAAAGGAACGGTATCTGCTAAATGGTTATGGGAACTTATTCTGACTACTAGAATGAGAACTGGCGAACCATATATTCATTACATCGACACATCAAACAAAAGTTTACCAGAATTTCAGAAAAAACTTGGATTATCAATTAGACAATCAAACATCTGTACAGAAATCACATTGCCGACTAGCGAAGAAAGGACAGCAGTATGTTGTCTATTGTCTTTTAATCTAGTTTATTGGGACGAATGGAAAAATGATTATCAATTCTACAAAGATAATTTAGAATTTTTGGATAATGTTCTTCAATATTATATTGATAATGCTCCAGATTATTTAAGTAAATCAAAATATTCAGCTTATCGTGAACGTTCAGTTGGAATTGGTTCTCTTGGCTTTCATGCTTTGTTGCAATCAAAAATGATTCCGTTTGACTCTGTTTTAGCTACATCTTTAAATGAACAAATATATTCAAGATATAAAACTAATCTTGATAGAGCAAATATTGAATTAGCTAAAGAACGAGGTGAATGTCCAGACGCAAAAGGATATGGAAAAAGATTTTCACATTTGACTTCTATTGCTCCAAATGCTTCTTCATCTTTAATACTCGGTAATACTTCTCCTTCTGTTGAACCATTCCGTTCTAATGGATATAGGCAAGATACATTAGGAGGAATGTTCATGAATAAAAATAAATATCTTGATGAAATAATCAAAGATTATTGTAAAAAAGATGAATCTTTAAAATATGATGATATTTGGTCAAGTATTATATCAAATAGAGGTTCTTGTCAACATTTGGATTTTCTAAGCGATTATGAAAAAGATGTATTTAAAACTGCTACAGAAATAGACCAACGAAAGATTATTGAATTAGCTGCGAATAGGCAAAAATATATTGACCAAGCTCAATCAATAAATCTGTTTTTTAGGCCAGATACAGAAATTTCTTATCTTCACCATGTTCATTTTCAAGCGTGGAAAAAACAATTAAAAACTCTATATTATTGTAGGTCAGAAAAAATTTACTACGGCGAATCTATGAATAAAAGAATTGAAAGATTTGACCATGAAAAGACTTTTGATAAAACAACAGAAGCAGAATGTTTATCGTGCGAGGGTTGATATGAAACATAATATTTTTGATAAAAGAAATACATTTAAACCTTTGCAATATCCTGAATTTTATGATATTTGGTTGACTCATGAAAGAATGCATTGGCTCGGAAAAGAAGTTCCAATGCATGATGACATCAAAGATTGGAATACAAGATTATCAGAAAAAGATAGAACATTTCTTACTAATGTATTTTTATTCTTTACTCAATCTGATATTGATGTTGCGGGTGGATATATAAAAAATTATTTACCATACTTTGAACATCCAGAAATCAGAATGATGCTGTTAAGTTTTGCGGCAAGAGAAACTATTCATATTGATGCCTATGCTTATATGATAGAGACTCTTGGTAAACCTGATAATTTTTATGGTGAATTTTTAAAAATTCCTGTGATGAAAGAAAAGCACGAATATTTTGAGAATATCGTAAATTCTGAGATGACAAAAGAATCATTACCAACAAAAATTGCCGGAGTTTCTGCTTTCACGGAAGGAATGTTTTTATTTTCTTCATTTGTGATGATGCTTACTTATCCAAGAAATGGTTTAATGAAAGGAATGGGGCAAATCATATCATGGTCAATTTTAGATGAGCAAAAACATGTTGAAGGTTTGGTGAAGATTTTTAAGCATATTATTAAAGAAAATAAATCCTGGTGGAATGATGAAACAAAAAGTTCTATCTATTCTTTATCAGAAAAAATGGTACAGTTAGAAGATGATTTTATTGATTATACTTATGATACTGAATGCGAATTCTCAGATTTGAAGAAAGACGATTTGAAAACTTATATTCGATATATTGTTGACCGTAGATTATTATCTATGGGGTTAAAAGGTATTAATAAAGTAAAGAAAAATCCTTTACCTTGGGTAGATGAAATTATTAATTCTCAAAATCACGAAAATTTCTTTGAAACAAGGGCTACGTCCTACGCGAAAGGAGCATTAAGCGGTTCGTGGGGAGATGTATGGGGAAAATACAAAGAATAATATGTATATAGTATCTGTTAAATTAACTATTAATGGCGTTGACTATGATTATGTCGCGCATTATAATTCATATTATGATTTAGTTTTACGGAAAATTGATATTTTGAACTATCAATTTGACAAGTCAGAGTATATGTTTAAAGAATTAGAAGATTTAAAAGAATTCGTAAACAAAGATTTAAAACAATATATTGATATACATTTCAAAGGAAATAGTATAAAATATACAATTATAAAATTGAAGTTTGAAGTATTACAAGTAATTGATGGATTTTTCGAAGAAGGAATTATATGAAAATACATGTAGCGGATAAATTAATTGATTGCGAGCATCTATTGGGGCATTTTTTGAACGAGGAACATTACGATCTTTTAGTAGAAGAAGATATGGATTGTTATGCTCCACCAAATTGCGACGTAACCATGCAGAACGAATGCGATTTAAACTGTAACAATTGCCCAAGAGGAACAGACGAAAATCGAGTTATTTTTAAATTCAGAAAAAACTTTTTTTCAAAAGAATTACAAGATTTAGCGTATGAAGGATTGGAAGAAGCAGCTGTAACTACTGAAAATAGAGGATTAGCTTCTGGCGTTAAAGAAGGTATGTTTGTTACTGGAGAAGGCATAGAATGGGTATATCAATATCAATATGATATTATGGATGCAATTTTAGAAAACGAAAATCCTTCTTTAGCTGAAGAATTATATTCTGAAGTTGTTGATCCAATAGAAGTAGTAAGAAAAAAATATCCAACAAAAGAAAGTAGGTTAAGAGTAGACGGAGACAAAACGTCTGTATGGGTTATATCTAGAGTAAGAGAAAAAATAGTATTTGATGAATGGGTAGATTCATTAATACCATTATCGCCAGCAGAAAGAGTTAAAAAAACGAAAGAAATTATGAAAAATATTTCGTTGACTACTTATTATGGGAACAAAGTTGAATCTGGTATAGCTGGTTGGTTTGATAGATACCCAAGAATACCATACGGTAGAGCTACATCTTATACGAAAAATAATTTTGATAAATTTTCTAAATCTTTTTCTTTTTTGCAAAAATTAAATCAAGCATATAAAGATTTATTGCCTTCTAGATGGAAAAATCAAAATGAGGCAGCTTCTAAAATCGATAAACAATTTCTAGTCCCAGAAACAGTTTTTACTACAATCACTGTAAATAGAAATTTTAGAACGGCAGCGCATAGAGACGCAGGAGATTTGCACACAGGAATATCAAATCTTTTAGTTCTTAGTAATGATGGAAAATATGAAGGTGGATATTTGATTCTCCCCGAAATCAGAGCAGCTGTTAATGTAAGACCAGGAGATTTATTGTTAATCAATAATCATCAATATATTCATGGAAATACTCCGATAATAGAAAAAGAAGGTTCTAAACGTATATCTTTGGTTTGCTATTTTAGAGAAAATATGCTAAAATTGGGAGAAAAAGAATACGAAGATTATAGATTTGAATTTATTGAATCTAGAAGAAAAAACGAAAATCATCCATTACAAAGACCTTTGTGGAATGGAATCAGCGAAAATTGTTTTTCAGATAGCGCAGACAAAAAACAAAATTGGAAAGCTGCCAAAGAATGGTATGACTTTTTAATGTCAAAACCAAATGGAGAAAAATATTTAAAAGATTATCATCCTTGGTTAAAAGATTATTTTTCTGAATCATCATTATTTATTTAGGATATATTATGAGATATCAAATAGCTATACCTTCATATAAAAGAAGCAAGACAGTAAAAGAAAAAACTTTATCTTTGTTAATGAAGTATAACGTCGATCCAAATTTAGTTACTATTTTTGTGGCTAATCAAGAAGAAAAAGATATTTACGAAAATGAATTAGCGACTACTCCATTTAAAAATATAATAGTTGGTGTTGTTGGTATGGGCGCCATCAGAAATTTCATAAGAAATTATTACGATGAAGGAACATTTGTAGTTAATTTTGATGACGATTTGTCAAACATACAAAGAAAATCTGTAAAAGACGAAAAGAAATTAGAAGATATCGAAGATATAGAAAAAGAATTAATCTTTCCTATGTACGAACAAATGATTAAAAATAATAACAAATTATGTGGAGTTTATGCTGCTTCTAATGCTTTTTTTATGTCATATTTACCAAAAGTTGGATTGTATTATTGTATTGGATCTTGTTGGGGAAATATAAACGATAAAAGTTCAGAAAGAATGGTTTTGTTAGACGATAAAGAAGATTACGAAAGAACTTTACAACATTATTTACTTGACAAAAGTGTTTCTAGGTTAGATAATATAACAGTTATTTCTAAATATTATACTGAAGATGGCGGTATGCAAGTAGAAAGAACAAAAGAAAGAATTGATAAAAGCGCAGATAATTTAGTTGATAGATTTCCAGGTTTATGTACGAAATATGTAAGAGAATCTACAGGCCATTCTGAACTTAGATTACGAGATACTAGACCAAAAATTTCTTCAAATACATTAGACGAATTATTTTCGTAAATAGATTTATGTCACAAATGATTGGTTTTTGATAATGAAAAAGATAATAGAATATCATGATGCGTTGACTCAAGAAGAGTTGAAAAAAATAATAGTCTACTATCCAGAAAGTGGATTATTTGTGTGGAACAAAAGCATGGCTAATGGAAGACTAAAAAAAGGTTCTATAGCTGGATGTACTGTATGTAAAAATAAAGAAAAGCGTAGTAATCCTTATGTTGTGTTTAGGCTTAAAGGAATAGCCTATCAAGGTTCACATCTTGCTCATTTGTATATGACAGGTAAGATGCCTTCGGGAAACGCAAAATATCTAAATGGAAATACTATTGATAATTCTTGGAAAAATTTAAGTTTTCCAGATTATAATCCAGACAAAGAACCAAAACAAAGAGCTGTGACAGTTATAGATTATGATGATACAACTGTTGAAAATTCCAACGAAGATTCTGACGTAAAAATGTTTGGTAGTTGGGCACTGCATAATAGAGAAGTAAAAGACACGATAGAAAAACTTAAACAAATTAAAGATTCATCTGACATGTTTAAGCTTTTAAATCTTGTTTATTTAAGCTATAATAAGAAAAGAAACCCCATACAACCTACTCCATTATGAAATACATTGAAAATTATTTAAAATATAGTCCAGAAACTGGAATTCTGATTTGGATAAAAAACGACCAGATTAGATATGTTGGATGTCAAGCAGGAAATATAAAAAGAGACAAAAACAAAAAACCATATTATGTTATTCAATTCAAAGGTAAAAGATACCCTTCTCACAGAGTAATATATTATTTGATGACTGGAGAGATTCCAAACGGTAGAATAGAACATAAAGACGGAAATCCATTAAACAATCGATGGGATAATATTATTTTAAGGAATCCAGACGATGAATCAACAAAGATGGGTTCTTGTAAAAAGATAGTAAAAGAGTATGTAAAGAGAGATATTTGCATACAAAAAATGGTAGAAAAACTTAGTATGACTAGAGAAGATGCAAGAGTATATTATAATATTATACAAGAAAATATATACAAATCTATCACGAAAAAACCATTAGTCAACGATAAAAATTTAAAATTGATGTTCGTGAAAGAATATGAAGTTGACCATTATCAAAATGAAGCCAAGTATACAATAGAAAAAATAAAAAATTTAGAAAATAAAAATTCTATGTTTATTCAATTATTTTTAGCTATGAAATCTCAAAATGTTCGATATCAATGATAAAGTAATAACAAGAAATTATAAAAAAGCTAGAATCATATGCACAGATTATAAAGGAATTTATCCTATAATTGCATTGATTAATTATGGAGACCACGAAGTTGTATTCTATTATCATGAAAATGGTAAAATTTTAAAAGACGCGGATAGCGAATATGATTTGATAAAAGTATCTGAAATACAACGAAAATTAAAAGAAAAACATGAACTTGAACGAGATATGGATAGATTCATGGGATTACTATTAAATTCAAACCATACAATTGAACAATGTAGAAAGATTTTTCTAGGAACATATAAAGGAAAAGAACAATATTTTGACCAATATATTGATGAAGGTCATGAATGAAAGTTAGGTATTGTAAATATTGTGGAACTTTGGGAGATATTCCTTCTAAATATCTATCATGTTGTCCAGATGGTGGCAAGGCATTAATGTATGAAGAAACTGAAGCTTTGAAAATGAAAGAACAGTTTTATGATGATTTAAATGATTTTATGATTACTTTAGAGGAAAATGATGATTGAATCGTTAGATTTTATGAGTTTTGGTGATGGAAAAGAAAATTTTTTAGATGTTGATTATAAACAAATAATTCTTGATAAAGAAATAATAAGTGTAACAAGAGCATTGGCAGCTAGATTATATATTTCTCCTTACATGACTTTGGGAGAATTTTTTGAAACTTGCTCTTTAGATGATATTATAACAATCAATGAGTTAGTTGCAAAATTTATAGAAAACGAAAAAAATTATAATGAAACAGAATCAAAGGACGATTATATTATAATGAATTTGGCTGTACTAGTTAGTATGCTTGCTAAAGCAGAGTCAATTTACATAAAAAGTTTAAAAGAACTTACTGAATATATTATAGTGTTTTCTGGTTTATGTTTGATTGCGTATGCGATAAAAATTAACGAAAGCGATTTTGATTATTCTAAATTTAGTTTAGAAATGAGTCAAGACGAAGTTCAAGGTATTTGTAATGATATATTAAAAAAACATGAGAAATCTAAATAATTACTATATTAAAATAGCCAAACAAACTGCTAAGTTATCAAGAGCAAAAAAATTACAAGTTGGTTGCTTAATAGTTAAAGATGGGTGTATAATATCACAATCATGGAATGGAACTCCGTCTGGTTTTGATAATGAATGTGAATATATATTAGAACATGGCGCTTTGATGACCAAAGAAATAGTAGTTCACGCAGAAATGAATGCTTTGGCGAAAGTTGCTAAAAGTACAAATTCGAGCGATGGAGCTACATTATATTGTACTCATAGTCCATGTTTTGAATGTTCAAAGGCAATTATTCAAAGTGGAATTAAAGAAGTGTATTACGCAGAAACATATAGGGACGAAAAACCTATTTCTTTTTTAAAACAAGCAGGTATTAAAGTGGAGAAAATATGATGGAAAATACAAGAATTGATGAAAATTTATTGAAAGCAAAAGATGCAGAAATTAGAATTTTAGCTACACAAAATATAAATCTTACAAGAAATATGATTAATTCTTGTTTGAATGATCCGAACGAATCCGTTAGAGTTTCAATTGTAAAACATCCAAAAATTACAAAAACTCAATTGATAAAAGCAGCTAATGATCCTTCGTATAGAGTTAGAAGAGCTGTTATAAAATCTCCGAAGATATCTCAAGATATTATAGAAATTTTGATTAATGATAATGATTATCGAGTATTAGCTGCGTTAGCTGAATCGTCATTACTTACATCAGAACAAATAGATTCTTTAATCAATTCTTCATATAATCAAGTAAGAGAAAATTGCGCTAAAAATTCTCTATTAACTCAAACTCAAATTGAAATTTTATTGAGAGATAGATATCATATGGTAAGAGCAAATGTTATTGATTACCAAGAAACTACAGTTGAGCAATTAGAATCATTAATCGATGACCCTTCGTATGTTGTTAGAATGTCAGTTCTTAATGACCCAAATGTTACAGTTGAAATCGCAGAAAAAATGATGGATGATATGAACCAAGAAGTTAAAGAACTTGCAACGAAAGTTTTAAGACAGTTGCTTCAATCTGATTATGTAGCTTCTAATCAGATTGAAGAAAAACAGGAAGAAACTGTAGAAGAACATGTATATACAGTCGAACCAGTTAAACAAAAAACTGGATTTTTTGCTTGGTTGTTTAAATAATATGAATAGACTAAAGAAAATTGGATTTACATGTTCTGCTTTTGATTTGCTTCACGCAGGTCATATTTTGATGCTTCAAGAAGCTAAAACTGTATGTGATTATCTAATAGTTGGATTGCAAACTGATCCAACCATAGATAGAGCTACAAAAAATAAACCGATTCAATCTGTACTTGAAAGGCAGATTCAATTGAATGCCTGTAAGTATGTAGATGAAGTAGTATTGTATGAAACTGAAGATGATTTATTAAATTTATTAAAGACTCTCCCAATAAATATTAGAATAGTTGGTTCTGATTATGCAAACAAAGATTTTACAGGTAAATCTTATTGCAAAGCTCACGGAATAGAAATTTACTACAACAAACGGCAACACGATTATTCAACGACAAGACTTAGAAATTCATTAAAATGACAGAAAAAATCTATAACTATTTAAGACCAAATGCATTTAGATTTACGATATTAGATATACCAAATGTATCTTTTACTGTACAGACTGCGTTTCTACCAGATATTAGCGGGCAAGCAGCATTTCAACCTACGCCGTTTATTGATTTACCTAGAATCGGCGATAAATTAACGCACGAAGATTTAACAATTAAGTTCGTTGTGAATGAAAATATGGATAATTATCTTGAACTTTATTATTGGATGACTGCAATTGGTTTTCCGAACAATTATAGAGAATTTTCTAATTTGCTTAGTTCAAGAAAAAATACTAGAGTTTTTGCAGAAACAGGAGAAGAAACTCTTGCATATTCAGATGCAGAATTAGTCTTACTTAATTCTGATAATCTTCCTAACATTAGTATTACTTATAAAGACGCTTTTCCTGTCAATTTATCCGGTATGACTGTAGATGTAAGTTCAAATAATACAGAATATTTGACTTGTGAAGCAACATTTAAATTTTCTTACTTTGACATTAAACTTTTAAAATGACAGATTTTCTATATAAAACTTTATACGATATTGAGAAATTTAGACCAAAAGCTTTTGAATATTATTCTAATAAAAGTCACGGATTAATTGACAAATATATAGATTTAATGAAATCTGATTTTGGAGAAGAACATTATATTCTATTATCAGCTTTAAGTAATTACTTTAATTTTTATAAAATATTAGATATCGGTACTTACAAAGGATTATCTGCATTAGCTTTATCATATAATAAAACTAACAAAGTAATTACATACGACATTGAAGATTGTTATCAAGTTGATTTTCCGTCAAATGTAGAATACAGATTATGTAAAAACCCTGAAAATATCTTTGATATACCAGATTTATATGAAACTAAAATGATATTATTGGATATTGATCCGCATGATGGAATACAAGAACAAAGATTCTATGAATATTTAATGGATTCTAGATATGATGGAATTTTAGTGCTAGATGATATTCATTTAAACGACGGAATGAAAAAATTCTGGAATAACATTGAACACGAAAAATTCGATTTGACAGAAATCGGGCACTGGTCAGGTACAGGACTAGTGAATATGACTAATAATACTCTAGGAAAACTAAATGGAAGAGAAGTTTGATTTTTCAACTGCATTGGAATTATTAAAATCTGGTAAAAAAGTAGCTAGACAAAATTGGAACGGTAAAGGAATGTTTTTATTTTTGGTGCAAGGTTCAACTTTTAAAGTAAACCGCCCTCCGCTTCTTGGAATCTATGAAGAAGGGACTACTATTAATTACCGCTCTCATATTGATATGAAAACTGCTAATGGAGAAATTGTTCCATGGATAGCTTCACAAAGCGATTTGTTAGAAGATGATTGGGTTGAAGTTCAGTAAAATTATTTTTATATTATGAGTAAAAAACAAGAATTATACAAAAATGAATTGAAAGCCGAAAAAAATAGAAAATCCACAAGCCATTCATTTAATAGAAAAGTTCTACACTGGAATTATTGTAGTGGTTGTGGATTAGTTTTACTTAAAAATGATGCCACTTTAAGAACAGCATCTTTACCTTGTTATGACGAATAATCTACCTTATCAAAAATACAAAATCAATCTCAGAAATACAAGTCTGAATAAATCTAGTATAGAAGGCGCTAAAATAGAAGATGAAATCTGGGTAAGATTATCAGACGTAAAGCAAATACTCCTAGAATACGAAAATATAATTCATAACGACAGAATGAATGCTGGCGATTTTAATATATCAACTTTTTCTGATTATGACTAGACGAATATTACTAGAAGAAACGGAATTAAAATCAGACGTAGGAGAATCAAGATTCTATGATATAGATGATGTTTCATTTATAAGAATAAAATCTGAAAAAATCTGGGTAATGAAAGAAATAAAGACTAAAGTTCCAGAATATTTAGACGATGATAGTATTAAGAATCCGAGAAGAACTATTTTTATATTAGTTGTTTTATTGATGTTTTTTGCTTGGTTCTCATTGCAGACAGCAGTTGAACTATATGAATTAAAAAAGCTTTTTATTTTATTAAAAAATAGTTTATACTATAGTCAAATTGAAGTTTAAATTATGGAGAATATTATGAAACAAATTGAAATTATAATCGGGTTTAAAAGTAAAGATAACAATTTTCTTGACACTATCGATGATAATGTGACCAGTATCGTTTGGTTACAAACAACTATATGTAGAAATTATGTTATCGACTTGATTAAACTGGAAAAGAATTGTGAGATACAATTCCAGAAAAAATGTTCAGTTGATTTAGTCAATTGTAATTTGTCTAAAGATAAAGATTTATTGACTATTACAATTTTTGATGACGACGGCAGTATTTACGAACAATTGGAAATAATCAATGGTCCAAAATTTTGGTACGAAATAGTTGATTATGACGAACAAGATGATTTGATTGTAGATAAAATTATTGATGTTCTTGATGAGGTATAAAATGTCACCGGAAGAAATTTTGATGGAGTTTAGAACAACTGGCAAATCGGTAAAAGGAAAATGTAAAGAATTAGCTGAAGAATTGATAAGAAAAAGTAAAAAACCTCTTGTTTTAGTAAGAGGTTTTTATCATTGCCCTTTCTGGGGAAAACGTCCTCATTGGTGGACAAAAGATGAAGATGGAAATATCATAGACCCATCTTCATCTCAATTTCCAACTAATGGAGTTGGCGCAGAATATGAAGAGTTTGATGGCATAATAGAATGCGAACAATGCGGTAAAAAAGTTTTAGAAGAGGACGCGCGTATTGAAGGAAGTTATGCTTTTTGTTCAACGGAATGTTTAATTAAATGCGTAGGATTGTGAGATATAAAAAATGAAATGTTCAGATATAATTAAAAAGCTTGAATCAACTAATAGTAGATTAGAAAAAGAATCTATTATTAAACAAAATTTACACAATTCAGAATTCATTGAAGGATTACATCTTTGTTTGAATCCTTTAGTTACGTTTGGAGTAAAATCTATACCAGAATGTAAATCTAATGAGAGTGAATCAGTTTGGGTATCATGGGATGCATTCAAAGAATTGGCGAAATCTTTGTATCAAAGAAAAATAACTGGTAATGGAGCAAGAGATGAAATTGAAAGAATTAAAAATAATTCAGATTCTGACCAATGGAATTTTTGGTATAAAAGAATTTTAGAAAAAGATTTAGGCTGTGGAGTATCAGTAAAAACAGTCAATAAATGTTTACTCAAAGATGTTCAAATTCCTGTTTTTAGCTGTCAATTAGCTCAAGATTTTAATGACCAACAAAGTAAAATGGTTGGCGAAAAAATCATTGAACATAAACTGGATGGCGTAAGAGTATTGACGATAGTATATCCTGATGGTAATGTAACTCAATACAGTAGAAACGGCAAGGAATTATTAAATTTTACGAAAATTGTTAATCAATTCAAAGAATTGGCGCCAAGTCTAAAAGTACCTACTGTATTTGATGGTGAAGTTATGTCCAGTTCTTTTCAGAGTTTGATGAAACAAGTACATAGAAAAGAATCTATTAATACTGATGATTCTATACTGTACTTATTTGATATTATACCGCTAAATGAATTTTTAAAAGGTGTATCTACAAAAACTCAACTTGAAAGAACCAAAGATTTACATAGTTTCATGGCACCATTTTCCTTTTTAGAAAATTTATATGCTTTAGAATATCAACTTGTTAATTTAGATACGAAAGAAGGTAGACAACAACTATCTAAATTGAACAGTATCGCCATAGAGAATAAATATGAAGGCATAATGATTAAAGATGTAGACGGAAAATATGAATGCAAACGTTCTTCTAAATGGTTGAAAATGAAACCTTTTATCACAGTAGAACTTCAAATTGAGAAAGTATTAGAAGGTTCAGGAAAATATGAAGGAAAATTTGGTTCTTTTATTTGCAGTGGTATTGATAACGATAAGTTTATACGAGTGAATGTTGGTTCAGGTTTTGTCGATGAAGATAGAGAATATTTATGGAAAACAAGAGATATACTTATTGGAAAAACAATAGAAATTAAAGCAGATAGTATCACTAAGTCTGAATCATCTGAAGAATATTCGTTACGTTTTCCAGTTTACTTAGGTTTCAGGAGAGATAAATGAAATACGATACACAAATTATGGCAAATTACATTGAAGATTTAATGATGGATTTTTCTCTAAGCGATGATGAAGTAAGAGCTGAATTTCTTAAAAAATTTCCAGGAGAAGAATCTTTTTACGTACATTATACGATTGAGAAACAAGACTAATGAATTTAATTTATTCTTTATATTACATACTCATTGGATATATTCTTTATGTTATATGCGAAACAGCGTATTACTTAATTCAATACGCTATTATTCTGTATTCTTGTAATTTTTATGATGTAAAATGTGATTTACATTATGTCCACTTTGATATAAAATTAATGATTCTTATAGAAATGATA
>FRDC01000694.1_pt1 | contig 23935 bp, 28 predicted proteins | sample 1106171 | NCBI WGS metagenome assembly FRDC01 (sample SAMEA3930566, study PRJEB13176) | freshwater metagenome | biome: Drinking water system; feature: drinking water; material: water | place: Singapore | collected 2014-12-20 | reverse complement strand
CGGCCGACCCCGCGGACATCGATCCGGGATTACTATGTTGAGCGCGCGAAAAAACAATCGGTCCGCATCCGCTCCAATAACTGGCTGCTCGACAACATCACGTTCTACGATTGCGAGCAACTGGCGACCGACACAAACCCGCGGAACATCGTTATCAACAACTGCCGATTCCTGAACCACACCGTCGTCGGCGGGATCACGTTGACCGGTGCGGGTGACGTGGAGATCACGGGCGGCTTATTGGAGAACGCTACCATCTCCAGCGGCACGGGGAGCCAAGGCCGGATCACCGTCCAGGGGGTTCAGGTCAAGAATAACAATGCGCAACTCCTGACGAACTCCCAGGTGGCTGTGACGTTCTCCAGCGGCGGGTCGAACACGGTCAAAAACTCTCAGATCGAACACAACGTCTCCGGTATCCGCGGGATCGTGCTGTCGGGCGGAACGGACGCCACGATTGAAGGCGTGGACTTCCTCGGCGGGCAGTATCCGATCAACGTTACCAGCGGTTTCGGTGGTATGCTGCGGATCAGCGGGATCACGGTGCGGGAATCGGTGGACACGGTGGACGGAATCCTGTTGACTCTGACCAACGCCAGCACACCGGTAACCGCTGTGCTGGACGGCATCCTGATTCAGGGCACGGATGAGATTAACGTCGCTGGGCTCGACACCGCCGGCAGCGTGCTGATTACCGACGCGGTGGCACCCCGTTTCGACGTGGCTTCGGGCGCGGTGGGGCCGATCACGATCCGGTCCGCGCGGGCCACGCATGCGAGCACGGGCAGCAGCTTCGCGCAGTCCACGCCGAATATCGTGCTAGACGATTTCGCGGCGGCTGTGGTGCCGAGTTCGACGGCCGGGGTCAAGCACGCCCGCGGGCTCAAGCTGGGAAATACGCACGTTGTTTCGCCGGCGGCGCTGACTGCGACCCAGAACAACTACGAGCCTGGTCGACTCTATTCTGTTGTACGGCTGACCGCGGACGCAGCGCGTTCAATCACGGGCATCGTCGCGAGGGCCGACGGCGAAGAACTCACAATTATCAACGTGGATGCGGACGCAACCCAAACGATCACACTGGAACATGAGGACGCCGGCAGCACCGCGGCGAACCGCATCACGTCGAGTACTGGGTCGGATATTGTGCTCGCCATCAACGGCGGCAAGGTGACGCTGGTCTACGATGCAACGAGTTCGCGGTGGAGGGATAAGTAGCGTGCGGCGACTAGCTCTTCTCGCCGTTGGCCTTAGGCTCAACTCCGTCTACCGCGCCGTGCGGAGCGTGGAGGGTATCCGCGTGCTGATTGAGTTTGCCATCATCGCTGCGATTGTGGCCGGCTCGGCGGAAAAGCTGGACTGGACGGAACTGCGGATGATCGGCCTGATTGCGTTTGCAATGGGTTGTTTTCTCTGGGAAATGTTAGCACTGAAATCATGATGATGAGCAAGCTGCTACACGCGAACGGAGGTACCAACGCAATCAAGCTGTGGTTGCTGGACAAGGGATTGCCTGTGCTGCTAACCGCCGGCGGCACGGTCGGCGCATTTTGGGGCCAGTGGCAGGCTGTGCTTGTCAAGCAGGACATGCAGGCGGCGAGCATTTCCCGCGTGGAGTTGGACGTAGAGGCACTGCGGTTACAGTTGCGGGAGGACATTCGGGACTTGCGGCAGGAACTCAAGGACTTTCACGCCGCAACGCCATGAAAAGTCAGCCAAAAGAATCGCAAACGCTGTGGCTTGCAGTCGTTGGTTTTGCTTCGATGCTGCTTGGTTTTTACGCCGGTCAGCGCGGCGAGGATGTTCCGGTAGTCAACGCGACAGCGGCCCATCCGTACCGATCTGGTTATCCGGTCGAGGTGCTGCGGGTCATTGACGGCGACACGCTGGTCGGCCGGGTGTCGCTCCCCTGGGGTGAGACTTCGCGGGACATCACTTTCAGGGCGGCGGACTTCGATGCCTGGGAGGCCAGCAAGCGGCGGCGGAGTGTGACGGTTACGGATGAAGAGGTTGCAAAGGGCAAAGACGCAAAGGACTGGCTTGCGAAACTTGTGAAAAAAGAACGCCTTCGCGTTCAGCCGATGAAGGAAGGATCGAGTCAAGACAAATACGGCCGAGCGCTGGGCGTGTTTTACGTGCAGGGCGATCCGCCGCGGAGACTTGCCGACATGGCTACGGAGAGCGGGCATGTCAGGACCGAGACACAATAATCCGCCAAGGCCCTGTTTGCATTGCCGGACCATGACTCGGGACTACTATCCGTATCGTATTGGCAAGAGCGCATTTTTCCTTTGCAGTTCTTGTCACGAATTGGAGGTTCGCCGGATCGTTCGCGAAATGATGCCCGAGGATGAGCAGCGATGCATTCACCATTACTAATCCGCCGCGAATTTTTGATCGGCCTGGGCGCCGGCCTGTTGGTCGGGTTGCTGGTCGGTATCGCGATCGGTGAACATCCGTCCGCGGCCTTCGCGCGAAGCGACTACGCCGCGGGCCATCTGATCGGCGCTGAGTACCGTTACCTCGATTTGCAGCCGGCGACCGATGAGACGATGCGGTCAGTGTTACAGGCGCTGATTTGCTCGGCGACGGTCCAACCGCTGATCGATTCCATCGTACCTCAGACCGTGAATGACGGCCGGTTGTTGCGGATCGACCTTGCGGCGCTCGGATGGCAGGAATCCGATTGGGCGCACGTCGCAGGCTTTGGGTCGAATCCCTACACTGACAAGGCAAACCCGTTGATCGTGCCGGCAGGGTGGTTTCTGGCTTCGCTCGCCGATCAACGCAAGAGCGAAGCATACCGGCGGTTCGCTCTGGGCGGGAGTCGGACGGCCGCGGAAGCGCTCAAGCATCTCAAGGCCGAGGGCGATGATCCGTTCCGATTTGGGCTGGTCGAGGGGGCCAGCCGGGTGAACGTCACGACGAACGGTGCGCGGTTGATTGAACATCGCGACGGGATCAGTGTCGAGACATGGCAGACCTACGATGTGCGCGAGGTCACCGCGAAGGCGGACCCCTTGGAATCGCTATTTCCTGAGGCGCTCCGTGAGGACGCATCAGAGGTTTTCGTCCTGATTCCGAAGGTGGTTGCAGGCCTTGGCGTCCGCGGCGTGCTGCCGGTTACGTTCCTGTCTGACGGCGACGGCAAGCTTGTGGCCTCGGCGCCGGTGGACATCGTGCGCGATGCGCATGAGCCGCTCGGTACCCCCGAGATCGTAAACCCGGCGAGTTGCGTGACGTGCCATACCAAGGGCCCGCAGCGGTTTTCGGTGAATGCATTGCGGGACCGGCTATTGAAGGGCGTCGAACTGAAGTCCCTTTCGGAGCGGAAGAAAATCGAAGCGGAGTTGTTTCACTTGGGCTCCGCGGATGCTGCGCTCGATCGGTGGGAGCAGGATTATGCCATTGCGTTGTCGGCGTGCAGTGGTTTGACGCCGGAGGCCTACTCGGCGGGACTGGCGGCATGCCTGACGGACTACCTCGCCGAGGTCGATCTTGCCGGGGCGGCGGCGGAACTCTGCGCAACGCCTGAGGACCTTTCGCTGGCCATTGGGTATGCCAGCGCAAACAAGATCGTGATATCAAACCGGCTCGCGGGCCTTGCACACGGCATTGCGATGCCGCGCTCGGCGTGGGAGGATGAGTATCTGAAGGCCCAGGCCGTGCTTTGGACATGGAGGGGGCGTTGAGCTTGGTAACATACCGAAAATTCGTGGACATGGAGGGGGCGTTGAGCTTGGTAACATACCGAAAATTCGTGGACATGGAGGGGGCGTTGAGCTTGGTAACATACCGAAAATTCGTGGTCATCAGTCGACGTGGAGTCGAACTTTACGCCGGCCCTTCATCACACAAGGCGGCGGTCCTTCTGTACGACAACGCGGTGTTCGGGAGCGGCCATACCGTCGAAGAGGCCCGCAGAAAAGCCCTTAAAACCTGGAGTTCCTGCTATGGTCCGTCTGTTGATTGTGCTCGCGGCAACCCTACCCCTGCTAGGGGCACCGGCTAACGCGGACTGCCGGCGAGTGGTTGCGACTCGATCGGTTGTGCTTCTCCAGCAGGTGCAGCCGGCGTACTATTACAGCGTCGGCGCCGCGATCCAAGAGGAGGCCCTCGCGGCCCGCATTGCGGAGCGCGTCAAGGCGCTGTTGGTTCAGCCTGCCGCGGCAACCGCGGCACCGCAAACGCATTCGCTGGTTCGGCAGAACTGCGCAGGGTGCCACGGTGGCGCGGCCGGCAATCAGGCTGCGAAAGCGTCGTTCGCGTTGCCGGATTCACTGGACCAGCTCGCCGACGAAGATCGGGTTCGCATGACGAAGGCCATCTTGGAAGGCAAAATGCCGAAGGGCAAGACGCTCGACTCGGCAGTGATTGGCAACCTCCTTGGCCAAATCGTGGGGGCCGAAAATGCTCCCGAGTGAAAACGGATCGAGGCATCCGGCGCAGATTCGATTGATCCAGCACGGCGCCGAGGGGGCCTTTCCCAACGCGCTGACCTTGACGAAGGGCATGGACATCGAGCAGTATTGTTTTGGGGGGCTGACCAAGCAGCAGTGGTTGATGGGCGTTTTGCTGACAGGCGCGGTGAATGACACGATGCCAGAGGAGCGAGACTGGCTGGTTAATGCGGCGCGCGAAATGGCTGATAAAATTCTGGCTTTAACTGAACCCAAGATTGGAGGTGATCCGTGAAAGCAGTTTCATGTTTGCTGGCCGTTGCGGCCTTTGCCCTGTGTGAGGCCAAGGCCGAAGCGTGTCCAGCGGTTCAAGTCCTGTCCGCCAGTCACTGCGCACAGGTCGCAGTGGTTGCCGACGTGGGGTGCAGTGCTCAAGTTTTCGCCGTATCCCATAGTCCGCTTGTGGCGGTCAACGTCGCGACTCCGGTTGTGGTCCGCCAGCGGGCGGTTGTCCTGCGGCGGGCGATCTTCCCGTTGAGGGCGGCGCGTGTGCGGGTTTCGTGTCACTAGGTTCCAGCCGTTGCCGGTCGAGGGAAGGGACGCCCTCGGCCGGTGCTCTTTTCAACGTACCATGAATACATCCGCTGCCACCAAGTGCGATCAGGCGGTTTACTGTCCGAAGTGCGGCCGTGTTATCAGAAGTTCGCGGCACAACAGCAGGTGCCACGGTGGGTCATATTTGCCGACACCCAAAGAGATCGTCGAAGCCTGCCGGAAAATTCGCGAAGCGAAGGGCCTTGTTTGATGGCGGGCGCTAGCGTTTTTTTTGCAGTCCCAGGCCGCCGCGAGCAGGCGATACGGCTGCTCAAGTCGGGAAGCTCACGCCTCGATGTAGTTCGATCGCTGAAGTGCGCTTATGCCACTTTTCTTTCTGAGTTGCGACGCAACCCCGAGTTCCGTGCGAATGTCCTCCAGGCCGAGACCGCCGGCAAACAACGGATGGTTCGCACCATCATGCGGGCGGCGACTCGGAAGCGGAACCCGGATTGGAAGGCCGCCGCGTGGTTCTTGGAGCGCAAATACTGGCGAGAGTACAGCCGCCATAACCCGGACGTGATTACCGCGGACCAGCTCTCCGCGTCGATCGGGCGCGTGGTAGCCGCGATCCTGGCATCGGTCCCCAAGGCGTACCATGAGGCCGTCCAAACCAAGATCAACGAAATCGTTCGCGGTCTGAAGCATGAGCGGGAGTCTCGCAATGCCGGCGAGTGAGGTCTGTACCCGCCGAATGGCGCGAATGGTCGCCTCGCAACTGGGGGCGGCGTTTGGGCGGTCGTGCCAGAGATCGTCATCGGTTCGCCAATACGACGCGCTGCTCCCGTGGGCTCGGGCATTTCTGCCCGATCATTTTTTGTTGCCGCCGTCTGAACTTCACACTTGGCTTGCCGGCCAATGCGATCGTGCGATCACCGACCGGGGTCGAATGGTCGCGATGATCGGCCCTCGCGGTGCCGCGAAGTCCACCATTGCTAGTCTTGCGTTTCCGCTTCGATGTGCTGTCGAGGGGTTCGACCAGCTCATTTGGCTGGTCAGTGAAACGTCATCGCAGGCGGCTGGGAATCTGCAAAACATCAAGCACGAATTGCAAAACAACGAACTGCTGGCGGCGGTCTATCCGCACGCGGCCGGCCGAGGTCCGCTGTGGCGAGTCGATCGAATTCGACTGAACAACGGAGTAGCGATCGAAGCCTACGGGATGGGGCAGCGAATCCGCGGACGCCGGCACGGGGCCAGCCGGCCGACGTTGATCGTGTGCGATGACCTGCAATCGGATGCGGTGCTGTCAAGCCGCGGCCGGCGGGAACGAGAGTCGGCTTGGTTCCAGGGCGCGTTGATGAACGCCGGTAGCCAGCGTACGAACGTGCTGGTCGTCGGGACCGCGTTGCACCGGGACGACGTGGCGATGCGATTGATCCGAACCCCGGGGTGGCAAAGTCGAGTTTTCGCGGCTATCCCGCAGTGGCCTCAGCGGATGGAACTTTGGGCGCAGTGGGCGGAACGATACCACAATCTCGGCGATCCCAAGAGCGCGGAAACGGCGAAGGCCTTTTACGTTGAGCGGCAATCGGAGATGGACGCCGGCGCAGAATCGCTGTGGCCCGAGAGCGAATCCCTGTATGAGTTGATGCAGCTTCGTGAAGAGGTCGGCCATACCGCGTTCGCGCGCGAAAAGCAGGGAGTGCCGATTAACCCGGACATCTGCGAATGGTCGTCTGAGTTGTTCGACGGCGCGGGCTTCTGGTTTTCAGAATGGCCGCGAGACGTGCATTGGCGCTGCTTGGCTCTGGACCCATCGAAGGGGCGAGATGCAAGGCTCGGAGACTACTCGGCAATCGTTAGGCTGGAGATGGGGACTGATGGCTACCTGTACGCGGATGCCGACCTTGCACGCCGCGATACGACTGGTCTCATCGAAACCGCTCTGGCGATGTACCAAGACTGCGGCGCGGACTTTTTTTCGATCGAGGTCAATCAGTTCCAGGAGCTGCTTGCCGACGAACTTCGTCGCGTGGCCGCGGTTGCCGGTGTGAGCCTGCCGATTGTCACGCTGACCAACACGGTCAACAAGGAGCTTCGGATTCGCAGGCTTGGCCCCTACCTCACGGCCAAGCGGATTCGCTTTCGTGAAGGGTCACCCGGCGCGCGGCTGCTGGTCGATCAACTCAGGGACTTCCCGATGGGGGACCATGACGACGGGCCGGACGCGCTCGAGATGGCCATCCGGACGGCGCGAGATATTTTGCGGCAACAGGAGTCCGACAGTTGAGGCAGCTCACCTACCAGCAGCGTCTTTGGGTTCTGCGGATGTTGCGTCAAGGATTCTCGCATCGTAAGATCGCGGAAGTGACTGGGGTCTCGATCGCGTCGATTACAAACATCCTCAGGGGTTCGTCCAATGGCGACATCGGTCCTAAAAAAGAAACTCCAGGAAGCCCAACTGGAGCGGCAGATAGCGACGGAGCGGGCGCTGCTGGGCGAACTGACACGTCTGCACGCCGACAATCTCCAGGCGGGGCGGCTAGCTGAGTCGGGCCTTGTGGACCCCGGCAACTGGGTTGATCCGCTGATCTGGCGCACCGACGATTGGGGCAATCCGCTGGACGCGGCATGGCTTGGCGCCGGCGGCCAGCTCGGCGACCGCAATCGCGGGAAGCTCCGCCCGTTTTTCGAGACGGAAGAGCAGCTCGCGGAGATTCGCGGCCGATGCCGGTATCTCGCCGGTGCTTCGGATATCGGTTTCGGGCCCTTGGAAAAGCTCACCGATTACACGATCGGCGAGGGCTTTCAGTTGCTTGTGACGCCTGAGCCGGGCTTCGATGCCTCGATCGCGGACTCTGCCCGCAAGATCGCGGAAGAATTCCAGGACGCCAATGATTGGCAGGGCGACCTGGACCGTGAGCTGTGCCGGCGATGTCATCGTGACGGCGAAGTGTTCGCGGTGCTCTGGCCGCAAGCCGGCGGCCGGGCCGTGGTTCGCGTGCTTGAACCTGAGCAGATTTCAGCGCCACGGGATGCACGCAAGATTGAAGAGTCTCTAGGCTTGGAGACCGGCGATTGGCTGTTCGGGATTCATACCAGTTTGCAGGATTCGCAGACGGTCCACGGATACCATGTTCAGTGGAGTGACAGTCCTGCGGACTTCGACTACTTGCCAGCATTGCAAGTCGAACACTGGAAACGTAACGTCGATCGGCATATCAAGCGCGGACTCTCAGATTTCTACCCTGTGGTCGGCTGGATGGAATACGCGGACGCCGTGCTCAACGCGACGGGGCACAGCGCTCGCATCCAGGCGGCGATTGCGTGGGTCGAAGAGATGCAGACTGGAACGACGCAGGCGCAGGCCGCGGCGGATCGGGACAACACTACCCATCTTCAGCGGTCGGTGCGGACGGTCGGCGGCGGAACAACGACGCACCATTTGCGGGACATTCCGCCAGGTACATCGTTGCGGGTCCACGGGAAAAAGTACATCCCGGGCCCGATGGCGAATTCGTCGTACGCCGGGAACTTCCTCGGCGTGCAGCAAGCGCTCTTGCGGCGGATCGGTGCCCTCTGGTCGATGCCGGAGTTTATGATTTCCGGCGATGCGTCGAATGCGAATTATGCCAGCACGCTTGCGGCAGAGAGTCCGTTCACGAAAGCGACCAAGGCCCGGCAGCACTTCTACAAGACCCGGTTTGAGCGGCTACTGTGGAAGGTGCTGAAGATCGCGCACGAGGCAGGGAGATTCGGCCTGCGCCCTTGGTCGGAAGTGCTTGCTTCCGTGCGTCTGGAAATGAAGCCGCCTACCGTGGAGGTCCGCGACCCATCGAAGGAGACGGAAAACCGGCGAGTCAAGCACGATGCAGGCATCCTCTCGAAAAAGACATGGGCCGCGGAAGAGGGGCTTGATTACGAGCAGGAAGTCGAGAACGGCGCGGCGCCGACTGCTGGTGGATTGTCTGCAATATCGGTATCACCGTCGCAATCCGTTCGCGAAAACATTAGGCAGGCTATCTGGGAGTCCTACCCCTAATGCCCTCCAACGACCGCGAGCGCCGCGACCGCGAAGCGGAGTTGGCGAGCAATCTTTCCGCGGTCAACGATCGAATGCAGCGGAAGCTGTTGACCTACGGCAATCCGCCTGACGTTGACCGCATCCCGGAATCCGTTTGGACCGAGTTCCGCCAGGAGGTCCAAGAGGCGGTTGCCAGGACCGCGATCGTGGCCTATCTCTACGCCCTGGCGACGATGCCGGAGGCCACCGGCGTTGCGATCGACTCAGCGCGGTTTGAGGTCGAAGCGGAACTCTGGTCGAAAAACCAAGCATCAAAGGTTGCCGATGAGTATGTTGCGCACACTCGGCAGCGGCTAGCGGAAATCGTGCCCGAGGTCCGGGCCGTACAGGCCGGGCCGGCCGCGGACATCCGCAGGCACCCGAGTTTCGACGCAATGCTCGGTCCGACCAGGGCCGAGACGGTGGCCTCGACCGAGGTCACCAACGGCTTTTCGCATGGTGAGACCGACTACGCGGATTCGGCGACCCAGCAACTGGACGAACCGTTCGTCATGATGGGCTTTTGGGTGACCGAGCGGGACGCCCGCGTTTGCCCGATCTGTGCGCCGCTGGACATGCTCCCGCAGCCGCGGTACGCGGTCCTCTTTCCCAAGGGCCCCCCAGCCCATCCGCGTTGCCGATGTTGGCTGCGGTGGATGAAAATCCGCCGGGACGAAATCCCGTTCTAGGGGTGCCGTTCGCCCTTCGTTCGCCCTTCGTTCGCCCTTTCCCCACTCTTTGTTCGCCCACTACACGAAACGTAGCGGCCGTAAACCCTTACCACGCAAGTGATATCGAACATTCGTGGTGAAAACGGCTTGCCATTTGTTGCGCGGCCGTGAGAAGTTTGGGTATGCGACTTTTTCAGCGTGCCCAGGAAATCCGCGAGTCGGCCGTCTCCGGCTCGACGCTCCAGGTCGATGAGACCGCCGGAGTCATCCGGCAGGTGAAACTGCTGGGGCTCGATTCACCGTCGCACAAGCGGCGGTACGAGCGCGCCGCGGTGGCCAAGGCCGCGAAACTTTACGAAGGCCGGCCGGTCAACCTGAACCACGCGATCGGTCGCGAGGCCCGCGTCGAAGATCGCTTTGGCTGGATCGAGGGTGTATCGCTGCGGGAGGACGGCCTTTACGGCGACCTGCACTATCTGACCAAAGACGGCCGCGCCGGGGCCATCGTCGAAGCAGCAAAACGTCGCCCCGATCTGTTCGGACTTTCGCACAATTCACGGGGTTACTGCAAGCAGGAAAAGGGGATCGACGTAGTCTATGAGATCGCGGAAGTCCGGTCCGTGGACCTGGTTGCCGACCCAGGCACGACCAAATCTCTGTTCGAAAGTGAGTCCGCTATGAGCGTTGCTACGATTGCCGACGTACTGGAGTCCGCCGACAAAGCCGATCCGATTGTGAAACTCCTGACGGCATTGGTAGAAGAGGATATGGTGCCGTCCACGGCCGAAGTGCCGATGCCATCGGGCGGCGACGTAAAAGGCGCTATCAAATCCGCGCTTCGATCGGCAATCATGGCCGCATTCGATGACGACTCGCTGGACGCCAAAGCGACGGTAGCCAAGATCAAGCAAATCGTCATGATGCAGGACAAGCTCATGGACAGCATGGAAGAGAAAGAAGAAGCGACACCGGCGGCCGAATCTAAGTCCGTCGATGCGTTGGCCGAAAAGCTACGTCTCCTGGAAGCCCGCGAGTCGAGCCGGGCGCTGCTGGAATCCGCTGGCGTGAAGGCTACTCCGGCGTTGCTCTCGGCACTCTCGGCGCTTCCGGACGACACGGCCCGTAAGGCGCTGTTGGAAGAAATCCCGCGGGGTTCTGTGACCGTGCCCCGCGGTGGTGCGACGCTCAAGCCACAGGACAAGAAACCGTCGCTCCCGTGCGACCTCAGCAATCGAGACAAGACCGCGGAGTTCCTTTTCTCGCGGTCCATTTAAGAAGGGTTCCGGACTATGGCCGAGCCACAAGCGCTTGCGATTGAAAATCTTGTCACTTACGCGGTGGACGCATCGCGGACTATTCCGGTCAACGGACTGGTCTACCTCGAAACGGACGACGTGCGACCGGCCGCGAGCCAGTCGGACCAGTTGACCGAAGTGGAAAACCAGCGGGTCTTTGCGTCGAAGTTCGCTGGCGTTGCGAAGGACGCTCGAGTGTCCGCGCAGCTCGCCGGGTCGCTCGCTGTGGCCCGCATCTGGGAAGGCGTGATGGACTGTGCTTCCGCCACCTGGGAGGTCGGCGACCTGATCGGTGCAAGCGAAGCATCAGGCGGGACCTCCCTCGAAAACCGCGTGGTCGAAAAGGTCACTGATCCGACGCTTGCGATCGGCTATTGCCTGAAGCGCGAGGGGAGTGCGACAACGCGGGTGACCTGTCGCCTTGAATCTCGCGTTGCCAGAATGCCTGCCGCCGTGAGTTCGGTGACGCGACAAATCGGTACGCGGGCCAAGGTCGGTGCGACTGCGGGCTTTGTAGTTGGCGCGGCGACCAACTCAGCGGTTGTTGCGACATGCCCCGCTTCTCAAACGAATGCGACTCTTGTTATTCCGATCGACGGCCTAAGAATCGGTGAAGTTATTACCGGTTTGCGGTACGTCGCACAGGTGGAGTCTGCCGGCGGAACTGTTACGACGCTCGTTCAATTGTACGCCACAGTAAACGTCGCGGCCGACGTAACCGAGTCTGAGATTGTGCCGGCCGTTGCTTTTGGCTCGTTTGCGGTTGTCGCAGATACAGCGCAATCGCAGCTTCAGACGGGCTACAGAGAGGTCGTTACTTCAGGCAAATCATACTACCTCCTTATTACCGCAACGACCGCGGCTGCTACAGACATCGCGGTTCAGCACTGCGAAATCACCACCAACGGCGCACAGGCCGTGGCCTAAACGAAGAAGGATTGAGCTATGCCAGTCAATGGCGCAAACGTCCGCCGCCTGTACGAGAGTTTCGTTCGCGGCGATGCAACGGATACCGGCGACCTGAACGGCGTTTCCGGCCGGCAGGGGTTTGTAAACTGGGCGCGGAATATGATCGGTCTTTCCGTTGACCGGGACGGCCGCCGCATTCTGAAAGACCAGACAGTGCGCCCCGAGCAGATGGACCTCGCCGAAATGGCGGTGGCCATGATCGGACCTGACTGGTACGACCACTTAATTCCGAACCCGGACATCGACCTTCGGGAGGATGCTGCGGCGGCGACCACGCCTGGCATGTTCCCGAACATCTCAGCGTACAATGCGACGGTCGGCGGACTCCTGGAAGCGAAAATCCTGGAGGGTTTTCAAAAACCGGAGTTCATTGCAGACCGGCTTTGTACCACGATCCCGACGCGGCTTCGTAGTACGAAGTTCATCGGGTACAGCGACCTCGCCGACGACGCGAAAGAGACCTTGCCGGGTCAGCGGCATGCCCGCACTCAGTTCGTTGAGCGGTACGTCGAAACGCCCGACACGAAAAAGCACACAAGCGCGATCGACGTGACCCGCGAAGCGGTCTTTTTCGATGAGACACGCGGCCAGCTTTTGCAGCAGGCCGAGGCGATCGGCTACAAGCTCGGACTCCGCAAAGAAAAGCGGGTCATGAATACGTTCATCAACGTGACGAATACCTACAAGTACGGCGGCGCCACTTACGCGACGTACGTTTCCGGCGGCGGCAATTGGGTTAACACCCATTCGAACCCGCTTGTGGACTGGACCGACGTTGACAACTCGCTGCAACTCTTTGCCGGCATGACCTCGCAAGAGACCGGTGAGCCCGTGGTTTGCAATCCGCGGGATGTTATCGTTATGCCTTACAAATTCCTGACTGCCGGCAATCTGTTCCGCGCTACGGAAATCGAAACACTCAGCGGGTCAGGCACGGAACTTCGTCGCGGAGCGAACCCAGTCGCTGGATTTAATCTGCTGCCCATGTCGATCTATTTCTACAATCGGCACACCGCGCCGGCGGGCGATGGTTTGGCACTTCAAACTCACAATGCCCGCGAGTACTGGTACATGGGCGACTTCAAGCGGGCCTTCGCGTACATGGAAAACTGGTCGATGGAAGTTCGCCGGGCTTCGCCGGACAGCCATACCAGCCTGGACCATCAATACTTCCTCTCCGTTTTCGCCAACGAGATGGGCGAGCCCGCGGTCCTTGAACCAAGGTTTGTCGTCCGCAGCACGAACTAGGGAGGTGACCTCTTGCCACGCTCCCTGCTTTTTCGACGCCGCCGCGGCGCTGCTGAATTCGCAACCGTCGATAAGATCACGCCGGCAAATTCGGCTACGCTCTCTCTCTGGCTTGATGCTTCGCACGCGCCTAGCGTGCTGAATGCCAGCGGCTCACCGGTGAAGGACGATGCCGAGATCGTCGCCACCTGGAACGATCGTTCTTCGCAGGGATTAAGCTTCAGCGCAACGGGCAACCCTGTTTGGCGGCGGGACCGCTTCGGCGTTGGCCGCCATGCGATCAACTTCGATTCGGCGCTGTTGCAGTATTTTGGGATCACGAATACGATCACAACCGCGACGGCAGGACATGTCTTTATCGTAGCCAGGCCGACTAACGCTACGTCGTCGAGCAAGTGCCTGCTTTCGTTTGCGAACGGAGGCGCCAATACAACCGACTTCGATTTCTTTACCGCGGGCGGCGGTGTGTCGTTCGACTGGCTGCGCATTCTCGCCCAGAACGCCGGAGATACAACGACTGATATCCGGTTTCCGGCCAAACACGTCATACCGAACGGCTTGTACGTGTTTCATATCTGGTCGGACGATACCAGCGTATTCATGGAGGTCTCGAACGTCGTTCTCGGTGTAACCCTTCAGGCCGGCGCCTATCGTTGGATCGGCGACATTGCCGGCCGGACGCGTACCTTTGTAGGCGCCCAGGCCCAGTCTACGATCGCGAGTTATTTCGACGGGGATATCGCGGAGATTCGTGTCTATTCCGGTGTACTCTCGGACTCGGATGCCGCGGCGTGTATGGACGACCTCCGGTGGAAATGGAGCGACGGCGGTTGCCGCATGTTCGCCGGGTGCGGCGACTCGTTGATGGACCTAAATTCATACATCGAAAAGGTAGCCGCGGATATTACGGCATCCAAGCGCGGATTGACGGTATCCGACCATGCAGCTGGCGGCGCTACGGTGGCGACCGTAGGATCGCAATGGTTTAACGCCAAGGCCTCCGGGTATGCCGGCGCTATCATACAAGGCGGCATCAACAATATTGTAGCTGGCACGTCAGCGGCGGCCATGTTTACTGTTCTGCGCGATACCGTAGAGTCTGTGCGGTCTTATGGCATACCTTGCGTATTACTCAACGTCACCGGCTTTGGAAACAATTCAAACTGGACCGCCGATCGACAGAGTAATCTGGAGAACTACAACGCGCTGTTGAAAACGCTCACAGCAGACCCCAACGTGCATCTTGTGGACCTCTATACCGGTATGGGGACCGCCGGCAACCTGAAGGTGCTCAACGCGACGTACGATAACGGCGACGGCCTGCATTACAACGACGCCGGCAATCAGCGGGTTGGCGATCTAGTTCGTCCCGTTTTGGAGTCGATCTAGATGGCAGACTACACGCTGGTAGCGCATCAAGCCGCGAAGATCGATGTGAGCACGTCGGGCGACACGATCACCCTCGACTCGCGTTTTGTTTGGACGTTTCGGCATGACGGCGTGACGACGGCCGGGGCGGCGGACACGAATGCGATCTTCCTGGCCAAAGGCAGTTCGCCGGCCGCAACGCACGCGGGCTCACTGGACAAGGGCGCCCTGGTCTATGGATCGACGGTCAGCTACGGACCGGGAGTGACCACGGTCTACGCCAAGGCGGCCGCTGGGGCCCCCACGATGACCGTGGCGCCATCGAGACCCGGATAATGCCAACCACCTCAGAGAACCTCACAACCGCCTATGCGAACGCCTGTCAGGCCCTGGCGGATTGGACGGCCAGCAAGCCGAGCTATTCCAAGGCTGGGCAGTCGGTTCAGTGGACGCAGCACTATGAGACGCTGTCCCGGGTCGTGCGCGACTTGAAACTCCTGATCGCGGAGGACGCCGGCCCTTACGAGGTCTCCCAGGTGAATCTGTGATATGGCCTTCGACCCCTCGGGCGATTATTCGATCGTCGATGGCAACGAGACGGTGACGTACAGGCCGAAGCCGACCGGCTCCGACGTTACGGGGATCACGGGCGCCTTTCGGGAGCAACGGTCGCATTTGGAGGTCGGCGCATCCACAGAGCCGACCCTCTTGGGGTGGTGGCTTCCGCAACCGCAGATGACCGCGGTCACCCCCAAGGCCGGGGACCAGATCATTGACGCTGCCGGCGTGGTCTGGGTTATCACGGCTTTCGAGTACCATACGCTCATCAGGCAGTACCGATTCTCCACGGCGCAGGTGCGGACGTAATGCCGGTCAATTCCCCCACGATTACGATTGTCGATAACGGGCTCGGCACCGGGGCCACGGTGACGGTTAGTGGTAGCACGGGCGGCAGCACGAATACTTTCTATCGGCAGACCTACGACCCGGCTTCGCTTGGCTCGACCTGGGTCTCCGCCGGCAGCCGCACGGGGGACGGCACAATCGCCGTTACTCTTTCTCCAGGCCACTACGCCGGGCACGTCGGATCGACGTTCGGCGGTGAGGCCAACGTCTCGTTGTTGCACTATTTCCGGGTGATTGATCCGGCCGAAAGCGTGCTCAAGCGGGCCCTGGACGCCGTGGTGACTCGCGTGCAGGCCCTCTCGCTGGCCGGGGTGACTAGCTCGAATATCTTCGTCCGCAACGCAGCATGGGACCGCGATATTGGCACGGGATTGACCAAGGGCCTGCCTGCGATCGTGGTTGCTCCGGGCCCCAGCGAACGCCAATCCGCGGGCGCGGGGACCAATTCGCGGGACGATGTGGGCTATCCGATCGTGGTTTCGATCTTCGCCAGCGACACGCAAGCGCTCGAGTCGAATACAAACACCTACACCCTCTGGCGGCAGAAGATCAACCGCGCGTTCAGAAACCAAGCCTTGCCTGGCGTAGTCGAGATATATCGCATCGAGGTTGAGCCCGGTCCGATCATCGACCCTGGAGCGCTGCTGGCGAACCGGTTGGCGAGCACAATGCTTTTGCGATGTATTTCCAGGGAGGTCCGCGGACTATGATCGCCTTCGCTTCCCTGGATTCATATTTGGAGAACGTCCGCGAGCGAATTGAGCGCGGACCGTACACGAAACCACTACAAGAGGCGATCGAACTGGCTCACCGGCGGATGGAGAAAACATTCACGCAAGCAACCAGCCCGGGCGGCAAGCCTTGGCCGCCGCATGCGGAAACGACTGTCCGGCTTTACGGCCCGCATCCGCTGTTGATTCTGAGCGGCGCCATGAAAGCGTCGACGGTTGTCGGGGGGCCCGACCATATCGAACGTGTCGAACCGTTCACGGCCTACACGGGGACCAAGGATCGCAAGGCGATCTTCCATCAGCAGGGTACCAAGCGGATGCCGCAGCGTGAATTCCACGGCGTTGACGATGAGACCGCGGACAAGATGGCCGAAGCGTTGGCCGACTTTTTGACGGAGATGATCTAAGATGGGCGCACCGTCTATTGGCGCCGCGTCGCGCCTGGTTATTAACAACGGCTCGGACAACTCGTTTGAGTTCGTATCCGAGTCGATCAAAAAGCGGCAAGAACTGATCCTCCCGCCGGGCATTCGCGGCACTCGTTCGCGCAATTCATCGCGAGTCCGTAAGGGCGTGGAGCGCATCGGCGGTTCGATCACACTGCATCCCAACGTGTTTGAAATCGACATCCTCTGGCCATTGATTTTGGGTGGTGCAACTTCTGGCGGAGTGACCAAGGTTGCCGAAACGCTGCCCGAGTTCAGTGTGATTGTGGACCGCGTGGCTGTCGGCAAGAACGTGTTCACGTATGGCGCGTGCCGTGTCGGCAGAGCGACCTTTCGCGGTTCGCCCGGCGATTACCTGGAGTTGACACTTGACATCGAAGCGGAGACGGAAACGACCGGCACCGTGTTTCCGAGCTACTCGCCGAACACGGCTTCCAGGGCTTGGATTTTCCATGACGTAGATTTCGTGTTCGCCGCAGACGCGTCAGCGACAGAGGTCTTGTCGTTCGAGCTGGTCATAGACAACGTGCTCAACGCGGATCGCTATTACACTGGCGCCATTACGCGGAGCCAGATTCCGGCGACGGACCGGCTGGTAACGCTCAACGTCACGTTTCCCTGGACCGCCGATGAAATCGACTTGCATGATCTGGCAGTAGCCGGCGGAACCGGGTCGATGAGCTGGAACGACAAGGCGCCGGGAGGTTCCGCCGCCGACTATACGCTGGACTTCGCCAATCTGAAGGCGCCTACCGATTCTCCGGTCATCACGGGCCGAACGGAAACCACCATTTCGATGGCTTTCCAAGCGTTCAAGGTCGGCAATGTGGCTGGCACAACGGACGAAATCATGGTCACCAAGGTCTAATGAAAATGCTCGCATACATTCCAGAGGACGACGGCTACACGCTCGGCGGCTACATCGCTGAGGTAAAGGGTCTGCACCCCGCGGTGCGGTTCACTTTTCGGCCGATGCTGCACCGCGAGCGGCTCGCGGCCCAAGCGGGGATCACCGTCCCCGATCCTGCCAAGGGGTCCGCGGTTATGGCCGCCGCGGTGGCTCGGCATATCCGCCAGTGGGATATCGAGGGCCTGGAGCCTCGTCGCGCCGACCGGCTGCTTTCGCAACTGCTCGAAAAAATGTATGGGATGGTGGCCGGATACCTGGCTTCGGACCCCGACCCGGAAAACGCGCAGCACTCGCGGGACATGGCCGACGAATACCTCGATTCGCTGACCAACGGCGAGCTGGTCGGATCAGCCCGAGACCTCCGCGACTCGGGAAACTGACGGAGGGGCTGAGGTTGGCGTTGACCCAGCCCCTCTTAGCGGCCCGTACTTGCGGAGAATGCGCCAAATGGATGTACGATCGCGACGGCCGCCGCAGGCTTCGCCGGGACGGCAAACCCGACCCGAGACCCCCCGGCGTGCCGACGCCCTGTGGGACGTGTCCTAAGCGTTCTCCGCGGGAGGCCCACCGATATGAATTGTCGGAGAAAAACCTAAGAGCCGTGGAGTGTTATTTTGAGACCAGGGCCACCCAGGGGCGGTCGGTGCCCGATTGGCTGGCGGCCGACCCCCTGTTCGCCGAAGTCATGGCCCGGATCGACGGGGTAGTTTCAGCGCTGGAAAAACAGCAGGCTTCGACCGCGACGGCGGCAACGCTGGCCAGAGTTTTGGCGAAGGGTAAACCGGATGGCCGGTGAGACGATTCGGGACGTGCTGTTGCGAATCCGTGTTGAAACGGATTCGAAGGGCATGTCCGCGCTCAGCGGGGTGGCCCGGCAGGTGGCCGACACCGAGAAGCAAAAGCAGGCCGCCATCAACGGCACTACGGTGGCGATGCAACGGCAATCGACCGTGGGAACGACCTCCGCGCAGTCAGTGCTGCGGGTCAATTCGGCGCTGAGCGCTTCATTCAGTGCGGCAAATCGCGGCGTCGAATCGCTGACCCGTGGCATGGCCCTGCTGGGGGCTGCTGGAAGCCAATCAGCCCAGCAGATGCTCCGCACGCTGCTGGTGGTCGAGGGCGTGATTCAGAGTACGCGTGGGCTGCTCGCGGTCGTTAAGGACCTGGGGAAGGCGTATCAGCAGGTTGGGGCGGTTCAGGGCACTGCGACAGTAACGAGCGGACTTGCGGGAAATCTAGCCGGCGGCGCAGCCGGCGGCGCTGCTGCAAAGACCGGCGCCGGCGCTCTTGCCGGCGGGGCCAGTGGTGCCACGGGGCTGATTAGTGGGATCGCAACTGCAATCGCTACGGGGATTGGGGCGGGGCTGATTATTTCCGAGGGCGGCGATCCGGAAGCACCGGTGACTAAGTTGCTGTTGAGCGGCGCATCGGACCTTTATTCTTACGGCGCTGTTCGCAAGGCGACAAGACTTTTCGGGGGGTTCGCTGCTGCTCCATTTTTGAATCTCTCTGAATCCCGCGATGCCGCTAGCCGTGCCGAGGCCAGTGAAGCCGGCAGTAAGCAGCGTGCGAACCTCATTGGCCGCCTCACCGAGTTTCGCGCCGGCCAACAAGAGGACGCACTCAAGACACAAGTAGACACGGCAAACCGCCGTCTTGAGGCCGAGAAGCAAGTTCTGAACATCATGCAGCAGCAGAAGCGCGAAGCCGAGGGCGCGCTCGAGGCAGCGAAGGGCCGCATCCTCAGCACCGCGCAAAACTTCGCGCTTTTGCATCCAGGCCAACAAGCGTCGATTCTCCGATTGCGGGATCGTTTCTTGGCCGGCGGAGAACTCTCGGCGCATCAGCTCGCGGCCATCCAGCCGTTCGTCGGCGCCGAGGGGCAGCGCGGCGTGGCGGATCGGTTCGCCGGCATCGCCGCGCGTGCCGGATTGTTCGACGCAGGGTTCGACGAAGAGGGGCGGTTCTTCCGCGACGCGGGACCGGCGCTTCGCGGCGGAAACTTGGTCGTTCAAGACCAATCGGAGCTGGTCGTCCGATTGGAAGAGGACGCGGAATCGCTGGCCAAACGATTCAAGGCCCTGGCCGACGAAGCGGTGAAACGCCGCAACGCAAAGCTGAAAGAGGAGCTACTAAAGGAATTCAATCAGGCACTGCAAGGCGGACAGTTCAACGATGCCCAGCGTGTTGAGTTGCAGCAGGCCGCCGGAGGGGTGTTCTGAGACATGTACGTCCGCTACGGAAATTACACTCACGCGCTTGACTCGGCCGCGCTGGTCATCCAGTCCGACGCGATCTATGACGACACCGGCGAAACGTGGGAACGGCGCGAACGGTGGAGCATCGCCGGCGAACTGTTGGCAGCGAACACAGCGGCACTAACCACCGAAATCAACAGCCTGCTCGCGGCCTACTCGGTTAACGGCCAAACTCTGGTTTTGCTGGACAATGACGGCGTGACCGAAACCGCGCACAAGCTGACCTCTGCGGGCACGATCGGGGGCGTCCGCGTGGTTCAGCCGCCTGGCTTCCCCACGGGGACGCACGGCGAGTACAGCACCTTCCGGCAATTCCGCGTGGCGCTCGAGGCGATCACGCGGATCAACGGCGCGCCGAACTTGATCCGCTGGGATGAGACGGTGACATTCCAGGGCACGGGCGGACCGCGCGAACTGATCCACGAAATCCGTAACGGCTCACCGATCCGTGAAACGGTGTCCATCGCAACGCCGCTATTCGCGATCCAGCAGGGGCAGGCGATCGGACGCAGCAACTTTCCGTTTTTCCCAGCACCGTTATGGCCGAACGACTTGAACCATCCTGACACGGTGAAGGAGTACATTCACCCCCGCGCGGTGGGCAGCGGGCTCAGTCGCCAGTTTCGCGACTATGGTATCCGCTGGAGCTATCCGTTCCAGTTCACTTCGCCGCAGTCGATTTCACAGCAGACACGCAGGCCTACGTAGCGAGGACACGATATGCCAAACAAGATTTGGAAGGGCGATGCACAGGCAGTCGCCGAAGTGCAGACGATCACGGCTGGCGGCACGTGGGCGAACGGCGACACTGCCACCATGACGATGGGCGGAAAAAATGTCGTTGTTACTTTTGGCAACGGAGTGCCGACAACCACGCAGGTCGCCGCGGCACTATCCGCAGCCTTTAACGGTACCGCGATTACAGGGTATGGGGAAACCCGCAGCACAACGGGCGACCTCATTCCCGAGTTCAATGAGATCACAGCTTCTGCTGCCGCCGCGGTTTGCACGCTGACAAATGATACAAAGGGCGTGCCGTTCACAATCACGGCTACAGAAACCAGCGCTTCCGGCACTCTCGTTGTCGCAACTGCCACGGCGGGCACCGGTCCGAAGTTCTGGAACAATGCCGACAACTGGGCAGAGGATAACGTACCAATAGCCGGAGACGACGTTATCTTCAGAAATTCCGCCAATGATTGTGTGTACGGAATTGATCAAAACGGGCTTGTCCTAGCATCCCTTACGATCGACCAAAGTTTCACCGGCAACATCGGATTGCCGCGATGGAACGCCACCGGCGGTTACAACGAGTACCGAGAAACGCACCTCAAGATTCAGCCTACAATCCTGACGATCGGCGGTGGTGAAGGCGGCGGCTCAGGCCGGATCAAGATCGACACTGGAACCGCTTCGGCTGCCACCGTCGTTATCGAGAACACGGGCGCGGCCGCGGAAAGCGGCCTAGAAGCTGTACTGTTGACCGGTGCGCACGCCTCGAATTCGCTTACGGTCCGCCGCGGTTCGGTCGGCGTCTCGGTGCTGCCGGGGCAAACGGGAACGCAACCCACCGTTCGGATCGGGTCGATCGCCAATCAGACTGGAGACGCCAGGGTCCGTATAGGCAGTGGAGTGACACTGACCACGGTTACGATGGCCGGCGGCGTGGTCGAATTGAACTCCGCGGTAACGACGATCACGCAAACCGCGGGCGACCTGACGCACAAGGCTGGGGCCGTAACGACGATTCATATCCGCGGCGGCACTTACCGCGATCGGTCCACCGGCACAATCACCACGCTCAACATCGCCTCGGGCGGCGTCTACACCCGCGAGACGGAGACCGCCGGCAAGACGATCACAAACGCGACGGCGACAAAGGGCACCGTGGTCAAAGACCCAGCTTCGACGATCACCTGGACCAACGGACTTGACCTTTACCAGTGTCGGATTGCGGACGTGACACTCGACCTCGGCGCCCATATCACGCTCACCCCCTCGGCCGTCTAGCCCATGCAAGCGGTTGTCGAATTCCCCGGCGCCGATCAGGTTCTTGCGCTCGAGGCGACATGGTCTCATGGGGTGGTCCCCAACGTGTTCACGCTGACCGTGGCGCCTCAGGCGCCGCTGGCCGGCGGCGGCACGCTCCGCCTTCGCTGGGGCGATATTCAAATCGAGTTCCCCGATTGCCGCGTCGATTCGTCGTCGTTTCAACTCGACGGGTCCGGCTCCGTCGTCCAGTTTCAAATCCTCGATCGGCGGTGGAAATGGCAATTTCCGATCATCTCCGGGCATTGGAATCTGCGGACGGACGACGGGGGCATCGTGGCCCGTGTGCCGGCCAATCGCGGCATCGCGATCGACAATACCGAGATCACGCCACAGGATGCGGCACGCTTGCTGTTCGCAGCCCTGGGCGAGGCGAACGCCGATGTCGCGGCGCTGCCCAACGATGCACGGCCGACGCTCGAATGGGAGCAGCAATCCGCCGCGCAGGCCCTGGCCGACCTTTGCGAATTGTTCAACTGCCGCGTCATGCTCGGCCTCGACAACCGGGCAAAGATCGTGGCCCTGGGCGAGGGGGCCGCGCTACCCGACGGCCCCCTCGTCGATCTCCAGGCCGCCGTCGATCCGCCGGAGAGACCGGACGCCCTGATGATGGTGACGGCCCCCTGGCGATCGCAGGTCGATTTCATTTTGGAACCCGTGGTCGAGACCGCTGACCATCGCGTTCTGACCCTGGCCGCTGCGGAAGCCGCAGGGTTGGCGCCGGACGGCGGGTGGGATGAAATCGACCTTTGGGGCGGCGCGGCTTTGGACGGCGCAGACAACCCTGCACCGCCGGACCGAATCAAGCAGACCATCTTTCGGTGGTATCGCATCCAGGTCCCCGCGACGGTGCCGTGGTTCCCGCGGATTGACACCCTCGATTATGTGCTGCCGCTGGAGCCGACGCAGGTGGACACACGAAACGAAGGGCCACGAAAGTATCAACGCCCGGCCGTGGTTTACGGACGGTATTTCATGGACGATTGGCGGGCCGATCTGGGCCACAACGTGGCCGCAGTCTCGCCGCTCACCGATCTAGACCAGCGGCCGGTTTGCCGGCAGGCATGGTCTTTGGACCTCGAGCGCGGCATCGTGCAGTTTTCCGAGCCGGTGATTGTGCTGGATGCAAACAATAAGCCGGCCCCGGCAGACCTCCGGCTGCGGATCGGCGTGTCAGTTCGCACTGCGCAGACGCGGCAGTGGAACCGCTACGCGCGAATCCGCGAGCTTCCGGGCCAGCAGTTTGGTACTGCGCCGCAAGTCATTCTCGCCGAGGACCTAGTGCCCACGGTTGTACCGATTTACGGCGCAGGGTTTCAGATCGTCGGTTTTCGCTTCAACACGCCGACCTTGGACGCCGAGATGGACAAGCGGCTTGACGCCGCGGCCAAAGCGTTTGAACCGCACGATCCGTCTGGCGGCCGGTACGTTGGCTTCCTGCGGCTGGACCTGGATGGCGCTATCCAAGGCATGCATTGGTCGATGGGGCCGCAAGGCACGTTCACCGTCGTCTCTCGCAATCAGGACCTCGGCGCGCGAAACACGGTCGGCTATCGAATCCGCCGGCAATTCGAGCGGGCACGTGAGCTGGCTCGCAACCCGCTACTCCGCGGCCCCGAGCAAGAACGCAAACGCGCCATCCGACGCGGGGGTGCCGGATGAGCGACTTCGACCGGATCACCTGGGACAGCTTTCGCAATTCGTCCGGCGAGACGGTGCCGCCCTACGGCGTGCTCCAGATCACGGGGGTGGAGACCAAAAACGGCCGTCAAATCTTGGTTGTTACAAAGCCTGCCGGCGGCACGCTGTACGCGGTCAACGGCCCTAGCGCGGTCGACGCCGGCCGGTATGGGACGTGCACCACCGACGTGCGGTTCATCGCCGCATACGACACTGGGGACGGTACGCCCTCCAGCGGCGCCGAGTGGGGGCCAAAATCCGGGCAATGGACGCTGGACCCAGACGGCGCCGGGTATCTGGTCCTCGGCGCCGTGGCCGCGGATGGCCGACTGCATTTTCTGCGGCGCGACGACGGCACCGTGAAGTGGTGCAAGGCGCAATCGAACTGGGACTATACCGGCAGC
>FRDC01004015.1_pt1 | contig 23944 bp, 16 predicted proteins | sample 1106171 | NCBI WGS metagenome assembly FRDC01 (sample SAMEA3930566, study PRJEB13176) | freshwater metagenome | biome: Drinking water system; feature: drinking water; material: water | place: Singapore | collected 2014-12-20 | reverse complement strand
GGATGGACCTGCTTTCATTGCGGGGAGACTTTCACCACGCCTGGTTTAGCGCGCGTTCACTTCGGCGCGGATCCGCTCGCACTTCCCGGGTGTCGCATCAAGGTCGGGGATGAGCGACGCTTGTTGCGGGAATTACGGAACGCAGAGGCCGAGCTTGAGCGGTACCGCGCCGAAGACAGCGACACGGATCGACGCATGGCTGCAATGGCGAGCGACCACGGCCAGGCCCTGAAGGCCGCCGAGGAAGCCGGCTACGCCAAGGGCCTTGAGGCCGGACTGGCACTGCTTGAACAGATCGAGGCTGATGGTCTGGCGGATGGCCAGCGGGGGAAGCACCTGGAAGATTGCCCTTATGACGAAGGCACCCGCCGCGCGATCGCATGGCTTGCCGGGTGGGCGAAGTCATGACCCAGGCACCCGAATCGGCTGGGACGGCGGCGGCAGAACCACGTTTTCCGATCATGCTTCCCAAGGGGAAGCGCGATTGGATCCCTTGGACTGTAATCGCTCCACACGAAGAGCAGGCGCACATCAATCACAGACAATCGTTGAAGACGCTTGCATCCCGTGGCGGACCCTCATGGTGTGAGGCCATAGCCGTCCTCGAAGATCGGCCATGGCGCAGAATGGACGACGCCGTGGCTGAGGCGCTGGTCCGAACGAAGTGCCGTGGTTAGCCAGCTCGACCTGTTCGGCACGCCCCAGCCAGCCCCGCCGCCGGCGACCAGGCCAGCGCCACGCCGGGCGGCCGAACCAATCCCTACACCACCGACCATCCCATGGGCGCGCCTGCTGGCAGCCCATCCTGACGTCGCGACGCGCGTCATGGTCCAGTGCTCGGCACTCTACACCGGCGTGGTGCTGGAAAGCCTTGCGCTGGGCCCAGACGGCCAGCATTGGCTCATGGCCGACAAGACGATCCGGGACGTGCAGGCCGATCCAGGACGGCGCGGCCGCTATGTGTATCTGACCCCGCGCGACGCGATCGCGCTGCACACCAGGCACCCGATGATCCGAATTGGGGGGGGGCACGCACTGCTGCACCTATCGCTTCGCGGCCGCCGGCGAGGCCGCGCCGGCCGAGCTGCCCCTGCCACCCGCGACGATCGGGCCTGAGGTCGCCTGATGGCCACCGCACCCCTGATGGAGCTACCGCCCGGCGCGACCTGGACCAAGGCCCAGCGGGACGCCGACAAGGCCGCGCGCGCCAGGGCCGCGAGGGCAGCCGCCCCGCACCAGCCATGGTGCCTGCGGTGCGACCGGGCCGTGGAGCTGGTGACGTTCCGCGTGGCCGAGGGCAGCGGCCGGATGGAGGTCGCGGCGCGGTGTCATGGGGTCGAGGTCGCGGCCGTCGTCTCCTTCCAGGCCGCCGCCCAGGGCGCGATCGGCGTGCTCGGCGCCGAGCTGTTCGGCGACGGGCTGGCGTAGCGCGCGGGATGGCGGATACGGATGTCATTTCGTGGTCTGTCGAGGATGAGGCCAAGGCGCGCGGGATCAGCGTCCGGCATCTGTGGTCCCTGATCCGGGAGTACAACCCACCCCTACAGAAGGCTGGCCGGCGGACGCTGTTCGATCAACACTCCCGCGAACACCTGACAGAGGCGCTGAAGCAATGCCGCCAAGACCACGTCGCCCAGGCCTCCGCGTCGTCCGGCGCGAAGGCCACGCCGCGCTCTATGTCCGCGGCACCGTCCGCGGCACTCGCATATTCGAAAGCACTGGCACTGCTGACCCCGAGCTCGCGGAAGAATTCCGGGCGACGCGGGAAGCCAAACTCTACCGTAGTGCCGTTCACGAAACACGACCGGAAGTAACCTTCGCGGCCGCGGTCGTTTCCTATCTACAGGCCCGGGAAACAAGCGAGACGACGAAGATCAACGTCGGGAAGCTGCTGAAGTATTTCGGCCCAACGATCACATGCGACAAGATTGGCCAGGCCGAGGCCGACAAGGCCGGCCAGGCGATCTGCCGGCGGGGCACGAAGCCGCAATCGATCCACCGCCAGGTGATGACGCCGCTGAAGGCGATCCTGCAGCACGCCGCCCGGCGCGGTTGGTGCACCCAGCCGGTGTTCGAGGTCGCCAAGCCCGGCGGCCGTCGCACGGACTGGATCAGGCCGGCCGAGGCCGAGGCCATGGTCGCGGCCGCCACCGATCGCTTCCGCCCGCTGCTGACCTTCCTGCTGTGCACCGGCGCCAGGGTGAATGAGGCCGTGGGCCTGGACTGGGCCGACGTCGACCTGCAACACGGCCGCGCGGTGCTGCGCGCCACGAAGAACGGCGATGATCGTATCCTGGATCTGCCGCCTCGCGCGATGATCGCGCTGGCGAACATTCCGTTGCCGAAAGCCGCGCGGGGACAGCCCAAGATCACAACCAGGTCGGGCGCGGTGTTCCTGAATCGCTTCGGCCAGCCCTATCGTCGCACCAACGACACGGCCCGCGGGGCGGAAGGCGGGCAGATCAAGCGCGCATTCGCCGCGGCTGTGTCAGGCGCCGGCATCGAGCGTCACCTGACCCCACACCACTGCCGGCACACCTGGGCGAGCTGGCACTACGCTCTGTATCGGGACCCGATCAGGCTGAGGGAGGATGGTGGATGGCGGACACTGTCGCAGGTGGAACGCTATGCGAAGCTGACCCCGCCTGGCATGGGCACGGAGATCGAGGCGTTCCTTGGAACTTCGACTGGAATGGTGCCGGCCATCGAAGCGCGTAAGGCAAGCGCTTGATATCCATTATGGAATGTCTGAACCGTTGGGTTCTTGACACGGTAGGGGTCACAGGTTCAATCCCTGTTGCGCCCACCATATCTTCAGCGGGAAATATCAATAAGAACAGCGCGCTAAACGCAAGAGCCAAGGGTGGTCCGGGAGCTTGGCTAAGCGGAACACCGCACGAACATGCACAGAAATGCGCCGGCAAGTGGTGCCAGATTGGTGCCAATGTTCATTGGGTGTTCCATGCCGGCCGCGCTACCCAGCCATGATCCGGATCAGCAGCGCCGCCACACACCAGGTGGCCACGCCCGATGCCAGACCGCACAGCAGGCAGCCACGTCGGCTCAACAGAACCCCCAGCAGCCATTTTGGGACGCGGCCCATGCGCCGACCATACCCAGAACCCAGCCGACGGCCCGAATGATCCACGGCCATGCGGTGTCGGCCGCGAGCTGGCCGAGCCTGGGCATCAGTCCCTGCAACAGCCCTGTCAGAAGCCATCTTGCTGCGCTCCATTTAACGTTTGGATCACGTTTTCGATTAGGACGGTCTCGGGCTGGACGATGGACACGACGGCGCACGGCCCAGCCACGGCCCATCTCATTCTCCGTTTGTTATGTTACCCGGACAAAAACGCAGGCGCCTGCTAGGTTGCGCCGATCACGACTGTTGGTGAGGGCAGAGTATCAACCCTCCCTTGAATGACCTGGCTACAGGCATAGACAAAGTCACGGACAGCGACGGCTACTTTCAGAAATGCGGCCGGGCTATCGAAGGTCACGAATGTCGTCCGATCCGCCAGCGTCAGGTTGAAGGTGTTCCCACCCCCGGGGAAGCCGCCCCCGGCCGCGATGCCGGTCGCGATATCGGCGATCGCCTGTCGGGACACGTCATCGCACCCATAGGTCCCATTGGGCGCGCCATCCCCCGTCACAATCAGGCCTCCGGCAAGCAGCGCCGCCGCCTCGGCCGCCAGCGCCGCCGCTGGCGATAGTTCGGGATCGCCGCCGACAGCCAAGGCCTCGAGCGCATTGAGTGATGCCGCCTGCGCCACGGCCGCACGCTTGGCCGCAAGCTGGGCCTGCCAGATTGCGTCCGGCGGATCGTTGGGCAGCCCGACCGCCGCGCGCTCCAACCGGGCGCGCCCGTCGGTCAACGCTGAGGCGTTGATATTCGCCAGCAGATGTTCTCGCGCCGCAACCAGGTCGATCGCGATCGCGCCATCAACGAGCCGCCAAGCATCAAAGAACACATGGCTGTCCGGGAGCGCGTCCGCCTCGACCACGATTGCCCCCGGCGGGCAGCGCGCGAGAAACACCTCATCCACCGCCACACCGAGCGCCGGCCGGCTGACCGCGACGTTGCCACGCTCCGCGGTCCAGATCACGACGCGCGTGTCCTGGACCAACACTTCCGCTTCGTCAGTCATGCGATATCCTCACCCGCCAAGAACAAACATTGTGGTGTCCGCCGTCGGATCCGCGCTGGTGCTGGTACTGACGTTGGCGAACTGCATAGCGACACTGCCCGTCGAATAGCCCGACACCCCGATTGGCATGACGTAGTTCGGTGTCGGTGCGGCATAGGCGCAGTAATTCGTGCTTGGCAGGGCGCTGGTGAAGTTGAATGTGAAGTGGCCGGTGCCGCCCTTGGTGATGCTCGACACGTTGAAGCCGGCCAGCACGGTCCCGCCCGGCGTGAACCGGCACCAGGCCCGCACCACGCCGCCCAGCAGCGCGGCTGCAACGAAGGCGGTGTTGGCGATCGTCGTGTTGTTCGACGCGTAGAGCGGCGTCGGCACGGTCGGCGCCCCGGTGAAGGCCGGCGCATTCAGCGGCGCCTTGCCGGCGATCTCCTGCTGCACGAAGGCTGTGGTCGCCAGCTGCGTCGTGTTGGTCGCCGCCGCGGCGGTCGGCGCGGCTGGCGTGCCGGTGAAGGTCGGGCTGGCCAGGTTGGCCTTGCCGGCGATCGCCGCCACCACGAAGGCCGTGGTCGCCAGCGTGGTGTCGTTGGTCCCGCCGACGGCCGTCGCGGCCGTCAGTGCCCCATTGGTGTCATACACCGGCAGGTTGGCCGCACTTGGCGCCAGCAGGACGTATTTCGTGCCGGCGCCCCAGTTGATCGCCGAGGTGCCGCCGCTCGTGTTCCGCCGCACCTGGGTGCGCGCCAGGGTCGACGGCGTGCCGAAGGTATAGATGCCCTCGCCGATCTCGAATTCCGTCGGCGCCGTCAGGCTGTCCACCACGACATAGGGCACGCGCGCCCCGGTCGAGACCCCGGCCAGCGCGAAGGTCAGGAAGCCCGTGACGGCCGACCCAAGCTGATAGGTGCCGGTACCGGTCGTGGTGGTGGTGACGAGGATGCGATCACCCAGGACAACAATGGCCATTACAGATCCTCCTCAATCGCAAATTCGGCCCGCCAGGTCGCGAAGTTGCTGCGTGTGACGCCGAGCCCCTTGGCGCAGACACCCAGGCAGCCTGTGGCGGCGATGTCGCTGTCCAGCCGCGCGGCCAGCACCTGGCCCGTGGTGCCGACGGCGATCGCCGCCTGCTCGAGCTGCGCCGCCTCGGCCGCGGTCATGCTGTCGCAGGTGAACGTCAGGCTGCGGTAGGGCCGGCCACGGACGGCGTCGCGGATGCCGGTCACGCCCGCACGTGCGTTGCCGCCCGGATCATTCGCCCCCGAGCCGAACCCGTAGGCTGCATTGCGCGCGGTGATCAGCGCCGGGCCAACCCAGAGCCGGCCGAGCTGGAGATAGGCGTCGGCCGCACCGCCGGTGAAGCGGAACCACAAATAGCGGGCAGGGAACGCCGGACCGGCCCAGCCCCACAGCCCGAACTTCGCCATCGACACGCCGATGAACTGCATCAGCGACATCGGCACGCCGGCGGTGACGATATAGGCGGAGGCCTTCGACGCGCGCTCGAGATGCGCCCCGCCGATCAGGAACTGCGTGTTCCCCGTGCCGACATAGGTAAAGGTGACGCTGTAGCCTTGGATGCGCAAATTCAGCGTCGTGCTGGTCAGCGTGGATGGCGTCGCGAACACCAAGCTGACACGCCACCAGCCACCACCGGCATTCTCCACGAGCGTGCCGGTGATCATCCCCGCCGTGTTGAGGGTGGCCGAACCGGCGGCGAGGTCGAGGACACAGGTGGAGACGTTGGAATTGTCCGCGCACCGCATCGTCAGCGCGGCCGCCGGGGTGGCGGAAGCCTTCAGGTAGACCGCGAAGACATAGGTCGTGGACGGCGCGATCGTCACTTGCTGCTGCACGAAGTGCTGGGCATTGCCGGTGGTGTCGGCGAGGCCGGTGGCGTTCATCGCCCCGAACGGTCCGGTCGCCATGGCCGGCTGCACCGTGGCGGCACTGACTGTCCAGACCGACGCGAAGTTCTCGCTGTTCAACAGCAGGTTATGCGCGCCGATGTTGATCGTATCGAACGCCGAGCTGCCGTCCAACACGGTCGCATCAGCGGTGACCCGGACGCCAGCCGAGGAACCGGGCAGCAGGGAATCCCGCGGCGCGGCCAGCGCGATGGCGCCGATGGTCTTCACCGCCCCGAGATCGAGGCGCAGGTTGATCGTCGTCGTGCCCCAGGCGTTGGACCGCCAGACATCGGCGATCTGCGGCCGCAGCAGGGCACGCAGGCCGAGGCCCAAGGCCTCGCTGTCGACGCTGATATTCGTCTCGGCTGCGTCGGCGAGATTGGTCCAACTGAACAGGATGCCCATGTCAGCCCCACAATGTGAGCGTGGTGGCTTCACCACGGCTGGACACGGCCTGGACGATCATCGGCCGTCCGGCCGCCAACGCCCGATGCCTCGGCCAGATCAGCGTCACGCACGCGCCCAGGCGCATGGTCGGCCAGGAGAACCCGCCCGCACCCTGGCGGATGCGGACCTGGAACATCCGGCGCGGCACGCCGAACATCGCCAGCGCCTGATCCGCCAATGATTGAGCGTCACCAACCAGATCGAAGCCCGAGACCATTTCCGGGCCGTCAAGGGCAGATGGATAGACAGCGCTAATCGCGGTATCCACCGCCGGCGCGATCCGCCAGGCGGTCCCATAGGCATCACGGTCGGTCGCGGACACGGCGCCGGCGAGCTGCTCATCCGTCTGCACCCGGCCCAGGGCCTGGTAGCCGACCCGCACCCGCCACCAAGGCGCGCGGGCCGGCCCGATCTCCTCGGGCGGCGCGGCCAGCATCCAATCCTCGATCGTCATCACCGATGTCGCGACGCTCGGCGCCGCGAGCTGCCCGCCCTGGTAGGCGCCATCGGCGTCGGTGCCCCACCACGCGAAGGCCCCAGCGGCGAGGGCTTCCATCGCGGAGGCGACGGTGCCGCCTTGCAGCAGCAACCCGGACTCACCAACCGGCCAGGCGAACCGCGAAGCACTGGCGCTCGAGATACCCCCAGGCCCTTGCAGCAGCTTCTGGGCAATGCCCGGCGGCGATCCCGTGTTGTATCCACCCGTCGCGGCATCATTGTCGCCGCGCGCATCGACCGTCAGGCTGGACGGCGTGGCGCCAACGCGCAGCATGCCGATCGCCAGGCAGGTCTTGAACGTGCCGCTGGATACCGAGGCCGCGGCGAGAGCAGCGTAGTTTGCCAGGTCGCCGGCGTTGGACAGCGCCACGCCGCGATCGCGCACTGCCAGAACGGAATCCATCGGTCCGTCATGGATTTGATAGAGGAGCAGTCCGGGATCGACCAACTGCGGCTCGAGGTTCCGCTTCAACCCGAACAAGCGGGGCTTGTTCTGCCCCTTCAGGGTGCTCGGCCCTTCCACGCCGCCGGTGCCGGCGTAGGTCCCGCAGACCGGCACATCAAGGTCGGAAGCGGCCGGGCGGAGCGGGATGGCCAGGCGCGACGTGCCGGCCGCCGCGCCAGCGGCGCGCAACCGGGTTACCGCGACGAAGGACGCCAGCGGCGCGTGCAGCGGCCGCGTGTGCGGCCCGTTGCGCAGCAGCACGGTTTGTCCCGCGACGGCCCAGTCACCGGCCAGCGCGTCAAGCTGACCGTCCCCGTTGGCCAGCATCACCTCCCCGACCGTGACAGCCAACCGGCGGGGGGTGTCCGGATAGATCGGCAGGACGGATTCAAGCGCCGGTGGCTCCACCAGCCGGGGCGCATAGGGCGTGTTCGGGGCGATACTGTCGGTCGGCTCACCGATCCACCCGCGATCGGAAACGAGGATCAGCGGGGCGTCCGAGACAATATCGGCGGGCCGGTCGGGGGACGCCAGCGGGGCCATACCCAGGCCAACCAGGGCGACCGGCGCTCGGCCGCTGCCCGATGTCGCGGGCTGGGCGCCGATCTCGACCAGCCAGACCTGCTGTCGCGCCGCAAGGGCCAGGGGCGTGACGGCTATGCCGGTGCCGAGGCCGGGTGGGCCGGACCACAGACCGGCGAGCGGCGCGGTGGCGAGCGGGGATATCGCCAACATCAGGCGGTGCCCAGGATGCGCCTGATGCGCTGTTCATTCCGCAGCGCGGAAACCTCTTCTCGAAGGGCGGACAGTTCGTCCTTCAGAGGCTCCATCGCCGCGGCAACGCCGCGCTCGAGTTCGAGGCGCAGCGCGGTCAGCAGCGCTGCCACGTTGCCATCACCGGCCTCACTGGTAGAGGCCGCCTCGGTCCGCGACGCCTGACGGTCCGGTGCGGCGGCGGTCGGCACGTCCCGCCGGACGATCGCGACAAGGTCGGTCAACCGGTCGTCCATACGGCTGGTCACGCGTTCGATGATCGTGATGATGCTTTCGCCAGCTGATACGGGCGAAGAATCATCCACAGTATCCAGGGCGCCCGGCGACGGCGCCCGATACGGCCGCGGGAACGTCACGATGTTCCCGGTCAGATCGTCCATACTGCCGCCCTTGGGCGTGAGCTGATCAATCAAATCGGCGGCATCCGGGCCGGATGGCCGTTCGATGTTATCCGCCTGTCCCGATGGTTTTTCCGCCCGCACCGACAACGCGGCAACCAGATCCTCGACAAGCCGACCGTTCACGTCATCGTTGGCGGCACGCGGCATCACATCAGGGACCGGCGCGGCAGTGGTGCCTGCGATCTGATCAGCGATGGTTCGCAGCGCCTCCGCCACCGGCTCGAGCAGCGCGGCCAGGTCAGCGCCAATATCGACGGAGCCGACCGGGATCTGTGGCGGCGCCTGATCGATAACTTGGGCAATCGGTGGCGGCGCCGGCGGGGGCACCGCCTCGGCATCGTCCGCCGTGACATCTGCCACGCGTCGGGCAATGTCGGGTTCAGTCGAGGCGGACTGCACCGCTGCCGGGGACGGCGTGGCGCTGGACGCAATCAGGCGTTCCGCCAGGGTCTGCAACGTCTCGTTCAACGGCTCCAACGCCGCGGCCAGGGCGGGGCCGATATCCAGCGGTTGCGCGGCCGGCTGCAACGCCGCCAGTTCGATGATCCTGGCCGCCGGCGGCGGCGCTGGCGGTGGCTCGGTGATCGGACGCGCTTCCGTGCCGGCATCTATCTGGCGCGCGATCGCGGCCTCCGCCGGCTTGGGCAGCGCAGGGCCTGGCACGGCATCGAACAGCCGAGGGGATGGCTCCGGCAATGTCACCGGGAGCGGGACCTTCGCGGCCACATGGCTCAGGTCGATACTGGTGACGGCCTCGGCCAAGCGTTCGATCGACGCTTCCAACGGCGCCAGGGAAGCAGCCAGGGCCGGGCCGATGTCCAGCGGTTGCGCGGCCGGCTGCGACACGGCCAGCTCGATGATGCGTGCCACCGACGGCGGCGCTGGCCGAGGTTCGGCGGTCGGACGCGTATCTGCGACGGCATCGACCAGGCGCACGATCGCGGCCTCGGCCGGCCTGGGTAGCGCAATGCCCGGCGTGGGATTGAGCGGCCGAGGCGGCGTCTGCGGCGATGCAGACGTGACCGGGGCCGTCACCGGGGGCGGGAGCGTCGCGACCACATGGCTCAGGTCGATAGCGGCGACGGCCTCGGCCAAGCCGCCGATCGTCGCTTCCAACGGCGCCAGGGAGGCGGCCAGGGCGGGGCCGATGTCCAGCTGTTGCGCGGCCGGCTGCGACGCGGCCAGTTCGATGATCCTGGCCGGCGGCGGCGGCGCGGGCGGGGGGTTGGCCGTCGGACGGGCTTCTGCGACGGCACCGACCTGGCGTACGATCGCGGCCTCGGCCGGCCGGGGCGACGCAACGCCCGGCGCGGTCTCGAACGGCCGAGAGGGCGGCTCCGGCGATGCGGACGTGACCAGCAACGCCACCGGGGGCGGGAGCGCCACGACCATATGGCTCAGGTCGACGCTTGCGACGGCCTCGGCGAGGCGACCGATCGACGCTTCCAACGACACCGCCCGGGCGACACCGTCCACCATCTGGCCGTTCAACCCGACCGTGGCGGCGGTCAGGGCCTGTAGCGCGGATTCCAACGGCGCCAGGGAGGCGGCCAAGGCCGGACCGATATCGAAAGGCTGTGCGGATGGCGCGGATCCGCCGGCGGTGATGATCAGCGCGACCGGCGGCGGCGCGGATTGTGGGGCTACGGTGATTTCTTGTGGCGGCAGGCTGACCGGGCCGGAATTGACGTGGCTGCCCAGGCCCGCGGCCAATGTGGCGCGTAGGCCGGTCACCTGCTCCCGCAGCCGGGCCATCTCGTCCTTCAGCGGATTGACCGCCGCAGCCAGGCCGACCTCAAGGTCGCCGCCGAAGGCGGGCAGGTTCAACTGCCGGCCCAGGGCTTCGACGGATGATCTGACCCACATCTCAAGGTCGGCCGCACCCTGGCCGGTCGCATAGAAGGCCTTGCCGGCCTCGACGACGGCCGCCCCAGCGCGGGTCACGGATGACAGGTCGACGGTGTTGATGTCCGCCTTCTGCGCCTGCTCCAACGCGCGAGCGAAGCCTTGCTGCGCCAGGGCCAGCTGATCAGCTGGACTGGCGTTGCTTGCGCGCAGGCTGTCGAGGAAGCCGGTCAGGGCATCCTGCTGATTGGCGATCAGCTGCAGTCCGGTCAGGTCGCGCTGATCGGCTGCCGCCTGCAACTGGCGGGCGCGCGCCTGCTGAAGGACATCCTCGGCCAGGCCGAGCTCCCGGGCCTTTGTCGCGGCAGCGTCGAAATTGTCGTTGATCGCCTTCAATTGCCGGGCAAACTGGCCTGCGGCAGTGTTGTCCTGTGTCAGGGCGTCATAGACGGTCCGCCGCCAGGCCGCGTTCTGCTCAGCCAGCGCCTTGGCCTGGGCAGCGGCAGTTTCGTCTGCCTGCAACCTCGCCCGGTTCGCTTCGTCCTGGATCGCCTTCCGCTCGGCGGCCAAGGTGCGGTCGAGCAGCGCCATCTGGTCCGCATAGGCCTGCGCGCCGCGGATCGATTCGCCCCACATATCGACAAGGGTCTTGTCGAGTTCCTTGCGCGCCAGGCGTGCGGCTTCATCCGCCGCAGCCAGCCGCGCGGTGGTCGGATCGGCCGTGGCGGAGAGGTAGCGGATGGTCAGCGCGGCGTCGTAATTGAACGTTGCCTCGCCGGCGGCCTCGAGCGCGCGTTGCGTCTGGCGGTCGCGGGAGGTGGCGAGCTGCTCCTCGGCCAGGCGCAGCCGGTCGGTGACCGCCGCGGACGTGCCGACGGCGGCACGCACATCGGCGATCGCTTCATCAAACGATTTCGCGATCGCCTGCAACTGCGTCGGCAGGCTGCCCAGCGGCACATCAAACTGCCGCATAACGTTGTCGATGGTCTTCAGCGAGGCCTGTTCGCGGGCGGCGACCAGGTCGGTTTCTGCCTGGCGGAGCCGCTCGGTCATGGCGGCGGACAGGTCCCCGGCGTTGATCGCCCGGTGCGTGTAGTCGATCGCGTCCTGGTACTGCTTGGACAGCCCGGCCAGCGCATCGGTGAAAGCCGTGCTCTTGGTCGTCAGGTCCGTCAGGGCCGGGACGGTGTTGGCCAGGAAGGCGGCGTTGTCCGACACGCGCTTCAGCGCATCGGCGAGGGCTTCCAGGGAGACGAAAGGCCGGTTGCCGATGACCGCGTTGACGTCCGGGTTGGCGGCACTGAACCGCAACTCTGAGAAAGCCGAGGCCAGGTCCGCCGGCCGACCGCCGCCCTGCCCGACCGCCAGCTTGTTCCAATCGCCTGTCGACGCCGCGAGGATGCGGCGCTGGCCGAACGTGTCGGTGTTCTCCGAGATGGAGGATGCCGCGATCCTCGCATTGAAGGCACTCAGCACCGAATTCAGCTGCGTGACGGACTGCTGAAGCGCCGCCACCTCGGCCTGGGTGTTGACGATCTGCGAGACAGTGCGGCCGACTTCCACCAGGCCGTTGTCGTTAGCCGACAGGCCCGTGGCGGAGAACGGCGTGGCCGGACGCGGCCCGATCAGCCCGCCACCGGCGCCGCCCAGCAACCCGCCGAGGATCGGACCGAGAGGCCCCAGGACAGGCAGCAGGGCCAGGCCTGCCAAGGTGCCGGCGCCGGCACCGATCGTCGGGCCTGGTCCGGTCTTGTTCAGCGCGCTTTGCAGCAAGCCGCCGCCGAACGATCCGAGGCCAAAGCCGATCCCAGCCCCGGCCAGCGCGCCACCGATCGTGGCACCGCCCATACCGGACAGAACCGAAGACGACGTGGCCGGCCCCAGGGCGCCGCCCATGCTGGCCAGCGCGCTATTCGTGGCAGCCGCGAGCGACACACCATTGACGCCGGTGCTCAGCAACCCCGACAGGCCGGAGGTGAGGCTGGACAGGAGCCCGCCTTGGCCAGTCAGGCCAATCATGTCAGTCAGGCCAGACAACTGTCCGCCGAAGTCCGTGATGCCCAGGAAGTCCGTGCCACGCCCGATGGTCAGGGCGTTGGACACCCCACCGAAAAGCCCATTGCCACCAGATGATGTCGCGCTGGCGCCGCCAGTGCCGCCGGCCCCACCGCCGGTCAGAACAGTCAACCCGGCACCCAACGTCGACCGATCGGTGCCGAACACGGAATTGAGCAACGGATTGATGACGCCGAGCTTGGCGAACTCGGTCAGCATCGACACCACGGCGGCCTTCGCCGTGTTGGCGAGGTTGACCATGCCCTTTTCGCCGCTGATGGTCGCATCCACCAGGGCCTGGCCGATCCGGTCGGCCGTTGTGCCGAGCGTGTCCATCACGGCGGTGGCGGATTGCTGCGCGTGCTGGAAGCCCGCGGTGGCCGCGGAGCCGCGGTCATAGGCCTCGCTGAGACGCCGCACCTCGGCGGTGAATTCCTCGGTGCCGGGCTTCAACGTTGATTTCTGGACTTCCGCATAGGCGCGCTCGGCATTCTGAGCTGCCGTCACGGATTTCTGGGTGCCGTCATAGGCGGCGTTGACGCGCAGCTGCGCCTCCGTCGCCCTGTCGACCTCGGCGACGGTCTTGTTGAGGTCGACCCGGCCGAGCGAGGCGGCAAGCCCCACATATTTCTGGGTCAGCACCTCGACCAAGGCGGCGTATTCAGCAGAGCCGCGGGCGGTGACCTGGCGGGCTTCGCCCTCGGCCCGGGTGCGGGCGATGACTTCGGCCACAGCCGCATCGCCCTGGATGTGGGCGGCGGCGAGGCGATCGGCCGCGCTGGTCTGGTCCTGAATTTCGCGCAGCAGCTTGTCGGCCGCCGGGATGGCATCGACCATGGTCTTGCTGGCGCCCTGCAACGCCTCTTTCAGCCGCTCGACCTGACTGCCCGTGGTTTCGCCCTGATCGGCCAGCAGGCGCAGCGCCTCGCGATAGGCCTTGATGTCCTCCTGCGCGCCTTCCCGTGTGACCGTGACGCCGCCGGCGGACGTGGCGCGCGCGACCGCTGCATCGATCTTTGAAAGGGTCTGCTGATTTTGCGCCGGTGGCGGCACATAGGCGGGTGGCACCGGTAGCGACGGATCGCCGAACCGGGTCGCCAGGTCGACTTCAGCGACCTTCAGGACATACCTACGCGTCTCAATCGGGATATCGGTCAGCGCTTGCCGGCTGGCCAGGAACCGGTCAACGTTACCTGGACCCCAGTTGTAGGCCATCGCGGCAAGGACCGGATCGCCGCCATACTTGGCCCAGATCTGGGCGACGTATTTGAGGCCGCCCCGCACGTTCTGGAAGGGATCGGACGGGTTGACGCCCAGTTCAGCCGCTGTGCCCGGCATCAGGCCCATAAGCCCCTGTGCGCCGGCCGATGAAGCGGCCCCGATGCGCCCTTGGGATTCGGCCAGCATGATCCGCCGAGCGAAATTAAGTTGATCCACCGGCAAAGCCGACTGCGCCGCGACGGAGTCGAAGATCTCGGTGCCTTGCTTGGCCTCCGCCTGCCCTCGACGGGCCATGATGTCGCTAGCGGACAACCCGCCACCACCGGCTGTCGCGCCGATACTGTTCGGGACCGGATTGGATTGCGCAGGCGTCGCTGAAGCCGGCTTCAGGTTGGCGATCGCGTTGGCGGCATCCTTCGTCGCGACAACGATGTCTTTCAGGAAGCGGACGTATCTCTCACCCCAAGACAACATCACGTCGCCGAACGATGTTGCGCCACTACCCGTGATCGATAACTCGTTCGCCAGTTCCTGAAGAGCCTTTTGCAGTCCCGTCTTGATTTGTTCCGATGCGCCCCCCGTGGCCTGTTTCAGCCTGTCAAACAACCGCGCAGAGGCGCCCGCGGCATCGCCGCTGCGCACTTGCAGCTCGATCGACCGGGTCAGTTCCGAGTTGAAGCCGATCAGGCGGCCTTCCAGATCCCTGGCCAGGGCCGATGCATCTCGCCACGCCGGAGCCATCTTGGCGACCGCCTCCGGGAAGGCGATCCCCAGCCTGGCCGCGAGGTCATCTGCGAGCCGCAACATCCGTTCGATCTCGGCCTGCCCGCCGCTGAAATTCGGCTGCGCGGCGAATTGCGCCGCAGCTGCCCGCGCTTCGCTGGTGCCGAGCGACGTGGAGCCCGCGACGGCGCGCGCGGCAGCATCCGCGGCTTCGGACAACGCGACATAGTCGGCCCGGGTGGCGCGCAGCGTGTTCTGCAAAGCAGCGGTCTGCCGCGCGGAGACCTCGGACGCCACAGCAAAGCCCCCGACGACAAGCGTCGCGGCAGCAATTCCCGCCGCAAACGGATTGATCGAGGCGACGGCGAGCGCGACACCCCGCGCCATCGCCCCCATGCTCATTCCCGAGGCCGCGGCGACCTGGGCAACCTGCGCACCCTGTTGGATGAACACCGTCATCACTGGCGCGCCGGCCGACAACTGGGAGACCACGTCGAAGGACTGGATACCCAGGTTGCGCATCGCCAGCGACGCCGCGCCAGAGGTGCGGGTCAGTGCTTCCATGCCCGAGTTGAACTGCGCCTGCGTGATCTTACCGGACGACAGCAGCGTCTCGCCAAGCGCACGCTGTTCGTTCAATTGGCGTTGCGCGACAACGGAGGGCTCCGCGATGGTCAGCCACTGGCGCGCCTGAGCATTCAGGTCGGCCTGCGCCTTCGCGGCCTGTTCCTCCGCCCTGAACAATTCCTCGAAAACCGAGGCAGACCGCCGCGCCGATCCGGCCGATGCGTTCGGGTCCGACACGCCTGCGTATCGGTTCCACATCGATTGCCCGTTCGCAGCCACTTGTTCGGCGCGTGCCTGCTCGATCAGGACGCGCTGCTGTTCGGCGAGCCGACGGGCCGCCAGGGCGGCAGCGTCGTACTTCTCGACGATCGCCGCGTGTGCGTTCTCATAGCCGCCTGCGATGGTGATGCCGGCCCTCTGCGCGGCGTTCAGATCCCGCAGCTCGGCCGTCATCCGCTGCGCCGAGGCGGTCACCGGATCGAACGTGTTCAGCAGCCGCTGGAATTCTGCCGATGCCGCACCGGCCTGGCCGCTCAGCTTCGCGATGGCAGCAGCGTTCTCCTGGTAGCGCCGCCCCGCCATGTCCAGCAGCTGGTTGGCACGATCCTGCGAGGTGAGCCCAGCCTCGACTGCCCGGTTGATCCCAAGCTGTGCCGCTGCATAGGTTTCCTGCGCCCGCACCACCGGGTCGAGGCTGCGCTCGAGCCGGGCGAATGCCTGCGCTCCCCGACTGGCGCCGATCTCGAACGCCTCGGCCAACGACTTCCCGCCCTCGGTCCCGACGTTCGCCAGGATGGCCTTGACCCGTTCGGCGTCCTCGACCGAAAGGCGGATCGCGATTTCACGCGCCATGCGACGATCCCGACAGCGCGCCGATCAGCACACCCTCTGCCCGGGCCTGCGCGCCGGCGATGTCCAGACGCTTGCGCAGCTTCACCATCGGCATGAGCGTGGCGATCATCACCGGCCTCGCCCCGGGGCGGGAATACAGCAGCGCAACCAGGTTGCCGGTCTGGGCGGGGACGATGACGATGCGGGCGCCGGCGCCGGCATTCCGCCGCCGGGTTGACCGACCACCGCGAGGCGCGCCGACCGAGGTGATTTCCGCGCCGATCCGATCGGCGAAGCGGTCGAGGTCGGCATAGCGCCGGTTTTGGCCACCAGGCACGACACCGCCCTTCCGGGATGTGTTGACCGTGCCAAGGCCCAGCTTTTCCCCGGCTGGCGATGGGACCACCAGAAAGCGCGATTGCCGGCCCACGATCGTGGGACCGGCATCAAAGGCATCGTGCAACACAGTGGATTTCGAATAGACCAACCCAGCCGGATGGAAGGTCCGGCGGCTTCGGCTACGCGGATAGATTTCCTTCTGCCAGGCCTTTTCCAGCCGGACGCCAAGGCCGGCGGCCCGGACCTGGCTGCGCAGATCCGCCTGCAAGCGCGTCGACGCCGTCTCGACCGCCGCCCGGAAGTCGTCTGCGATTTCGTCCCCAGCCGCGGCCAGGATCGTCCGCAAACTGCCATTGATCGTCGGCACGATGCGCATCATCCATCCCTTCGCCGCTTGCGTTCCGCTTCGTCCCAGGCCGCCGATGTGCTGGTCAGGATGGCGAAGGCGTCCACCAACCAGGCAGCCTGATCGGCAACGCCCCCGCTATCGGGCCAACCGCTGTAGCCGCCCATCCCGCCCCGGCAGGCGGCCCACAGCCGCACCACGCCGCGTGATTCCTGGGGCACGATCCAGGCCGGATTTTCTGGCCACGGATCATCACCAACCAGCCAATCGCCCCCATCTTCCGGCGTCAGGCCTCCGGTGAAGGCGCCGGGCTCGCGGGCGAGGGCGAGGGCGCCGCGGAGTTTTTTTCCTCTTCCTGCGTGACGTGGGCGGAATTCCAGATGGCCCAGCCGACGATTTCGATGTCCATCGGCGGGATCGCGTCCAAGAGTTCATCGGGGACCGCGTCGCGATCGCGGCGGAACGCCGGCAGGCCGGACCCAGCCCAGTTTTCCAGGCCGTAGCGTGCGGCGACATAGGGCGTCAGGTAGACGGTGCGATAGTTGCGCTCCATCAGCTTCGCGAAGCTCGGCACCTCCATCACGGCGGCATCGATCAGGGACAAGGCCGTCATGGTTTCCGGCGCAAGCTCTTCGGCCGGCACGGTGTCGACTTCGTCCAACACCAGCAGTAGCTCCCCCAGGTTCGCCGGTGCCAGCTCCTGCAACGCCGTTCGGCGGGCGACCAACAGCTGCTCGCGGAACACCGGCTGCCCCGCCTCGGCAACCAGGGCCGCCTTCATGATGGCGCGCCGGCGGAATTTCAGCGGCGCGTAGGTGTAGACCCGGTCCGTGCCGGGGATCGCGACGTCTTTGGTTTCCTGGACACTTGCAACGGTCATGGAATGGTCCTCTGTCGGGAGGTGAGTGGGGACGGCGCCGACACGCCGCCCCCGTCGCGCGCGCGATGCGCTACCGGTGGCGGCCGGGTTCAGAACTGGGTGAGGAAGACGGAACTGTTGGCCCCACTCGCCTCGAAGGCGATGGCATCGACGCCCAGCCCGTCCCGATCCGCCGGGTTCATCGCGACCTTGCGCACGCTCGGCAGCGTCAACACGAAGCGATTGCCGACCTGGCTGCCAATGATCGCGAACAACGGCACCTCGGCCCCGGCCTGAAAGGCGGCGAACCGGGCGGGCGATAGCGAGGTGTTCATGTACGGGTCGAGGGTGCCGCTCACCAGACGCTCGGTCGGCAGCGCGGGGCCGGCGCCCTCCACCGCCTCGGGATCGTCGGGAAGCAGGATCTTGACCCCGGAATTGACAACGAGGGATCGCGTCTGGGCAACCTGGCGGTTCAGCCGCAACTTGCCGGCGACGAAGCGTGGCGGTGTCGGGCGAGATATTCCAAGCGCGGCCGAAGGCAAGGCGACGGTCGTCGGTGCAGACACCAGATCGGCGCGCATCGTGAAGATCAGGAAGCCCAACCCGCCCGTCGTCAGCTCGAGGCTCCATGTCCCCATGGCGCCCGTGAAGCGCCACAGCAGCCCGTCCGCATAGAGGTATATCGTGACGGACTTGTAGACACTTTCGTCAGATGTCGGCGCGAACTTGATGCATTGCGGGATGGTCACGATCGTGCTGGTGGTCGGCTGCACAAGCGTGGAACCGAACGTCATCACCCGCGACGGGTTTCCGATCCAATCGGTCACCGCGGTCAGGTCCGTCTGATCGCCCGAGATCATCGCCGGCACGCCCCGGTAGACCTGCGTGGCGCCCGTGATGTTGCCGCCGCCGGCGAAGGTGATGCTGGTCGTCGTGCCGCTGGCCGCCGGGTCGCTGACATTCCCCGCGATGGACGTCGCCTCCATCGCGCACGCGCCCATCAAGAGGTTCCACCAAGGACCAGCGCCAGGCAGACCACTGCCGCGCAGCGGTGTGCGGATGCGGATGGTCGATTGGATCCCACCCGGGATGCTCACCCCCTTGTCGAGGCTGCCGCTCAGCTCTTCCACCGAGATGGCGTTCTGGTCGAACTGGATCTCCACATCACCGGGCTTCCAGTCGCTGCCGCCCGGCGAGCCGGCGATCGCATCGGTTCCGGTGGTTGTTTCGACCGCGATCGCGACCGCGGCATTGCGCTTGCGGATCAGGTTGGTGCTCATGGAACGTTCTCCCGCCCTGACGGCCGATCAGAACTGCGCGAGGAACGCCGACGCGTCGGCCCCGTCCGCTTCGAATGAGATGGCGTCGACACCGAGGCCGTCGCGGTTGGCCATGCCCATCTGCACCTTGCGGATGCTCGGCAGGGTCAGCAGGAAGCGGTTGCCCGCCACGGTGCCGACGATCGCCATCAGCGCCACGGAGGTGCCGGCCTGGAAGGCGGCGAAGCGCGCGGGCGACAGCGAGGTGTTCATCAGCGGGTCGAGGTTGCCCGCCACGGCACGTTCCACCGGCACGGCCGGCCCGACGCCCTCCGGCGCCTCCGGATCATCGGGGAGGACGATGTTGACCCCGGCATTGACGGTCAGCATGCGCGTCTGCGCGCTGAGCTTGTTCAGCTGCATCTTGCCGTTGACGAACCGCGGCGGCGTCGGCCTGGCAATCGACAGCGCACCCGCGGGCAGCGCCGTGGCATCCGGGGCGGACACCAGATCGCCACGCATGGTGAAGGTCAGGAAGCCCAGACCGCCCGTGCTGAGCTCGACGGTCCAGGTGCCCATGCAACCCGTGAAGCGATAGCGCATCCCGTCGGCGAAGAAGTAGATCGTTGCCGTCTTGAAGACACTTTCATCCGAGGTGGGCGCGTAGCGGACATTGATCGGAATCTGCCAGTTGGTGCTGCCGCTGGCCGCCGAGGCGAGCGTGCTGCCGATCGTCGCCACCCGGCCGGTCGTGTAGTCGAGGATCCCGGTCGTATCGGTCACGTTGCCGGTCAGCAGCAGCGGCATGCCGCGATACTGCTGTGCCGTGGTGCCAGCGGGAGAGGCAAGGGTCACCGAAGTCGTGCTGCCGGCGGCGGCGGCCGTCGGTACACCCACCGCCGATCCGGTGACGGTCTCGGCCATGGTGCAGGCCGTCATCAGCCTGCCCCATTCCGGGGCGGTGCCAGGGGTGCCCGAGCCGCGCAGGGCCACCTTGATGCGCATCGTCGGACGAATGCCGCCGGCGATGCTGGGTGCGCGATCCAGGCTGCCCGTCATCTCCGGGTTGGGGATGGCGTTCTGGTCGAACTGGATCTCGACATCGCCGGCGAGCCAGTCGGCGCCGGCGGGCGTGCCGGCGATCGCATCGGTGCCAACCGTGGTCTCGGTCTTCACCGCGATCGCAGCGTTGCGCATGCGAACCAGGTTCGTGCTCATGGCTTACTCCTGTGGGATTGTCAGGTGGACCAGGGGCCGCCGGTCGGGCCGATGGCGAGGATCGAGAAGCGCGCGGCGAAGCTGCCGGCGGGCCTGGCGGAGTCCTCCGCCTCGAATAGGGTGAAGGTGGTGTCGTGCTCGGTGGGATCGGTCAGGCCATCGTCGGGCGGGGTCCACCGGACCAGGGCGTCGACGACGCGGGCATGCAGGTGGGACAGGGCCTGTTCGGCGCCGAGATCGGTTGCGGCTGATACGAAGCCGGAGATCCAGAAGCCGATCGTGTAGTGGGTGGCACCGAATTCGACGCCGTTGTCCGCCTGCATGTCCTCGCCGGTGATGACCAGGCGGGGCATGGGTTCGGTGTCGGTGTCGACCTGGGAGCGGCGGGCGCGTTCGAGCGCGACGTCGGGCAGTTCGGCGGTGAGGCGTGCCGCGACGGCGGCGAGGGCGGCCTCGCGCAGGGACAGGGTGCCGGTCATGTCGTGGTGACCAGCCCGAGGGTACACGCGAGGCCGAGCGTGTCAGGGGCGACGGTTTCGACGCGGTATGTGACCGCGGGGGAGCCCCAGCGGACCAGGTCGTTGCGCGCGGGTGACTGTGGCAGGTCGGCGCGGTGGATGGAGACGTGCTTCGTCACCGCCTTGGCGCCAGCGCCGGGCAGGCCGGGTACCGCGTCGGACGGGGCGGACTGGATCGCGCGGAGCGGAACCCAGGCGCCGCCGGATGCAGCCTGCCATTCCGCATCCGTGCCCATGTTGGGGTCGGCGTGCAGCGTGGCCAGCGCGGTGTCGAAGACGGTCATGGTCCGTCAGGCCGTGCCGTTGAGGCGGACGCGGACTGTGGTGTCGGTCGTTGCCTTGGTGGCCACCGCGACACCGATCTTGGTGTTGCCGGAACTCGTTGCGGTCATGCGCTTGTTGGTGTTGTCCCAGTAGACGGCAGCGCCGATCGCGATCGCCTGGCCCGAGCCGGCGCCTTCCGCGATCACGTCCCACACGCCCTCGGTGGCGATGACGACGGTCTCGCCATTGCCGACGGTGGACAGCGCGATGCCGAACAGGGAACCGACCAGGGCGCCACCGCCCGATGATACCGCGTAGGGCGCAGCCACGGTGATGCGCTCCGCGTCCTGCACGAACGTCTTGGCCATGATGGCCTCCTTCAGGTTGGGTCAGGGTGGATGCGATGGGCGGCCATGGCCGCCGCATCGCCAGGGTGAAGCGTCCTGACAGGCGTCAGGACGGGGCGGCGCCGGGGTTGAAGTAGCCGCCGCGGTAGTCGACTGCGCCGACGGCGAAGTCGTGAATGACCTCCACCAGCACGCCATCGACGCCGGCCTGCGGCCCGACGCGGATCTGCGGTGATTCGTTGCCGCCCACGTAGCCGTACACATAGACCGGCGCGGCAGCGGGGCTGGCGAACAGATACCAGCGATAGTCGGCGATGTTCGCGTCCGAGATGGTCTCGTAACGGCCGCTGAACACGTTCACCCCGGACGGGGCCGAGGGTGAGGTGATCGACACGCCGAACTTCGCCGCCTCGAATTCCATCCCCGGGCTGCACACCAGGTAGGACGGGCTCAGGTTCAGCGCCAGGCCGTCGAGCGACTTGGCCTTCTTCATCGCGCTGAACGCGGCGCCGAGCGTGAGGGCCGTCACCGCCGCGCCGGAGCCGGCCTTGTTGCCGCGCCCGGTGGTGAACACCGCCGCATTGCCCTCGGTCAGCGTCGGGCCGTCGCCGCTGGCGGTGTTGAGCACGGCATAGGCCAGCGCGTTCTCATAGTCGGCCACGCGCCGGCCGATCATCGCGCCAAAGTCCGTGAAGGCGCCAAGGTCATCGTTGACCAGCATCTGCCGGGTCACGCTGACGCCGCGGGCATGCGTCTGCGCCGTGATCTGTTCCCGCTTCTCGGAGATCGTGCCCTGCGTGATGCCGCCGGCCTCGGCCAGCGGGGCGAGCGCCGGGAAGTCACCCGCGGTCAGGAAGCTGTGCGCCTTGAAGTCCTTGAAGGCCCGCTTGGCGAAGAAGCGGCGATAGCTCGGGTTCGCCAGCTGGTAGCCCGTCATCAGCATCTTGTTGCCGGCACTGGCCAGCAGCAGCGGGAAGTCCGACGTGGTGTGGAAGGCACGTTCGGCCAGCAGCGCCGGATTGCGTGGCACCGAGCGTTCGCCGCGGCGGATCAGCAGCTCGGCGATCATGTCCGAAGGGCGCCAGCCGAGGAATTCGGTATGGCGGGCGTTCTCCGAGCGATAGCCCTGCATGGTGGATGCGACGATCGCCTCCGCCATCGCTTCCCGGATGACGGCAGGATCGTCGTTCGACGGGCCTGATTCCGGACGGGCCGGCACGGAGGGGCGGCTGCCGGCGGCGACATAGGCGGTCCACAGCCGGCTGCGCAGGACCTCCGGCGTGATGCCATCGCGGATCGCCTCCGAGCGCTGCGCGTCGATGACATCGGCGGACAGCAGCGGGCGAGCATCGGCCAGGATGGGCTCGTATCCGGCGATCCGCTCGCGGACGGATCGTTCCGCCTCCGCCCGCACGGCGTCGATGTCCGCCGGCGGGTTGCCCCGGTTGGCATCGGTGGGGGTCGGGGCCGGCGGCGCCGGCGGGACGACAGCCGGCTGGGCCGGCGCCTCTGGTGGCATGGGGTGTGCTCCTTGGGGCTGGTGATGAGGATTGGCGTCGGAGGGCGCCCCGCCCTCGCCACGCACGGCAGCGGCCCGATCGATGGGGATCGGAACCATGCTGATCTCGTAAGGTTCCCAGTCCACCGCCCGGTGCACGGTGACTTTCGTGTTGGGATCGATGATCTGCTCGTACCGGTAGACCCGATATCCGACGCTGACCGAGCGCAGGCTGCCATCGGCGATGCGCTGCCAGATCACGGCGACATCGTCCGCAGCACTGAACTGCAACGTTGCAACACCGCGCACCGGTTCCATGCGCGCGGCGGTGACGCGTCCCAGGACCGAGCGCGCGCCGTAGCTCTGGTGGGAATCCAGGACAGGTGCCGTCCCACCTTGAAGAACGCCCATGCGGACCGCATTCGGCGACAGATCGAGTTCTTCGATGATCTCGCCCAGCCCGCGCACCCAGTTCCTGGCCCGCGCGCCGGTGGTCCAGACGACGTCCACCGTGCGCGCCTCGGGGTCCAGCGTCGTGGGTTCGCCGCTCACCGCGCGGGTGGCGAAGATCGGTTCGGTCATGCTGTGGGGTCTCCGTTACGGTGCGGCGGGACCGGTTGCCGCGATCTCGACGGCGGCCAGCTGCGCCGCGTCCTGCGCGTTGCCGCCCTTGGCGACACGACGCGGATCGGTGTCCAGCACGATCCCGGCGTCATCCAGCATCGCGTTGGCTTCGCGGATCATGCTGACCACCTCGCGGAACTTGTAGCCGAACGCGGCGGTCGCCTCGGACTGCGGCACCAGGCCGGCCCGCACCTGCGTGATCAGCGCCAGCGTGTCCTTCAGCGGATCGGTCATCTCATGCGCCGGCGGCACATGGCTGAGGCCGTCCGGCATCGTCCGCGGCCACAGGCCCAGCAGGGCGCCCTGGAAGTGGAACCGGTCGGCGATCGGGCGGACCAGCATCGGGATCAGCATCCCATACTGGACCTGCGCGCAGAGCCGGCGGAATTCCAGCGAGCCGGCGCGCAGGCTGGAATAGTTCGCCTGCGTCAGGTCGCCCGACAGCTGGTGATAGGTCAGCCCCGCGCCCGAGGCGCTCTTTTCCAGGGCGCGGCGGGCAAAGCCGACATGGCTGCCACCGCCGGACGGGTTGACGACTTCCACCGTGCCGGCGGACCGGCGATGCAGGATCAGGCCGGGCTCGAGCGTCTCGACCGCGTTGCCCCGGGCATCGGTGACCAGGCTGGCGGCCGGGCCGGTCAGGGCTTCCTCGGTATCGTCGATCGAGATCAGCGACAGGCAGGCCTCGACCTTGGCCTTCTCGAGCAGGGCGATCTCGTAGTCATCGAGCTGGCGCAGCGTGTTCAGCACCGGCGCCAGCCAGGACACGTCGCGCAGCTGGCCGGGCCGGCGCTTGCGGTAGATGTGCAG
>FRDC01000775.1_pt1 | contig 23950 bp, 31 predicted proteins | sample 1106171 | NCBI WGS metagenome assembly FRDC01 (sample SAMEA3930566, study PRJEB13176) | freshwater metagenome | biome: Drinking water system; feature: drinking water; material: water | place: Singapore | collected 2014-12-20 | reverse complement strand
TGCGTTGCTGCGTTACAATCTCGGAACGCTCATACACAGGACTCTCCTCATGACTTTGGTCTGGCTCTGATACTGGGGATTATGTTCTGGTCGGCGCGAAGACGGGATCGACCGAGTTCCCTTAGGTTGGGCGTGCATTCGGTACGAAGACGCACATGCTCACGAAGCCCGAGATAGGGTTAAACCGCGGCAACAACCCCGTCGCTGGAACAGGCGGCGTTAACGGCTTCCTGTGGGGCGAAATCACGGCGAACGGTCACAACAACGTACAACCGTCAAGGGCCGTGCTGTGGTGCATCAAGTTTTGATGCACCAAAGGACCGCGCGGCTTGGCTGAATGATGTTGTGCGGTTCGCCGTTACCTGACGATAACGTCGAAGACATGACTACCTTACCGGTGCCATTCACATAGCCGGAAGCCCAATCACCTAGCGCAGACGCGTTAACACGCGAGTAGAACGTGTGCGAGTGCGGACCGTTCTCGCTGGCGCTGAGGGCGTGCTTCTTTGCACCGAAAGCAAGTCCTACCGTCGGGAACTCGGTCGATCCCGTCTTCGCGCCGACCAGAACATAATCCCCATAATCGGGAACATTGAACGTGGTCGCTGAAGCGATCCCGTACGGGCAGAACCTGATCGTATGCACACCCGACTGAGACCCGGTGGTGACGATCGCCGCTCCACCATCTGTCGTCGACAGACGAAATGTGTTGGCCGTCAGCCCTGTCGCGAGCACGACGTAGACCGTGTTCGCGACCAAACCGGTCGGCAGCGCCCCCGTCGTCTCGAAGAACACCCTGTCGCCGGCGACGAACCCGTGCCCGTTCCTGGTGACCACCGCAGGGTTCGCGATCGTGACAGTCGCCGTGCCGAGGCTCTCGCACAGGTATTCGTACAGTGCCGGATACGTCGCACGGCCGTAACTGGCACCGTTGCAGATCAGACGACCAGCAGGAGCACTACGGCCAGCGAAGGCCTCGATCGATCCCACCGGTGTCAGCGTTGCGAGGGTCGTCGCTAAGTCGGGAACCTCGAGGTCGCGTTCGATGCGGCTGACACGAGCCTCAACCAGGCGCTGCTTCGACTCGAGCACCGACTCCCAGTCGAAACCGGTCGGGTCGCCTACCACAGCGCCGACGAAAACACCATCCCGGGTGAACGCGATCGGCACCTCCACGACTGGGGCGACGATCTCCTGCTGCCCCACCGTGACCGTCACAACCGAACCCAATGACCACTCCGACATGAACCCTGCAGCCATGTCGGACGATGGGACAACACTGATCGAGCGCACATTAGCGCCCGCCGCGAGTTCTTCCTCACCCTTCTGGGTCAACTCGTCAACATCATCCGTTTGACGCTGATCGACGAACCGCTCCCTGCGACCCCACACCGCAGCGGCCGCAAGTGAATCAGCGGTGGTGACTTCGATGATGGTCCGGTCGGTTCCCTTGTCCTGCCCCGCGACGATCGCATGGGTCACATCCGGCGCACCGTAACCGTACTTCGCCGACGACAGTTGACGGTTATCGACATCCCACCGCACCGATGCGGAAACATCCACCGCCTCGGTGACACGGAACACGCGACCGTCACCGACCTGCACCACATCGAACAGCAGATCTGTGCCGGTCGCGATCTCCTGCTCCAGCTCGAGGAGGTTCTGGAACCGGGGCGACTTCTGCAGTGTCGGGCCGCGGTCCTCGTCCGGGGAGAGGGTGAGATCAGCAATCTTCCGGGCCGCGGATGCGGTCGGGCCGATGTTCGCCGAGCAGAACGAGCGCAGCAACCCCTCAGCGTTGTCGACTCGGATGTCGTTCGCCACCGTCTGCGTCGACGGGTTCGAGTTCGATGGGTCCGGGAACGCGACATGTGTGTCGAATATCACCAGGTCGGAGACGCCGACGATGGTCCACGTACCGTCAGGGTCACCCGGGTCCTGCTGCTGTTCCGCAAGGATCATCGGCCCCGAAAGGACCACTTCACCACCCGGTTCGGTGACGACGATCCCGGCGTTTTCTTCACGCAGAGCCAGACACAGTGCATGTGGGACACGCATGCCGTGCTCGTCGATGACCGAGTCGGGCAACTTGATCGACCAGGAACCGATCTCGTTCTTCCGCGGCACCACCAGAACGTCACCGAGGTCGACGTCGACCAGTTGACCTACCCGGATCATTCCCGGGTCGCGGACCTCGACAGTCCATTCCAGCATTAGTAGACGCCCTCGTAGCGGGGACGCCAGAATCCACGCACCGACGATGCCGAGGTCGCACCCACCATCGTCGCGGAGATTGTGCTGTCACCCGGAGGCAGGCGCGGGAACTTCGGTGCTGGGCCCATGTCCGCATACCGGTTCGCGCCAGTCTGGTCCTTGACGGTGATTGCCCGCGGCGTGCGAACCACGTTGATCACCTCACCGGCAGCCAGAGACGCCTCGAACACCCACCCGACACCATCAACGAGGAACGTTGTGCTACCCGACGACGGTCCAGTCACAGCCACAGCCAGGTCCGCATCGACATCGCCAGGGTTCGGGGCTGTGATGGAGCCGCCGATCAGCGACGACGCGACGGGGAGATTCGCCAGGTCATCAAGGAATGGGGTAGCGGAGCCCGCGTTCTCGAAAGCGAACTGCAACGCATTCCGGGCAGTCCAAAACGGGTCAGGGTTCGACACCGCCACAACCGCCTCGTACACGGTCGGCAACGCCTTCGTGTAGTCATGCTCCAACCCTGATGAGTAAACCACCGGTGTCTCCAGAACGTCACCGTTCGCCCACGATGCGACCAGTTTCGGCAACGGCTGATTCGCCCGCCACCGCAACAGGTTCCGCAAACTGCGGATCAGCGCACCAGTGTCGAGCCGGTCATCGCCGAAGATGATCAGCCCAAGGTCGATCGCTTTCGCACCAACCTTGTCGCCGTCGTACTCCACCCCATCCCCACCACCCTCACGGACTCTGGGGATGATCGGCCCGACACCCAAACCCTGCGTCCGCTTCTGAAACCCGTACGGTCCACCACCATCCGAATCGAGAACGATCGTGTCGTACCCGTCACGCTCAAGGGTGAACAGAATGTCAGCCACTACGACCTCCTGAGCTTCATGCGACGGGAAGCCTCGAACGTCTGATCAGCCAGTGAACGGCCCGGGGGCGGGGCGAGCATGAACGTCGGCGCGAACGTGTCACCAGACCGACCCATGTAGGCGGGACTCTGCCGGAATGATGCGCTCTCCACCGCATACTGCGGCTGCACATACCCACCGTTCGCGTACGCCGGGAGTGTTCCCATGCTGTTGATGTACTCCAGCATTGCCCGGTTCGCAGGCACAGCCGTGGCCATCGCATTCACCACGAACTCGCCCGACGCGGCACGGATCAACATGTTGTCCACCCGAGATGGTGGACCGGGCAGAATCCCCCCATCCGCACGTTCCAGAGACTTGATGTACCCGGAAATATTGATGCCGTACCCGGAGTTCTGGAACGCCGCAAGACTGGACTTGAGGTCGTTGATCGCACGATAAGCGCCGGATGTCTCCACCGTGACGGCCGTGTTCACGTTCTCCGGGATGAGTCCCAACTTGTCCGCATAAGCTTGAGCTTCGGCACCCGTTATCCCGTATTGGGTAAGCTGTTCAATCAGCGCGTCACGACCAGCTTGAATGGCGGCGGTGGACAATTCTTGTGAACGGGTTTCCTCCCAACGTGCCGCCGATAACGAGATAGCAGCCTGAGCGATGCTGTCAAGAGATGCTTCGTTGGCGCGGCCCTGCTCACTATTGATGTCGAGACTTACACCATTGGCGACAACCGACTCTGTAGCCGCGTCAATGGCAGCCTGGAAGTCACGTTCAGCGTTCCGGGTTGATAACGTCGCTTCCGCAAAGCCGCGGATGATCGAAGCCAGATTGTTGACCGCATCACCAGCATCAACGGCCTCGCCCCGCAGGTCTGCGAGAGCAGCCGAATTGTCCTCCGTCGCAGCTGTACTGTTCTCGTAGGCTCCACGCGCCGCATCCAGTTCCTCACGAGTCGTGCGAAGCACCGTCGCGGTAGTGCTGTACACCGAACGTAACCCTTCGGCACGGAACTGGTTACCTTTCGCACCTTCCGAGTAAGCAGCCATCTTGTCGTTAACAATCTGAAGTGCATCACCGCCCTCGAGGACCGCATCCGTAAGTTCCTGCTGACTGATGCCGAAACGTTTCGCGTCGTCGAATGCTTCCTTTTCCTGCAACTTCTTCACAACCAACTCGCGGGTATAGTTCGTCACCGAACCAGTAGCCGCGTCAAGACTGTTCGCGAACTCATCCACTCGACCAGCCGATGCTGCCTGTTCCATGAGGAAAGCCGAAAGAATGACAGTGGCAACAGCAACAGCACCACCGACCAAACCGATTCCAACCGCAGCAGAACGACCGCTGATATTCATCGCATCGAGCGCGTCCCTGAAATCGCTGATCTTCGGAACAGCAACCAACGCTGTGCCACCAACTAACGCGACCGCGGTTGCAACAGTCCCGACAGCTAAACCCGCGTCCGTGACAGGTTTCGGCAGACCGCCGATCGCATCGACAAGAAATGTGGAAGCCTGAACCAGACCTCTCAACGTTTCGTTCGCGCCAGAGCCGGACTTAATCAGCGCTGTATCGAACGCGCCCCCGAGCTTCTCAAGATCACCAGCAAGATTGTTCAGACGATCCGCGGCAACCTTCGCCGCATAACCAGAATCGTTCGTCTGATCAATGTATTTCTGAATCCCTACAGCACCCTGCTCATAAAGAAGCGTCGCACCACGAATCGCGTCCTGCCCGAAAATTGTTGTCAACGTTAGATTGCGTTGCTCAGTGCTCAAGTTGCCCAACTTCGACTGCAACTGACCCGCGAACTGAGCCATCCCAACGAACTCACCAGACGAGTCGAACGCACTCAAACCGATACGTTCCATCTCCTTAGCGGCTTCACCAGACACTGGAGTAAGACGCAGCAGCATCGTCCGGAGCGACGTACCGGCATCCGACCCCAACAGGCCAGCATCCGCGAATGCGGTAAGCGTGCCGGTAGTCTCCTCAACCGAAAGCCCAGTCTTCGACGCGACAAGAGCGGCCTGATTCAGCGCCTGCGCCATGTCCTCGACACCACCAGCAGCTTTCCCCGCACCAGCAGCCAGCAGATCCGCAACCTTCGGAATCTCGCGACCCTCAAGGTTGAATTGCTTCGCCGTGATCGCCGCGATCTCTGCCGCTCGCGCAACCGCGATGCCGCCAGCGGCCGCAAGGTCAAGTGCGGCGTTCAACCCACCACCGAGAATCTGGGCCGTGTTCAAACCATTTTTGCCAAGTTCCTCGATAGCGTTCGCTGCTTCAGTAGCTGTGAAAACGGTTCGGCCACCAGCCTCAAGCGCAGCCTCACGCAACAACTGCATATTGCCGGTCGTTTCCTGTGTCGCCGCTTGTACTTGCGACATTGCTTGATCGAAATCAGCGAACCGCGTTACGGCTAATGCAATCGCTCCAGCCGCAACGATTCCGAACGCGATGGCTGATCTGCCGAGGGTTTCAAACGCTTGCCTCTTTTGCGCAAGCTTCTCCGCTTCGGTACCGACCTCACGAGTTTTCTTTGCTGCTCGGTCCATGTCGGCGATGAAGTTGTTGACTTGTGCGACGAGGGAGACTTTGACTTCGCGTTCAGCCACCATGACCTCCCGCACGTTTCATCAATAATCGAGTCGTTTGGCCGTCCAGAACATCCCGTGCATGTTCGCTTTTTCGCCGGCCTGATCGCGCCACGTCTTCTCAGCGTCCAGGCGTGCTTTCTCAGCCCAGTTCGTGAACGGGCCTTCCGTGACGTACCGGTACCCGGAAATGTAATTGTTCGGGTCCGCACCAGGTGCGGTCGCGTCCGGTATCCACTCCCCGTTACGGCCAGTGAGGTCCTGCACTATCTGGTCGGCGATGAGCCAATCGACAGATTCCTGATCCCACTCAGATTCGGTGACGGATGCGATAACGCGGTCCGCGTCGTCATAGCGGTAAAGCGTTACGGGCTCCCACCCCCAGAGCCGTTTCGGGGCGACTCTGAGGCGCGCGGCGAGAGCTACTTGTTGGCGGAGCGCGTCGCTGCCCCGGAGCCTTTTACCAGAATGTTGATTCGCTGCTGCGGGTCGAACTCGTTCAACGACCAGATCGCATCCCGGATACTCGCTACCTCGTTACCTGAGAGGGCGTGGAACATTTTCGTCCACTGATCATCGGTAAGCTCGACCGGCTCACCATCCTCGAGCATCACACCGTAAACGTTGGTGCCGTCTCGATGACGAGCGGCAGCTATGCACACAGCATCCACGTTGTACCCATAATGCCGATCCAGCGGAACGTCAACCCGGATCGGGTTCGCTGAAGTCACTTCAGCCCACACGTCACCAGGCATCCGGGTGAACCGCAAGGTGATCAACGCGTCCGCGACCACATCTGCCAGCGCATCAAGACGTTCCTGCACATCCGCGGTTCGGACCACACCCATCCGCGGATCAGTTTCGTCAGCGGCTTGCGCCTCGGCCAGTTCGTTCAGGAGCGACTCGCGCTGCTGCGCGATCTGACCATCGAGAACGACCTGCACATCCTTGAACGGTCGTGCAGCCAGCGAAGCATCGAGCTTCTCATCAAGCGTTGACATGTTCCACCTCCACCGTTTCCACCGTGAGTGATGCCTCGTGCCGGGAGCCGGTGGAAACTCCCGGCACAAGGTTCTACGCGACGACCGCGACCGGGTCGGTGACGGACTCGACCGCCACCGACTGCAACAGACTGAACTTTCCCGTCCCATCCACCGGACCCGGACGCTGAGCACCCAGAGTGACCTTGATGACCCGGACCCGCTGTGAGGCGGCGACCAGCACGGACTGTGGAACGTTGCGGCGTTCCACAAAATGACCAGCACCACCAGAAGCGAGCACCACCGCAGCGGAACCCGTCGCAGTCGAATCGACGTACGCCAAATCCGCGAGGTCCGGGGCGATCTCCCCAAGAGACTGCTTCACCTGCGGTGACGCCAACCGCGGGTCCGGGTTCTTCGTCTGCGGCATCGTCAACGCCCAACCGGAAGGAAGGAAGCTGTACGTCAGCCGGAACGCGCTTGCGGCACTGATTTCCGACACCGTCGGGGCGTTCACGTTCGCGATCGTCGGCACCCACCAAATGGTGAGGTTCCCTGATTGGTCGACGGCCGGAGGACCTCCGACGAGTTCTGCGACATCGGGCATTGCCCTGTCCTTTCGTAAGTCCACCGGTTGAAAGTTCCGGGCAAGCCGGAATCACCGCCCGGATGGACGGTGAAGAATGCGGAGCGGTCAGGCTCGGGAGGATCGGAAGGATGCTTCCGCATCGACGTAGAACAGGTTTTCCGCCGCGTCGTGTTCGACACGTTCTGACAAGACCTTGATACCGGTGCATGCCCTTCCGGTGATCTGCAAACGGTGCCCAGATAACACTGTTGTGCCAGCCTCAAGCAGTGTGAGGGCACCCAGTGAATCGACGGCGATGAAGCGAAGATCGAACATGAACATCGCATCCGACGCTGCCGACTGCTCGGACGTGTTCCGCTCGTCGTCCAACACGTCCGGGCCGGTCGGGTACAAGATCACGTAGTTTGTGCGCACCGGCGCGTCAGCATTGAACCGCAGCGACGCGTATATCTTTCCGGTGAGTTGCGGGGCCGTCTCGAGACGAGCTTTCAGCGCGTCGTACGTTGCGCGGATCACAACCCGAGTTCCTTCAGCGACTGATCAATCGCGATCTTCACACCCTTGTCGAGCTCGTCGGCGGCGAACTTTTCAACCGCACGCCGCGCCCGATCCGGTGCGCGCCTAATCGAACCTTGCGACAGAGGGTCATCGAAAATACCAGCCGACGGGACAAGTCCGCCCTTACCTGTTTTCCCGCCGTAACGTTTCAGGTTCGGGCCGATCTCGGCCGTGATGTCACCCTTGCCGCCTTTGATCGTGTAATCGATTGTTGCGGTGTACTGCCGACCTAACGGGTTACCGGCAGCGAGCTTCCGCCACTCGTCCCGAGACTTGAACGCGGTCTGCTGCAACGACTGACGAACTTTAACCGGGCTGATATTTGCGACCGCACGAAGATCAGCAGCAAGCCTGCCAAGCTCATCCAACTCAGCCATCAGCTCACCTCCGTCAACGGATACCTGTGACTCGTGACCTCACCGGCCTGCGGCCACGCCGCGACACGGAACTTCCGACCCACCAGAGAAGCATCCGAGCTGGACGCGGTCACCAGAACGGTGTCACCGTCACGGATCGCGGCAGCACTCACCGGTACCTTCAGCACAACATCAACCTCGCCGACCACCTGACCGGCGCCGCGTCTGCTCGACACATTCAGGCTCGGGTAGACGATCTTCCCAATCCCGGTGTAACGCGTCTCCGCAGCAGTCGAAACCGGGTCACCAGTTGCCGGATCGGTAGAGTCCTCGAACAAACCCACCGTGACTGTCTCCGACATTGACGCCTCAACTCGTTGCCGCCCGAGTGCAAGCACAGACTCGCGGCTCATGACGGGACGATCGAGAAAGCACCCCTACTGCGGCGCGTGCGGAAACCCTCGACCTCATCCGGGGAGACGTAGAGAGCACCTGTGGAAACCGCCTTGTCGCGGCGGTAAATGTACCCGTCGATCTCCTCCGAGAGGTAGCCCTCCGGGTTGGACAGCACCCTGCGGACCATCGCCACGACGGTGCGGATGTAGCGCCGTTCCCACCGCTCATCCGTCGGGATTGGCTTCTGCATGATGCCGATATCGATCAGCGCATCCTCAAGCTCGTCGGAAGCGTCAGCGATGATCTGACCTGCGATCAACGCCTCAGCAGATGTGAGCGGTCGCCAACGCGACGTGATATCGCTGAGGTTGACTTGCACCCAAGCATTCACCGGTCAGGCCTCGTTCGCTTCGACAGCTTCGAGAATCTGAGCCTTATTGGCGTCTTCGTCGATCGACAGCCCCAGCCCGCTGGCGTAGTCGAACCACACGTCACGGCTGGCAGTCTTTCCCGGCTTGACCGGTGCGGTGGTTTGAACCTTCTGAACGTCATCGGGAGTCGGACTCGACTGGGCCGCAGACTTGATGTCGGCTTTCAACGCGCTACTCAACTCAAGCACATGATCGTCGACGGTTACACCGGCAGGAATACGGTCACCGGCTTTCAGCCACACCGGCTGACTGTGCTCATCGAGCGCAAGAACGGTTCCTGCCAGATCGTCACGAATCTTCGCCATCGTTTTGTTCCACCTTCGTTCGGGTTGCGGGGCCGCCCCGGAGGACGGCCCCGCAGTGGATCAGGAAACGGCGAGCACCCGAGCGGCGAGGCTCAGGTTCGCGTTCGCCAGAACCGGCAGAGCGATCGCGTCAGCAATGACTTCAGCGATCATCGGCGGTTTATCGCCCCGGTACACACCCGCGACGATCCCAGGCTGCTCAGACTCCTCGATGCCGTACCGCTCATCCGTCGAAGTCAGGGTCTGACCCCAGAACGTCGCACCAAGCTCGGTTTCCTCCCACGCGTCGGTGTCAACCGGTGCGGGCAGAAGGAACAGCTTCGAATCGTCAAGCACCTTGCCCGACTTCGTGCGCCGGTCGTACTTCATGATCGGCGGCAAACCAGCACCAGTGACGATGCCGTTCACATCCGACTCACTTGCGGGACGTGACGCCCCGTTGATGAGCTGGACGCGGAACTGATCACCAGCCGCAAGAGCGGTGAACACCCGCGACGACATCAGCAACGAACCAGGTTCGACACCGTTCGTCTGGATGTACTGCTGACGCAGCGCTTCAAGGTACGCGAGCCGGTCAACGTTCGCAGCCGACCACAGGGAACCGGCAACGACATCGTGTGCGGCTGCACGCCCGAAGGAGTCATCCGCACCGATCTCAGCGATGGTCGCCTTACCGGTCCCGAGCACCACACCACGCAGCCGCTCCACACGGTCAGCGACCGCATGCACAACCTGGCGGGTGGTGCGCAGAATCGAACGCTCGACTGTCTCGTCGGGAGCGTTGCGGCTGCGGAGCTGCTCGTACTCGGACACCGGAATCTCCGTGCCGACAGCAGGCAGTTCCAGCGTGGTCCGCTTGCGCGGTGTACGACCGGTGACGGTGGGCTCAGCGTCGTACGCGCGGTACTTCGCCTCCTCGACCAGACCGGCCTCACCGGAAACGAAGCGCACAACAATGTCGGCGACTTCCCGGTTCGGCAGATAACGGGCGAGTGTTCCACGAGTCTGCTCATACTCCTCAAGGGAGCGGCGAGCGTACCCGGTGAGGGTTGCAGGATCGATGATCTCAGGCCAAAACGGCATGACCTACTCCTTTCTCAGACGTAGAGGATGTTCGTGGCGTTCTTCGCTGCGATGGGTGCAACGAAGCTCGACCAGGCGGACAGGATGGCGGCGACCTTGGATGCGTTCACACGACCGTGGTCGTAGATCGGTGCTCCGAAGTCGGCGGTGCCCACAACCTGCTGGTCGGTGAGCAAGTGTCCAGCGAGAACGCCGGCGCCGGTTGTGGTACCGATCGTGATGTCGTACGGGACGTAGAGTCCCGACACGAGCGCGACCGGTGTGCCGGACGGGATGAACCCGTCTGGGTAGTGGGTGGCAGGGGTGAACGCCGAAATGTCGATGATCCCGGTCCGCGAGTTGCGGATACCGTGAGTCGAATCGAGCCACGACATGTCACCCCCACCCAGATTCTCCTGACGGAGCTTAGGCATGAGGAATCACTTCTCCTTACGTAGTAGATTTCTTCTTTTCGTTGTCGAAGAGGTCTCTGCCCGATTGGACGCTGCCTGCCGTTGACGAACTGCCCCGCTGCCCCTGGGAAGGGTCGCGGCTCGGCTTGCGCTCGGTGGAGTTCTTCTCCACCCAGTCAGCGACCGCAACATCATCGGTCTTGCCGTCCTTCACGAACTGCTCGAGCTGGACCGAACGCACCTTCGACGCTGAAAACTCACGGCCCTCAAGGGCTTTGTCGAGTGCGTCTCCGGCTCGCTCAAGCGCGAGCTCCATGTCTTTGGCCGCAAGGGCGTCGTCGATGCGCTTCTGCACATCGGCGTCGGTGAGCTGCTTCGACTCGGCCCGGTTGTCGTCGGTCGGTTCGGGCTTCGGCTTCGTTACGCGCGCCTTTTCCCGCGCCACGATGCGGTCGACGTCTGCCTGGGTGAACTTCTTCACACCGTCTTCGCCGAACTCCGACTTATCGCCTTTGTCGTCGCCTGAATTGTCGTCGCCGCCAGCGCCTTCCTCATCAGTTGTCTCAATGAATCTGATGCCTCGAAGGGCGAGCCGATCCGGTGCGACAGGTCCGAAGATGTGCTGCTCACTGTTGAACATGGTGTGACCTCTTTCTCCGTTTACAGCCCGTCGGCTATCCGTTTACGGCCCGTCGGCCAGGACCGCGATCTCGCTCGCGTTGCGCTACCACCGGGATCGGTGGGAAGTTCGTTCAGACCATGCCGAGGAGCGCCGCGAGGCGTCTCACTTGCGGCGGCTGGTCAGGAAGCAGCTCAATCTGACGCTCGTACTCCATGCGAGCTGTCTGCCGGTCGCTTTCGGACAGCCGGGAGCTTCCGTATGGGTTGCGGCCTTCATTCACCGCGCGCTGGTTCAGGAACGCTCGGTGCAGACGGCGTTCGGCAGCGGTCTGAGTCGCAGAATCGAGCGAAACACTAGTAGGCGCGTACGGGTCGCGGATACCGGTTCGTTGCGCCTGCTGGTACGCCATCGTCGCGCCGCGGCGGGTGCCACCGCGACCCATCGTGCCTGCGTAACCCTCGAAGTAGCGGCCTTTGATGTTGCCGCCGACCGTTTGCGGGCCGGTGATGTAACCCTCATCGAGCAGCATCCGCACAGCGGCTTGCCGATCATTACCGGCAGTAGCAAAAATGTCATCCACCGTCATCCGTGACGGTGTTCCGTAGCGTCGAGCTTGCCAACCCCGCCGGCCGGAAAGCTGGGGAAGACCGCGGGTGCGAATGTTCGTAACCCTGTACATGTCTGCACCGTTACGGATCGCTTCCGCATCATTGCTGCCGAACAGCCGATCCTGTTCCTTGCGAGATAACGAGTTGAACGCGTCATACGGGTCGGTGATGAAACCCTCAGCCTTAGCCCACGCTTCTTCACGAGCTGGCCGGTGAACACAGTCACATTTCGGGTGACGTTGAAACCCTTCATTCCACCGGAACCATTTCCCAGCCAACGGGATGCAACGGGCGCAAGACGGCGGATTCAGCACCCGAACGTAACCACCGAGGGAAGGGCGTTGTGCAATATCCGCAGCAACAACACTGCGACCGGCGTCATAGACAAGAGTTCGAGCGGTCATCCGCAACCACAAACCGGCCTGGAATAGCGCTACGCCAACGTCGGCACCACCAGCGACGGCAGTTTTCGCTTTCGTCGTCGCACCGGCAAGCACCTGCGGTAACGGGTTACCGTACCGATTCGTTCCAGCAAAACCCTGCGTATCAATATCACCGATCGGAAGCGCTGTCTGATCTGTGACTTGCAACAACCTCGGTGTGTACGCCGCGGACTGGATAACAGCAGCCTTCTGCGCAATCGCAACACGTTCCGACGCGACATCAAGTTGCGGATACCAGGTTTCATCGAAATCGAACCCGACCCGATACCAAAGCCGTCGAACCTCGGTCGCGGCATACACTGCGAGCTTTTCCAGTTCGGCTCTGTACTCCGACGGCGACATCAGGGAATCTCGTCAGCACTCTCACGAACACTGAACGGATCGGCGAGCGCGTCGCTGTCCATCTTGTTCATCGCGCGCCGTTGCGCGGCGGTGTAACCGAGATCGATTCGGGCCTGCTCAAGCGGAATAATGGACCGACCCTGAGAGTCCTTCGTCGTCACGAGTTTCGTAACCGCATCCGCTTCCTGTGATTTCGTTGGAGTCGCCGCCGAACGCCAACCAACCTCAATCTGCCGCAATTCACGTACGTCCGGTTCGCCCGCATGCAACGCACGCAGACGTTGAACCGTCGACCAGGTTGGCGACAGCGCCCCCTGCATCCGTTCGGCGCGTTTGACCAACTGGGACTCAGACGCGCGGATCGCATCAGCCGACGTCGGGTTTTCGCCCTGGAAGCCGAGGAAGTCAGCAGGTAAACCAAGCAGTGTTGCGCAAACCTGCACCAGCAGCTTGATTGTGTCGTGAAAGTTCTTCAGATCGGCTTCTGCGAACTGCCCAAACTTGGCCTTATCCTCGTTCGACGCCCAGATGCGACCGGCGATCATCGAATACACGTCCAGGGCCTTACCGGTGGCCTCATCGATAAAGTCGTTCTCGTTCAGACCCGTCGCCCAACGCCGCGGCAACGCATGGAACTCGGCGCTGACCATCATGTCGCTGGCGATCTTGTTCAACGCATCGATAATGGTGATGATCGCCTGGAACACTGGTCGCCCGAGTCGCTGGTCGTACCGGTTCAGACGGAAACGACCGAGGATGCGTGCGTTCGGGATGATCGGCTGCATCGAACACAACCGGAAACCGTAGTCTTCGCTTGAGTCCTCAACCCACTCGGATCGGTCCCGCCGCCACGTTGTGCGGGTGCCCTGATCGGTGTAAAGCGTAACCCACCGGACTTTGCCCTCATCCGTCCACTCCTTGAGGCCGTACCGGACTGCTCGCGATGCGGGGTCCAGCTCGTGAATGCAATCGAACGGAGACTCGACCGTCAAAATCGGCATGTCCGGGTCATCTTCGTTCGGCCCGACGATCGCATACGCGCGGCCCAAACCAAGACCCTCGAAATGTGCCTGCTGCGCAAGGAACCCACCGTCATTGAACTCGAACCAGTCCGTCATCCGCTCCGAAAGACTGAGATCAGTGTTTTCGGAACCGACCTGAAACCCTCGAATCTCCAAACGGTGATCGAACACCTCAGTCGCATACCTGGGAATGCCGATCACGATCGGGGCATGACGGTCGCCCAGCTCCTGCTGCAACACAGGCGATAGGAACTTCAGCGGCTGCTCATCCTCGAGGTACTTGTCCGCGCGTTCAAGGCCGGGATGTTCCCGCTGCAACGTGCGGATGAGACGGTTACGGACCTTCTCGATCTCAGTAGTCACGCCCGCTCCTTGATTCAGCGCCAGACGCGCACCTTCGACGGTTTCAACGGTTTCCAACCAGACGCGATCACATCAAGTCGGGCCTGCCAAGACAGAACCGCGCACACAGCAAGGTCCATCAGCGGCGGCGGCGTGCCGGGACCTTTCCCCAGCGAATACAGCGGAACCCCGTCATCGTCGGTGAGCTTGTACTCGTACTTATGCGCATTGCCGATCTGCTCGGTGAACTCGTCATCAGGAATATGCATGAGCTCACCGGACTTCACCGCCGCGACGTGGCTGGCGGTCGCGTCCGCGATCTTGCGGGGGTTGCGTGAACCGGTCTCGAAGCGGGCAACACGGCCACCCCAACGCCCTTCCCACTCCTGGCCGGGTCCATCCGACCAACCGAATGCCGGGTCGTAGTAGAACCGGACCACGTTGAAGTCGCTGAACGCTGCCTCCACGACTTCCATGACCTCGCTGACCGGGATCTCACGTTTCAGCCCATCAGCAGTCTCATCGACCCGCCACAGCGCCAGCTTCCACTGCAAACCGCGCTTGATGTCAGTACACACGATGCCGGTCGAGTCACGCCAACGGGAACCATCCAAGCCCATCGTGATCGCGGCACCCTCGATCGGCTTCATCCGGTTCGTGCCCAGCGAACGCCACTGCTCGAGGTTATACGCCTTCGACGCTGACTGGGTGGGCCTGTTCAGCCACACCCGCTCCCAATACGACTCCGTGCCCCGCCGTTTCGCCTTGTGATAGAGCGAAGCGATGTTCTCAACCTGACCGTTCGCACCGGGCCAACCCATGATCGAGGGCCCGGACGCTTCGACGATCGCAGCACGCAAACCCTCGTCGGTGCCCAAATCGTGCTTATCGCTCGCCGACCGGTGGAAAAAGAAGAACGACGGGTCGCTCGCGCGTCCCTTCGAGATTTCATTAGCAGTGTTGTAGTCGACCTCATGGACCGAACCCTGTCCGGGCTGGAAAGCGGTCGTCGTCTTGCACGACCACGGATCAGCGATGACACGTTTCGGGATGTTCTGCTGCATCGTCTCGTGCGCTGCGATCAAACGCGGCGTAGTGAAACGGTGAGTTTCATCGAAGTGCTGGAACGTCGTCCGGGCACCGTCACGTGAGTCAGGTGCCGCCGCCAGAGACTGCGCACTACCGTCAGGCCGGCCGAAATCGTTCAGCCGGATGATGCGATCCAACCCAACATCGAACAGGTCCGCGTCGGGCCCTTCGGCGATCATCGTCCACAAGGCCTTATATGCGAGCTCATCGGTTTGCTCTTCCGTATACGCCACCATCGGGATGTACGGGTCAGTCACCGGTCGCCCGACCGGAATGTACTCACGGCCGACTTTGCGCCAACCGTCGAAGCGGACCTCAGCCTCAGGATGCAGCTCCAGGAACGCGAACGCGGCGCCGAACTCCGTCTTCGCCGACCCCTTCCGCAACGAGACAACGAAATCCTTGAACCGTCGCTGACCTTCCCGCTCGTGCCCACGCGGGAAGATCTCGTACGCCTTGTAGATCAGCGCCTTCTTCTCAGAATCGAGCCGATATGGCTGACCCTTGAGGTCGCCCGGACCATGAACGGCGCGCTCTTCGAGGAACTCGATTAGCGGCCCACCCAGCGACGGCCACGCCTTCTTGTCTTCAGCCGGAACGGTGAGGATCATCGCCTACACCGCGTACAAACCGCCGCGCGGATCCTCCGGCTTCGTCTCCGACTTTCTCGAAGCTGCGCGCCGTCTCTGCCCCTGATCCTCAGCAGCAGCCGCCCGCTCAATCTCCCACCGGAGCCGCAGCATCGCCAACGGGTTCAAACCGAGCCGGTCCGACCACATCCGGGCCTCTTTCGCCGACTCCAAATCACCGAGCTCAGCGCGAACCTTCCACCGGACGTACTGAGCGACATCGCGGTGCCACGCCAGCTTCTCCCACATCTCAGCCTGGGGCGTCCGCCACAACTCCGTCCACATCGAAACCTCAAGGTCGGCCTGAAATGACAACTTCTGATCGATCAGCTCGATCTGTGCACGAACCTGATCCATTTCCCGCTCGGTACGCTGACGAGTCTTGATGCTGTCTGACTCCTCGAGCGCCGACAGCAGCATGTCCTCCTTGCCGACCAACGCAAGCCGCTTCGCCTTCAAGTCGAGATCGGCAACCAGCGGCCACGGAGGAGTCTCACCAGTGTGCCCGCCAGCCGGTAACGCCACCATCGGAACGGTCGCATTGCGGCGCTGACGAGTACCAGCAGGCTTCGGAGCCGGACCAGGCACGGTGCACCTCCAACGCGGGTGTACGAATTCGAGCGGATCAACGGGAGGGGCGAGGGCTCGAAACTCTCCGAACCCGTACGGAGGAAAATTCGCCTCCCCGGCGGGCCGTTCCTGAGAGCTGTCTGGGAGTATCCCCCCTACCCCTGAGCGTGTCAGTCGGTGTGTGGGGGCGAGTCGGTCGAGGATGCTTTGAGCTTGCTCTTTGATAGGCAGTACGAGCTGCCTATAGTCGATGGGCTACCGCGACTTTCCTCTGTGCGGTTCCGGTGATCTCAGTTATGTGCGGCTCTGCCTGCTTCGGCGAGGTTGCATGTGGGATGTTCCGGGCCGCGCCATGTTGTGCGGTCTGGTGTGTGACCGAGGTGCCATCGCTTCGGGTCTACCGGGATACTGGGATTCTGGCAGTGTGGGTTGCGGCAGGTGATGGGTTCACCGCTGTCAAGTCGGTTCTGCCATGTTCGCCGCATGCGGTCGTGGCCGGCGTCGTAGCCGCGTTGTTGGCGAGTGCCACGTGCACGTTCGTGCGCTCTACGGTGTGTAATGCATCGTCCGCTCGAGACGATGGCAGGGCATCGCGGTTCGGAGCATACACGCATCAGGTCGCCTCCGCTTTAGAGTGGCCTCGCGTAGGCGCAGGTACGCCTCGGCAGGAAGGCAAGTACGCGTCGTGAGCGTCCTTCGACCCAGTATGGAATCGTTGACGCCTACGCGGGGTGAATGAGGGTGGCGGTCAGATTCGCCACGAGCCGAAGCCCCTCTGGGGACACTTCTCGACTGTGATGAATCATAGTGGTGGGGTTGGTGCAGACTTGGTGGGTTTGCGGCGTGTTGTGCGATTGCGTCGGCGGTCCATGATTCGTCCGAGTTCGACAACATCAAGGGGGTGGACGAGTCGCTGGCCCGACTCGTTCTCACAGTATGTAAGTCGCTCTTCGCGAATCCAGGCGTGTATGCGGGAAACGTCCCGATCGGCGAGGATGGCGGCTTCTTTCACGGTGACAAGTCGCATCAGGTCTCCGTTGCTCGGATTGCGTGGATCAGTTCGGGTTTGCGTAGTTGCCGGTATCGGGGGATGTCTAACTCTTCGGCGATTGCGCGGAGGCGTGGCACCTGGATCAGGGTGAGCGGGTCGAGATCGATGTGTTCCCGCCGTCGGGGGTTGTATTCCTCGAACTCGCCCTTGTTTGTGCGTTCCCATTCAGGAACCGGGGCGAACCGGTGGCAGGTGCAGGTCGTGTTCGTGCATCCGTCGTCGGATCGGCACCGGCGGCAGCATTGCGCTTCGATGAGGGCGAGGCGTTCGAAGCTCGTGTGGTCCATCTCGTGCCCGCACGTGGGGTATAGGCAGCGGACTGTGGGGCTAGCGCCTTCGTATTCGGCTGGTTCGTACACGAGGGTGCGGTGGGCGCACACAGGGCAGCGGGACGAACGGAGTTTTGAGGGCTGTTCGTGTTCCGGGTATGCGATAGTGGCGACTTCGACGGCGTGGGTGAAGCGGATGGCGAGTTCGGCCCCGGTGTCGTAGGTAACCCGGGATTCGGCGTGAATGGTAGCGGTAGCTTGACGTGCGGCCGCGCGCGCTTGAGCGGGGGTCGCGTTGAGCCGCAGCGGTAGAGCACCGAGGGATTGCAGGAGGTCGTCGGCGGTGCGCCACGGTCCGGGGATGGGGATGATCCAACCGGTGACGAGCCGCACCCCGAGGCTGTCGGGTTGCACAGCCCGGTGAATCGAGCGGAGGTGCTCGACCAGGGCGGGGAGGTCGCTGAGAGCCTGCTGGAACCGGTTAAAGCACGAGCTGCACAACAGCCCCACGGCGGCTCTCTTCGGGAGGCACCCGGTACATAACCGGTCGGTGTCAACGTACTCGCCGAGGTCTTTGTCGAACCGTTGCACATAGTGGGGGTCATCACCGTGCACCTTGAGGTGCTGGTCGGGGATCACACAGTCGCGGACTCTGTGGAGGATATGGGTGAAGCAAACCTCTTTCATGGTTCGTTTCCCGTAATTGGTTCGTGAGAGTCAACCCGTCCGACGTTCAAGTTGTTGTTTAGTTGCTGGCCGTCCGGTCGCCAACCGATGATCTGCGTCCGGTTTAGTTCGCCGCTGTTCAGTCGAGTTACGGTGTCGTTCGCGTACTGATCGATCACGGGTGCCCACTCATTGGTGTGCGTGTCGAGGATCGCCGCTTTGAAACCAGAAGTCCGGTGACGAGTGACTATCCGGTAGCGGAAGTCGTGGAGGATGTGGGTGAAGCAGGGGTCTTTCATCGGCGGTGTTCCCATCTGTACGCGATCAGGCCATCGACTAGGGCTAGGTAGATGACTCCGTAAAGTCGGCTCACGGCTTCGTCGAACTGCCGTTCGGCTTCACGCAGCAGCGCGCTGATGGCGATACCGAGTTCAAGGTCCGGGTCGTACAACCAGCCGGATGCTGAAGCGCAGATGCCGGGGTGACCGTGCGTAGATGAGCAGAGGCCGCTGCCGCAGGCGAGGAAGTCTGTACTGGTCATGGTTGAGAGCCCTTCGCGCGGATCGGTGTGACGAGTGCGAGACGTGCACGTGGGGGCTCCGGTGCGGGTGTCGCGCCGGGTTGGTAGCGGTGGTTCGCCCACGCGTACAGCTGATCCCAGTGGGTGTATCTCATGTAGCGGCGCAGGTGTCCTCCGGTGTTGTTCGCTGGGGTCGGCTCACCGTTGAGACGCCAGCCAGCCCACCCGTCACGGTGTTGCGCTTCGAACGCTGCGCGATGGCGCGGATCATTGCACGCGCCGATCATGGTGAGTTCGCCGGTCATCGGGTTCGGGACGCTTGATGAACGGGTTGTACGGCGTTTGCACGGTGCACCAGCAGGCCGCAGCATCGTGCCGACACAGAACCGTGCGTCATACGTCGGGAACGTCATCTCGTAGCGTGGAGCGTCCTCACCGATGATGGACTTCGCGGATAGCCACGCTCCCCGCTCGTCGAGGTCTGAGTTCAGCAGCCAAGCCGCGTCGCGCCAGATCTCCGATCCGCGCGTGATGTCTTGGTGTGGTCGGCCTTTCAGCCGCGACCGACCGGAGACACCCTGCATCCGCATCTCGTGAACGACGGCGATCAGGTACTGACGTGTTCGCTCGGGAAGGTTCGGGTCTTCCATCACCCGGGTGACGACATCGCCGAACTCTGCCATGCTGGTGGTCTTCACGAGTTCGCCAAATCGAGTAGGACTCGGCCGTGGCAGATGTCGAGTTCGCCCACTGCTGGGACGGGGCACCAACAAGCGACGTCACGGCCAGCGAGCTCGCCTTTCTGCAGGGCCTGCTTGATCGTGATGATCTGCATATGCGGTCCGAACCACCACCACTGAGAATCCGGGCCGTAAGTCAGGTCTGATCGGAAGGCTTCGACGGCGAGTGCACGAGGGCCGGTCTCATACAGCGACTCGCCGAGGCCAAGGTCGGCTAGGACATCCAGCCTCTTTTGCATCATGCCGAGCGTGTATGGGTTTCCCCACTTCGTTGGTCGGTCGACGATCACCGCGTCCGGGTGATCCTTCCGCCACGGATGCTTCCTGGTGATCTGGATGCGCTTAGGCACGGTCAGCTCCTGATCGAGTCGTGCGGGTCGCTTGGTGTACAGGCCCCAGATGATGTCGGTGAACGCATGTCGGGGTTCAGTGACGAACGGTACGGATTCGGATCGATCGGCAGGTGCTTGTCGGTGGTGCCCTGCTCGCGGATAGCGGCGGCGATGACGCGGTTCGGCTCGCTCCACGACTGCCAGTCAAACTCCTCCGCAATATGCGCGTCACGTTCGCGTTGCTCGACGGCACCCTCAGCCTTCGCCTCGGCACGGACCTCGGCAAGCCAACGATCGAAGTCGGGTCCACGCAGTCCTTGTGTGAGGCGCGTTCCGTCGATCACGTAGACCGATCGCACCTGCTTAGTGGTCGGGGTGTACGGGTCATTCATGGAAACAGCACGCTCCGCCTGATGGTCTAGCCACGCCCTCGACGCCGCGAGCGGCTCCGGCTGCTCACCGCTACGCCACCCCGTTTGTGTTTCGCCGTCTGTGTCGTAGCAGGAGCAGACCGCCTCCCAAGCACCGAGCGGGTGCCCGGACATGTACTCCAGCGCTTCCAGATTGTGAATCATCGGGTTCCTTCCAAAGGTTGGTGGTCGCCGTCATGCTCAATAGCGAGACGACACAAACTGGTCATGGTTTCGTGCAGACAGGATGGGGACTCAGCCACGGTCGGCCTCCGAAACGTTCATGCTGCGACCTCCAGCGCCCGACGCATAGGCAACGGCAGCAACGGTGCAGTCGCCGGATGTGCGAGCGTCCCGACCTCGACCCGCTCACCAGCAAGCCGCGACAGGGCAGGTTTCCGGCGGCACTGCCACATCCCGAACAGCATCCGCAGGCGAGCGCGTTCCACACGCAGCAGTCGCAGGTATCGGTCACGCAGCATGTCCACGGCCGCGAGGCGCTCGGCGAGCACGTCGCGCTCCACACGCACCGCCTCGAGCTCGTCAGCGATTGCCTCGACCTCCTCACGCGGCAGCAACTCCAAAAGCGGGATCGGACCCGTCGAAGGTTCGAGGTACCCCAGCGGTAACTCCGGCACCACCTCAGCGGCAGGATTCGGGATGTCGGGATCGGGGTCGCGCTCGTCAGCGATCAGCACCACCGGACCGACCAGACCCGAATCAGCCTGCCGCCGGCGACCCACCTGGTACCCGATCGCGAACAGCAGACCGGCGACCGCGGCAAAGAATGCGAGCACCAGATGCCCGGGGCTCGTGAACACGAGAGCGTCGATGATGTCCATCGCCTAGGCCTTCGTCTCGACGAATGAACCAGGCTCGATCGCCACGCTCGCGTGATATGTCCGCGGGTTACCCCCGGTTGTTACCTTCGCCCAGCCGCGCCCCTCACCGTCATCGAGGTAGTCGATGCCGCCGCCGTAGTTCACACCGTCGAGGTTGACCTCGACCACAGCAATGCGCTGCCCGACGAGGTGGCGCGCCCAGTAGTGCGAGAAGTTTGGGGCATCGGCGACAACAGCCGTCCCACGTCGAGCGGTGATCGGGATGCCGTTCCACCGCGGAATCGGGTTCTCAGCAATACCGTGCTGCTCCGCTGCGGCTTGAATGACGCCCAGCACCCGATCCCCGAAGCCCGCTTCGCGCCCGGGTGCTGGGCTCACCGAGATCGTGATGCCATCGGCCTTCAGCTTCCGCATCGCCCTGTCGAGGTCGCTCTCGTTCTTACGATTGGTGGTCATGCTCTGACTCCTTCGGGTTCGGTCACCGAGATATCCCCGGCGACGGTCAGGTACGTGCCGTCAGCAGCCGCCAACGTCGTGAAGTCCGTAAGCGAGATCGGCATGCTGCTACGACCAGCGATCTCGTGATGGCTCTCGGTGATGATGGCAGGGAAGGTGGTCGGCGGTAGGTTGATCACGATGCGCTCCTGACGTCGGTGTCGGGCACCTTGCGGGGTGCTCGTGCTTCTCTCCACCTGGCGCGAACCTCGGTCGGGAGCGTGTCGTACACGTTCAGTGCGATGTCCAACTGCCGGTCCCGGGGGATCACGTCACGTGCGGTACGACGGCGGCGGGCGACCTCAAGGGAGGCTGGGCGGGCGAACTGTTCCGATTGCGGTTCAGGATCGGTGATGCCGAGCGACAGCCAGTGCAGCCGCCACGCGAGCTGCTCGTCGGCCGTGCGATGTGCGATCAGCCAGTCGGCCCGATCGGTGAACGACGTGAGGCCGGTCGCTTCCAGTTCTGCGCCGAGTCGCTCCTGCCGTGCTGCGAGGTCGGCGAGCAGAGCACGCGTCCGTACCAGGTATGCAGCCATCGGTTCCGGGGTTCGGCGTGGGACCGGCTTCGTAATGTCCATCAGCGAGCAAGCAACGTCCGCTAGGTGCTCGATGAACCGGGCTGGTCTTGCACCGCACGAGCACATCGCCCGCTGTACGTCAACGGCGAGCAGTTCGTGCTCGGCCATCTCGTCGGCCACCCACTGCCCGTTCACAACAGGCCCGCCTCGAGGTCGGCGGATTGCCATTCACGCGTCAGTCGGCGCCGTTCGGACCATGTCAACAGCACCGCACGTTCGTACACTGCTACCACACGAATCGCTGCGGCGGTGAAGCTCTCGATGGTATCCTCACCCGATACCAGAACCTGCCCGACGGGTTCGACCCGGTACAGGTCGCCACGCTCCCACAGGGACGCGTAGTGCTTCGCGTACAGCCGGTTCGTGGTGAAGTACACCCGGTCCGTCTGTTGCGACGGACCATCGATCCCGAGGTACGCGTCACCGTTCTCGCGGGCAACACACCACGGGCACCCGTCATGCGACCGCCGTACATGCCCCGGCTCGATAAGTTCACCGACGTTCAGACCGGGCACACCGCCGTGGTAGAAGCCGATCATGAGCGGATTCCGTCCTGAGCTTTCGCTGCACGAGACGCCGCGATCGCAACCTGCGTGTCAGCCTCGAACTTCGCCCGGTCGAGAGTGATCGGCTGACGCTCGATCGCACCCTGAGCCCGCCGCGCTTCCCGGTCCCGACGTTCGTAAACCCGCCGCACCCCAGCCGTGATATGACCGGGCAGCAGGTAATCGGTTGACTTCCGGAAGTGGTCATACATCGCTTCGACCGCAACCTGCCGCTCGAGGTGCCCGATCGCTTGGTGCCACACTCTCGCGGTCGCTTCGGTCACGATGCGGTTGTCCACCACCGACGCAAGCACCAGCAACTCGTAGACCTCCGTCTGCGTCATGGCGTGATCTCCTTCACTGCCCGTTCCTGAGCGGCGAACGCTGCGAGGCCCGCCAGGTTCTTCTCAGCAGCGCTCAACCGCTGCGGACGACCGACGGCCTGACGTTCGGATGCGGAACGTAGCGAGTTGCGCCACGTCGCGATCCAGTCGACCTTCGAGGCACCAGGCCCTGCTCGACCGCGCCAGTAGTCCACGAACGAGCGGGTCGCAGCGTCCACGTCAACAGTAGGAACCTCGTACGCCGCCCACGACCGCATGTCTCCGGTGACGATGAACGGTTCGGGCAGTCGAGTCCCTCGCGGCGGTTTACCGCCGTGTGTGTTTGTAACTACTCCGTTAGGAGTAGTTACAAGGGTCGGGTCGGGTCGGGTCGGGGTTGATGTTACATTTACGTACGTACTCGGGTCGTAACTCTCTTGTTCGGATTTGTAACGTGTTACATCAGCGTTACCGACCTCATGATTTTCGGCCTTTTTCCGGGCACGATGCGCAGCAATCCTGTTACGTCCTTCAGTACGCTTCGACTCGACCTCTTCACGTGTCTGCTGCCACTTCGCCCAGTTGCGGAACTGGTAACCGTCTTTTCGTTTCACCCACAGCTTCGCCGGTGCAACAAGAAGGTCGGCGAGCTCGGTCGAGCCGGCGAGGTCTTCGACCATGAACGCAGGTACGAAACCGTCGTTGAGCTGGTCCGAGCACCACGCGCCAGCGAGCGCCCA